>Ga0302198_10004446_pt1 | contig 13497 bp, 14 predicted proteins | sample II_Bog_N2_2_FD_193521 | JGI IMG/M metagenome (GOLD analysis project Ga0302198, IMG submission 193521) | Peat permafrost microbial communities from Stordalen Mire near Abisko, Sweden - II_Bog_N2_2 | ecosystem: Environmental > Terrestrial > Soil > Wetlands > Peat | place: Sweden: Abisko... | reverse complement strand
ACAGCACTGCCTCTAAAAAGCACAGCCTTTCAAAAGCACAGCCGTGAAAAAGCTCTGCCTTGAAAAAGCTACAGCCTTGAAAAAGCTACAGCGCGGTTAGCGGACACGCGTAGTCACCCGGATTTCTCCGGATGCTCCCACCAGAATAGCACCGCTCCCCCACCGGCCGCATTTCGCCCGGGTTTTACCCCTGAGTGGCTGCACCGCGGCTTGCATCCGAGGCCGTGCGCGACGATGGACCGGTGATTCGCTCCGGCCTCATTCTGGCGCTCCTCGTCTCGGTCGCGTACCACTCTGGCGCGGCAGCGCTCGTGGTTCGCGCGGGAGAAGGTGCATCTGCGTCAGCAGCAGCGGCAACAACCACAGCAGCAGCGCGCGCACCCTCTCTCCCACCCGGCGACCGGTGGGCATGGCCGGTGGCGGGCTCACACCGCATCCTTCGGCCCTATGTCGCCCCGTTGACGCCCTACTCGGCCGGACATCGCGGGATCGACATCGCCGCGACCGCTTCGGCCTACGCTCCGGCCGATGGCATCGTGCACTTCTCCGGGTATGTCGTCGATCGGGGCGTGCTCTCGATCGCTCACGCCGGGGGCGTGATCTCGAGTTACGAACCGGTGGAGTCGCCGCTCTCAGCCGGCGAGACTGTGACGCGCGGTGAGGCGATCGGAACGGTGTCGCCCGGTCACTGTGACGTACTGTGCCTGCAGTTCGGAGTTCGAATCGATGGCCAGTATGTGTCGCCCCTGATCTTTCTGGGCGGCATCCCGCATTCGGTCCTTCTGCCGACCCGCGCTGTGGCGCCCGCCGGCGGCACTATGCCCTTGGATGCGCATTCCGGTAGCTCTCCTTCAGTCGTTCGGCGGATACATGGGTGTAGAGCTGGGTTGTCCCCAGGCTGGCGTGGCCCAGCATCTCCTGGACGGAACGCAGGTCGGCGCCCCCATCGAGCAGGTGTGTCGCCGCGGTATGGCGAAGCGTGTGAGGGCCGGCTGGTCCCGAGCCGGGGACCCCCGCAAGCAGGCCCGCGATCAACTGGTACACAGTTCGAGTGCCAATGCGCTTGCCCCGTGCCCCCAGGAATACTGCCGGGGTGGGTTCGGTCACCAGTTCGTGACGGTGGTGCTCATAGTCAACGATTGCCCTCTTGGCGGGTGCACCGAACGGGACAACCCGTTCCTTCGACCCCTTGCCCGTCACCCGAACGGTAAGCCGACCGAGATCAACGTCATCGAGATCGAGGCCCACGATCTCGCTCACTCGGAGCGCAGACGCATACAGCAGCTCGACGATAGCGAGATCTCGGGTCGCGATCGCCTCCCCGCCCGATGCTCGTTCACTGAGTCCCTCAAGCATTCCGTCGATTTGGGGCCGAGTGAGCACGCGAGGCAGGTGGTGGTCGGCCTTTGGGGCCCGAAGCCGGGTGCCGGCATCCGTCGAAGCGGCTCCCGTTCGTGACAGCCAGCTGGAGAAGCTGCGCACGGCCGCGGATCGGCGCGCCAGCGTGGACTTCGCCAGTCCTGCCTTCGAGCCATCCCAGAGCCAGTCGCGCAGGACCTCGAGGTCGATTGCGTCGGTCGTACGGATGCCCCGAGTCGACGTGAATCGTTCGAGATCAGCCAGGTCAGCGGAGTACGAACGTACGGTGTGAGCGCTGAAGCCGCGCTCGGCGGAGAGATAGAGCGCGAAGTCGCTCACCGCACGTTCGAGTAGCACGCTCTCATGGTCGCGCAGAAGCGACGGCAGGCCCCGCAGGCATGCCGTGTTCGATGTCTCCGGATTTCGGCACGAGGGGCACGGCGATGAGTGCGCAGGCGCCTGAGGCCACAAAGGTGAGTGGATAGCCGACGAGTCCAATGAGGAGACCCGCCAGCGGACCCACCAGGGATGCGCCGATCCACTGGCCGGTGTTCTGGGCCCCCAGCGCGCGACCAGACCAGTACGGACCCGCGATTTCGGCCACGGCACCGAAAGCGAGACCGTTATCGGCGACGGACACGGTCGCCGCCACGATCAGCACGAAGGCAGCGACGGGGGTGACGATGAGTCCCACCGCCGCAAGGAGCAGCATCGATGCCACCGCGGCGAGCGCGACCCAACGTAGCGGACGCATCCTGCTGCCGAGCCGGTCGCTCCACACCCCTACGACGATCCGTCCGAGCGCGCCGATGAGCTGGGCCAGACCGACGACCAGTCCCGCCACTCCGATCGGCAGTTTCTCCGCCGAGATGAGCCACACCAGCCCAAACGTCGACACGGTGAACTGAGGAACGACGAGCAGGATCGACACGAGGTGGATTCGAACCAGCGTGCTGCTTCCGAGGTAGGGGTTTGCGGGGCGGCTCGCCAGGTGAGATGCCGGAACCCGCGCGGGGTCACGGAGACCGACCGCGCACGCGATCGCAATGCTGCCGCAAAAAATGACAGATGCGAGCAGCGCGAAAGCAATGCCGGGATTCTGGGCCAGCGGCGGAACGATGAGCGCGGCAAGCGCGACGCCGAGCGGTTGCGACATTTGCCTGATGCCCATCGCAAGGCCTCGACGGCGTCGGGGGAACCACCCCACGACGAGGCGCCCACTGGCGGGGCTCGAGCTCGCGGAGGCGATACCGCCGAGCACCAGGAATCCGGCGAGCACACCGAGGTTCGAAGCGAACATCGCCGCTCCGCCGGCGGCAAGGGCAGCGAGAGCGAGTCCACTCGAGATAACCCAGCGCTCACCGATCCGGTCCGCGAGGGCACCCCAGGCGACGAGGGCGACCACCATCCCGATGGTCGTCGTCGAGGCGAGCAGGCCTGCCGTGGCGAGTGGGATGCCGCGATGGGTGTGAAGCTCCGGAATCAGGAATGCGGGCGTGCTCGTGAGCATCGACGTTGCGGTCTGGGCGAGCAGGCCGAGCGCGAGCATTAACCACGGTTTCGCTCCCAGTGCCTGGGCTGGCATCACGCCTGCCCGCTGTTCGTCCTCGCCCGCCATAACAATTCTTCCTGTCCCCCACACACTGGGATACCATTCTGGTATACCACATTGCCGAACTGACGGAGAATCGAGCGGATGACCGACGACAGCCTGCACGGCCGACTGCGTTCCGCCATCCTCTCCCTCGAACTGACGCCCGGCCAGCGCCTCAGCGAACGCGGCCTCGAACCGGACTTCGGCGCATCCCGTACCCCGATCCGCGCGGCGCTGATGAGGCTCGAGTCCGAGGGGCTTGTGCAGCGCGATGGCAGAAACTGGCTCGTCGCCCCACTGAACCTGGGCGAGATCCGCAGCTTGTACGAGTTCCGAGAGGTGCTCGAACCGGGCGCCGTGCGCCTCGCGGCAGAGCACGCGAGCCCACGCGACCTGAAGGCCCTCGCAGAGCTTGCTGGCGCATCCGACGACGCAGGATCTCCCGAGCACACCCTCGACGCGGGAACAAGTTTTCATCTCACGCTCGCCCGGTTGTCGGGGAACGGCTTTGTTCTGGATGCGATGCAGAGCACCCTCACCCGGCTTTATCGAACGAGGTGGCTTGAGGTGCAGTCGGCGGCCTCCCGCGAGCGAGCCAACCGGGAGCACACTGCCATAGCCAACGCACTGCTCGCCGGGGAGGTCACCCACGCGGAGCTCGCCATCCTCGAGCACGTGCGAGGCACGGGACAGCGCCTCGCGGACGCAGTAACGAACGACCGCCTCGGCCTGCGGGCGCGCGGAATGACCCTCGACTAACCGTCGCCCCGGTTGAAGGGCGAGTTCTTCCACGAGAACATTTCGCGACGCTCCTGGGCCGACATCGCCTCGATAACGGCACGATTCTCGGCAGCGAACCCGGTGACCTCGTTAGCCGACAGGAGCGGGATGACGGTGTGCACGACCTGCGACTCGTAAACGCTGACAATGTTGAACGCCTGGTTCGCGTCGACCCCTGAGAGCAGCTTCGCGCCGTCGGCAAGGTCCATCGTGTAACAGGTGGCGGCGGCGACCGACACCGGGATGCCCGCAAAGAGGGAATGCGTCGTGTAGTGCAGGTGGCCCCCGAGTATCCCGATGACGTCGGTGCCGCGAACGACTTCCGCGAACGCGGACTGGCCTTCGAGCTCGAGCATGGCCATCGCCCAGAGCAGTGGCTCCGGGATCGGTGGATGATGGACCGCGATCAGCGTTCCGTGTGGTGCCGGAGTTGCCAGGATGCCGGTAAGCCATTCGAGCTGGGCGGGTTCGAGCTCGCCGTGATGGTATCCCGGCACGGTGGTATCGAGTGAGACGATTCGCAGCCCGCCAATGTCGTAGACACGATCCTGTGGCGCTTCCGTGCCCTCGAGGTCGAACAACTCCCTCGAATAGTGCAGCCGCTCGTCATGGTTGCCCATCACCCACACAACTTCCGCACCGAGTTCCTCGGCGACAGGCTCAACGATCGCGCGAAGCCGCTTGTATGCATCCGGTTCGCCGAGATCAGCGAGGTCACCGGTGAAAACCAGAGCCTCGGGTCTCACGCCCGACCGCGCCAGCTGCTCGAGCGCCCGACGCAGGTTTTTCTCGGTCGTAACCGATCCAAAGAGCGGCGCACCTTCGGCGAGGAAGTGCGTGTCACTGATGTGGGCGATGGTGTGGAGCGGGTCGGGATGCTGGCCGAGTTGGGTCACGCGTAAAGGATAGGCCAGCACAACCCATGGTGTTCTGGCGCACAGGGCACGGCTCTCCTAATGTTGGGGCAACAGCACGGGAATTGTTGGGGTGCCATGGTCGTCGAAAGGGACATCGCGCAATTCGCTGACGCCGCGGCGTTCGACGAATGGCTGGCCGTGAACCACGCCGACCATCCGGGCATTCGCATGAAGATCTCGAAGCGCGGCAGCGCGGTCACGACGGTCAGCTACGAGGCCGCCCTCGATGTCGCCCTCAGCTGGGGTTGGGTCGACAGCCAGAAGCGATCGCTGGACGAGAGCTTCTACATCCAGATTTTTACGCAACGGCGTGCGCGAAGTGTGTGGTCGAAGCGAAACGTGGAGAAGGCGACCGCGATGATCGAGGCGGGCACGATGCATCCCGCCGGAATCGCCCAGGTGGATGCCGCGAAGGCGGATGGCCGCTGGGAACGCGCCTACGAGGGCCAGCGGGGTTCGACGCCGACACCCGAATTCCTGGCGGCCCTCGAGCGGAACCCGGAGGCGAAGGCTTTTTACGAGACGCTCAACGCTGTGAACCGCTATGCGCTCTACTACCGGATCCAGAGCGCCAAAAAGCCTGAGACGCGCAATCGGCGGATCGACGCATTCGTCGAAATGCTGGCGCGCGGCGAAACCTTCCACTGATACGGATGGTTCACGGGGACGGATGGTTCTGCGGGTCGCATGGTTCCCTCAGGAGCCTGGCTCCGTGAGGCGTATCACGTGAGGCGTATCACGTGAAGTGCGGCCGGCGACGCCGGTGGTGCGACGAGGCCATTACCTCAGCGCGGACGGGGGCCGCCTGCAGCTCTCTGTTTCACCTTCACCCAGCCGCGTTCGCGTTCCGCGACCCGCTGTTCGACCTCCAGCGCTCCCAGGAGGGATTGGACTGTGCCGACGGCAAGGCCTGAACGGGCGGCAATGTCCCCGGATTCCCGGGGAGAGGTAAAGCTCAACGCGTCGAACAGCCGGGTCTCCTCGGCGGTCGGTACCCGCGAACCGTCGTCGCCTGGCGTCTGAGCAGCGGTGGCGCGTTGTCGGGGCGAGGTGGACTCACCCAGGAGTTCCGTGATTTCATCCGCAGTGGTGACCAGGGTGGCGTCATAGTCCCGAATTAGCCGATGGCATCCCGCTGACGCAGCGCTGCTGACCGGCCCCGGGACTGCCCCGATCGGCCGGCCAATCTCGGCGGCGTGACCGGCGGTGTTGAGCGACCCGGAACGCCAACCCGCTTCGACGACGACCGTGGCCTGGCTCGCCGCAGCGATCAGCCGGTTCCGTTGAAGGAATCGCCATTTGGTCGGGGGCTGGCCGCAGGGCAGCTCGGAGATGATCGCCCCCTCCGCAACGATCCGGGTCAACAGGGCATCGTGCCCGCTCGGATAGAAGCGGTCGACGCCTCCGGCAAGAAATGCGACTGTCATACCCCCGCTGGCGAGTGCGGCGCGATGCGCCATACCGTCAATCCCGTAGGCCGCCCCGGACACGATCGCATAGCCGCGGTCGACCAGTCCGGCGGACAGTTCCATGACCACGTGCTCCCCGTAGGTCGTAGCCGATCGGGCGCCGACCAACGCGACCGACGGCTCCAGCGCGGCGAGCGCGGCATCGGAGCCTCGCACCCACAGGCCGATCGGTGCATGGAGCCCGAGGTCGTTGACGCCCGCCGGCCAGCCTTCGGCGTCCGGCACCAGGAGCTGGGCCCCGAACCGTACGGCCTGTCGCAGCGCGAGCAGGGCGGCCGCCGACTTGAGGCGTGGCTGCCAACGGTCCATCGCCTGCTCGAACTCGTTCTCGGGGATGCTGTCAACCCCCTGGGAAAACACCGCTCCTGCCCATTGCGGGGCCGGCCAGTGAGCCACCACCCCCTCGAGCGCCTCTGCGGCCCCGAGGGCCTGGGTCACGAGTCCGGCGGTTCGGTCTCCCGGTTCGGCAATCCCCGTCCAGGTGGCGCGAGCAAACCGGTCGACGATCTCGTCGCGGTCGAGAGAGTCGCCCGCAAGGGTGCGCACAAGGGTTGCGATCTCGGCTTCGGCCAGTCCGAATATGCTCACGTCGTTATTGCCTTTCGTAGGTACAGCGCCCGACCGATGTGGTCGGCGCTGGGTGATGAGGTGCCGTCGAGGTCGGCGAGGGTCCACGCGACCACGTGGATACGTGAGTCGCGTAATATCTGTTTCATGCGAGCAGCCATCTACCTCCGCCAATCCGTAGACGTCACCGAGGGCATTGACCGTCAGCGCGAACGCACCAAAGCACTGGTGAAGGCAAAGGGATGGAAGCTCGCCGGCGAGTATCCCGACAATGAAACTTCCGCGAGCAAGAGCCGGGAAAATGGCACGAACTGGGCGCGGCTACTCGAGGACATCAAGGGCGGCAAGGTCGACGCGGTCGTAGCCGTTGATCTCGACCGCCTCTTGCGCACGACGCGCGACCTGAACACACTGATCGACCTTGGGGCCAAGGTCGTCACTGTCGATGGCGAGATCGACCTTTCAACAGCAGACGGAGAGTTCAGGGCGACGATGTTGGCTGGGATCGCTCGGTTCGAAGTGCGCCGTAAGTCCGAGCGGCAAAAGCGCGCTAACGAGCAGCGCGCTCAGCAGGGCAACCGGATCGGCGGGAGCCGGCGCCAGTTCGGCTATGCGAAGGACGGCGTGACGATGATCGAGAAGGAGGCCGCCGCGATCGCCGATGGCTACGACGCCCTGCTCTCGGGTGTCCCGCTCGCAGCGATTGCGCGCGATTGGAACGCACGAGGGCTCGTGACCACGCAAAAGCGACAGGCGCGATCGGGGCACGCGGGCGAGCCCTCTCCCTGGGCGGCGTACTCCGTGCGGCAGGTTCTGCGGAACCCGAGGAACGCTGGAATCGTGACGCACCGAGGCGCGGAAATCCGCACGGCGAAGAACGGCGACGGCAATGAGGTCGAAGTGCATTCCGCCTGGGAGCGCATCGTGGAAGAGGCGACCTACAAGGCAGCGGTCGCGTTGCTTGAGGACCCCAGCCGCCGCACGGCGGGTACGTCGGGCAAGTATTTGCTGACCGGCATCGCGAGGTGCGGAGTCGCGGGGTGTGGAGCTCATGCCCACGCAGGAGGGGCCGCCCGGCCCGGTGTTCGCGCCTATCGGTGCTCGGGCTCCATGGGCCACTTCGCCCGCATGGGCGATCCGGTCGATAACTACGTGGCAGCTCTCGTCGTCGCTCGGTTGAGCCGCCCGGACGCACGGGACCTAATCGTCAAGCCAGGCGAGGACACGAAGGCGTTGCGTCGCGAAGTCCGCGTGATCGACCATCGCATCAACGAACTGGCGGGATCGGTAGGTGCTGGCATCTTCAAGCTCGCCGAGGTGGAGGCCCCCCTCGCGAAACTCCGGTCACAGCGAGGCGAGATTGAGGACCGCATCGCCGACGCCGGGCGGGTAGACGTTCTAGGTGCCCTAATCGGGGCGTCGGACGTGAAGGCCCGGTGGGACGAGCTGACCATCGACCGCCAGCGCACCGTCGTAGACGCGCTCATGACGGTCACGCTCCACCCGGTCGGTCGGGGTACTCGCACGTTCCGCCCGGAGACGGTCGGCATTGAGTGGAAGGAGCGCTAGCGGCCTACATGGTTACGCGTGTGGTCCTAGCGGCGCCGGGATATCTCCAGCACGTCCTGCGCCGTCTCAATGAACTCCTGTCGCACGCCCTCGTGCTGCTCCTCGGTTTTTGCAGCGGTTGAATTCGTTAGGAACATCTCGAGCGCCTCCACGAGACGCGTGGGACCCAGTAGGCCGATGGCAGCCGACGCATCGCCGAAGTCCCCTCGATTGAGTACGCCCGTTATGTGCTTCCGATCGACCTGCCGTAGTAAATCGAGGTAGGCGTCGTATCGCTTCTCGCGAAGCCATTTTTTGTGCTCCCGTCGGGATTGGATCAGCGCGCCAGCGGCAGCGCCGATAACTCCGATCACCGCCGCACCGAGCGCACCGATCAGAAGCGACACCCAAGGGTTGATCATGACGCAAAGGCTATCGGGAGCGCGGGCGGCCGTAGGCTGCGATCTCCAGCGATTTGGCTGCGGGCACGGGTAAACGCCCCGGCACGGGAGGATCACGCTGGAGGCTTAAGCCTCGCGCTGCGGGCGGGCTGATCTGGAACTCGGCTATCCGATTTCGGTAATCTTTCCGTCTCGGGCTCGCTTCCAGACAACTCCGCGAGAGTCGTGAAAGTCGATTTCGACCGGCATCTCGCCATTTGTGAAAAGAGACCCGGGGCGGACGTAGACCTCGTGAGAGCGAGGCGGGATCGTTGGGATATTGCGGACTTCGATGTCCGCAGTGCCATCCAGGAACTGCCAATGGATGTTGACGTTGGTGATCGGCAGGCTCGAATCGTTTTGGACGACGGCCGACATCATCCCGCCGGGGAGGTGCGAATATCCACCCTCCATAAGCGCCCTCGTCCCGGCCGGTTGCTCCGCGGTCCACGCGACCACCTGCTCGGCTTGTGCCCGCCGATCACGTTCGGCTGCCGCACAGAACGCCGCTTGCTCCTGACGATCGAGCTTCTCTTGCAGCCGTCGCTTCTCGCGGCGTTCGCGGATCAGGCCGACGAAGGTGACGGTGGCCAGGGCAATCGTGCCGAGCCCGACGAGCCAATCAGGGAGCGTGCCCCAGAAGTTGTCCACGGCGGCAATCTATCGTGTGCCTCGGACGTAACCGCGCTAGGCGCTCGCCAGCGACTGTAGGTCAGTCGAGGGAACGCGTCGGCTGCTTGAGAACTTGGCGCTTGATGCGGGCACGGGTGATGAGCCCGCCGATCAGGACCAAGACTCCGAGCACGACGCCGATGATCGCGGCGCGGCTGACTGTGAAGAACACGACGACTGACACGAACGTGATCCAGCCGCCGAACCACAGCTGGTAGAGCATCCTGCCGCGCAGAGACCAACTTGGGAACATGCCGCGAGCTTATAGGCGCTGCGCGCTCGCGAGCGACTTGACGATGCCGCTCAGCGTTGACGAGCGCCACTTGAGGCCGCCGTGCGCAGTTGGGATGCCGTCAGCTTCGAGGAGCGCTGCGATCTTGTCGAACGACAGGCCCTTGACGCGCTCGGCCAGGATGCGATCGAGGACCGGCTGCGGCAGCACGCGAGGCCGACCAGCAGGACGCCCATCAGGGTTCTTCGCGGTCGGCGCCCAGCCCTCACGCTTGCGCTGGGCCATGCCGTCCTTCGTCTGTGCGCTTATCAGGCTGCGCTCCAGCTCGGCCGCTGCCGCTTGTATCTGTGCGGAGAAGCGAGCAGTGGGCGATGCTTCGGCAGTGGTGTCGATGCCGGACTCTGGGATCACGAGCGCCCAACCGCGCTTGCCGCTGCGATCGTACAGCCCGGCAAAGTCGGTAAGCGAGCGCGAAACACGACTGAGCCGCACGGCGAGCAGCACGTCGGCTTCGCCAGCGTCCAGCCGCCGCAACGCATCCAGCAGCATCGGCCTGCCGGTGATCGACTTGGCCGACTTGCCTTCTTCGCGAACGATCTCGATCGCCCAGCCTCGGCGCTCGGCCTCAAGCCGCAGCCGCGTCTCTTGCGCATCGAGAGATGCGCCCTCTTCGGCTTGCTCAGTAGTGCTCACTCGGCAGTATGCGAGCGCGAGTGGAATGCGAGATGAGGTTGTCATAGCTCGATTCTTACACGCTAAAGGTTCGTTTACCGTGTAAATCAGCTATCGGAAGTTTGTGCGGTTCCAGGCTCTGCTTGCACTAATCCGTCAATGGCTGCCACTGCGCCAGCGAGATATTCGCGTTGACGCTTCGTTGCTTTGAGTTCCTTGGCGTCAATGTCCGCGATCGTGCCAGCAATCGCATCTCGCGCGGCCTGCGCTTCTTCCGGCTCGACCATCTCTCAAGGGTAAGACTCCCTCGCGCGCGCGGCGATTGGCGCAATCCGAGTCGTCGCGTTGCGCGAGCCGCGGCGGGCCCAGTTGCACCGATCGATACCCTGAGCGCGTGAACACCTTATTCATCGTCGGCAGCTTAATCCTCGTACTAATCGGGATCGCGATTCTGGTTTTTCGTGTGCAGTACGCCGCCTGGTGGAACAGGGTCTACAAGCGGCGTGATCAACCAGAGAACTTCACCGTCGTCTTCTCAATGGTGTACGGCGTCATGGCGCTCGCTGCTGGCCTCGCGCTCGGCGCAATTGATCTCTTCAAGTAGCTCGGCGACTACTGCGCATCACTCCCGAGGGGGTGTAATGCGGTAATCGTCCGCACCCTCGGGTGTGCGGTAGAGATTACCTGTACCGAAATACCTTGAATTACCGCGGATTTTCGGGCCTTTTGAGGTAATCCGGGCCGATTACATGTAATCGCTCGAGCGTCGCCGACGGCGAGCAAGTAACGCTAGGAGACCAGACCGACTACCAGGACTATTGCTCCGGTGAGCGCGATGACCACGCCCAGTGCTGCGATCAATCCCGGGCCAAACACGAATGGTGCTGGATCATGACCTCGCGCGAGGAACTCGGTGATGACGTCCGATGCGGTCGGCGATTTTCGGATGATTACGAGCAACGCGCCGCCGAGCACTAAAACCGCGCCCACGATTACTGACGTGACGTTGATGGCGCCTCCAAAGCTCGGATCTGGGGTCGAGACTTACATGTACTGGTCAGCGGCCACACCGCTCTCAACGCCGTTGACAGACGCTCGGAGTTCCGTGGCCTACATCCGGGACCATTGCCCAGCGGTTCAGTCTCGGGGCGCTTCATACTTGAAAAGTCGCATCACACCCACCGTGGCCGCAACGACTGACGGGACGAGAACCAGGGCGCTTATTCCATGCAGGATCAGGACGCACGCACCAAGGCCTGAGGCAAGGCTCACTATGAGAAGAATCAGGCTAGAAATATCCAACCGGCGATGCGACTGGTGCCTATGAGTTGTCGTCACTCGCCGCCCTCCTGTGGGTCACTACCTTCACCACGGTCCATGTGGTCCTTGTGCTGCCGTTCTTCGTCTTGCTGTCTGCGCGAACCTTCAGACTGAAAATGTCGTCCTTGCGGATGGCAAGGCCACCGGCGACTCGAGCCAGAAACTCTTGGTCGTCCATGACCGCCCCGCGAGTTTCGTCCTTCGTCTTGACCTTCCACTTCTTGGAATTGTCGAAGTCGATTGCGGACATTTGTCCTTCAACTTCGAATGTCTTGTACTTCTCCTCAACCTCATCCTCGGGCCTAACCGCATCGTAGTCCGATCGCCTGAGCACCAAGACCTCCGGCTCCTCGACCGCGTCGCCTACCGCGGGTGAGAGCGCCACATCAAGAGATTTCACGCGAGGATCACTTAGCGGGGCCATGATCTCTCTCAACTGCTTCTTGCGTCGTCGCCTTCGTTTGTTCAATTCTTCCCACGCTGCGGTCGGTACCTCATCCATGGTGTTGTCCTGCCACGTGATCTTGACGAGGCCGTTCTCCTTGTCGCGCTCGATCGATTGCACATCCGCGCGAGCCGAGCGGGTTGCCCATTTGAGAATCATTCCGATGGTGGGTAGGCCGACCACCGTCTCTATCGGTGCATTCGCCACAATCACCTCGTTTACTACCCTGATGACCTCTATGAGGAACGAACCCTCTTGAGCAGGACGGACCAATATCTCGGAGTTGGCTGGACCGTCGGTGTCGAAAACGCCCGCCTTGTCGAAATCATCGGTCAAGCCGACGAGCCCCTGAAGGACCTCGGCGACGTGAGCGGCTCGCAGCTCGTGTAGCGCGGACCCATCGGCCTCCTCTCCGTCGAAACGAAGGGTTAGGGAGTCGACGACGCTGTCAGTTGGCTCGGTAGGCATGGCAAGCAATCTACAGGCCGTGCAAGCATTCCCAAGCAATCCTTGACGGTCATCTTGTATTTCGGTTGTTCGCACTTCCCGGCACGACGAGCCCGATCCCAGCGCGCCGCTGGGCTTCGGTCTGGTTGCGTTGCGCGGCCTGAACGTCGGCGAGGCCGCCGCGGATCATCCGCGTTGCGTAAGCCGGGTTCATCAGCTCGGGGAATGGAGCGCCGCCCCGTGCCGAGCTGGCAGTGAGCTTCCGCCGCGCGTAGCTTTCTCGCGGGATTGAGAACCCGCCGTCGTTGCCTGCCTCGTTGCGCTCGGTCAATGCGAGTGCTGCGAGGCCGAGCGACACGGCGCGGTCATCGTGATTGCCGGAGTCGTGGTCGAGCCGGTACACGCCGGGCGCGGACTCGCGCAGCCGCACGGTCGCCAGCTCGTCGAGGAGCTCGCGATCGTTGGGGAGGGCGAGTCGTTGGTCGCGCAGCAGCAGGTGCAGGTTCTGACCGAGCCGGCCGACTGATTGCGAGGTGAAGGCCCATTCTTCGATTGACAAGCCTTTGTCCCGGAGGCGCTGCGCGCTTCCGACGCCCTGCCACGGGTCGAGCCGGATCGGGGCGTGACCGTACGATCTGCTTGTCTGGAGGGCCAGCGCCTCGATGTCGCCGAGCCGCAGCGGGCGCAGGCGGCTGCCCTGCATGACTTCGATCCGGTCGAGCACGATCAGCGGGCCGCCGCGGTCTTGCGACTCGCTGTGCGCAACCGTCATGACGGTGCGGTCTTTCTTCAGCCCGATGTCGAGCCCGATTTGGTACCGGTGCGTCGAGTTGTACTCGAGCGGGCCGTCGAGCACGACGCAGGCCGCGAGATTCTCGGCGCTCACGAGCCGATCCTCGGCGCTGACCCAGCGGTTTTCGTGCAGCCGCAGATAGACCGACTCGGGCAGCATCCGGCGCTGTTCGACAAGGTCGATCGGATCAGCCCACGGCAGCGTGCCGACGAAGTCCGACACCCTCCAGCGCGGGGACTCCT
>Ga0302198_10004444_pt1 | contig 13502 bp, 14 predicted proteins | sample II_Bog_N2_2_FD_193521 | JGI IMG/M metagenome (GOLD analysis project Ga0302198, IMG submission 193521) | Peat permafrost microbial communities from Stordalen Mire near Abisko, Sweden - II_Bog_N2_2 | ecosystem: Environmental > Terrestrial > Soil > Wetlands > Peat | place: Sweden: Abisko... | reverse complement strand
CGCAACTGGTCCTGCCGATCACGCCGGAACAGCGAGAGGCCGAAGCGCCGAAGCCGGCGAGGAAGCCGGGCCCACGCAAACCGGCGCCGGTGGCGAGCGGGGACGACGGGCAGGGAAGTCTGTTCTGAAGCCGGACTCATGGTTTTCGTTCGCGGGTCATGCTGGAAAAAATCAGCTGGCGACCTCGCTCACCCCTTGGCCGCGAGCAATTGCTTCAGCTTCAGCACGGCGCTGTCCGGCGTGGTGAGCACCGGCAGGCGCGACGCCTCGGCGACGGCTGCCGCGGCCGGCGCCATGCTGTATTGCGCGAGCGCGATCAGGTCGCAGTCGCGCAAGCTACGCGAGGCTTCCACCACCAGGCGGTCGTGTTCGGCGCGGTCGCCGCGGTCCAGCGCCGCCATGGCGCCTTCCGCCAGCTTCGGCACCACTTCTAGGGAGCTGGGAAACTCGCGCGGCATCGACACCAGGGTCGGCGGGAAGGTCGAGAGCAGGCCGATCCGGTGGCCCCGCGCCGCGGCCTGCTCGACCATGGCTTCGCTGGGCTTGAGCACCGGCATCGGCGCGTGCTCGCGCGCCACCGCCTCGATGCAGGGGCCGAACGCCGAGCAGGTGAACAGGATGGCGTCGGCGCCGGTCGAGACCGCGTAACGTCCGAGCGACAGGAACCGGTCGGTCATCGCGCCGGTGAGATGGCCGTCGCGCGCGAGATCCGCCGACAGGCTATCGTCGACCAGGTTCATCAACGTTGCTTCCGGCCACAGCCGGGCGAACGAAAATTCGATCGGCACGATCGAATGCTTCAGGGCGTGGATCAGGGTGATGCGCATGGTTTCAATCTGGCTTTGGCGTCGTGAGGTGTCAATGTTGGACGGCGCCGTGGCGGCGGTCAGCGAAAAATGTGCAGCGCCGCATATTGCAGCAGCATGATGGTCTTGGCGTCGACGATGCGGCCGTCGCCGATCATCTCCAGCGCCTCGTCGATCGAAAGTTCCAGCACCTCGATGTCCTCGCCCTCGCAAGCGAGGCCGCCGCCGCTGCCGATCTTCATGCCGGGCTCGTATTCGGCGACGAAGAAATGCAGTTTCTCGGTCACCGCGCCGGGGCTCATGAAGGCTTCGAAGATCTTCCTGATCTCGCCGAGCCGGTAGCCGGTTTCCTCTTCGACTTCGGCGCGAATTCGCAACTCCGGAGCTTCGCTGTCCAGCAGGCCCGCCGCAGCTTCGATCAGGAGATCGTCGTAACCATTGATATAGGCCGCATAACGGAACTGGCGCACCAGCACCACGCTGCGTCGCGCCAGATTGTAGGGCAATAGCGTGGCGGCGTTGCCGCGGTCGAAGGTCTCGCGGGTTTGCGTCTGCCACTCGCCGTTGCCGCGTCGCCATTCGAAGGTGGTGTCCTTCAGTGTGGCGTAATTGTCCGAAAGCACGCGGACATTCTTGACGCGGATGCGGTCGGAAACGGACATGCGGCGCCTGCTGATGTTGCGGCTACGGCGTCGGCGCGCGGCCGTCGAGCCATTTGGCAAAAACAATCGTCTGCGACTCGGCGTAGCCGATCGATTGGTAGAATGCTCCTGCCTTTTCGTTTTCGCGCCGGACCAGCAGTTGCAGCTTGGGTACGTCCGCTGCGCGCAGCCAAGTCTCGGCGGCGGTCATGATCGTGCGGCCATAGCCTTGCTTGTGATGATCAGGGTCGACGGCTACGTAGTAGACCCAGCCGCGGTGGCCGTCATGACCGAGCATGGCCGTGGCAACGATGGCGTCTCCTACGCGTCCTATCAGCACCGCTGAATTCGGCTCGCGCCGTGACATCGCGATATCGGCGGCAGGATCGTTCCACGGTCGCGTTAGGCCGCAGGCCTGCCACAACGCGATGACGTCGGGGATATCGGCGTCCGTGATCGTCGCGATGGCGAGTGGCGGGATCGGCTTTGGTGATGACGAGCTCACAGCACTTTTCCCGGATTCATGATGCCGAGCGGGTCGAGCATCGCCTTGATGCCGCGCATCAGCTCGATCGCGACCTTGTCCTTCACCTCGGGCAGTTCGTCGCGCTTGAGCACGCCGATGCCGTGTTCGGCGGAGATCGATCCGCCCATTTTCAGCACGATCTCGAACACCACCGCGTTGACCTCGTGCCAGCGGGCCAGGAAATCCGCAGCCTCGCCGCCGACCGGCTGGCTGACATTGTAGTGGATATTGCCGTCGCCGAGATGGCCGAACGGCACAGGGCGGCAGCCCGGGATCAGTTTTACGACCGCGGCATTGGCCTGCTTGATGAAATCGGGCACCGCCACCACGGGCACCGAAATGTCGTGCTTGATCGAGCCGCCTTCCGGCTTCTGCGCAGCCGACATCTCGTCGCGCAGCTTCCAGAACGCCGCGCGCTGGCTCAGATTGGCGGCGATCACGGCGTCGTCGACGATGCCTTCTTCCATGCCCTTGGCCAGGATCGATTCCAGCGTGGCGCGGGCGTCGTCGCGCGGCGACGACAGCTCCATCAGCACGTACCAGGGATACTTGCTCTGAAGCGGATCGCGGATGTCGATGCCGTGGCGGATGCTGAAATCCACGGCGATGTCGGCCAGCAGTTCGAAACTGGTCAGCATGCCGGCCGCCTCGTTTTGCGAGATCGCGAGCAGCTTCAGGGCCTGCGCCGGCGAGGCGAGGCCGACGAAGGCGGTCTCGATCGCGTGCGGCTTCGGAAACAGTTTTAAGGTCGCCGCGGTGATGATGCCGAGCGTGCCCTCGGCGCCGATGAAGAGGTTGCGCAGGTCGTAGCCGGTATTGTCCTTCTTCAGCTTCGACAGCCCGTTGAGAACGCGGCCGTCGGCCAGTACCACTTCCAGCCCGAGCGCCATCTCGCGCGCCACCCCATAGGCCAGGGCCGCGGTGCCGCCGGCATTGGTGGAGAGGTTGCCGCCGATGGTGCAGCTTCCCTCCGCGCCGAGCGACAGCGGAAACAGCCGGCCGGCCTCGGCGGCGCGCTGCTGGGCGATCTGCAGCACCACGCCGGCCTCGCAGGTCATGGTGTTGGAGGCGGTATCGACGTCGCGGATTTTGTCGAGCCGCCGCAGCGAGACCACCACCTCACCATTGTGCGGGGTCTGGCCGCCGACCAGCCCGGTATTGCCGCCCTGCGGCACCAGCGCGATGCGGTGCTCGCTGGCGAGCTTACAGATCGCGGACACTTCCGCGGTCGAGCCCGGGCGCAGCACCAGCGGCGAGCGGCCGTGAAACAGGTCGCGCTCTTCGGTGACATAGGGCGCGATGTCGGCCGCGTCGGTCACCGCATATTTGTCGCCGACGATGGCGCGGAAGCGCGCCACCAGTTCGGGCGGAAGCGGCAGGACGGCGGGCTGCACGATATTCATTTCGGTCTCTCGTTATTCCCGGTCATTCCCCGGCGTTTCCTCAATCCCGCTCCACCGCGGCGCGGCGCAGCCGGTCGTTGATGGCCTCGCCGAGCCCGTGATGCGGCACCGGCATCACGGCGATCGCGCGCGCGCCCCTGGCATCGAGCGCGCGAAGATAGCCGAAAAGCCGGGCTGCGGCCTCGTCGAGGTCGCCGCGCTCGGACAAATTCATCACTGACGTGCCTGCGTCAACTCCCGCAATTGCATCCGGCCCAAACGCCAGCAGCGCTTCTCCGGGCTCGACCCGGTTTGCCTCGAGCCGCACCCGCGTGCGCGGCGCGTAGTGCGAGGCCAGCATGCCCGGCGCCAGCGGCTGGCCGCTGTCGCCGGCCTGATCCTCCGGTGGTTGCGCCAGAGGGCGGCCGAGCACGCGCTCGATCTCGCCGCGCGGCAGCCCGCCCGGGCGCAGCAGCATCGGCACCTCGAAGCAGCCGACGATCGAGGATTCGACGCCGACCTCGACCGGGCCGCCGTCGACGATCAGGTCGATGCGCCCGGCGAGGTCGCTTTGGACATGGGCGGCGGTGGTCGGGGAGACATGGCCGGACAGATTCGCCGATGGCGCCACCACGGGCCGGCCGAACGCGCGCAGGATCTGCCGCGCCACCGGATGGCTGGGTACCCGGATCGCGACGGTCTCCAGCCCCGCGGTGGCGAGATCGGCCACCGGGCAGTCCCAGGTCTTGGGCAGCACCAGTGTCAGCGGCCCCGGCCAGAACGCCTCGGCCAGCGCCATCGCCGCGGCGTCGAAGCGGGCGATCCGCCGGGGGCGGCGAGATCCCCGACATGGGCGATCAGCGGATTGAAGGCGGGGCGGCCCTTGGCCTGGTAGAGCCGGGCGATCGCTTTGGCGTTGGTGGCGTCGGCGCCGAGCCCGTAGACGGTCTCGGTCGGGAACGCGACCAGCGCGCCCAAGGCGAGCAGGCGCGCGGCTTCGGCCACGGCGGCCGGGCCTGCGGGCAAAATCGATGTTTTCAGGCCCACATTCACGGGAATTGGCGTCCTCAATTCGGCTGCTTGCGGTGTGCGAAACCCAAGGCTATAAGCCGCGTTCTTGTCGGAGTGTGGCTCAGCCCGGTAGAGCACTGCGTTCGGGACGCAGGGGTCGCAGGTTCAAATCCTGCCACTCCGACCATTATAGCAATAGCCCAGCATTTTCATAGATTTAAAGCGCGCCCTCCGGGGCCGCGTAAAGAAGAAACCGGGGATTTCACCTCGGGGCTTCACCTGCTCCAGACATGCGTTTACGACCCCGCGGCGCAAAGCGTCCGGGCCGTTGCCATCAGTTCCGCCCCAAAGAGGGCGTGAGGAATGCCGGGTGCCCACGCACCCGCAGCCGCGTGCGCAAAGTAGAAAGCACACGCGTTAGTCACCACGGACACGCCGGAACACCCGACATTCCCGCACGCAATGGTTTTAACGGCTGCTTCGAGCTCTCCCCGGTGATCGGGCTTTCTTGTCACCGTCGCCCCCAAGAAGCTTGCTTCTCGAGAACTTGACACCGGCGTCGAGGTGTCAGGACCACACGACTTGCCCGTCCGCGTCACGCGCCGTTCGTTATCGGCGCGTACGCGTCCACCGGATATATACTGATTTACGATTTCTGAAAATCAGAATATTTTTGTAAAAGGGGCTTGACGAGGGTGTCGCGCGTCGCGCGAAGTGATTTGCCATGACAAGGAATTCAACGATGCGACGATTCATGACGGTGGTTCTCGGCATCCTTGCGCTTTGCAGCGTGTTGTCGGATGCCGCCCAAGCGATGGATTATCCGTGGTGCGTGGCAAGCGGCAGCGGTTTTGAGGACTGCAGTTATACCACCTTCGCTCAATGTCAGGCGGCGGCGTCCGGCACTGGCAGCTGCTATCCAAATCCGCGCGCGGGTCAGAGGTAGCACCCCGATCGGAGCGGACTGCTAACTCGTTATATCAGCGCCCGGCCGAGGTCCCGTCAGCTTCTGAACCTGTAGCGTGCTTTCGACGACTAAAGTAGTCTGGCGGCGCCGCACGAAGTCGCGGCCCGGACGAATCCAGGGCTCGGCCTGGATTGAAACTCTTCAGCAGCAGGGAATTGCGGGGATGGAGGACGTCAAGACGCCAAGCCTTAACGAGATGCGCAAGCGTAAATTCGCTTACCAGATCGGGCCAGCGCATGAAAATGGAGCGGTCGCCGACAGTTTTTTCGAGAAATATTCCGACGATCAAAGCTATGAAGACGTTTTCGAGGACGCGTTCAACGGGAAATATCTGGTCGATTTGATCAAGGCCGTTTGGGGGACGGAGCCGCCCTATCGATTGCTTGATTGCGGCAGCGCCAACGGCCTGACCCTCGAGGAATTCGACAAACTGGGGGTCGAAGCCTGGGGCATCGAAAACAACGCGCATATCCATTCGAAGACCCCGGAGCAGTGGCGCGAACGAAACCTGCTCGGCGATGTCTGCAGGATGCCGTTCGAGGACGATGCGTTCGACTTTCTCTACGTCACCTGCCTTCCTCACCTGCCCGAGGAAATCATCGGCCAGGCGATCAGGGAGTTGCTTCGGGTGTGTCGTGTCGGAGTCCTGCTCCAGGGCGTGACCACCGACATGACGGAAGAAGTCATCGAGGACTATGAATTGTTCAAGGGCTTGCAGACCTTCTGGACGTGCGAGGAGTGGTCCGACGCGATGCTGGCCGCCGGCTTCAGGCTTGCCGTTTCCGATCCGCTCCTGCTCGACGAGGTCTGGCGCATCGAACAGGAAACCGACGAGGATGACTGGAACTGGTATCCGGACATTGAGACCATGCGGTATCACTTCTTCAGCAAGCCACGGAACGAACGCAATCCATGACCGTTATGGGGCGATCGAGTCGATCGCCTGAGTGCGTCGCCTGCCATGTGGGGAGAGGCATATATGGTCCGCTCAATCCTGGTGTTTTCCGCGATCGCCTTTCTCGTTGGCCCGGCAGCCGCGTTTCCTTTGGGCATCAGCCCGGTTGCCCCGGTCAGCGAGAAGCCGCTCGAGGTCCGCTTGACGAAGAGCAACGCCTGCAAGCTGAAATACAAGCACAAGAAGGCGGCGCAGGACCTTCGGGAGAAGGCCCACTGCAAGTGACGCGGATCAGAACGGCTCATGTCAAAAACAATGCGCCGCACGGCGTCCGCCACATCCGGCACAACGGTCTGCTCGCGGAATTGGAGCGGAAATGCGCTGCGCGGCGGTGACGATTGTAACGCCCGTCGTCTTGGTGTTCGCAGGCTCGTCGACGATATGACCGCAGCTGCAGTCAAATCATGAATCGCCCACTCGCCGTCAACCGATGATCCGTACGCCCGCCCGGGCCATTGCCTGCGCCGGGGAGATCCCTATGTTTCGGGCACGGCAATCCACTCCAGTCAGGGAAACTGCATGGCCAAGCTTGACGGCAAGATCGCTCTCATCAGCGGAGGCACCACCGGTATCGGCGCGGAGACCGCCAAACTCTTTCAATCCGAGGGCGCGACGGTCATCGTTACCGGCTCCAGCGAACGCTCGGCGGAGGCCGCCAGGGCGGCGCTACCCCGGATCGAGGTGTTGGTCTCCGACGCCAGCAACGTGGCCGCTACCAAGGCCCTGGTCGACCAGGTCGAGACCAAATACGGCCGCATCGACGTGCTGTTCGTGAACGCCGGCGTCGCCAGGTTCGCGCCGATCGCGCAAGTCGACGAGGCGTTTTACGACAGCCAGTTCAATATCAACGTCAAGGGCGCGTTCTTCCTGCTCAAGCACGCCATCCCGATCATTCCGAACGGCGGCGCCATCATCCTGACGGCTTCCGTGGCCGGCGCGGCCGGCGGCCTGGGCGGCAGCACGATCTACGGCTCGACCAAGGCAGCGCTGCGCTCGTTCGGCCGTACCTTCGCCAAGGAACTCACGCCACGCGGCATCCGCGTGAACACCATCAGCCCCGGTCCCATCGTCACCCCGATTCTGGACAAGAACGGGTTCACGCCGGCCCAGAAGGACGCTTTTATCGAGGGGGCCAAAACGCGCATTCCGCTCGGCCGCACCGGCACCGCCGCCGAAGTCGCTGCTGCCGCCCTCTATCTTGCCGCCGATGCCACTTACACCACCGGCGCCGAACTGTTCGTGGACGGCGGCTTGATCGACCTCTAGTCCGCCCGAGCTGCCGATCCGCTTTATCTGCAAGATCGGCGCGAACATGTTGCGACGTTGCGGGCCGCCGTCGCCTGAAGCCGGCGCAGGAGTTCCGGCTTTTTGCATGGGCTGGATCTGCGCGTGCAGCCTGGCGATGCCTGCTCCTGGGCGCGAGCGGGCATGCCGCAACGGCTGGCTGCGATGTCCGTTGACGATCCAGGCGCACCTTGCCGATCCGGTTTCTGCAAGAAATCCAGTTCTGCAAAAAAAATCTCCTGGGCCGAACGCACGAATAGCGACGGCCCTTGAGCTCGATCAATGTGCAGGCCGTGGAGGGCTATTTAGATCGACACAACGAAGCTGTTTGCAGCGAGCCGGTATGCGGAACGCCTGGCGCTGCAGGAGAAAGCCTTTCAATGCCGTTCAGGAGCATAGCTGTCTTTGTCGAACCCACGCCGGCAGGTGAGGCGCGCACCTCCTACGCGGTCAGGATGGCATTCCGTCATGGAGCCCACCTCGTCGGGATTTTCGCGGTGCCCTCCATTTCGAGCAACAGTTCCGCAGAATCCTTCGTTCGGGGACATCACGCCGTTCGGCAGGTCATTGCCAATCATCGGTCAATCGATGCCGCCGCGATAGACGACGCAAGGCGGAGTTTTTCGGCAGGCTGTGCGCGAGAAGGCATCAGCTTCGAGTTTCGTTTTCTCCATCAAGATGCAATCGATGACAGCGCCAGGCTGAATTCCCTGCATGCCGATCTGGTGATCGTCGGGGGCCCGCGGGCCGGTGGATTGCCCCGCGATTGGTCGGCCGAACAGCTGCTTCTCGCTACGGGAGTGCCGTTCCTCATCCTGCCGGAGAGCTGGACCGGGTCCTCGACGGAGCATGTCGTCGTCGCCTGGAATGCCAGTCGCGAGGCGCGGCGTGCGATATCGGATGCGCTTCCGTTTCTCGTCGGCGCCCAGACCGTTACCCTCCTCGTGGTCGATCCGCAGAAGAACCCTCGCCACGGCGAAGAGCCGGGCGCCGATGTGGCTCATTACCTGACGCGTCACGGAGCCAGAGTCGTCGTCGAGCAGGTGCAGTCGCGCGGCGAGGCAATCGCCAACGTCATCCTTGCTCATGCACAACGTTGCACCGCAGACCTCATCGTCGTCGGCGCCTATAGCCATGCCCGAACAACGGAAATGATATTTGGCGGGGTGACCCGATCGCTACTGCGAGACGCTGCCGTTCCGCTGTTGATTGCCCACTGAGACCGACGTCACGCCATGATCGAGCGACTTCCGGTCTTCCGCAATGGCGGACATTCTCGATGCAGGAAAGCCGAGGGATGTAGATTGCCCCTCCCGGGCGCGGGCCTTTAGCCGTCGCGCGATCCGCGCGCCAGATCGCCGCTGCGCAGCCGGCCGCGCCGGATCGACCAGCGCTCGGAAGTGTTGGCCATCACCTCGTGCAACGCTGCACGCGCATTCAACTGCCGTTCCGGCACGCAGGCCAGAATTGCGTTGCGGTCCTGGATGCCTTGCTCATCGGCGACCCAGACCTGCAAGGCGTCGCCGGCGAGCCGAGCGGCGATCCGGTCGGGCAGGGGATCGATGTCGTTTGCCGCCAGCACGTTCATCACGATGCGGCCGCCCGGGTTGAGGCGAGCGCGGATCGCCTCGCAGGTGACATCGTCGAACTCCTCGTTGAAGCGGAAACCCGGACCGCCGATATCGATCGCGATGGCGTCGTAGCGCGCCGTGTCCCTGTAGATGAATGTGCGGAAATCGCAGACCATGCAGTCGAGGTCGTCGGGCAGGGCGAAGAATTTCTGGGCGATCATGAAGCTGATCGGATTGTTGTCGACGATCGTCAGCTTCTTGCCGAGCCGGGCCAGCCGCGTGGCGAGGTTGCCGCCGCCGCATCCGAGCACGAGGACGTTCTCCGCGCGCGCCAGTAGTTCGTCCATCAGCTTGACATAGGTGAAGACGCTCTCGCCGTCGGGCGTGGCCTGGCTCTGCCGGACGCCCTGCTCGAAATAGATGCGGGTGCCGTCGTCGAGGGATTCGACGATCTCGATCTCCCCGTTCCTGCCCTGATAGCGTCCCAGCAGCCGCACATGCCACCATGCATTAATTAGTATGTTTCAGACATCTCTTATCATGCTTTGAACTTGATGCCAATTCCTATCGGACGGCCGCGCGGTTCGATGCGGGTGCCGGGCCGCGGCGCAGCAGTGATATATTTTGCCTCTGAATTGATGCTTGAAGCCCTAATTCATGCGATATAAAACTATATCCGTCCGGAACCGGAGAAGCCCTTTTCATGATCACCGCCAATCAGCTCAGGGCCGCGCGTGCGCTCCTGAACATCGATCAGCGGCAGATGGCGGAACTCGCGGACCTCTCGGTGCCGACCATCCAGCGCATGGAAGCCAGCGACGGTGTGGTCCGCGGCAACGTCGATTCGCTGATGAAGCTCGTCGCCGCATTGGACCATGCCGGGATCGAACTGATCAATCCCGGCGCGCCGAGCACGGCCGGGGGCCGCGGCGTCCGTCTGCGTGAGCATGTTGCTAGACCGAAGCTGAAGAAGATCCGGCCGCCAAAGCCGTCGTCGGCGCGGACGCTGGAGCGGGCGCGCTGAACGATCGCGCTACCGCTCGAGCCCGTGCTGGCCTGCCTGCGCCGGATTAATACCTCAGCGCTGCAGGACGCCGATCACCTTGCTGGCAAAACTCAACCGCTCCGCCATCACCCCGATCACGAAGGTGAACAGCGCCTGGGCCAGGACCGGACGCTCCGTCTTCAGCGCCTCGAACGCATCGGCCCGCAACTCGTAAGCCACGCTGGCGATCTCCGCCTGCACGGTGGCGCTGCGCGGACGCCCGGTGATCAGGCCCATCTCGCCGATGGTGGTATGCCGGCCGAGACTTCGCACGCGCACCGAGCGACCGCCCGGCAGGTTGACGATGATGCCGACGCGGCCTTCGAGAATGAAGTGCATGGAATCGGCCGGCTCGCCCTGATGCGCGATGACGTCGCCCTCGCCGAACTCGAGACGCTGGCATTGCGCGGCGAGCAGTTCGGCATGCTCGACATTGCCGAGCACTTCCGCGAGCCAGTCGCGCAGCGAGCGCGTCTCGCCTTCGGCGTCACTGTGCGCGAGAATGATGGCGTTCTCGCAGGACTCGAGCGCGCGATCGAGCTCCGGGATGACCAGGATATCCTTGGTGATGAATTTGATATTGTTGAAGGCCTTGGCCATCGCCGGCGACAGGTTGACGAGGACCAGGCGCGCGCCCAGCGCGTCGGCGACCTGTTTGATCTGCGTGAAGCTGTGGGTGGCGGAGGAATCAAGGCCGGTGACGAGCTTGAAATCGAACAGCAGGAACCGGCATTGCGGCTGCTTGGCCAGCAACGCCTTGACATGCTCGTAGAGCCTGTTGGCGGACCCGAAGAACAGATAGCTCTGCAGGCAAAGGCCCTGCAGTTCGCGGCCGTTGGCCCCGAGCAGCGCGAGTTCGTGCGGGCCGCGATCGAGCGAGCTGCGGTATTCCGTGCCGTCGAAGGCGAACTTGATGGCGTTGACGCGACCGGCGCTCAGCGCAAAGGTGGCGCAGCCGATGATTACGCCGATCGACACGCCGGCGACGAAGCCCCACCTGACGATGATGAAGGAGATGGCCAGCAGGGACAGGTATTCGAGCCGGGCAAGCTGGCGCGCGGTGCCGACCAGCCAGCGCCTGAGCGAGTCCTGGCCGATCGTGACCAGCAGCCCGCCAAGCACGCATTTGGGCATGTAGGCGATGAAGTCCGGATTGACCAGCAGCGCCGCGGCGGACATCGCCGCGATCAGCAAACCGGCGACGCGGCTGCTCTTTCCCAGCGCGAAATTCATGTTGGTGCGCGTCACCGTGATGCAGGCGACGTAGCCGCCCAGCGCGCCACACAGCAGGTTGGCGGCTCCCAGCACATTGAGCTCGCGGTCGAGATTGGCCTCGCGTTTGCTCGCCAGTTCGATGCCGGTGATATTGAGCAGGACGCAGACCGTCGTGACGAATACGACGGCGAAGAAATCCGCGCCCAGTTCAGGCAATGCCGACCACGGGAAGCGAGGAAATTCGAGCGTCCAGGGCGGTGCGAAATGCGCCGACGACGGCGCCCCGAACGTCCAGCCCTGCGCCTGGACATCCGCAAGAGGAACGCCAAGCAGGAGTACGGCGACGTAGAACGCCAGGATGCTGGCCAACAGCAGTGCCGGCGTCGCGAGCGGGGTTTTCCAGTAGGCCCGGCCAAGCAGCAGAAGCGCCGTGACCGCGAGGCCCGCGAGCAGCTTCTCGGCGTGGTCGACGTCCAGAAACTGGCCGACGGTGGAGAGCTGCAGGCGATCGCCGGTCAGTACCTGGGCCGCGCCGAGCAGCATCAGGCAGGCGGAGGCACCAATAAATCCGCCGATCACGGGGTACGGCACGAAGCGGATGGCGCGGCCGGCGCGCGCGAGGCCGAGACCGCACAGCACGACGCCGGTCAGGGCGGAACTCAACGCAAGCGCCACCAGCGTTGCCGTCAGCAGGCCGCTGTCGGCGCCCTTCGCCGCCATGTGGCCGGTCAGCGCTGTAACGAGCGCGGCGGTCACCGCGGATGTCGAACCGTCAGGGCCGCCGATCGCAAATGGGAGCGAGCTGTACATCGACACCGCTGCGCCGCCGACGGCGCCGGTGATGAAGGTCGCCGCCATGCCATAGGAAAGCCAGGGCGTCAGCGGTCCGGAGAAGATCAACGCTGCGTAGGACAGGTAGAAAAGGATGGAGAGGAGTCCGACCACCACGCCGGAGACGACGGACCGCGCGAGCGGAGCGCGTGCCCACGCGTTGACGGAACGAAAAAATGCCGGTGGCAGTAAGGCCGCGTCGCTCACGCAATTTCCACTTTCGATAACTCGCCGGCGGCGTGATGAAAAGGCATTACGAGCAATGAACGGTGACTTGCAAGCGGAGCGCTAAAATCGGCGGCCAACGTGGAACACCGGCGTCGCCTTTGGCTGACATTAGCTGCCTTTCCGAAGCGATAGCAAGTGAGGTTCCGCCGCGGGTCCGGATTTGCTCCGCGCCGACGGTCCACGCCGCAGGCCTGCGGCTCTTTCTGTAGGGGCTAGCCCGTCTGAATTGCCGACCTCGAGTTCCTTTGCCCGCCAAAATCCGGTCCAACGATGGCGGCGGCAATACCGCCGCGCCGAGGGGCGTGCAGCCCGTCGCTGCGGCCCTGGAACAAGGTTCGCTCCGCTTCGCCGGTGTTCAGCATCGATGTCTCCTGAAAACCCAGAGCAGCAAGATGCCGAATGATCTCCTCAGGATTGAAATACGTCCGCCAGGGCTCCCCGAGCGAACTGACCCTGTCAGCCAGGTCCGAGACCGCGCGGTCCGGAGTCGAGAACGTAAAGGCGATTTCACTCCCTTGCGGAAACCCTGCGACCAGCTCGAAGATCGCGTCGACGGTATCGCGGGTCAAATAGACCAGGACACCGAGGCACGAGAAGAATGTCGGTGTCGAGAAATCAAGGCTGCTTCGCTGCAATCCCTCGCGCAGCGAGGTCGTCTCGAAGTCGATGGCGACGTATTCCAGGTTGGCTGGCTGGGTGATACCCGCGCGTCCCAACCTGCGGCGTTTCTCCTCCTGCGTGCCGTGATGATCGACTTCGAATATTCGTAACGTGTGCGCCCAATCCGGCTGGCGATACGCAAAGGTGTCAAACCCCGCACCGAGGATGACGCACTGGCGCGCGCCGCGTCGCACGGCGTCAGCCAGGCGGTCCTCCGCAAAGCGGCTTCGGAGAACCACCTGGGAGCGCAACTCCATGCTCCGGGGTTCGCGGGCCCGGTCCTGATAGGCGGTGACACGCTCGTCGAATTCGTCGCCCAGCAAAACAGCCGCGATCGGATCATCGAGAATTTTCGGCTGCCCATCCAAAACCTGGTGGAC
>Ga0302198_10004431_pt1 | contig 13523 bp, 10 predicted proteins | sample II_Bog_N2_2_FD_193521 | JGI IMG/M metagenome (GOLD analysis project Ga0302198, IMG submission 193521) | Peat permafrost microbial communities from Stordalen Mire near Abisko, Sweden - II_Bog_N2_2 | ecosystem: Environmental > Terrestrial > Soil > Wetlands > Peat | place: Sweden: Abisko... | reverse complement strand
GCCGAATTTCCGTGGAACGGATGGAGCGCAGCGCCGAATAACACGCTGGGAGCTATCGAGTGGAACACGCCCTGGTCGATGATGGTGCAGGTTGACCGGCTGAACTGGAACAGGACGGGCACGCTTGTCCTTGCCAGCAAGGGCGATCTGGCCAGTGGAAGTTCATGGTCTCTCTATCTCCAGATGACGGCGAACACTGTGTCTGGAGCAAATGGGCAGGTATCGCAGCTATGCTTTAGCCGCACCAGCCCTGCATCCGGCTCTAACATCAACGGCCATGCGGCAAACGGTATCTGTACGAGTTCCACGTTGGAGGCCATGCCCAACGGATTCAACTACAACATCATAGTGACGAACAGCGGGACGGGGGCGAGCGGACTTTATTCCACGGCCTCTGCGCTGGACATCTATATCAACGGCCTGGATAAAACAACAAACTTGCCTGAGACACCATTCACGGGCAGCTACCAGTACGGCTTTGGGGATGTGAATGTTGCATACAGCGGCGGCACGAGCTATGCCAACTCCACTGTGTTTACTTCGAGCGGAGGTGGAGCGAACTGTAACGTCCAGGGAACGCTGACGGCTTCCAGCGGCGTTCCAAACGGGATCAACTACACCTTCGACTATGGCTGCACCAGCGTTCCAACCATCACACTTACCGCGCCAACCGGCACGGGAGTAACTCTGACTCCCACACTGGCTGGCACTACGATGAATTCGACCAGCTATCCGCTGATGGTTCCCGGATATGTGAGCAGTGGTGCCTACTACGGAATTGCGGGAGCTGCCAGCGCACAGACGCCGACTTACATCGACGAGTTCGCAATCTTTTCAACCAGCCTGAATCAGACGCAGATAAACGACATCTTTTATTGGACGAAGTTCTATCAGACCCTTGCGAACATCCGGCCAGCAAATCCACCTGTCGTACTCTATGACACGGATGGCTGCACGGACATTGCTAACGCCGATGGGCTGGAGTTTGCGATCGTCATGCACCAACTTGGCCTATTGAAGATCGAAGGCGTGATAACAAGCAATCTGGGAAATGGGCACGATGTTTACGATATTAGTGGCCCATTGTTTCGTCAGATGCTCGATCAGGCTGGGTTGGCAAACATCCCTGTGGGTGTTACTTATCCCGGCAGCGGTTCTTATGACTCGACCTGGTGTACAGGCTCCAACCTAAATGCCTACAACGCATCCACTCTGCAGACATCCGCTGGCTTCCCCACATCCACGGTGGTTGCCCGGACGGTGCTTGCCAATAATCCCACGACGCCAGTGATTATTTACAACGGCTCTGCCCCGGCGAACAACTGGCTCTCCGCTTTTTTGCAAAGTCCGGCGGATAGCATCTCTTCGCTGACTGGGCAGCAGTTGTGGGACCGGGACGTGGCCAACGGCGGAGCTATGTGGTGGCAGGGGCCACCTTCCTGCACCGCGACCTCTTATCCAAATCCGCCAATGGTCCCATGCGCCAGTAGTTGGGGGAACGCGGCGCTGGATGCCGTCGCCACGCAATATGTCTGGAACCATCTCGACGGGATGCCGACCTATCAGGCCGAGTCTACGCCGCAGGGCTATGGATCGGGGCTGCCCTTTACCCGCACCGCGAAAGACCCGATGTATCTGGCCTGCGATGTTGACGTGATTCTTCTGGGAAATTGCGGCCGCGCAGGTTGGGGGCAGTATTCCTTAGCGTCGCTGTTCAGCAGCTACTTCACCGGCGGCGTCGCGGTGAGCTATAGCGGAGGCACGGGCTACGCCAACCTGACGCCCTTCACCTCAACGGGCGGCGGCGCAAACTGCGTGGTCAATGGCATTATGACTGCCAGCGGCGGTGTGCCGAACGGCATCGAAACATTCTACGGAGTGCCGCTGCCGCTGATCTCTGTTGATGGTTTGAATGTGGGGATTGGGTCGGGTTGCACTTCGGCCCCAACCCTGGTGCTGACCTCGCCCACCGGAACCGGCGTCACACTGACGGCGTATCCAACCACCGTCTGCGGCACTGGATCGGTCAGTGGAAGCACCTTCTCTTTCTCGTCGGCGACATGCAGCAATCAGTACGCCGTCCCGTTTACCCAGTGGGCGAATGTCGGAGCGCCCTATATCTACAACTGGTTCCTGGACAGCCTCGCCGACCCGCCAACAAACGGAAGACCGAGGCGGTAGGGGGAGAGCGGGAGTGGATTGCAGGAGTGATAGTCGTGGCGGCGATGCACTTCGTCGTTGGTCTGAATTTGCACAACTATCGGCTGGGTGATTTGCATGATTGAATTCACTAATCCGAAGGCATGGGTGATGGTGTTGCAATGAGCGAGGTGGGGTATGGACTTGAAGACATGCTCGCGTTGGGCAAGGAACTCGATGGATGGCGTGGCGGGCCGGGCGGAGGTACGGTCTGGCTTGCACGCCTGATGCTAAGAATTAGGGATCGCACCGGTCAAAAGAGTGCATTAAACGCGAACTCGGTGCAGACCAGATTCGAGCGTGAGCGGGAACGACAGAACATTGTCGTAAAGGCGCGCCAGATGGGCATAACAACATGGGTTGCGGGACGATTCTTCCTGAAGACCATTACCGCCCGCGGTGTGCTGACGGTGCAAGTTGCCCACACGCGCGAGGCGGCGGAAGGGATCTTCCGCATGGTCCAGCGCTTCTGGGAGTGTCTTCCCGAGCCCTTGCGCAAGGGATGTCTCCGGCGGAGCCGGGCGAACGTCGGGCAGATGGTCTTTCCCGAGTTGGACAGCGAGTACCGTGTGCTGAGCGCATCGGATGAGAGTGCCGGCCGCGGTCTGACCGTGCAGAACATGCACTGTAGTGAGCTGTCGCGCTGGCCTGGAGACGCTGCGGCGACTTTGGCGGGACTGCGGGCCGCGTTGGTCCCTGACGGCGAGATGGTGATCGAGAGTACGCCCAATGGGGCGTATGGATGTTTTTATGAGGAGTGGCAGCAGGCGAGTGAGAAAGGAATCGCGAAGCACTTCTATCCCTGGTGGATGGAGCCAGCTTATGTGTCGGCAGCGGTCACGGATCTACGCGACGATGAGCTTGCACTGATGCGTAAACATGGCTTGACCCCCGCGCAGATTGGCTTTCGTCGAGGTCTGGAGGCGAGCTACCGGGGACTTCGGACGCAGGAGTTCGCCGAGGATGCTGAGCTTTGTTTTCGCGCCACAGGCGAGTGCTGCTTCGATATCGAGGCGGTGGAGCGGCGTTTGGCTGAGGTGCGGGAGCCGTTGAAGACGCGGCGCGATGGCGCTTTGCGAATCTGGCTGCCTCCGTTGCCGGGGAAGGAATACATCGTTGCCGTAGATACTGCGGGGGGCGGATCGGATGGAGATTTCGCTGCCGTGCAGGTGATCGACCTGGCCACTGGAGTGCAGTGCGCCGAACTTCAGCAGCGACTGGGCACTCTGGAGCTGGCGCGTGTCGCCGCTTCGTTGGGCCGCGAATACGGAGGATCGGGTCGCGGGGCCCTGGTTGCCGTGGAGCGAAACAATCATGGGGCTGGAGTACTCGCGTATCTGGACGCGGTTGAGCATTACGTGCGAGTTTACGAGCAGGTGGGAGTGGCAGGATGGCTGACCTCGGCGGGTTCGAAGCCAGGGATGATCAGCCGCATGGGGGCGCTGCTGGTGGAGTCTCCGTGGTTGTTTCTGAGTAGGCAATTGTTGGAGGAGTGCAGAACGTTTGTCAGTCATCCTGGAGGTAAGACGGGAGCGGCAAGCGGCACACACGACGACTGCCTGATGGCAATGGCGTTGGGTCAGGCTGTGCGGGCAGAGAGGTTGCAGAGTGGTTTCCACAAGATGCGTGCGGCCTGAGTGCAGTATTCTTCTGGTGCGGAGGATTCGGTTCATTGGCGGTGCTAGCGGTACAGGCAATTCGGCGGATGCGGGGCGGAGCGCAGAGTCAGTTGATGCTCGGAGCGGATGGCAAGCTGTGGGTTGTCAAGTTTCAGAACAACCCGCAGCACGTACGAGTGCTGGCCAATGAACTGATCGCCACCCGCCTTGCCCAGACCGTTGGATTGACGGTGCCGTCCAGCGATGTGGTCGAGGTAACGGAGTGGCTAATCGCGAACACCGCTGGCATGCACGTCGAGATGCCGCGCGGCGAGAGGGAGAAGTATCGCCCAGGCTTGCAGTTCGGCAGCCAGTTCGTCGGTGGATTGATGCCCGGCCAGGTTGTGGACTACCTTCCCGAGCAGCAACTGGATGAGGTACGTAACCTGCAGGAGTTTGCCGGAATGCTGGCCCTCGATAAGTGGACCGGCAACTGCAATGGACGCCAGGCGGTCTTCGATCGCAAGCCGCGCGAGCGGAAGTATCGGGCGACGTTCATCGACCAGGGCTTTTGTTTCAACGCCGGGGAGTGGACCTTCCCCGACACGCCGCTGCGCGGAGTCTACGCCCGCAACCGCGTGTATGCGGGAGTTGCGGGATGGAAGAGCTTTGAGCCCTGGCTCAGCCGCATGGAGACGATGGAAGCGGAGACGTTATGGGGGATCGCGGAGATTGTTCCTCCCGAATGGTATGGGGGAGATACAGCGGTGATTGAGCGGTTGACGGAGCAAATGTTGAGCCGACGCGGGCGACTGCGAGAGTTGATTGGGTCGTTTCGGGATTCAAATCGGGAACCATTCCCTATGTGGGAGAAAAAGTTGAGTGTTCATGTTCCAGCGCAGTTCGCGGAAGATGCAGTAGGAAAGTTTGTGATGTAGCGCTTTACTCCATCTCTGGCAGCATCGGTGCATTCGAACTGCGCCGTTGCGCCGGGGGATTGGGGACGAGCGCTTCAGGAGTTATCGTAGCCAGCAATGGCCTTTGAATTGCTGACCGTTGTAGAAGGAGGTCGAAGGTGAGTGACCGCGTGCCATGCGAGTTCTTCCTCATCCGCTATGTCCCGGATGCGGTAAAGGGCGAGTACACGAATATCGGCGTCCTGCTGCGAGAGGCAGGCCGGGATGAGAGCGCGCGAGTCCGCTTCACGCGGGACTGGAGCCGAGTTCGGTGCATGGATGCGGATGCGGATATAGGACTTTTCGAGGCTTTGGAAGGAGAAATCGATACGCGCCTGCGACTGGGTGCTGCGAACAACAAGCCGATGATCGCCGTCATTGAAGACACGTTTTCAAACTCCCTCCAGATGACGGAGGCGCGGGCCTGCCTGGCAGAGAATCTTCCGGCTGAGTTGGATCTGCTGATGCATTTGTATGTTGAGCCCTTGCGTGTGAAGCAGGATCGAAAACGTACCGGACGCGCGGTGATCGCCGGGGCCATGCGGACGCACTTCGAGCGTGCCGGAGTGTGGGCATTGATGCGTAAGAGGATTGCCGCTTCCTTATACACGCTGCCGGGCGATCCCATGAAGATCGACTGTGGGTACAGGCCCAACGGCGTGGTCAAGATGTTTCACGCGGTATCGCTGGATGGCGATGTGGAGGCGGCCAAGGTCCTGGCATACACCGCGCCCCGGTTGCGCGAAGGAGTCGTTCGCGTGGAGGGTGCCAGGCTGGAGCTGACCGCTGTGGTCGAGCCGCTGCGCGCCCTCGCGGTTGAGGATGAGGAGAAGCATGAGTTTGAAGATGAGAGCGTTGAGCGATACCGCTTCGGTGTGGAGACCATGGAGAGCCAGGAAATTCGCGTCGTGACGATGAATGATCTGGCCCGCGCAGCACAGACCGCGCGGATAGACCTGCGGCTCTGATAGAGATAGAGCGAACCACGGATTTCCACGGATTACAAACTAGAGCGTTCTATCCGTTCTTATCCGTGATCTCCGTGGTTGCTTTTGTTATGAAGGAATGTTGTATCGGAAGGCACAGCGAATCGGCTGTGCCATTTTTATTGCACGAACGAGATTGAAAGGGGTGAGGACGTGGGTCTTCGAACAAGAGTGACGGACACATGGCAGAGGCTTACAGGAGTGGATGCAGCAGCGGGGGACGCGACCAAAGGTGAGAGAAAGACGGCGATGCTGCCCTCGATCCTGAATCCATACAACCAGGGCAGAACTGGACAGAATGCGACACCCAAGCCGACTCCCGCGAACCTGCGGAAGTTTGCCGAAACGCCCGTGGCGCGGCGCGCGATCAACGTCGTCAAGGACAAGATCGCCAGCATGGGCTGGAAGATCAAGCTGCGCCGCGGCTACAGCAACGAGGATGTGCCGGACGCCGAGGCGCGCATGCAGGTTCTGCGCCGTTGCCTGGAGGAGCCGAACGTCAGTGACAGCTTCCGCACTGTCTTCGAGCAGGTCCTCGAAGACCTTCTCGTCGGCGGCTTCGGCGCGGTCGAGATGGAGTCCACCGGAGACGATCTGCGTCCCTTCCATCTCTGGGCGGTCGATGGCGCAACCATCGAAATCGATGTCACCTGGGATGGAGATCCCGCCAAGCCTCGCTACGCGCAGGCGCGCGGTGGCCTTGCCACAAAGAACATCATCCCTCTGCTCGACGACGAGCTGATGTACATTCGCCTGAATCCGCGCAGTCATACGCCGTTCGGCCTGGGGCGCCTCGAGGTTGCCTTCGAGACCGTGAACCAGTTCCTCAGCGCGAACCGCTATGCCGGTCGCCTCGCCAGCAACTCTGTCGTGCAGTACGCTCTCTGGCTCAACGAGGCCACGCCCGAGCAGCATGACCGCCTCATCCGCTGGTGGCAGGACGAGATCGAGGGCACCGGCCGCGTTCCCATTCTCAGCAGCGAGCAGAAGCCCGAGGTCCTTCGCTTCGCCGGAGGCACAGACGCCGACCTTCGCATCCAGTGGCAGGAGTTTCTGCTGCGCATGATCGCCAACGCCTTTGAACTTCCGCCCATGCTGCTTGGTCTTCAGTCCGACGTTAATAAGTCCACCGCGGGCGAGATGGCGGACGAAGCCTTCCAGAGCGCCGTCGTTCCTGTCGCCAAGCTCCTCGCCGAGCACATCACGCGCGACCTGTTCGCGAAAAAGCTCGGCTGGCGCGAGTTCGAATTCAGCTTTAACGACCTCGAAGCGCGCGACGAGATGGAGGAGCTGCAGATCCAGACCGAGCTTCTAAAGGCTGGCGTGTTGACTGTAGATGAGGTGCGAGAACAGCGTGGGCTGCCGAAGCTCGGAACGGTGGTGGCGTCTTGATCCTCACCATCGACAATCTCGACGGCAACGGCGCCATCGACTATAGCGCAACCCTCTGTGCGGACGCGCCTCCCACCATCGAGCGTGTCCTGAACACGCCCTCGCGTTGCACCGGATCGCTGGATGTCGGCTCTCCAGCAAATCCAGGCGCATCCACGACGCTGCCCGTGCCTGTCCGGCGCGGGCGCGTCGTGGTCACGGCGAACAGCGGCACCGTGCTCTTCACCGGGTACCTCGCCACCGAGCCGGTCCCTGTCTACGTCGGCGTCGGGCTTGCCGGCCCGGTCTATCGTGTCGCCTTCTCCGCCATCAGCGACGAGTGGCTGCTCGACAAGCAGTCCCTCACCCTCACCGCGGACGGATTCACCGTGCCCGCCGGTTCCCTGCTCCAGAGCCTGACCGCGCGCACGGCCGTTGGTCTGCTCACCACATCGCAGGTGCAGAACGGAAAGCCCATCGGCGTCTTCACGCCCCAGCCGTCGCAGCCCTGGTCCACCAACGCAGGCAGCATCGCCGGTTCCACCTACGCTGCATATCGCGTGCTCAATGGCGCGCTCAGCATGAACCCGGTCGGCTCCGTCACTCACTCGCTCGACTTCGATGCGGGCCAGGGCGATGGCACCCTCCAGGTCGCCGCGTTGAAGACCACCATGGTCAAGGAGCTGGCCAACGACGTCACTCTCAGCGGCGCGATCGAGCCCACCGCCTATGTCTCCGAACTCTTCGCTGGCGATGGCACAACCACGCTCTTCACCCTCTCGGACGAGCCGTTTCGCATCAGCAAGCCCTCTCTGTTTACAGAGAGCTTCAACCAGTCCACCTTCAACACACAGATTTGGAACGTCACTGACCCCGGCTCGCATCTCTCGCTCGGTGGCGCGGGCCTGGTCCTCTCCGGCGGCAACGGCTTCGACGGCCAGACAACCCTCGCCGCCATCGACCAGGTCGAGATGGGCGGCTCGCTGGTCGTCGAGGCGGACAACGTCCAGCTCACCTCGCCCTCCGACGGCGTCCTCTGCGGCCTCTACTCCGGCACAACCCAGCGCTACAACTGCTTCGCCGGATACAACGTCCGCCAGAGCGCGGGTTCCACCGTCATCACGCCCTTCGTCAACGGCGCTGAGGTCGGCACCACCTTCACATTGCTCTCAGGCCACACCTACACCCTACGAATCCGGCTGCACAGTCCAGAGATGCAGCGTGTCCTCCAGACCTACTACACCCGCGTCGATGGGGCCATCGAGGCCTTCGGCGGCGGACTTGTCGCCTCGCCCATGAAGCTTGTCTTCGACCTCGTGGACCTCGGCAACGCATCCAACACGCCTGCCACCGTCCTCTACGACGGCGCGTCCGTAAGTTCGCCCGCAAGCTGTACCTTCGCAGCCGTGGATAGCGTCGAACTCAACGGATCCATGGGCTTCTGTTCCGTCACCCAGACCGGCTCAGCATGGGTCGTCAGCACGCTTCCCGGCGGCGCAACCAAGACGCGCCTCATCGGAGTCGCCGGCGAAGGCGTCGATTGCACAGTATCAACCGCCGGAAAAGTAACATTCTTCGCCGGACGCGTTCCTGTCGCCGGCGAAACGGTCACCGTCTTCTATCGCCTGCGCTCCCGCGCCATCGCTCGCCTGGAAGACGCAGCCAGCGTCGCCGCCGAAGCTGCCGGCGGAATGCCGGGAACCGCACGCTGGCTGGGTAAGGTCCTCCGTCCGCTCGCTCGTTCCAGCGCAGACTGCGAGAGCGCCGCCGAAGCCGTTCTCAGCTTCGCCTCCAGCCGCGCCGCCGCCATTGCTGGCAGTTATGCAGCAATCAATCCAACGGCAGACGTATGGCCCGGAGACGTTCTCAGCATCATCGCCAATGGCCAGACGATGAACGTCGTCGTCCGCCAGGTCGCCATCGTCGATGGAAACGCAGTGCCCGAGCTGCTCACCTATCGCATCGCCTTTGCCAACGACTGGGCCGACTCCTTGGGCGTCACGCTCTCCGAGGCCATCGCCACCGACGCCTTCCTTCCGCCAACAGCCGAGACCGCGCCGGGAGCTGTGCTTGCCAACCTGCAGCAGTTGACCGTGGCCTCCGCCACCACAACTGCATTACAGATTGATACAGGCACCAACCCTCCCACGGGCGGCGGCTTTGAAGTCCGCCTGCGCGACTGGGACTTCGGCACCGGCGTCGATCAGAACCTGGTGCTTCGCAGCCCCGTCCGCAGCTTCTCCATCCCGCGCTCGGCGCAGGTGGAGCGCTACTACATCCGCATGGTCGACGCCTCGAACCCGCCGCTCTACTCGCGGCTCTCCAGCGCCGTCTTCACAAATCTACCGGTCGGCTAACCCGCCCAATAAGGAGCAGCAAAGATGACAGACTTCGAGGGACAAGTTCTGGCCGACCTGTGTGTTTTAAAGAGCCAGATGGAACAAGTCATGGGAATCGGACAGCCAGGACGCCTCGCGCAACTCGAGGGCCGTATGCAGGAGCACGAGAAGACAGTGCAACGGTTGAAAGGAATCGCCGGAGCCTTTGGCGCTCTGCTCACCATCGCCCATGTCGCCATCGACTTCTTCATCGGAAGACGCTGACGCCAAAAAGTTGAGTCGCTGAATCCACCGTCATTCTGGCCACTGTAGCGTCGTCATTCTGGCGCAGCACTTTGTGAATCGTCATTCTGGCGCAGCCAGAATCTCCGTATTCCGTGCTCGCAAACATCAACCGGCATTACATAACCATTCGGAGGCATCACATGGAATTCCTTAAATTGTTCTTTCGCGGCATCTCCCTGCTTCCCAGTCTGGTGCAGGGCGTCGAAGCTCTCTACGGCGCAAAGTCCGGCGCGCAGAAGAAGGACGCCGCACTCTCCATCGTCGGCTCCAGCATCAACATGGCCGACGCGGTCAGCAGCAAACAGATCGCCGACTCCACCAAGTTCACCGCCGGCCTCAGCCTCATCGTCGATGGCGTCGTCGAGTGCCTCAACGCCAGCCTCTGGGCCAAACCCAGCCCGGATGAGTGATGCGGCGGCAATTCGGCACAGGGGTCAATTCGCAGGGTGTACATTTTCATGCATGAAGAAGTTGATCGTGACGTGCATTGTTTTGTTCGGATGCGTCTACGCAAAAGGGCAGGAGCGGCCAGAGTGGGTTGCTTGTCAGGCATACGCAAATCTTGCGAACACGCGGGATCGCTCTCACCTCGACAATATCTACAAACCGCTGAAAAAGAGTTTCGTAGTGCGAGCAATCTATGCAGAACGGCTTTATGCGTTCAAAGCCGACCAACGTGACACTATCCTCTTGGACAATCTACCTAGGAACGGTCAAGAACTGCGGGACTTATACGATTCGGTGGATTGCGCACACAATCTCTTGAGGCCAGTAACGAATATCGACGCAATCGCGATATCTTTCAATGCGTATTTTATCGATGCCTCGCGTGCAGTCGTGCGGCATCCGGAGTACATGCAGCAGTTTGTGCGAATGTTCACACAATTCAATTCCACATCTGATAGCAATGTTGAGCTAGATGAACAACTGTGCCCGCTCGGCGTGTATGTGTATCTGCATCGTAGAGCCTAACTACTTGCGGCGCTGCCGATAGTAAAGGCAAATCCCAAATACATCCCACATAAATATAACGACTGTCCATAAAAGCCTAACGACACTTCACTGCCTCAACTCCACCTCCGTCGCGCCCTGCCCGCCCTGATCGTGCGGCGGCTCCGTCACGCTGGTGACCTGCGGATGGTTCTTCAGAAACTCGCGCAGCGTCCGCCGCAGCACGCCCATCCCCGTCCCATGCACGATGCGGATATGCGGCAGCCCCGCCATAAACGCCCGATCCAGATAGCGCGAGACCTCATCCTGCGCCTCCTCCGCTGTCCGCCCAATCACGTTGATCTCCATCGGCACGGAGTCGGAATCCGTACTCGTCTGCACCGTAATTCCGCCTCGCCTTCGTGCAGCCTCCAGCGGAGTCAACGCCACCATTGGCGTCACCTCCGCAATATCGCTCTCGGTCACGCGCATCTTCATCGTCCCAACTAAAACCTCGAAGTTTTTTGGATCAATCACGCGCTCCACGCGTGCCTGTCGCCCCAGGCTCTTCAGCTTCACCAGGTCGCCAACCTTCACCGCGCGCACCGCAACCCCGCGCCCGCCCGCCTGTGCCGCCGGATCATTCTTGTCCGCGCCCGTCGTGTGCGCCACCACGGTCGAGTTGAACTGCTCGGAAAATTCGCGCCTCAGCCGCGCAATCCTCGCCGACGAGTCGCGCGCAATCTTCTTTGCCACAGCTTTGTCGTCGATCGCCTTCACCATCTCGCGCAGTTGGCCTTCAAACTCCCCGATCAGCGAGTTCAGCTTGCCTTCCAGTTCCTTCGTCCGCGCCTTCTGCTCCGCGCGTCCCTCCGTCTCCAGCCGCAGCCGTTCGCGCGCAATCTCCCGCTCGCGCAAGCGCAGCGTCTCCCGCTCGCCGCTGGCCGCGGTCAGTTGTGCGTGCAGTTGGTCCAGCAGCACTCCAATATCCGCGCCCTGCGTTGTAAGCTGCGCCCGCGCCGCCGCCACAATCTCCTCCATCAGCCCCAGCCGCTCCGCAATATTCAGCCCCGCCGACGCTCCCGGAACCCCAAGCCGCAACTGGTAGGTCGGCGACAGCGTCGCCTGGTCGAACCCCACCGCCGCATTCAGCACGCCCGCGCGATTAGCCGCGTACACCTTCAGAGAGGTGAGGTGCGTCGTAATGCAGATCCACGCGCGCATGCTGAGGAAATGCCCGGCAATCGCCACAGCCAGTGCCGCGCCCTCTTCGGGGTCGGTCGCCGAACCCAGTTCGTCGAGCAGTACCAGCGAGTCCTCCGTCGCCACGCGCGCGATGCGGTCCACGTTGAGGATGTGCGCCGAGAAGCTCGATAGGTTCGACTCGATCGACTGCGCATCGCCAATGTCCGCGTAGATCGCCCGGAAGAGCGGCAGAGTCGCGGCCTCCGCGGGCACGGGCACTCCCGCCTGCGCCATCAGTGCCAATAGCCCCGTGGTCTTTAACGCCACAGTCTTGCCGCCGGTATTTGGCCCGCTGATAATAAGCTGCCGCGCATCAGGCTCCAACGCCAGAGTAATTGGCACTGTAGCTGCTCCCGACCGTCGCAGCCGCAATTCCAGCAGTGGATGCCGCGCCGCCGTGAGCAACAAGCCACCCGCTGACTCGCTAACTCGCTGACTCGCTGACTCGCTAAACGAAGGCCGCACGCACTCCAGTTCATTGGCGAACCGCGCCCGCGCGAAGTGGCTCTCCACCTCGGCCAGCACCGACGTGCCCAGCAGGATCGCATCCGCCTGCTCGCCGATGGCCCGCGTCATCGCCACCAGAATCCGGTGGATCTCGCGCTGCTCTTCGTCCAGCAGCCGCACCAGCTCGTTGTTCTGTTCGATCGTCTCCAGCGGCTCCACAAACACCGTCTGCCCCGACGACGACGTCCCGTGAACTACCCCCGGCACGCGCCTGCGAAACTCCGCCTTCACCGGTATCACAAACCGCTCGCCGCGCACTGTAATCAGCTCTTCTTGTGTCGATCCCTCGCTGGCCAGTGCGCGCAGCGACTTTCTCAGGCTCTCTTCAATCGCCCGGTGTTGCCGCTCCATTGCGCGCCGGATACGCCGCAGCTCGTGGCTCGCGTCGTCGGAGAGTGAGCCGTCCGGCTCGATCTTTCCCCGCAGCGCCTGCAGCAGCGGCGCAAAATCGTGCTCCACCAGCGCCGCCGAAAGCCCCGCAATCCCCGGCCACGACAGTGCCCGCCCTGTCGGCGAGATCATCAGCGTGCGCCACGCCGCAATCCGCTCTACCACCGTCAGCAGCGCGTTGATCTCCAGCGCCTCCAGCGCCACACCTTCGAGCCGCGCCTGCTCCAGCAGATCCGTCGGATCGAAGAGCCCGTGGAACTCGAAGCTCCCGCCGCCTGTCAACAGATCGCGTATCTCGCCCGTCCGCTGTTGTTGCGCCTCAATCCACGCCCAGTCCGCGCACGGCTCCAGCGTCTGCACCCACGCGCGTCCCAGCGGCGATGTGGCATGGCCAGCAATCAGCTCGCGCAGCCGTGGCCACTCCAGCGCAACAGAGCTGGCCTCAACCAGCGGCAACGGAATATTCGGCAGCAGGCTCACATCTGCTATGGTATCTGGCAATACGTCCAGGCGATGCATCACGCGTGGAACCATTTGCGCCTGCGCTGCGTATCGCATGTTGGAGTTGCAGTATCCAGGGAGGCAAGCGATGGTCTGTCAGTCCTGCGGTAGTCCTGTAGAGGGTGCTTTTTGTTCCAAGTGTGGCGCTCCGTTGCCGGCGCCTCCACCTCCGGTTTATGGTGTGCCACAACCGGTGATGCGCGCCCCGCGCTTGCA
>Ga0302198_10004393_pt1 | contig 13619 bp, 12 predicted proteins | sample II_Bog_N2_2_FD_193521 | JGI IMG/M metagenome (GOLD analysis project Ga0302198, IMG submission 193521) | Peat permafrost microbial communities from Stordalen Mire near Abisko, Sweden - II_Bog_N2_2 | ecosystem: Environmental > Terrestrial > Soil > Wetlands > Peat | place: Sweden: Abisko... | reverse complement strand
CCAGGTAGCGGCTCATCCAGTAGAGACTGTCGCCAACGCGCGATAGCATCGTTGTACTCTCCCGTACCCCGTATTGACTTACGACTCCAGAACCCATGTATCCTTGCTTCCGCCGCCCTGCGAGGAGTTGACCACCAGCGAGCCCTTTTCCAGAGCGACGCGGGTCAGGCCTCCGGGAACGATGTTGACTTTGTCGCCGAATAAAACGTAGGGCCGCAGGTCCACGTGGCGCGGCTCAAGCCGATTGCCGATCAGGCAGGGGGCGCGGGAGAAATCGAGCGTGGGCTGGGCAATGTAATTGCGCGGATTGGCCTCGATCTGGCGGGCGAACTCCTCGCGCTGGCGGGCCGTGGATTGCGGCCCGATGAGCATGCCGTAGCCGCCGCTCTCGCCCACCGCCTTGACCACCAGCTTGTCCAGGTTGGCCAGCACATGCTGGCGCTGCTTGTCATCGCTGAGCAGGAACGTTTTGACGTTGGGCAGAATCTCGTCTTCGCCGAGATAGTACTTGATGATATCGGGGACATAAGCGTAGACCGCCTTGTCGTCGGCCAGACCGGTGCCGAAGGCGTTGGTGACCGTGACGTTGCCGGCGCGATAGGCATTGAACAGGCCGGCGCAGCCGAGCGAGGAGTCGGAGCGGAAGACCAGCGGATCGCTGAAGTCGTCGTCCACGCGGCGATAGATGACATCGACCCGCTTCAGGCCGTCGGTGGTCCGCATGTAGACCACGTTGTCGTGGGTGACCAGATCGCGGCCCTCGACCAGATCGATGCCCATCTGGCGGGCCAGATACGTATGCTCGAAGTAGGCCGAGTTGAAGACGCCTGGCGTGAGCAGCACGATGTTGGGCTCCGGCCTGCCCTCGGGCGCGAGCGAGCGCAGCGTGGCCAGCAACAGTTGCGGATAATGCTCGATGGGCCGCACGCCGCAGCTGTGAAACAGTTGCGGGAACGTCCGCTTCATGACGCGCCGGTTGGTGAGCATGTAGCTCACGCCGGAGGGCACGCGCAGGTTGTCTTCGAGCACCACAAACTCGCCGGTGTTGAGGCGCAGCAGGTCAGAGCCGACGACGGCGATGTAGACATTGCGCGGGACCTGGAGGCCGCGCATCTGGCGGCGATAGTGCTTGCAGCTATAAACAAGTTCCTGGGGCACGACGCGGTCGGCGAGGATCTTGGCGTCGGAGTAGACGTCGCGCAGGAACTCGTTGAGGGCAGTGATGCGCTGGGTGAGGCCGCGCTCGATGCGGTCCCACTCCTGCGCGGTGACCAGGCGCGGCAGCAGGTCATAGGGGAAGATGCGCTCGGTGCCTTCGTCGCGGCCGTAGACGGTAAAGGTGATGCCCTGGGTGAGGAAGGACAGGTCGGCTGACTGCTTGCGCCGCTGCAACTCCTCCGGAGGCAGGGCGGCCAGGGTCTCAGCCAGCGCCCGGTACTGCGGCCGCAGTTCGCCGCTGGCCTCGCGCATCTCGTCGAAGGCCTGGTCGAGCGGGTAGTCTCCGAACAGCGAATCCATCTCCACTGGCTGACTGGCGCTCATGGGCCGGGGGCTTTCCTGGGTACAGATTCAGAGTCGCGCGGCGCCTGGGTTATGGAGAAACGGGAAAGCGCCATTGTCCCGCTCCGCTCCCGAGCCCAGCCGGTTGAAACTCTGTTCTATAGCTTGTAACACACGGGGTATAAAGGCGCCATCAGGAAAGGGTGATGGGGACGGCTGCGGGGACTTGCAGAACCGGCCGGCAGAGCTACCTTCCCTGCTCACCCACCTTGTACATATATTTAATGGCCGATTTGTAGACAAGCGTTTTGGCCCGGCCGCGGACTTTGAGGCTGTTGCGGTCGTACCACTCGATGCAGCCTTCAATCTTCTCGCCGTCTTCAAGCACAATCACCATCGGCGTCTGCGACTGGATCTGTTTTTGCAGATAGAACAGTTCGGCCTGGCGATAAGTGGCCTCGTCGGCGGCGGGCTGGGACGGAAAGCGGAAATCGAGCGGCGCGGCGGAGCTTCTGCGGGCGCGCGTCTGGAGGCTGCGGTCCGCAACCTGGTGCGGGGCCGGGTCACTCAAGTGGCTGCTCTGGTTGGACACCTGAGGGCCGGGAAGGTGAGGAAGGACGGCGTGGATGCTCATGGCGGACAACCTCTCTCTAAAAAATGCAAAACATGATTGCCGGCTGCGACCCGCTGGGCATGGAAATGAAGCGCAAAAAACCGGTTCATTCATTCCGCCCGTAGCGGCGACTCCGGCTGGGCGCGGAAACCCAGAACCGTTCCCACATAGACAGATTGACGTGTGAAACAGAGCTCGGCGCTCCAGCCGATGAACAGTGTGGGATTGCTTGGTAAAGGTAAGGATGCGGGGAAACGGAAACAAGTTGCCTAGTATTTTGGACGCCGGAAAAGCCATCCGGTTACGCCGGCGAGTTAATTCCTAACCGCGCTCCAGGCCGACGGCCATGGCGTCAAGCGAGAGCGACCGCAGCAGGTTGCGGCGCATGCCGGACTCGACCTGGCTGAGCGCGCGGGCGGCGCCGTCAATCCAGTCGATGGTCAGGCCCTCGGCGAGGCGTTCCAATTCGGGAGCGAGATCGATGTTGCGGATAAACTGCGCGGTGCCGGCCACCACCAGCAACAGGTCTTCAACCAGGCTGCCCAGGGCGCGCAGCAGGCTGATGGTCTTCTCCTGACCGTCGGCGCCGGCGCGGTAGCTTTCGGTCGCGTGAAAAAGCTGGGAGTAGTCCGGCTCACGCAGCGCCGTGCGCAGCAGGACCAGCGCATCCTGCCTGCTGGCAACATAAGCTGCCAGATCCATGGTGAGAGCGCGGCCCACGGCGCCCTCGGCCAGGCGCGCGGCCAGCGCCCGGTCGGCCTGCTTCAACTGGGGGCGGCGCTGGGCCAGCAGTTGCTCAAGGTCGGCCGCGGGGATGGCGCCGAGGCGGTGAATCACGGCGCGGGAGCGGATGGTAGGCAGCATCTCCTGGGGGTTTTCCGTAAGCAGGATCAGCGAGGTGTGCTCGGGCGGCTCTTCAAGCACCTTGAGCAGGGAGTTGGCTGCCTCTTTCATGAACGCCGAGGAGGTGAAGATGGTGAAGGTGCGGCGCGACTCGATCGGCGGGCGATAGTGGGCCACGTGGATGACCTGGCGGACCTGGCCGAGCTTGATGAGCAACTGCGGTGGGTCGGGTGGAACGACGAGCAGGTCGGGGTGGGTCTGGATGAGGATGCGGGTGTCTTTTTTGTCGGTCTCGCGCAGGCCGTCGCGGGCATCGACTGCCTCGGCCACGCGGGCTTCGAGGTCTGCCGAGTCGGCGATGCGGGTGCAGTTGGAGCAGACGCCGCAAAAGTCCGGCAGACCATCCGATTCGGTGGGGTTGAGGCAGTTATAGGTCCGCGCCAGCATCAGCGCCAGGGTGTATTTGCCCGAGCCTTTGGGTCCGGAGATGATGAGCGAATGGGGAAAGCGCTGGGCGCGGATGCTTTCGCGGAGGTGTGTCACGGTTTGCGCGTTGCCGAGAAAGTCCTGAAAGCCCACGGATTGAGTTTAATCGATTGCGATTCATCCATGGTCCCGGCACTGCGGGCGGGTTCGGGAATCCTTTCCGCTCGGCGGCGAATCTGAGCAAGAGGCAGAGGATGTGTGTCCGGGAAAGGAAATATCCAAAATGGCAAGCGATGCGGCGTTGCGCGTGCAACTGACCAAGCTGCTCAAGGGCGGCGAGGCTCATGCGACTCTTGAGAATGCGGTCGAGAAGTTCCCTGAGGCGTTGCGCGGGGTGGTTCCCAAGGGCGCGGAACACTCGGCGTGGCAGGAGCTGGAGCACTTGCGGCTGGCGCAGGAGGACATTCTGGACTTCTCCATCAATCCCGGATACAAGGCGAAGGAATGGCCCAAAGAATACTGGCCCGCAACGGCCGCTCCGCCAGACGCCAACGCCTGGGACGCGAGCGTCGCGGGATATCTGAAGGATCGCGAGGCTCTGTGCGCGCTGGTCGAAGACTCCAAGACCGATCTCTACGCGAAGATTCCGCACGGCGATGGGCAGACGATTCTGCGCGAGGCGCTGCTGGCGGCCGATCACAACGCCTATCACATCGGGCAGCTGGTGCTGTTGCGGCGGCTGCTGGGGGCGTGGAAGTAACGCTCGCTATCGGGCCCGGCCCGGCGCCGGGCCTCGGAGCCTCAGGCCCTGGGGACCAGGATCACGCGGATGCCGTTCTTGGGCCGGAGCGTGATCTTGGGCTGGATCTCGATGGTCTGGCCGGGGATGACGGCGGGGCGCCAGCGCTGGGCGAGCGTGGCCAGGGCCAGCGTGGCTTCCATCATGGCAAACGACTCGCCAATACACTGACGGCCGCCGCCGCCGAAGGGGAAGTAGGCGAAGCGGGGACGAGCGGCCCTGGCCTCCGCGGTGAAGCGTTCCGGCCGGAAGCGCTCGGGATGCGAAAACCAGCGCGGGTCGCGGTGCACGATGTACTGGCTGAAGAAAACCATGGTGCCTTTGCGCAGCTTGTAGGGGCCGATGGCGACGTCTTCAAGCGCCTCGCGGCCCATGGCCCAGGCCGGCGGGTAGAGGCGCATGGACTCGGCGAGCACCATGGCGGTGTATTCCAGGCGCGGCAGGTCGTCGAGCGTGGGCAGGCGGCCGGCGAGGACTTCATCCAGTTCCTCATGCATGCGAACCTCGGCGGCGGGATTCTGGCTGAGCAGCAGCCAGGTCCAGCTGAGGGCGTTGGCCACGGTTTCATAGCCGGCGAGGAAGAGGGTGAGCACCTGGTCGCGCAGCTCCTCGTCGTTGAGCTTGAGGCCGTCGCCGCCGGCCTGGTCGTCGCGCGCGGCGAGAAGCATGGAGAGCAGGTCGGTGCGCTGGTCAAGGACGCTGCCGGCCGCAGCTTCCGATCTTCGCGACTGGATCATGACGCCGACCGCCTGATCGAGCCGGGCCTTGGCGCGGCGAAAGCGGCGCATGCCGGGCAGCGGCGTATTGAGCAGCAGCTCGGCGCGGGGCAGCGCGACCAGGTAGTTGTAAAGGTCCATGATGATGTTGGTCTGGTCGTTGATGACCATGATCTCCGGCGTGACCTCGGTGTCGAAGAGGGTACGCGCGGTGATCTGCAACGCCAGGCGCATCATGGCAGCGGCAATGTCGATGGACTCGCCGGCCTGCCACTGATCCCTCAGCACAGCGGACAGCTCGACGATCTGCCCGGCATGGCGCTGGATGCTTTGGCGGTGAAAGGCGGGGGCGGCGATGCGGCGGGCGCGTTTGTGGGTTTCGCCGTCGGAGGTGATGAGCCCCTCGCCGAGCAGGATCTTCATGCGCTTCTGGGTGCGGTCTTTGCCGAAGCTGGCTGCCTTGTCGATGAGGACTTCGCGGATGTCGGCGGGATCGTGGAACAGGACCACGTCGCGGAGCAGGATGCGGTAATGGGCGGCGCGGCCAAAACGGCGCAGGTATTCGAAGAGCAGGATCGGGTTGGCCGGCTTGAAGAACCGGCGCAGCAGGTAAAAGGGCAGGTTGAAGCGAAGACCGGGCGGATAGACGTAGCGGCCGCGGCTGACGAGGGGCGGTTCGTCTTCAACGGCGCCCGGAGGTGCGGAGTGCAATTCGGGAGAGGCCACGGATTGAGGATAGAGCATGAACGCCGAGGTGAGCGGCCCCGCGTGTGGACCCAGGGGGCCCGGTCAACGCTCCGTTGAGAGCAGCAGGGCGGCGACGGCAGCGGCGATCTTCTCGTGGACTTCGTCAAGGTCGAGGTCGCCTTCGATGAGGACCACGCGCGCGGGCTCACGGGCGGCGATCTCGCGGTACTTCTGCCAGACGCGGCGGTAGAAGGCGTCCTGCTCGGCTTCAAATCGGCTTTCATCGGCGCCGTCCTGCTCGGCGCTGCGCTGGTTACGGCGGCGGGCGCGCTCCAGGGAGACTTCAAGCGAGGGCAGGAGCAGGAGCGTCAGGTCGGGCCTGAGGTCGCCGCAAAGCAGGCGGTGCAGGGCGAGAACGGTCTCTGATCCGAGCTCGCGGCCGCCGCCCTGGTAGGCTTCGGTGGAGTCGGTAAAGCGGTCGCAGAGCACGATTTTGCCCGCATTGAGCGCCGGCTGGATGACCTCGGCGATGGCCTGGGCACGGTCAGCGAACATCAGGGCCATCTCGGTCATGGGAGCCACGCCGGATTGGCGCGAGTCAAGCACCAGGGCGCGGATGCGGTCGCCCAGCTCGGTGCCGCCAGGCTGGCGGGTCACGACGGGGTCGTCGGCAGCGGGGGAGCGCTTCTTGAGCCAGGCGGCCAGGCGCCGGAGCTGCGTCGTTTTGCCAGAACCATCCAGGCCTTCAAGTGTGATGAACAAGCCGCGCGGCATGGGGTTCAGTCTACCACCGGGCCGGGCGGACCGCCGGAGCCTGCGCCGGCAACCAGGGAGGGCGACGAGTGTCTTCGTTTTGTGGTACAACAGGATGGTTTTTTGAAGGTCCAGGGAGCCGGACGCGAAGGCTCCGCCGAGGTGGAAAGTGAACGTTGTCCGGTTTAACAAATTCGCATCCTTCTTCATTCTCCTTGCAGGCCTGCTGTCGGCGGCCCGGCTGAACGCGCAGAACCTTACCTTGGAAGGCCAGACCGGCGGATTTCTTACGCCCACGGCTTACGTGGTGGAGTCGACCAAGGGGCACTTCTTCTCGCCTCCCGCAGTCGGCTATCACTTCATCGACGCGTCCGCGGTGATTGGCGACGTGCAGACAGTGAGCGCGACGGAAGGGTTCGCGAATCGCGCCGAAGTGGGGTATACGCGCAGCATTCACACCATGGGCGATGCCACCAACGCCAACCAGGGCGCCTTCAGCAATCTGTGGAACTTCAATGGGATGAATGTCTTCCATGGCAAGGTGGTGGCCATCAAGGACGGGCAGTTTGGCCCCTGGATGCCGGGCATTGCGATCGGCGGCGTGGTGCGGACCAACGACCGGTTCGTGTCCGGCGCAGCGGCAGTGCAAGCGGTGGAACTCTACGACCAGTTCTGCATCGGCAGCGGCCTGTGCACGCCGGAGCCGGTTCCCGCGGCTCCATCGTTTACCAACGGCGACATCTACGTGGCGGTGACCAAGACATGGGCCAAGCCGCCGGTTCCCTTCCTGGTGAACCTGGGATTGAAGGGGACGAATGCGTCCATCTTCGGCATTGGCGGCCAGGCCAACCGGTTTGCCGGGCGGCTGTTCGGCGGGCTGGGGATTCCGTTGCCCATTGGCCACAAGCTGGTGGCCGTGCCCTCGGCCGGGTTCACCCAGGAGCCGCGGACGGTAAAGAACCTGGGAGCCAGTCCTCCCAACGGCGTGCCGCTGGTGGCCGGCAAGGCAGACCTGCCCATGACCCTGGACTACGCAGTACGCTTTACCGAGCGGGAACATCCGCACTTCAGCTTCGACATTGGTGTGGGCCAGGTGGCCAACAACATTGGCGCGGTGCCGGTAACGGTGAATGGCACGCTGGTGGGCGAGCTGCCGGTGAACCTGCAAGCGCGGCACGTTCTGGGCATGGGCATCAGCATTCGGCCGTAACCGTGAGCGGCAGGAACCCGCGAAAATTCAGCTGAGCATATTTGAACAGCATCAGGAATGGGCCTCGGGCTACCTTTGCAAGGTGGTTCCCAGGCCCATGCACGGTTGAGAGTGAACTACTTTACGCCGCAGAACAGCCTGGAGAAAAACCAGGAGGTTCTACGGATGCGACTGCTTCGCTTTTCTGCCCGTATGCTGCTTTTGAGTCTGCTGCTGGCGCTGGTCCCGGCGCTGATGCACGCGCAGTTTGGAGTCGGTGTCAACATCAACGTTGGGTTTGCTCCACCGGCGCTGCCGGTGTATGAGGTGCCCATATGCCCCCAGCCCAACCTGCTATGGACGCCCGGCTACTGGTCCTACAGCCCTGATGGCGGCTACTACTGGATACCAGGCGCCTGGGTACCGGCTCCTTACTCCGGCGCGCTTTGGACGCCTGGCTACTGGGGCTGGAACAACGGCAACTATGCGTACAACCAAGGCTACTGGGGCGACCACGTGGGCTACTACGGCGGCGTCAACTACGGCGGCGGGTTCTTTGGAATCGGATTTGCCGGCGGCGAGTGGCGGGGTGGCAACTTCGCCTATAACACTGCGGTCGTCAACGTGAACACGACGATCATCCACACCACATACATCAATCGCACGATCATCCAGACCAACACGGTGGCCAACCCGCGCCACGCAGCATTCAGCGGCGGCCCGGGCGGAGTGGAGCACCAGCCGACCCCTCAAGAGAAGACCTATTCGAGCGAGCGCCACACGCCGCCGACCGCGGTCCAGACGCAGCATGTGGCGGCGGCCAGGGCCGACAAGACCTCGTTTGCCAAAGCGAATGGCGGACACCCAAAAACACTGGCCGTGGCCCGGCCGATGACTACGGCGCACGCAGCCCCGGCGGGCAAGACACCGGCCCGGGAGCCGGCAAAGGCGGCGCCGAGGGCCGAGGGCAACGCGACGCCGAGGACGGCAACCAGAACAGCGCCAAAAACCGAGTCGAAGACTGAGCCGCGGACCGAGCCCAGGACACAAGAGCGAGCCGCCCCCAAGACTGAGACAAGAGCGACGCCCAGGTCCGCAGAAAATCCGGCGCCCAGAACGGAGTCGAAACCGGCAGCGACGCATACTGAATCGAGGACGGAGCCGCGGACCGGCACAAAGACCGCGCCCAGGGTCACGCCGGCTCCCCGCGTTGAGCCCAAGGCATCCGCACCCAGGACCGAAACGCGGCCGACTGAGCCGAGAACGACGCCGAAGCCTGCGCCAGAGGCGACACCCGCACCCAGAGAGGAGCCCAAGGCTCCGGCGGCAAGGCCCGAGCCAAGGCCTGTTCCTCCGCCGGCTGAGCCGAGAGCTGAAACCCCCAGACCAGAGCCGGCACCGAAGGCCGCACCCGCGCCCAAACCGTCAGCACCCCGACCCGAACCCAGGCCCGCTGCTCCCAAGGCTGAGTCGAGACCGGCCCCACCCAAGGCCGCTCCCGCACCCAGGACCGAGCCCAAGCCGGAAGAGAAGCCCAAGTAGCTCCTCACGGCATTCGTCCATCCAGGGAGGCCCACGCTCAGCCGTGGGCTTTTCTGTCTGCAGGCTTGCCCTCGGGTTTGGCGACTCTGGAGTTCCATCCGAAACAACCGCAGATCCTTTCACTCCGGCCGCCTCGTCGCGCTCCCTCAAAATGACAGTGCAATTCGGCTGCGAGCTTCAGACTCCTGACCCGGCGCGGCAGCTATGTGTTTCACCACATTGCAACTTCCGCAGGCAAGAGGGGTTCCAGTTGACATAGACTGGGGCGCGCATTAGCGTTTCAGTACTATCCTGTAACGAAGAATCGGGAGGATCATCTATGCGTTTGTTTCGCGCTCTGCGCTTTTCTCTGCTTGCTTTGCTGTTGTCGCTCGCTCCGGCTTCCTCATTTGCGGGCGTATTCATCAGCATCAACTTTGGACCACCCGTTCTGCCGGTCTACGAGCAGCCCCCCTGCCCGCAACCGGACCTGATCTGGACGCCCGGCTACTGGGCCTATGGCCCGGACGGCTACTACTGGGTTCCCGGGGCGTGGGTTCCGGCGCCTTTCGCCGGCGGCCTGTGGACACCCGGCTACTGGGGCTGGAATAACGGCCTCTACGTCTACAATCCCGGCTATTGGGGCTACCACGTGGGCTACTATGGCGGCGTGAACTACGGCGGCGGTTACCTGGGCATTGGCTTCGCGGGTGGCGAGTGGCGCGGTGGACACTTTGCGTATAACACCGCAGTGGTCAATGTGAACACCACCATCATCCACACCACCTATATCAACCGGACCATCATCGAGACCAACACGGTGGTGAACAACAACCACGTTGCTTACAGCGGCGGCCCGGGCGGCGTGCAGCACCAGCCGACCGCGCAGGAGCAGATCGCCGCGCACGAAACGCATACGCCGCCCACCACATTCCAGTCGCAGCATGAGACAAGCGCGCGGTCGGCGCCTGCTTCGTATGCCAAGAACAACGGCGGACACCCTGCAACCCTGGCCGTGGCCAAGCCGCTGGCTGTGGAAACGCATGCGGCGCCGGCGGCAGCGCACAACGCAATTGGTTCGCAGACGAGCGGAGCCGGGGCCGGCAAGGTGACTTCCGAGGCAGGGACGCCGGAAACGCGTACAGCGGCGCCAACGCGCAATCCCACTCCGCCAGCCCACAACACGGAGCCTGCACGGACCAACGCGCCGCCGGCCAGAACCAACACGGCGCCGAAGTCAAACCCCAAGCCGGCCGAGAAGCCCAAGCCGGAAGGGCACGAAAAGCAGTAGCGGCAAAATCGCTCATAACCAGCAAGGCCCACGGTCAGCCGTGGGCCTTGCTGCGTTTGCAAGTGCGTTATGGCGGTTCTCCAATTGGTTTAGAGCGAAGCCACTGACCTCGAGTGGCTTTTTCCTCAAGAAAAAGCCGCCTTGCACAACGTTGGTGACTCCACATGAATTGGAGAACCGCTCTAGGATTGCGGGCTGTTCAGTCTGTAACCAGCTCAGCCAGGCGCAGGCCCGCGATCTCGATTTCGAGGCCGCCGAAGCTGGGGTGGTCGTTCTCCCGGATGCGGTAGGCTACGTCGATGAGGCTTCCCTGGCGGAGATCGAGCTCGGCGGCCTGCGCGGCCTTGTCCCAGCCGACGGCGCGCATCGCGGCCGAAGAGCCGGAGGGCGCTGCTGAATCCTGAGCAAGTTCCAGGCGAATATGGCGCTCTTTCATGGCGCGCGGCGCGGAGACCAGGCGGGCGCGGCGAGCCATGAAGATCGGCTCGGGATTGCCGTGGCCGAGGGGCTCAAGCTTGCGCAGCCAACCGGCAAGCACCGGCGTGATGCGGTCGAGGGGCAGTTCGGCGTGAATGTGGAGCAGGTGCTCGGGCTCGCGGCTGGCCAGATGCTGGTCTGCGTAGAGGCGCAGGCGGCGCTTGAGCTCGAGAAGATTTTCCGCGGGCATGGCAAAACCGACCGCAAAGGCGTGGCCGCCGAAGCGTGTGAACAGATCGGCGCAGCTCTCGATTGCGTCGAGAAGCTGAAAGCCGTCGACGCTGCGCCCGGAGCCGTGGGCCACACCGTCTTCCACACTGACCACGATGGCCGGTTTGGCGGTGCGCTCGACCACGCGCGAAGCCAGGATGCCGATGATGCCGCGATGCCAGCCTTCGCCATCGACGACCAGGAGGCGATCGATGGCGAGTTCCGCATCGGATGCGAGCCGGGTCTGAATCGCGGTCAGCGCGGCGGCTTCGGTGTCGCGGCGTTCGCGGTTCAGGCGCTCGAGCTTGGCCGCGAGTTCAGCTGCGCGAGCGGCATCGCGCGTGGTGAACAGCTCGATCACTTCCGAGGCGACGTCCATGCGGCCGGCGGCGTTGATGCGCGGGGCCAGGCGGAAAGCGACGTCGAAGCCGGTGAGCTCCTTGGTGCTGGGGTCGAGCGCGGCGGCGGCAAACAGCGCGCGCAGGCCGGCGCCGGCGGGGCGGCGCAGCGCGCGCAGGCCCAGCGTGGCGATGACGCGATTCTCGCCGCGCAGCGGCACGGCATCCGCAATGGTTGCGATGGCGGCAATCTTCAAAAAGCTGGGCAGCGTCTTGTCGCGGGTGCGGGCCGGATCGCGGCGGGCCGGGTCACAATGCTCAAGCACGGCCTGCGCGAGTTTGAGGGCGATGGCTGCACCGCAGAGGGATTTTTCCGGATAGGCGCAGCCAGGCTGGTTGGGATTGAGGATGGCGAGCGCATGCGGCACGGCGTCGCCGGCCTCGAGCAAATGGTGGTCGGTGATGATCAGGTCGAGGCCAAGGCGGCGCGCGGTCTCTGCTTCAGCAAAGGCACGCATGCCAGTGTCGACGGTGATGACCAGGCGCACACCAGCAGCGTACGCCTCTTCAAGCACGCTCGATTGCAGACCGTAGCCCTCGCGCAGACGATGCGGAACGTGGAAGCGAGCCTCGCCGCCCAGCATCTCGATGGCGGTCTTGAGCAGCACCACGGCAGTGGTTCCGTCCACGTCGTAATCGCCGTAGAGCAAGACCGGCTCATGGTCCGCAATAGCCCGCTCCAGGCGGGCGACGGCAGCTTGCATGCCTAGCATCAGGCCGGGATCGTGGAGATGGGCGAGCTCAGGATTGAGGAAGGCGAACGCAGCGGCCGGGTCGGTGATGCCGCGAGCGACCAGCAGTTCAGCAAGTACCTGCGGCAGGTGCGCGGCCTTGGCCAGATCGGCCGCGGCTTCAGGATGCTGCTCGGCAAGAAGCCAACGCTGTTGGGGACGACGCAGGGAAGGCCCGCCAGACCGGCTCACTTGAGCTGCATTTACGCCGGCCGCGCTCACCGCGCTTACACGTCCTCGTCGTGATCGTGGTCGTCGATGACAATGTCCTGGAAGGACTCGATGTCTTCAAGCAGCGTCTGGAAGCGCTCGTACCACTCGGTGGTGGTCTCGTGCAGAAACACCAGGCCCTGGTAGACGAAGCCCAGCTGGATGTAGCCGAGGTTGCCGGCGTACTTGCGCAGCCATTGCGCCTCCACCAGTTCGGTGGCCTCTTCGTCGGGAAAGTTCATCTCGCTGGCTTCTTCAATCAGCGCGTCCAGCTCTTCACGCTCCAGCGTCATCTCGCTGAAAGTGACGAAGGGCGCGCCGACGTGCTTGGCCATCTCGACAAAATCTTTCCACGCGTCGGGGTTTCCCCCGCCCTCCCACACAATGGAGGGAATATCTTCGGTGACGTAGCCGGGCAGGCGCTTGAGGCCGTGCCCTTCAATGAAGGCCACCATGTCGTCTTTGAGCGAAAGCAGGTTGTCCGTACTCATAGTCAATGTTCTATTTTCGCAGATCGAACCGGGTGGGCGTGCTGCGATTGTGGTGCGATTCACCCATGATGATGAAAACCCGCCTCCGGCACGGAGGAGGGCGGCTTCGGGGTGACCGGTTAGTCTGGAAGCACGCGGGGCGGGGATTTCTCCCTTCGCGGCTGACGATTCTTGAGGAGGAACACCGCTTGCCCGCATTTGAACACCACGTCTTTGTCTGTCTGAACACCCGCCCTGCCGACGCGCCGCGGCCCTCGTGTACGACCGATGGAAAGAGCGAACTGCACACCCAGTTGCAGCAGCTCACCAAGGCCGCCGGATTGGGCGCGAAGGTGCGCATCAACAAGTCCGGCTGCCTGGACCAGTGCGAGCACGGACCCACGGTGGTGGTGTATCCCGAGGCGGTGTGGTACGGCCATGTGAAGCCGGAAGACGCGGCGGAGATTGTGAGCGAGCATTTGGTGGGCGGGCGGCCGGTGGAGCGGCTGCGCCTGGCCGAGGAGTGCATCAACACCAAGAGCTGCCCGCATCGCGGCTGAACACAAGGCAGCGGTGCGCTACGCGGTGCGGAAGAGCAGATCCTCGAGGGCCATGCGGCGCACCTGCCATGGCTCTCGGTTCTCTTCCTTGGCTTTCAGCCGGCACTTGCCTTCGTCGGTGAACAGCAGCGTCACTTCAAACATCTGGTTGCCGCTGGGATCAAGCACGATGATGGCGTGATCCTCGAAGAGGAAAGTCACGGTCCGGCGATAGTCCGCAGCGTG
>Ga0302198_10004390_pt1 | contig 13624 bp, 10 predicted proteins | sample II_Bog_N2_2_FD_193521 | JGI IMG/M metagenome (GOLD analysis project Ga0302198, IMG submission 193521) | Peat permafrost microbial communities from Stordalen Mire near Abisko, Sweden - II_Bog_N2_2 | ecosystem: Environmental > Terrestrial > Soil > Wetlands > Peat | place: Sweden: Abisko... | reverse complement strand
CAGCGCATTCGATGTAACTGGAAACGGCGTCCCGCTGCTCGGCGGGGCGCAATTGCAGTTGACACCCCCGGTAACGTAAGCCTGATCGTTGGCGTCCAGCGCTATGCCGAAGGCCCCCTGGGTTCCTGATCCGCCGAGAAAAGTCGAGTAAACAAGCCCGTTGCCGGCGGGGTTGAGCTTCGTTACGAACGCCGAATAGCTGCCAGGCAGATGAGTCTGGAACGCGCCGGTGGTCACGGGAAAGTCTTGGGACTGGGTCTGACCCACCACGTAGGCATCTCCCGATGCATCCACCGCAATCGCGTTCGCAAATTCCTGGTCGGTTGCGGCGACGGAGCCTCCCAGGTAGGTTGAATACACCAATCCCGTTCCGGTCGGGTTGATCTTGGAGACAAATGCAGTCCAATTATTGCCATTGGACCCTGTCCAGGCATCCTCATATCCGTCCTGAGTGGGGAAGTTCGCGGATAATGTGATACCGGCGACGTAGGTGTTCCCCGATGCGTCGATCACCAGGGCGTTGGTATAGGGTCCATACCCTGTGTATCCCGAATAAATCGATCCGACCATGTCGCTGCCGGAACCACCCAGGTAGGTCATGTAATCGAATTTGGGATCGATGACCAGCGGCTGTGTCGGGTCATACTTGCCCACCTTGAATCGAACCTGGCTGCCGGAAACGACGTAGCTGGCCTCGACGACCTTTTTGTTGTCCTCCGCGCCCTGGTAGACCACCGGCTTGCACAGCAGCAGATCGCCGCCGGCCGTCGCCAGCACCACGTTCCCGCTCGGGTCCAGCGCCGGCGCGACACCCGAGAGCCCAAGAGCAATTTGGCTGGGATCGGCGCCGGGAGCAACCACAAAGTCGTACTCCAGTTGCGTCTGATTGCCATAAAATACGGCGTCTACACCGGGATAAATGCTCCGGTATTTGACCTTTGCGTAGGTTTCGATGTTTGCGTGCCAACGCTTCGGGTCGTTGCCGATGAAGTAATTGACCACGCCGGGGAGTTGATCCACTCCGTTCATTTGCGCATCGGAAGCGGCCCCCAGCAGCTCCATCCGCAAGAAGGACGGCGCGGCATCCAGTCCCGCCGGAGTCCGTAGCTTCAGGACGGCCGCATTCGAAGTGAGAAACAGCGAATATCCATCGCCCCGCGACAGGAACTTCACCTGAGGATCCGTCTGGCCTTGGTTGGCCTCAAAGCTGAGCGGAATACCGGCAAATTTGGCCGTTGCTCGCTTGCCAATCGGGTCCACACTCTTCTGCGCCACAGCCGCGCAAGCGCCAAACCCGAGAAGGACCGTCGCCATCGCCGTCAATACTCTTCCAACATGCTTCATATCAACCCTCACATGGAGCCTCGTAAGGTGCATTTCCTCTGCGGGGCTCGGGGAGCCGAGTTCGATTCGGGAGGCGCAGAGCCTCGTCAGGTTGTGAATTCTCACTAAGTGTCAGGCTGAGCCGTTCAGGTGCGAGGATCAAACCTTGTGTTTCCAATACCTTCGAACAAAGGGCCGCGGCATCGGTTCCAGCCAAAATGGCTTTGCGGCCTTCTCAGTAAGTGCGATAATGAGTGCTATCTGGCCATGGATCAAGTGCTGTGACCGGACTTGAACGGTCATCATCCGTCAACAGCCACATTTGGAGGCCTTCTTTGGCCCAGACTGCACCGGACTGGGACAGCCTCGGAGACCGGGCTCGAGGAAAGCGCCTCGACTGCTGGAAGGAAATCGCTGCCTACCTGGGCCGGAGTGAGAAAACGCTGAGGCGCTGGGAAACGGAGCGGGGCCTGCCCACCCATCGCGCGCCGGGCGCTGGCCGCACTGCGGTCTATGCCTTCACCGCCGAACTGGACGAATGGCTCAAGTCGCGCCGCGCTCGAGACCTCGAAGCGGCCGAATCCGCCCAGGAAGCGACCCGGGCTGAAGAAAGCGAAATACCCAGTACAGCCGCCCCTGCCTTTTCGATCTCCCAGCCGGTTGCCGCGCTAGCCGACACTCAGCCAATCGCAATAGCCAACAACCTGCAATCTGACCGTCGCGGCTTCAGGCCGGGCTGGAGGCCGGTGCTGGCGTTGATCCTTGCAGCGGCAGCGGTAGGCGTAGCCGCTTACGAAGTGGTTCTTCGTTCAGCCGGTGGCGGAGTGCGAGACAGGAACTCGTCGTTGTCTGGCAAGGCGCTGGCAGCGACCCCTCATCCTGCTTCAGGGGCTGGTTCAGCCTCCGTTTCCGATGCTGACAAGGCCCGTGCGCACGATCTCTACCTGAAAGGCCGATATGAATGGAGTCAAAGAACGCCTGACAGCCTCAATCAGGCTTTGGATTCCTTCACTCAGGCGATTGTGGACGACCCCAACGATGCCAAATCCTATGTAGGGATGGCCGATACATACAATCTGTTGCAGATCTATTCGACCCTGCCGCTTGCCGATTCTTACCCCAGAGCGATTGCCGCGGCCAGGAGGGCACTGGCCTTGGATGATTCGCTGGCCGAGGCCCATCGTGCTCTGGCTTTTTCTGAGTTTTACGGTCTAGGTGATTGGAGAGAGTCGGAAAAAGAGTTCGTCCGCGCCATCCAATTAGACCCCGAAGATCCCATCACTCGACGCTGGTACGCCGAAGCCTTCGACCAGCCAGGCAGATATGAAGAGGCCCAGGAGCAGTTCGACAAGGCCCAGGAACTCGATCCCACCTCGCACTCCACCCTCTCCGACAAAGGCATTGGCTTATACGACTCGGGGCGAAGGGCGGAAGGCATCGCGCTTCTTAGAAACGTCGAACGCACCAATCCCGAGTTCTTCTCGCCCCACCTTTACTTGATGGAAATCAGTTTTGACTCGCACGATTTTCGCACCTTCCTCGACGAGGGACAAAAGGCCGCCGAGACCCGTAACGATCCCGTGCAGGGCGATGTCATTGCGTCGGCTCGGAAGGGGTACGCAGGGGCCGGCGATAAAGGATTCTTGAAGAGTCTTTATACGAAACAAAAAGAATATTACGATATCGGAAAATACTCTCCCGGTATGTTCGCCATGACTTGCGTCGCTCTGGGCAAGCGGCAGGAAGCCTTGGACGTGCTCGAAGCCGCCTATGCCCGTCATCAACCGGACGCACTCTGGGTTTTGGCGGAACCGACGCTGACTATCTTGAAAGACGAACCAAGATACAAGGCGCTCGTGAAGAAGATCAACTTTCCCCCTCCACGATCGGATGACCGGTCTCTGCCCCTGGGGAAGGATAAGTCACCACTTCGGGCTTCGTTCTAGAACGGTTCCAGGGATTCCCGGCCCTACGGTGTGGGTTTGGAGATTCCGGCACCCCGGAATGAGCGTTCATTTGGGGTTGGGCGTCCCCGAATTGCTCGAAGCCGGCGCCCATCGATGGCTACTTCCGCTCTAGCTTCCGAGAAGGTCTACTTCTCGGAAGCTTGGAAATGCCGCGTTCGTTCAATGGACCAACATGATTCTCCAGCCGCCGCGCATTCCGGCCTTGGCGCGTGTGCGCAGGAGTCTTGCGTTGAGCGGTGCCCCCTGTTGCCATGTCGTAGACCGTTCCTGAGCTCTCGGCAACTGGGCCGGTAAGATCCCTGTCAGTCATCTTGATGCCCGATTAGCGCGGCTGGCGCACCATCGGTGCGCGATGATCTGGAGGTCGATTTTGCCGTTGCGCAGGGTTGTGAGAGTGTATGCGCAACGCGCAACGGGAGATTTGAGTTGTTGCGCAGCTGCACAGTGGGTTTGGCGAGCGGCAGATCGGAGCGTCGGCGCGACAGGAAGGGGAAGTTGGCCGGGTAGGCTCATTCTCTCGTGCTGATCAATGCCGGATTGAGATTGGAAGTAGGGTTGGGGGGAGAGTACCAAGTTTACTACTTGGTAACTACGTAATCATCGCATTTCACCATGTTGACCCATACTAGAGCGGGGAATTCGATGCTCCAAACTGGATCTCATGGGCCAAGAGTGTCAATGCTAAGTGGGGGAATGCAGGATCCCCCACCCTCGCATCGATAAAACTGTACATCGAAATGGATCGACAATTCGGAGTCAAAATCAACTGTTTTTGTTGTCGAGGAAGGTACTGGTTTTAGGGCGTGGCGGAGCGCTTTTTGAAGCCGGCCGTGGCGAGAAAACAGGCACGGTCCAGTTTCACGGAGAGTGCATGACGAAGCCAGAAATAGACTGCCGCCCAAATCAGAGAACATCTTCTGGGATCAATAATCTGCTGTGAACCTCCTGTTGAGCAGACTTGTAAGCGAGAGCATCCGCACGTGTTTGCACTGGGTGGCCCCTGTGGTCTCTGATCCATTGCCAGTGAATGTTCAGCTGCTCGTTCCTGGCAAGCAATTCTTCCCATAGCGCCTGGTGCTGCAATGGTGCGCCGCGGCTGTTGCGCCACTCGATAGCCTGCCAACGCCGAATGTGGAAGAGCATTCCTCTGATCAGCAGTTCAGAGTCAGAGAAAAGCTGGACGGAGGACCCGGTCGGGATCGAGCGCAAGGCCTCGACGGCCGCCGTCAGCTCCATCTCCGAGATTGTCGTCCATGGGCTTGATCCCGACATCTCCCAACTTTTGTTGTCGCTCATCATGATTGCCGCCCAGGCGTTGGCATCCGAGGTGGCGTCGGCGGTGTGCAGCAGGTCAGGCTTGAAGAGCAGGAATGCAATGATTTCAGGACGAACTCCGGCGCCGACTGCCCACTTGCACCAGTCGCTCAAGTCAGCTTCGAGGTCGAGATGAACAAACCGGTTGCGCAACGGCCGCGGCATCGAGAAATGCACACCCCGTTCAGAGGCTGGGTTCCCGGCGGCGATGACCACCCATCCGTCCGGCAGCACATACTCACCCAACTTGCGGTCAAGGACCAGTTGGTAGCAGTCGGCCTGTGTCATCTGTGGCGCCGAGGTCAGCTCATCGAGGAACAGGATGCCTTTCCCAGTGCTGGGAAGGAACCTGGGCGGCACCCACTCGGTCTGGTCTTCCTTGATCCGTGGCAGTCCCCGCAGATCGACTGGATCGAGTTGGACGGCGCGGATGTCAATGAAGTCGAAGTCAAGATCGTCCGCGACCTGCGCAACAATTTGCGACTTGCCGACTCCGCATGCGCCCCAGATGTGCAGGGGCACACGCTCACCGATCGGCGCATGGAGCGCCTTGTACTGTTTGGATGGTTTCATAGATTTTCCTCGTTGGTGCGAGCGGGATCCCGCCTCCGGATGAGTTGGCAACGATGGGAGCATCATCCGCGCCAAGTGAGTCCAGATGCACAGATGTCACTCAAATGGCAGGTAACGGGTGGCCGGTCGTACGTCCGCGGCCACGGTCAGTAGCTGGTCAAGCGGGAGTAATCTTCAAAGGTGGGTATCTTCTTCATTCACCCGACCATCATAGATCAGGCAGAGACGATCTTCAGCCGCTATTTACGGCGAGACAAACATGATTCCGCGCATGCTTACTGCCCATGATGCTCCTTCGCGACAGCATCATGGGCAGCATTGAACAGGAGTTCGGGATCGCGCTATGTATTAAAGATTACGGTTTTCTTGGAGGGACCACCGATGTCGATTGGCAAGACCTTACAAGCTCTCAATCAGATGGTTGCCGATGGCATCGTCGAACAATATGCCATCGCCGGCGCTGTTGCGGCGCTCAACTACATCGAGCCGTCAGTCACCGAAGACCTTGACATCTTGATATCTTTCGAGATTCAGCCTGCCTCCTCTTTGGTGACCATTGGCCCGATCGTCGGATATATGGCTTCTAAGGGCTACACGGAATGGCGGAAAGAAGGGTTGATGATTGAAGGGTGGCCTGTCCAGTTTCTTCCCGTGGCTGACTCGCTTGACCGAGATGCTCTCAATTCAGCCGTTGCCGTTGAAGACAATTTCGGAGGCGATGTTCTGGTGTCGACTCGAGTGCTGTCGGCGGAGCATGTGGTTGCGGCAGCGGTGCGGACGGCCAGGCCTAAGGATTTCATTCGAATTGCCGCGTTTCTTGATGAAGAGGCTGTCGATCTGGATGCGCTGAACTCCCTCCTTCGTCGTTTTGACCTGTACCACGAATGGTCGGAATTCTGCCGGAAAACTGGACTTCCCGATCCCTTAGGCGGAAGATGAAAGCTGTGAAGCGCATAGAAGACCTGACAAGAGACGATATCTTGGCGCGTAAGAAAGAGGGGCGCCACGATTTGGCGAGTCTGTCTTTCGGCAAGAAGGTGCTGATCGTCGAGCGGATGCGCGAGGAACTCGCCCCATTTCGTGCTATGCGTACAAAACGGCGAGAGGACGCGGCAGTCGCTGCAAGGCGGACTCCGCCGACCCATCGTAGCTGATTCCCGTTCGCTGCCGACATCAGCGAATTTGACGCTCCATCAATTGCGCTCTTTCTGAATGCTCCCCGGAGACAAGCGCGCCATCTCAAAGCCATGCGGCGGTTGGCGGCACAACGTTGTAGCAACTGGCGGCATTTCATTTTATCCAGCACCTTCCCTCTCCGAAGCGATAAGGCGCACTTTCGAGCGAAGAAAAACTTCGCTGCCCACGGAAGCTCATCCGACCGCTCTCACTCCTGAGTTTTACGACCACGCCACCAAGCAGAAGCAATGGGAAGCGTTCGTCCCAAAGAACAAGCACTATATCGCACCGGTTACTCTTAGACAGGTGACCGATTGCATTCGGGACTTTGTCATCCCTGTGCTGCCCTGCTCGGTATCAGAGAACGCACCAGATCTCAAGTGGAAGCCGGGCGGTCCTTGGCTGCAAGTCTGAAACTCAGGCCGCGTCATCGAGTTCTTCGGCATGATCCGCCGCGTCGTCATCTTCATTTTCGATGAAGGGTTCCAAGTCCTCTTCCGGCTCGGCTGCTGCGACGCTTGCTATGCCCGCCGGTGGCGCCACATCGAATACACAAGCAATAAGAAGGTCGGGAGAGGCGTCATTGAGCCGATCGAGCGTCCGTTCATTGAAATTCGCCGGCTCGGCCCTCCACAGCGTACCCAAGGGAAGAAGGGCACACTCTCTTGAACTGCAGCATGAGCGGGGCCGTTATTCCGATTCTTTGGATCGATGCGCTTGCCTGGAAATCCCCAAAGAATACTGCAAGAACTTGCGCATCGCAGCGCAAACAATTGTTCCTTAGGATGGCTCCTCAACTACTCAACAATCCTTCGAGCATTGCCACGAAAGGACGCGTTCGAGGTGAGTCTCCGTCCCGCATGGGTTTGCCGCTCGTGACCTTGGGTGCAGGGATAAATACAGCGGCGAGAGGAAGTGTTGACACACTTTGGCTTCGAAGGGCGCGTACCGGACAAGAGATGAATCGCGATCCAGTAGCAAGTCCGCGGAGGTGTTGGTATGACGACAAAAGGGCGGTTGGCAGCAATTCTGCTGGCGCCCACGTTTTTCGGGTGCAAAGGGCCTGTTCAGACGTCCGCGGCGGGTGCCGGCGACGGCGCAGGAGCGTCGAGTCCTATTGAAGGTTCCAGCGGCGACGCCTCGGCGGGCGGGACCCGTGTGGAGTCCATCACAGATTCCACGCTGAACAACATGAAGGTCATGCCGATTGAGATTCCGGCATCCTGGCGTTTTTGGGGTGTGCTGGCGCCAAAGGGCCCCTGCACCGACGATGTCTCTGAGGTATTTCGCGCGACCAGCCCGGATGGGCACAGCCGTGCGGGAGTGATGCCGCGGGTGGGTTGGAGGTGGGGAAACGTGCCCGGATTTCCATAGACGATGCTGGAGGGGACTGACAGATCGATGGAAAATTTGGCCCGGATCGCGAACAGTAACCACACGATGGCTTCCGACATGGTGGATTACACGCTCGATCGACAGACGGTGCGGGACGTGAACACCGGAGAAACGGGAAAGATTTCGAACCAGGCAACGCCGGGCGGATCTCTGCAGAAAGTACATGGGGACGGAACGCCGATTCAGTAAGGTTTGCTGGGAAGAGCGGTCTTTCCGACGGAGAACTTGGAGTCGCCAACAAATGAAAAGAACAGCGGAGGTTTGAGAGATGAGCATGAAGAGCAAACTGGCAATGATCCTGGTAGTAATCGGCGTATTCGGATGCAAGGGTCCCTTGCAATCGTCGGCGGCCAGCGCAGCAGAGGGTGCCAACGGCGCATCGAGCGGCGAAGGTGCGAGCAGTGGCGGCGGGATACGCACCGAAAACGTAACCGACCCAACGATGAACAACATTCCCGCTTTTTACGTGAAGGTTCCTGCATCGTGGAAATTCCAAGGCGCACTTTTGCAAGGCGGTCCGGCGACGTGCGACTCCTATGCCATGTTGACATGGAAGACGACGAGTCCAGATGGCTTGAGCAAGATGGAACAGATGCCACAGATGCTGTGGGTCTATGGGAATGGTCCGAAGCCCGCGCACGGATGTTTGCCGATCAACAATGCGATGAGCGCCCAGGATTTTCTTAAGACTCTCTCTGCCATGATGGGCCTTGTCTACGAATCGGACGAGCCGCTTCCAGAAGTGAATGCGAAATATCAGCAAGGATGGCGGGATACAGATGCCAAGGGCTCGGCATTTTATGCCGCGCACAATTTGCCAGCGCCCAAAGATACGGCCGAAGTGAGGGCGGCAATTGTTCAGTCGAAGATCGGATCGGTGACCATCAAGGGCAAGCTCACGGCGTACATTCACTGCTCTGAGACAACGCGTCCGGGATTCCATTCGATCCTGCAGGGAATGCCCAGTACTCCTGCCGCTGTAACTGGCAAATGTACGGCGGATGTAGTGTATCTATCCGCGCCTGAAGCCCAGTTTGCCGGTCTCTCACACCTTTGGGATTCGCCTGAGATGGCGGCCGTGCAAAATCATGAATGGGGCGACGCGTGGGTAAAGCGCTATGCCCAACAAGGCGACATTATGACCAAGAAAATCATTGCGCAGACCGACGCGCAGTTCGCCGCCCAACGCCAGGAGGTTGCGCACACCATGGCTGTGCAGCAGCAGGTGCACGACCAGTTTCTGGCGACCATGCAGCGGGGAACTGACATTTCGATGGCCCGTGCGGCGGACAGCATGAATGCGCGCTCAACGGCGGCCTCAGATATGGTGGACTACTCGCTCGACCGCCAAACTGTAATGGATACAAACACTGGAGTGATCTATAAGGTGACCAACCAACTGACGCCGGGTGGGTCGCTCGTGAAGGTGCATGGGAACGGAACACCTTAATTGGGGGCACCTTCAGAACAGGTGGTGGATCGGATCGGAAGAACGGAGATCATGATGGCTTCAAGATAGAGACTTGCGGTATTGCAGATAGCGGTAGCGTCTTTCAGCTGCGTCGCTATGCCGCAAGAGGCCCCCGTCAACCCGGCAGAAAAGCAATTGTCCGATGCGCCGGCGAATACTGAGAAGCAGCCGGCCTGCGTCATCTGTGGCGCCGAGGTCAGCTCGTCGAGAAAGAGGATGACCTTCCCGTTGGATGGAAGGAACTTCGGCGGGATCCACTCGGCCTGGTCTGCCTTGATCCGTGGCAGTCCCCGCAGATCGACCGGATCGAGTTGCACCGCGCGGACGTCGAGGAACTCATAGTCGAGATCGTCCGCAACCTGCGCGACGATCTGCGACTTGCCGACGCCGCATGCGCCCCAGATATGCAGGGGCACACGCTCACCGATCAGCGCATGAAGCGCCTCGTACAGCCTGGATGGTTTCATTTGGATTTGCCTCAGTGTGAAATGCTGATTGGTCTGAGAAGGTGCGCTGCGGGACATCGGAAGGAATGGAGACCGTGTCTTCGGAACTAGCGAATCAGGAAGCGTGCCTAGGCGGAAATGCGTGAACTGAAATGGTCAACTGCAAGCCGCACATGGAACGCGAACGGCGAACGCAAAGCACTGTAGCCCGCACCTACCGCCAATTCCCCATCAACACAAACGGTGCCCAGTAATAAGGATGCGCATACCCCTTCGGCGCTTCGCTCCCCGTCTTGGCACGCGCAAACCCTCGTCCATCCGCGCCGGCCGCCGCCGTTACCCTCCCCAGCAGCAGGTCGAGCTGCGCCTCCCGAAGTGCCTCCACCTTGGTTACCTTCCCTGCGCCGTCCACCCATCGCTTGTAGAAGTCACCCATCAGTTGGCCCGTGCTTGCGTCGTTCACCGACCACAGCGACGAGATCACCGCCCGGGCTCCCTTCAGTTGCGCCATCGTACCCAGTCCATCTACCTCGCGCCCGTTGCTCGCGCTCCCGCTCATTCCTGTTTCGCACGCTGAAAGCGTCAGCAGGTCGGTGTGGCGCAGCGCCAGATTCTTGTTGTCGCGGAAATCCGCCACCGTCAAATGAAATCCCGCCCCCGCCTCGTCCTTGCCCGCCAGCAAAAGGTACGATTGGCTGTCGTCGCCCGGCTTGAAGACAAAGTGGCTTGCAATATGCACTACATTCGGTCGACCGTCGAGCTGCTTTTCCATCGCCAATTCGGTGAACTGTCCATCAAGCAGAATCGTGCCCGGTAACGCACCGTTTGCTCTCTGCACGTTGGCGTCCTTTACCACATCGCCGAGCTCGACTGCCACTGCCGGCAGGGCTGGCAGTCCCGCTTCGTACTGGTGCGAAATCCCCATCGCCGCCGCGCTCAGATTGCTCACATCCGGCTTCTCCGACAGGTGCGCGATGCTCGCCGGCGTAATGGTCACCGTGTTGTAGTTCTCCACCACGTATTGATTGCCGTCGTAGAGCGCGGCAACCGGCACATAGCGTAAAACCCCGTCCAGCGACCACACCAGCGTCTCCGCCTTCGCCTGGTCGAGATCGGCCTTCACTGGACCGATAAGAATCGTGTACAGCTCCTGCGCCAGTGGCTTCGGGTCCTGGCCGGGGTTGCGCAAAACCTGCTCGAAGTCAGCGACCTTCTTGTTCAGTTCCATGCCGGTGATGGCATACTCGCGCGCCACTGTCGCTGTCGCGGTAATCACAATCACACGGTAGTGATCGGCTGTGACCATGGTGTAGAGAGCCGCAGTGTGGGACGTCTCCGCAATCTGATCTTCAAGAGCACTCACGTCGCCCTTTACGTCGGCCACCTGTTTGTTCGCTGCACTGTCCTTTCCAAACAATACGTAGAGACGGGCGTAAAAGGCGTCGAGCCCCTTGCTAGCCGCGTCGAGCTGATTCGAGAGATCCCTGAATTGCTTTTCCTCCTCGGGCGTGCGGGTAGCGATCTTCTTCAGCCGGGCCCATTGCTCACCCAGCGAAACAAGTTGCGCGGTGGACTTCTGGTAGTCTGCTTCCGCCCGCTCCTCTGCCGGAGTCAGCGTCAGCGGGCTCAGCGTGTCCCCGGCCCCGCCGCGCACATAGTCGGAGTACTCCTGCTGCTTCAGCAGGTCCAGCGCCTGCTGCGCTTCGGGGAGGCGCCCCTGGTCGATGAGGAGATCGGCCAGACCGCGATAATAGTCGTTCTTTGAAGCAAGGAAACTCTTCTGAAGTTCCTTGTCGAGGCCCTGGATGTTGCCACGTACTTGTTGCAGAAGATTCACCGCTTGCTTGCCGTAGAAGATAGCAAGAGCTGGCTGCGGGGTCCTTTGACTGACCATTAGATTGTAAGAGATGCCAGATTCCAGAATGGGGTCATTGACTGCAGTCGCCAGCGGCAGGGCCTGGGTGTAGTACTCCAGCGCCTTCTGCTTCTCCCCAAGAGCGGAGTAGACTGCACCGATGTTGTTCAGCGTCGCCGCCTCGCCCGCACGGTCCCCCACGGCGCGTGAGAGCGGCAGGACCTGGCTGTAGTACTCCAGCGCCTTCTGCTTCTCCCCAAGAGCGGAGTAGACTGCACCGATGTTGTTCAGCGTCGCCGCCTCGCCCTCGCGGTCCCCCACGACGCGTGAGAGCGGCAGGGCCTGGGTGTAGAAGTCCAGCGCCTTCTGCTTCTCGCCGAGGTCGGCGTAGACCTTGCCAATGTTGCTCAGCGTCCTCGCCTCGCCCGCACGGTCCCCCACGGCGCGCAAGATCGGCAGAACTTGGTTGTAAGATTCCAGCGCTTTCTGCTTTTCGCCCAGATCGGAGTAGACCTTACCGATGTTGATCAGAGTAATGGCCTCGCCAGCGCGATTGCCCGTGTCTCGTAGGATTGGCAGGGCTAGTTCGTAGGATTCCAGCGCCTTCTGCTTCTCGCCCAGAGCGTCGTAAACCTTGCCGACGACGTACCGCGAGTTGGCCTCACCGGCACGGTCACCCACCGCGCGATAAACGGGCAGCGACTGGTTGTAGTAATCCAGTGTCTTTTGGTTCTCCCCAAGGTTGGAGTAAACCGCACCAATGTTGGTCAGCGTCGCCGCCTCTCCGTCGCGGTCACCCACTGCGTGCAGGAGCAGCTGGGCCTGGTTGAAATAGTCCAGAGCTTTCTTGTACTCCTTCGTCCCATCCAAAGCAGCAGCCAAGCTGTAGAGAGAAATGGCCTGGCCGTACTTGTCATCCAGCGACTGCCACAGATCGAAGCTCTGCTGCCACTTTCCAGCAGCCGCGGCAAAGGATGATGCATCCCCCCGGGCGTAGAGGTCTGCTCCCGCCATGTAGACCCGTTCCGCCTCCATGCGTGTGCGGTCTGCTTGCGTCGGTGCACGCAGGTCCGCCAACTGCACCTGGTAGCGCCCCGGAGCTGCCTCCCCGGCAACGACCTTGAGTTGAAAGTCACCGGAAACGTCGGCAATTGCGGATACGGGTTCCGGGCCATAGGCGCCGTTGAGGGAATCCATCTTGATAAGTTCCTTCCCGCCCGGATCCAGAAGGGAGACAGCAACATCGATTCCCTCTTGCAGAACCACCATGTGGACGAACTGTCCGGCCTCGACATGAATTCCGTACGAATGCGTTTCCCCGCCCCGCATCTCGCGTTCGATCGGCTTACCCACGCCTAGCAATATGGCTTCGCTCTGCGCCGGCGCGGCTGACTGGGTGCCGGGAGTCGCGGCTGGGTTTGTACTCTGTCCCCTGAGGGCGGGAGGATAGGGGGCAAGAGCGGATGCCATTCCTGCAAGGATGCAAATCTGCGGCAGTCCACGGGTAAAGCGATAGGAGGAGAAACGTACATTCATTATGGCGAAACCTCAAACAACAGGAAGGTCGGGCCCAATTGAATGCCAGATACTCTACTCCTGAGCAGCGGAGAGAGGCTGTGGGCCCGCGTTGCCTTAGGGGAACGGAAGTCAGCGATCAGATACACCTCCCGTCCGGATTACGGGCGACCCTGAAACACCGCTGAAGTGGTTCTTTCGGTGAATCTGGCTCTCAGTTCGCGCAAACAGTAGGATAACCGGCCAATGCGCGCATCAACTCCAGCAGCGCTACGTCTCCTCAATGATGAATATCCTCCGTGCGTATCAGGACGGTTCCGTCCGGTTCGACATGGTCGGAGAGGTATTTGCTTCGCGCGATGTCTTCAATGGCCGGTCGATTTTCGCGGAACACTTCGAGCTTGTTTTTGTTGTCGCCGTGGAAATGGTCATCGAGCGCTTCTCGGCTGATAGCGCATCGTACCCGCTGCGCCCTGTCCTGACCCCAGAACACGATTGCGTCACGACTGGCGTCATGCCGTTCTTCCGGTGCAGGGAAGATCAATTCCTTGTTTTCCCACGCGATCTGCCAGGCCGCGAATTCACTCGG
>Ga0302198_10004387_pt1 | contig 13628 bp, 13 predicted proteins | sample II_Bog_N2_2_FD_193521 | JGI IMG/M metagenome (GOLD analysis project Ga0302198, IMG submission 193521) | Peat permafrost microbial communities from Stordalen Mire near Abisko, Sweden - II_Bog_N2_2 | ecosystem: Environmental > Terrestrial > Soil > Wetlands > Peat | place: Sweden: Abisko... | reverse complement strand
AAAACAATTTTACAATTTACAACATGAAATCTGTCGCATTGAAAGCCTATCCGCGTTCCCAAGTGCAACGCGCCGAAGTCACCAAGCTCCGCGCCGCCGGCCGCGTGCCCGCCACCATTTATGGTCGCCAGGCTGCGCCGCAGAACATTGAGGTCATTTCCAAGGAGATGGCCGACCTGCTGAACCACTCGGTCTCCGAAAACTTGCTCGTGGATCTGACTGTCGAGAAGGACGCCCGCTCCAAGCGCCTCGCGCTCGTGCAGGAAGTCCAGCATCATCCGCTGACCGGCAAGGTCGTGCACGTTGACTTCCACGAAGTGGCCGAGACCGAGAAAGTCACCATTTTCGTTCCGGTCGAAACGACGGGCGAGCCGGCCGGCGTCAAGAACGGCGGCGGCACGCTGGAACACATTTTGCACAAGCTCAAGATCCGCTGCCTGCCGAAAGATTTGCCGGAGCAGATTGTCCTGGACGTGACCGCGCTGGAAATTGGCAAGTCCATTCACATCGCCGACATCGTGCCGCCGGCTGGCGTGCAGATCTTGGGCGAGAAGTCCCGCACCGTCGTGGCCGTGGCCGCGCCGCGCGCCGAGGAAGAAGTCGCCGCCACCGCCGCGCCCGCTGCCGGCGATGTCGAAATGACGAAAGAGAAAAAGGAAGACGGCACCGACGCCGCTCCCGCCGCCGGCAAGGCTGGCGACAAAGCCCCGGCCAAGGGCGACGCGAAAGCCGCGGCTCCGGCCGGCGACAAGAAGACCGAGGCCAAGCCCGAAGCCAAGAAGAAGTAATTTACGCGGCGCGAGCCGCCCCCGCGCATGGAGCCGATGCACCTTATTGTGGGGCTGGGCAATCCCGGCGCGGATTACGCGAAGACCCGCCACAACGCCGGGTTTTTGCTGGTCGAGAAGCTGGCGGAGCAGTGGCAGGCCGGCTGGACGAACGAACGGAAGTTTCAGGCGCGCGTGGCGCGGGCGGAATGCGCAAGCAAAAAGGTTTTGCTGGCCGAGCCGCAGACGTTCATGAACTTGAGCGGCGAAGCGGTCGGGGCGCTGGTGAAGTTTTACCAGTTGCCGCTGGAAAAGATTTTGGTCGTCGTGGACGATGCGGATTTGCCGTTGGGCGAAATCCGGTTGCGGCCCGGCGGGGGCACCGGTGGGCATCATGGATTGGAATCCGTGACGCAGCATCTTGGGTCGAAGGATTTCGCAAGATTGCGGATCGGCATCGGGCGCAAGAACGAGGCGCGGGAAATCACCGGCCATGTGCTCGGCAAGTTCGGCGCGGATGAAAGCGCGCTGCTGGAAAAAGTTTTGGAACGGGCGGCGAACCAGATGGCATACTGGCTGGACGCCGGATTGCAAAAGGCAATGAACCAATTTAACGGAGTCGTTGACTCTACGAACAAAGAAAAATGAAAAAATACGAAGGTCTGTTCATCCTGAACTTGAACGGCAAAGAAGAGGGCGTGCAGGACGCCATCACCAAGATTTCCACCGACATCACCGGCCTCGGCGGCAAGATCGAGACGGTGCAGAAGATGGAGAAGAAGGCGTTTGCCCGCGTCGCCGACAAGCGCCACAGCGCCGGCTTCTACGCCAACGTCATTTTTGATGCGACACCCGGCGTCATCGCGCAGTTGCAGAAGAAATTCTCGCTCAACGAGGACATCTTCCGCGTGCTGTTCACCCTCGCGCCCGCGCCCAAAGCCGCGAAGTAATTTGCTGCAAGTTTTATGGCCAGCTTCAACAAAGTCATCCTGATGGGCAACCTGACGCGCGATCCCGAATTGCGCTACACGCCCAAGGGCACGGCCATCGCCAAGATCGGCCTCGCCGTCAACCGCGTCTGGACCAACGAAGCCGGCGAGAAGAAGGAAGAAGTGACTTTCGTGGACGTGGATGTTTTTGGCCGCACCGCCGAGAACGTCGGCCAGTATATGCGCAAAGGCCGTCCGATCATGGTGGAAGGCCGGCTCAAGCTGGACCAGTGGGACGACAAGGCCACCGGTGCCAAGCGCAGCAAGCTCGGCGTGGTCGCCGAGACGGTTCAATTTCTCGGCAGCGCGCCCGGTGCTGAAGGTGGCGCTCCCGCCGCCCCGCGTCCCGCCCGTCCTGCCGCTGCCGCGCCCAATGCGCCGGCCGCCGAACCCGTCGAAGGCGACGGCCCGCCCGAAAGCGACGACGTCCCGTTCTGATTTTTAACTCCGCAACCAATTACTTTTTGTATGGCAAAAACTGAAGTCATTCTCACGCAACACATCATCGGTCTCGGTGGTGAATCCGACAACGTCCGCGTCGCCGCCGGCTACGCGCGCAACTACCTTTTCCCGCAGCGCCTGGCCGTGCCCGTCACGTCCGCGAACAAGCGGCAGATGGAGGCGCTCAAGCAGAAGCGCGCCGAGCGCGAGGCCGGCGAGCTCAACCACATGACCGACCTGGCCAAGGCGCTCCACAAGCTCGTCTGCATCATCAAGGTCAAGACCGGCGAGGACGGCAAGCTGTTCGGCTCCGTCACCAGCGGCACCATCGCCGACGAGCTCAAGCACCAGTTCGACATCCGCCTCGACAAGAAAAAGATCAAGCTGGAACACGCCATCCGCGCCACCGGCGAGTTTGAAGTGGATTTGAACCTGCACGCCGACGTGAAGGGCACGCTTAAAGTGCGCGTGGAAAGCACCACGCCCATCGTCGCGCCCGTTGCCGCCGCCGTGGAGGAAAAACCGCACACCATGAAGCGCGGCCATCGCGGCGACATCATCGCACCCACCGAGGCTGAGCTGAAGGCGAAGGCGGAGAAAAAGCCCAAGGCCGAGAAGAAGGCCAAGGCGGAATAAAAGTTTAACGGTTTCACCAAAGCCACGGAAAAATTTCCGTGGCTTTTTAATTTCCACCGGCCCGGCAAGTGGAATGGCGCGGTGATAAACCTTGCCTTTGGCGGCTGATTCCTTAAATTGTCCGACCGTTTTTTAATTATGCAACTCAACTCATTCCTCGCGCTCGCCGCGCCACCCGCCAACGGCCAACCCGGCCCGACGCCCAACCCCATAATGTCGTTCCTGCCAATGATTTTGCTGGTGGTGGTGTTCTATTTCATCCTCATCCGGCCGCAGCAGCAGCGCGCCAAGCAGCAGCGCAAGATGCTCGAGGCGCTCAAGGCGGGCGACGAGGTCGTGACCGTCGCCGGTCTGGTCGCCACGGTCATCACGGTTAAGGATAACACGGTGACGCTGCGCTCGGGGGATTCCAAATTGGAAGTGACCAAGGGTTCCATCACCGAAATCACCAACGGTTCACCGGTCAAAGCGTAATTTGTCATGAACAAAAACAACAACTTGGGGCGGTTCCTGCTGGTCATCGCCATTATCCTGTGGGCGCTCTTCGAGGTCTATCCGCCGACGTCGCGCGATCTGGTGCAGCAGTTCGCCAAGCGCGCGCAGAACCAGGACGATGCGTTCAAGGGCATCCTCGCGCAGACCGCCGTGATGACGGCGGCGGGCACGAACGAGTTCGCCGCGCTTCAGCTCGCGACGGGCACGAACGATCTTCAGAAATATTTTCCCTTCATCGGCGCGCAGAATCAGGTGCATCCGAATCTCTTCATCCTGAACCGGCTCCAGCGCGACGCGGCGGGGAAGATCAAGCTGGGATTGGATTTGCAGGGCGGCACGTCGTTTCTCGTGGAGATGGACACGAGCAAGCTGTCGAACACGAACGAGACGGGCAGTGCGCTGTCGCAGGCCATCGAGGTCTTGCGCAAGCGCATTGACGTGTTCGGCGTGGCGGAGCCGATCATCCAGTCAGCCGGCGGCAACCGCATTCTCATCCAGTTGCCCGGCCTCTCGCAGGCCACCAAGGACAGCGCGAAGGCGACGATTCAGAAGACGGCGTTCCTCGAGTTCCGCATGGTAAAGGATGACAGCGACGAGATCATCAAGAACGGCGACCCGATTCCCTACGGCTATGTGCTGCTCAAGCACGTGGATCAGCAGGCCAACGGCACGACGCGGCTGGAGCAGTTCGTCGTCAGCAAGAATCCGGAGAACGGCCTGAAGGGCGACATCATCAAGAGCGCGATGGTGGTGCGCGGCAATTTGGGCGAGCCGCAGATTGATTTCCAATTGACGGACGAAGGCGCGAAGCGGTTCGGCCAGACGACGCGCGACAATGTCGGTCACCGCCTCGCCATCGTGCTGGACGGCGAACTCTATTCCGCGCCGAACATTCAAAGCCCGATCGAGACCGGCAACGGTCAGATCACCGGCAGCTACACGATTGAACAGGCGATGGAGCTGGCGAACGTGTTGCAGAACCCGCTCAAGGCGCCGTTGAAGATTGTTTATGCCAGCGACGTGGACCCGACGCTGGGCAAAGATTCCATCCGCAGCGGCATCAAGGCGGCGATTTACGGCGTGGTGTTCGTGTCCGGCTTCATGCTGGTCTATTATCTGTTCGCCGGTCTCGCCGCAAACGTCGCGCTCATCACCAACATCATCATTTTGCTCGGCGTGATGTGTTCGGTCGGGACGACTTTCACGCTGCCCGGCATCGCGGGCGCGGTGCTCACCGTCGGTATGGCGGTGGACGCGAACGTGCTGATCTATGAGCGCATCCGCGAGGAACTCGCGAAGGGCAAGTCGCTGCGCGGCGCGATTGACGCGGGCTACGCGCGGGCGTTCGGGACGATCTTCGATTCGCACGTTACGACGCTCATCTCGTCCATCATCCTGATTTTCATGGGCACGGGCGAAATCAAGGGCTTCGGCGTGACGCTGACGATCGGCGTGGCGGCGAGCTTGTTCACGGCGCTGGTCGTGACGCGACTGATCTTCAACTTCATGGTGGACCGCAATCTCATCAAGTCGCTGCACATGCTGCACCTGATCCGCAGCACGAAGCTGGATTTCATGAAGGTGGCCAAGCCGCTGTTTATCGTGACGTGGCTGTTTGTCATCGGCTCGCTCGGCTTCGGCTTCACGCGCGGCGAGAAGCTGTTTGGCGTGGACTTTCTCGGCGGCGACAGCACGACCTACAGCTTCACGCAGAAGCTGGACGAACAGCAGATCCGCGCCGCGCTCACCGGCGTCGGCGAGAAGGACGCGCAGATCCAGTATCAGAAGGACGTCGGCGCGGGCACGGAGACACTCCGCCTCACGACTTCCAGCGGCTCGGTGGACCGCGTGAAGACCGCGATGCAGGATTTGCCGGCGGCGCACTTCCAGCTGCTGGGCAGCCAGCAGGTCGGCGCGACGCTGGGCAAGGAAATCCAGCAGTCGGCCATCATCGCCTCGCTGCTGTCGCTGTTCGGCATCCTGGTTTACGTCGCGTTCCGCTACGAATTCTCGTTCGCCGTGGCCGCCGTCGTGGCCGTGCTGCACGACGTGCTGTTCGCGATTGGCGCGTATTGCATCGCGAACGCCGTGTCCGGCCGCCAGTTCAACGCCACGGTGGTCGCGGCGGTGCTGACCATCATCGGCTTCTCCATCAACGACAAGATCGTCATCTTCGACCGCATCCGCGAGCAGTTGAAGCTCGGCGTGCGCGGCTCGTTCCGGGACATCATCAACATGTCGCTGAACCAGACGCTGAGCCGGACGATCATCACCAGCGGCACGGTGTTCCTGGCGACGCTCTCGCTGTTCATCTGGGGCGGCGGCGTCATCAACGACTTCGCGTTCACGTTCCTCGTCGGCATCATCGTTGGCACCTACTCGTCCATCTACATCGCGAGCGTCATCGTGCTGTGGTGGCACAAAGGCGAGCGCCCCAACATCGGCGCGTCGGCAGTGGCCGTGCAGCAAAACGCGCCGGCGGCGGCGAAGGTCTGAAGCATTTGCGATGGGCGATTTGCGAATGACGATTGAAATTGCAGTCGGCGCGTAAATCGTAAATCGTGAATCGCAAATGATTGCAATCACACCCTGGCACTGGGCGGGCTTCATCCTGTTCGTGGTGGTCTGCATCGCCGTGGACATGGGCGCGTTCAACCAGCGCGCCCGCACGGTGAGCTTCCGCGCGGCGCTGGCGTGGAGCGCGGTCTGGTTCGCGCTGGCGATGGGGTTCGCCGGCCTGCTCGTCGGCTTTCGCGGACATGAGGAGGCGACGGAATTTGTCACCGGCTACCTGATCGAACTCTCGCTTTCGCTCGACAACATCCTGGTCATCGCGCTCATCTTCACCGCGTTCAAGGTCCCGGCGGAATTCCAGAAGCGCGTGCTGGTCTGGGGCATCCTCGGCGCGCTCGTGATGCGCGGCGCGATGATCGGCGTCGGCGCGGCGCTGGTGCAGAACTTCAACTGGGTGCTGTATGTCTTCGGCGTTTTCCTTGTCGCCGCCGGCGTGAAAATGTTTTTCGCCAAAAAGACTGCCGTCGAGCCGGAGAAGAATCCGGTTGTCCGCTTCGCCCGGAAAATCTTCCCCATCTCGCCGACAATGGAGGGACAGAAATTCACGACGCGGCTGAATGGCCGGTTCGCGCTGACGCCACTGGCGCTGGTGCTGCTGCTGGTCGAGACGACGGATTTGATCTTTGCCGTGGATTCTGTGCCCGCCGTTTTCGCCGTCACGCAGAAGGCGTTCATCGTGTTCACCTCGAATGTCTTTGCCATCCTCGGCCTGCGCTCGCTGTATTTCCTGCTGGCCGGTGCCCTCGGGATGTTCCGCTTCCTCACCGCCGGCCTGGCGCTCGTGCTGATTTTCATCGGCGGCAAGATGCTGCTCGACCCGCACGACCACGCGCCGCAATGGTTTCAGATTAAAATCCCGACCGTCACGTCGCTGCTCGTCGTCGCGGCGATTCTGGCCATTGCCATCGCGCTGTCCGTCACCGCCGCCAGACGGGAGAAACTCGCCGCCAAATGAAATTTCGCTGGACGCTGGCGCCGCCACAGCCGCTCCTCGCGGAGCCGCTCGCGGCGCGGTTAAAAATCTCGCCGCTGCTCGCCCAATGTCTTTTGAATCGCGGCCTGAGCGAGCCGGGAGCGATTGAAGCCTTTCTCGCACCGCGCCTCAAGCAGCTCGCCGACCCGTTCCGGCTGCCGAACATGAGCGCGGCGGTGGAGCGTTTGCTGCTCGCGCATGAGCAGAACGAACCGCTCGTCATCTTTGGCGATTACGACGTGGATGGTGTGACGAGCACCACGCTGCTGCTGGAAGTTTTGCGCCAGCTCGGCTGGCGCGTGGATGCGTATTTGCCGCATCGCATGGATGAAGGTTATGGCCTGAGCCGCGACGGCGTGGAGAACTGCCTCAAGAAATTTCCAGTGAAGCTGCTGCTCGCCGTGGACTGCGGCTCGACGGCGGTGGAAACCATCGCGTGGCTTCGGGAGCAATCCGTGGATGTCATCGTCCTCGACCATCATCAAGTTTCCAACCCTGCGCCCGCCGCCGTGGCGCTGGTGAATCCGCAACTTGGGGCAAGTGACGAGTGGCGAGTGGCGAGTGACGAGAAAACTGCGCCGCCCGTCACTCATCACTCGTCACCCGTGATCCCTTTCACCGAGCTTTGCTCGGCCGGCCTGGCGTTTAAGCTCGCGCACGCCTTGCTCAAGCGCGGCCGCGAAACCGGCCTGCCCGGCGCGGCGGAGTTTGACTTGAAGCCGCTGCTGGACTTGGTCGCGCTCGGCACGATTGCCGACCTGGTTCCGCTCATCGGCGAGAACCGGATTCTCGTCACCGCCGGGCTGGAGCGATTAAACACGACCCGGCGGCCGGGAATTGTGGCGTTGAAAGAAGTCGCGCAGTCGCCAGCCAAGCTCGGCACGCACGATGTCGGTTTTCAGCTCGCGCCGCGCTTGAATGCCTCGGGGCGGTTGGAGACGGCGGAAGAATCTTTGCGGCTGCTGCTGGCGGAAAATTGGGACGAGGCGCTGCCGCTGGCGCAAAACCTGGATGCGCGGAACCGCGAGCGCCAGAAAATTGAGCGCGGCATCACGGAGGCGGTCGCCGGCGTCGTGCGTTCTAAGTTCAATGCGGAAACGGATTTTGTCATCGTCGAGGGCGAGTTGCTTTGGCACATCGGCGTGGTCGGCATCGTGGCGTCGCGCGTGTTGCAGGAATTTTACCGGCCGACCATCATTCTCGGCGGCGACGCGGAATTGTGGCGCGGCTCCGGTCGCAGCATCGCGGGCTTCGACCTCGCGGCGGCATTGCGCGCATGCGATGATTTGCTGGTGAAGCACGGCGGCCACGCGATGGCGGCGGGGCTGACGATTGCGCCGGACAAGGTGGATCTGTTCCGCGCGCGCCTGAACGAACTCGCGCGGCGCACGTTGAAGCCGGAGGATTTGCAGCCGCCGCTGCGCTTGGATGCGGAAGTGGGCTTGCAGGAAATTACCTTGAATTCGCTGGCGGAGCTCGAGCAATTCAAGCCGACCGGTATGGGCAATCCGGCCGTGCAGTTCTACGCGTGCAACCTCACGCATAAAAAAACGCCGCTGCGGATGGGCGCAACCAAGCAGCACGTCAAGCTGTGGGTGACGGACGGCGCGGTGACGCACGCGGCGGTTTGGTGGAACGCGGGCGCGTTGCCGGACGGAAAATTTGATCTGGCGTTTGCGCCGAGCGTGAACGAGTTCAACGGTCGGACGACGGTGCAGTTGAAGGTGCTGGACTGGCGGCCGGCGGAAAGTTGAAAAGGGCTTGCCAGAATCCGGTTTCTGGCTAGAATCGGCTTCGTCTGTAAGATAATTTGACCTTTCGAGCATGGTGAATCTTCAAGTGAACCTGGTTCAGTGATGATTTGAAACCCGGTAGTCGGGAACAGACGAAAACGGTTAGTATCGAACAACAAATCATTAAATGAGCACGAAATTGTTTGTGGGAAATCTTTCCTTCAACACCACGGAAAATGACCTGCAAGACGCGTTTGCCGCGCACGGGCAGGTTGTCGAAGCCACCCTGATGATGGACCGGATGACCGGCCGTTCACGCGGGTTTGCGTTTGTCACCTACTCCACGCCCGAAGAAGCCCAAAAGGCGATCGAGGCGATGAACGGCGCGCAGATTGACGGTCGCGCACTGACTGTCAACATCGCCCGCCCGAAGGAAGAGCGTCCCCCCGGCGGTGGCGGTCGTGACCGCGGCCCGCGCCGTGAAGGCGGCGGCGGTGGCGGTTATGGCGGCGGCGGATACGGTGGTGGCGGCAGCCGTGGCGGTGGCGGCGGCGGCGGTCGTGACCGTTATTAATTTTTAACTGATCACTGGCTTGGGCAGCATTGTAAAATGTTGCCCAAGCTTTTTTGCTGGAATGTTCAATGGAAGAGCACATTGAAATTGAGGGAAAGATCATGACGGTCCTGGCGGGCACGATGTTCCGCGTGGAGCTGGACAACAAGCATCAGGTGCTGGCGACCATCTCCGGCAAGATGCGGAAAAAATTCGTGCGCCTCACCTCCGGCGACCGCGTGAAGATGGAGATGTCCCCCTACGACCTCAACAAGGCGCGCATCGTCTGGCGCATCGGCTGAACTTTTTAGGCTTTGGGCTTTCGGTTGGGGGCTTTAGACTTCGTCCGCATGATTTCCGCCATCATTGTTGCCGCCGGCAAGGGCACGCGCATGGGCGCGAACGTGGACAAGCTCTGGCTCGAAGTCGCCGGCCGGCCGGTCGTTGCGCACACCTGGCGGCAGTTCAACGACGCGGCTTGCGTGGACGAAATCATCCTCGTTGTGCGTGACGGGATGCAGCCGCATTTCATGGAGCTCGCGGGGAAATTCCATTTTCAAAAACCGTTCCGCCTCGTCGTCGGCGGCGCGGAACGGCAAGATTCCGTCTGGAACGGGCTGGCTGCGCTTTCGCCGAGAACGGAAATCGTCGCCATCCAGGACGCGGCGCGGCCTTGCACGAGTGCGGAATTGATTGCGGCCACCATTGTTGCCGCGCGGGAAACCGGCGCCGCCGTCGCCGCGCAGCCGGTGACGGATACCATCAAGGAAACGGCCGACGGTAAAATCATTTCCCGCACGGTGGATCGCTCGAAATTGTGGTCGGTGCAGACGCCGCAGACGTTTCGCGTGACCGTCATCCGCCGCGCCATTGCTACGGCGCGTGAACAAGGACTCATTCTCACCGACGACACGGCGGCGTGCGAACTCATCGGCCAGCCGGTGCAACTCGTCAAATCGGCCACGCCAAATCCCAAGGTCACCGTGCCGGCGGATTTGCCGTTTGTGGAATCTCTATTAAGGGAACATTCAACCCTCAACATTCAACATCGAACATCCAATTGAGTGTCATTGGGCGTTGAATGTTCATTGTTGAATGTTCCCAAATTCAATTTTCAAAGGGTTTGTGTCTTGGTGTCTTCGTGGTAGATTTCTGCGCGATGAAACGCCGTTTAATTTTTGGCCTGGTGGTGGTGGCGCTGCTGCTCAACCTCGCGGTGGGCGCGAAGATTTATCTCTCCGCCGCGCCGGCCGTGCCGGACGCGGACAACCCGCAGGCGAACCTCCAGGTCTTTGACGACGCCATCCAGAAAATCCGCGCCGAATACGTGGACGGGACAAACCTGACGTATCAGCAGCTCGTCTATGCCGCGCTCAAGGGTGCCGTCGGCAAGCTCGACCCGCACAGCGAATTTCTCGACGCCGACGAGTTCCAGCAGTTGCAGGACGACACCGAGGGGCAGTTTGGCGGCCTCGGCCTCGTGGTGGCGATGCGTGACGGCCGCATCACGGTCGTCGCGCCGATGGAGGACACGCCCGGTTCGCGCGCGGGCATCTTGAGCGGCGACTGCATCACGGCGGTCGAGGGCAAGAGCGTCGCGGGACAGCCGCTGGCGGATGTGGTCAAGCTGCTGCGCGGCGATCCCGGCTCGTCCGTCACGCTCACCGTTGAGCGTCCGGCCACCGGCGTGAAGAAAAATTACACGCTCCAGCGCGCCGTCATCCAGATGGAAATGGTCAAGGACATCAACGGCAAAAAAGATTTTCCCCTCGACGCGAACAGGATCGGCTATGTCCACATCACGCAGTTCGGCGACAACACGGCGGACGACCTCGAAGCCGCGCTCGCCCGGCTCAAGCAGCAGGGCATGAAGGGGCTGGTGCTGGATTTGCGCTGGAATCCCGGCGGGCTGCTGGATCAGGCGGTGGCCGTGTGCCAGAAATTCCTGCCGCGCGGGCAGCTCGTGGTCTCCACCGAAGGCCGGCGCGTGGTGGAGAAGTATTACGCGCAGGGAACCGGCGACGAACTGAAAAACATACCCGTCGTGGTGCTCGTGAACCTTGGCAGCGCGAGCGCGGCGGAGATTGTCACCGGCTGTTTGCAAGATTTGCACCGCGCCGTCATCCTCGGCGAGAAGACTTTTGGCAAAGGCTCCGTGCAGACGATTTTTCCGCTCGACGACGGCTCGGCGCTGAAGCTGACGGTGGCGAAGTATTACACGCCGAGCCACAAGGTGATTCATGAACACGGCATCACGCCGGACATTTTGGTGCCGTTGACCGACGCGGAGGAGGCCGCGCTGCTGGTCAAACGCGCGCCGGGTGGGCTGGACGAAATTCCGCCGGCAGCGCCCACCAACGTGGACGCCATCCACGACGAGCAATTGGACCGCGCCGAGGATCTGCTCAAGGGGCTGCTGCTTTACGACCGGCTGACCGCCGCGCCGAGGCCGGGAAAAATGGCGGCGAAATAAGCATTGGAGTTCAAGCTTTAGCTTGCTCCGCATTTGAATTAAACCGAACAAGCTAAAGCTTGAACTCCAACTGATGACCCTGCTCGCGCTCGAAACTTCCTGCGATGAAACCAGCGCCGCCGTCGTGCGCAACGGGAAAATCCTGTCCAACGTCGTCTCCTCGCAAATCGAGCTGCACGCGGAATACGGCGGCGTGGTGCCGGAACTCGCCGCGCGCGAGCATTTGAAAAATCTTTTGCCCGTCGCGCAATCCGCGCTGCGCGAGGCGGGCATTTCCGTTGAGCAGCTCGACGCCGTGGCGGCGACGCAGGGGCCGGGACTGCCCAACGCCTTGCTCGTCGGGCTGAAGACTGCGCAGGCGGCGGCGTTTGCGCTGAACAAACCGTTCATCGGCATCAACCATCACGAGGCGCACCTGTATTCGCCGTGGATTCGGGCTTCTTCTCCCTCGCCCCTCGGAGGGGAGAGGGCCGGGGTGAGGGGTTCGAGTGTAGTCCGATTACCCAATGCAGATAGGCTGTCCAACGAACCTTCTGACCCCTCACCCTCAATCCCTCTCCCCTCGGAGGGGCGAGGGAAGCAGGATCTTGCCGCCGACTTCGCCGCGTTTCAACCGAATGTTTCGCTCATCGTCAGCGGCGGGCACACGCTGCTCGTGCTGGTGCGAGCGGAGCTGGACCATCGTGTGCTGGGCGGGACGATTGACGACGCGGCGGGCGAATGCTTCGACAAGACCGGCAAGCTCATGGGCCTGCCGTATCCCGCCGGCCCGGTGATTGACCGGCTGGCGGAGTCGGGGAACCCGAAGGCGTTTGCTTTTCCGCGCCCGCTGCTGCACGAGTCGAACGACGATTTCAGTTTCAGCGGCCTGAAAACTTCCGTGCGGTATTTCATCCGCGACCATCCGGCGCTGCTCGACGACCGGCAGAAAGTTTGCGATCTCTGCGCCAGCGTGCAGGCGGCGATTGTCGAGGTGCTGGTGAAGAAAACCATCCGCGCGGCGAAACGTGAAAATGTCCGCTGCGTGACGGCGTCCGGCGGCGTGACGTGCAACCGCGCGTTGCGCCGGGAACTGGAGCGGGCTTGTTCCCGCAATGGCTTCACCCTGCGGCTGGCGGAAAAATCCCTCTGCACCGACAACGCCGGGATGATTGGCATTCTGGCCGAAAGAAAACTGCTGGCGCGCGTGCCGCTGCCGGCGCTCGACGAGGAAATCAAGCCCGGCTGGGCGCTGGCGTGAACGGTGTCGCAGACAATGGGCGAAGTTCTTTAATTAGCGGGCGCAGATAGCCAACCCGCCGCTCAAAACGAGCGCGAGGCCGAGGAGGAGTTTGGGTTTCATGGCTTTTTGAGAGTATTGTCCACGAAGGTTTGGTGGTTCACCGGCTGCCCGACGCCACAGACGAACGTGTAATCAGCTCCGTGAAAACGATAATGGATTGTCAGGTGCTTTTTCAGGCGGGTCGGAGGATTGGCCTCCAGCGTTTTGCTTTCGACGACTAATCCGTCGGGTTGGGTTCTCAGCAATTCAATCACCCGGGCCGTCACATCTACAAAGTGTTCACCTGCGCCGTAGGTGGCGGAAACCACGGTCACGTCTGAAATCCACGGCTGGGCGGGAGCCTTCGGCGCGGGGATGACGGGGGCGGCGCGGACGAGGGAGACGGCCGCCACGGGCGCGTTCGCAACCACCGGCGCGGGAGCCATGACGGGTGCTGACTGCAAGCCGGTGGTTTGCAAGGCCGCGCTCTCCGGGCGGCTAACAGTTCCGGGATTGTCCGACTTCAAATGCTGATAACCGAAATAACCCGCGACGGCGATAACGGGCAGCACAAACAAAAGCGCCCGTTGCCATGAAAACGAACTGAAGGTTGGCTCGGTAGCCGTGGTGGCCACCTCCGGTGAAGGTGCGTCCGCAGCATTGGGGTTGTCCGGATTCCAAACCCCAAAAGAAACTGGAATCTGATTGGCCGTCTGGCCCACCGAGGTGATCT
>Ga0302198_10004385_pt1 | contig 13634 bp, 14 predicted proteins | sample II_Bog_N2_2_FD_193521 | JGI IMG/M metagenome (GOLD analysis project Ga0302198, IMG submission 193521) | Peat permafrost microbial communities from Stordalen Mire near Abisko, Sweden - II_Bog_N2_2 | ecosystem: Environmental > Terrestrial > Soil > Wetlands > Peat | place: Sweden: Abisko... | reverse complement strand
GGCCGTTCCTGCAAACTCGATTCGCCTTCCTGAGAGCTGGCCCCGGAAGTTTGGACAGTCAAACCCGGTTTATAAGTGGAACGTGGCCACGGGTTTAAGCTGCCTCGGGTAATGGCAGCGGTTCAAAGTAAACCTGATCCGGGGTTCGGCGGGCAAGACTGGAATGCGGTCTTTTGCTGTTGTAGAACTGGATATATTTTCCCAACCCCGCCCGCGCCTGCGAGACCGATTCGTAAGCGTGGAGATAGACCTCTTCGTATTTGATCGACCGCCACAGCCGCTCCACGAATACGTTGTCCCGCCAGCAGCCCTTGCCGTCCATGCTGATGCGAATGCCGTGTTGCTTCAACAAGCCGGTAAATGCTTCGCTGGTGAACTGGCTGCCCTGGTCAGTGTTGAAGATGTCGGGCGCCCCGTGCCTGGATACTGCCTCGTCAACGGCTTCCAGGCAGAAGTCTGCGGTCATGGTGATCGACAGGCGCCAGGTCAGGACACGACGTGTGTACCAGTCAACGACCGCTGCCAGGTACACAAAGCCACGTGCCATGGGAATGTAAGTGATATCCATGGCCCAGACCTGGTTGGCCCGCTCGATCTTCAAGTCCCGCAGCAGGTAGGGATGAATCAGGGCTCCGCGTTGCCGCCGGCTGGTGTTGGGCTTGCGGTACAAGGCCTCGATGCCCATGCGCCGCATTAGCGTGGTGACGTGTTTGCGCCCGACGTTCACGTCCTTCAAGGCCAGCATGTCGCGCAGCATCCGGGCGCCCGCGAAGGGGTGTTCCAAGTGCAACTCGTCGATCTGCCGCATCAATGTCAGATCGGCAGCAGAAACGGGCTTCGGCCGGTAATACACGCTGCTGCGACTCAGGCGTAACACCTTGGCTTGCCGGGTTACCGGCAGCTTGTGGGTGCGGTCGATCATTTTCTTGCGCTCAGCAGGCCCGCTTTGGTGAGCGCGCTTTCTAAAAAATCGATCTCCAGCGCTTGCTCACCAATCTTGGCGTGAAGGGCCTTCATGTCGACTGGGGGACTACTGGCTACTTCGGTCTCACCGCCAAACACACCGGCGGCGCGTTCCAGCAACTGGGTCTTCCACTGGGTAATCTGATTGGCGTGCACATCATGCTTCTGCGCCAGCTCGGCCAAGGTCAGCTCACCCTTGACGGCTTCCAGCGCCACCTTGGCCTTGAACGCAGGACTGTGATTCCGGCGCGGTCGTCTGCTCATGTTTTGCTCCTGATAACACGGGGTTATGATGCCCCATTCAGGCCACAATTCCACTTATCAGACTGTTCGAATTCCCGGGGCCAGCTCTGGGTATGGCCTGCATTATGGACCGGGTTTTGCGCTTTTGCTTGTGGCTGTTATGACAACTTTGTGTTCATATTAGCCATAACTGCCTCGGAGCCGTTGCCATGCCATCCATTGCCGTCTTTGTCTGCCCGCATACCGTGCTGTCCAGCCTGGGTTCGGCGCTGGATGTGTTTGCCTTGGCCAACCAGATAGCGGGGGAGGCGCTGTTCCGGCTGTGCAAGGTGAGTGCGGATGGTCTGAATGTAAGTACTCACTACGCGACCATTGCTGTTGATGGCGGGCTGGAGCTGGCCGACAAGGCTGACCTGCTACTGATTCCTGCGGTAGGCCAACAGGTGCGGGTAGTGATCGAGCAGAACCCGGAGTTGCTGGGCTGGATGCGGCAGCGCATGGAGGGCCCCGTGCAGTTGGCCAGCCTGTGTAGCGGCGCCTTTCTGTTGGGTGCGGCTGGGGTGCTCGACGGGCACCGCGCGACCACGCACTGGGCGCTGGAGGACCGCTTCCGGCAGGCCTTCCCGCGTGTGCGCCTGAGCATCGAGCAACTGGTGACGCACGATGGTCGGGTGCTGTGCTCGGGCGGCGCCCAGGCGGGGCTGGACCTGTGTCTGTACATCGTGCGCCTGCATGGCGGCGAGTGGCTGGCGCGGCAGGTGGCGAATGCGCTGGTCTTCGAGTCGGGGCGGGGGCTGCAAAGCCGGTTTGTGCCCCGGCTGCCAGCGCCGCAGGTGCAGGATCAGGCCATCGCCCAGTTGCAGCGCTGGCTGGAGCAGCATTTTGCCGAGCCCATCGGGCTCGATGCCATGGCGGAGCGCATCCATTGCTCACCGCGCACGCTGTCGCGCCGCTTCAAGGCGGCAACCGGGCTGACGCCGAATGACTACCTGCAACGTGTACGCATAGCTGCCGCCGAGCCTGAGCTGGTGGCGGGCCGCGAGGCCATCGAGCGCATTGCCGCGCGAGTGGGCTATGAGAACCGCACGGCCTTTGCCAAGCTGTTCAAGCAGGTCACGGGCGAGACCCCGGCGGCGTATCGGCAGCGCTGCCGCCGGGTGGAGCAGGAGCCAGCCTGAGCCAATACCGTTCGTTTTGGCGTTGTCGGGTGCGCTGTGCGCACGCGTAACGTGGGTGCTTATTCCATTGGGCAGGGGAAGAGTCCCGGCTCCTCACGCGTGCGCACGATGCACCCTACCTGTCAGAATCACCTCTCTTTGTGTTGCGAACTGCACAGCATTGCGGCCTAAGCAAGCCCTGTAGTGGTCAACAAATTTCAGACACCGCGATAGGTTGTCTTTCTGCCGCCAGCCGCTCGTAGGCAGTGGGTGGCATATATCCAATCGTCGAGTGCAAGCGCACATTGTTGTAGAACCCGACAATGTATTCGGTAATGTCTTTGATCGCTTCGCCGTGGTTGGCATAGTCCTGTTGCCAGACCCGCTCCCTCTTCAGGTTCAGGAAGAAGCGCTCCATGACGGCGTTGTCCCAGCAGTTGCCCTTACGGCTCATGCTGCCGATCAGGCCATGTCGCATCAGCACTTGCCGATGCGCGGCACTGGCATACTGACTGCCTCGATCCGTGTGCACCACCAGCCCGGCCTTTGGCTGGCGCTGGGCTATCGCCATTTGCAATGCCGTGCAGACCAGTTCGGCCGGCATGTTCGGGGCCGTGGCCCAGCCCACGATCTTGCGGGAGAACAGATCCAGCACGGCCGCCAGGTACAACCAGCCGCTGCGGGTGCGAATGCAGGTGATATCCGCCACCCAGGCCCTGTCGGGCGTCTCCGGCACAAACTGCCGGTTCAGTACATTGTCAAAGACCGGCAGATCATGCCGGCTGTCCGTGGTGTGGATGAATTTGCGCTTCCACACGGGTTTCAGGCCACTCTCTTGCATGAGCCGGCGCACGCGGTGACGGCCTATGGCTATGCCCTTGGTGTTCAGGGCCACCTGCAAGCGGCGGCTGCCGTAGCTCTGGCCGCTATCCGCAAAGCTGGCCTGGAGCTGAACGGCCTCAGGGCTCGTGGCCTTGGCCGGACGGCGCTGTGCCGCGTAATAACCGGCCCGGCTGACCGCCAGTACCCGGCAGGCGTGCTGGACAGGGACGGCCTCCTTTTGCAGCAACTGAACGAGCCGATGGCTCACTTCAGTTCGCGGGCAAAGAAGGCCGACGCTTTTTTTAGGATGTCGTTGTCCTGTTTAAGCTGTCGCAGCTCGGCTTCAAGCTGCCGAATCCGCTGTTGCTCGGCGGTCAGGGGCTTGCCGATACCGGGAAGACCCTGACACTCGGCCTGGTACTGGGTGATCCAGCGCCTGACGGCTGTTTCACCCAGCTTCTGGTCCTGACAGACCTGTACAACCGATAAACCTTGATCCACGATCATTCGAACCACTTGCAACTTGTAACTGGCGTCGAAGGTCCGGCGTTGCTTTTTCATCGTCTTGTCCTCTCTGGGGGTGATTATCCTCCCATCGAGGTGTCCACGGAAATTAGACCACTACAGTATTTTAGTAGCAATATTCATAGTCATCATCAGACTCCCTCACCCATCTCGACGCGGTATTATCCCATTTTCGACAAAAACCTGTCGCTCGAATAACATCGTCACCAACTGACGAGTACTTAATAAATCCGACACAAAACCAATCATCTTGATTAGTTTTCACACGATCAAAAAAGGGAAATTTATCCTTCGTAACAAATACTATATAATCGCTAGGATTTAAAGTTTTTTTAGTTGGCTCAATATGGAATTGTAGCTCTATTCCAACCCTCTCATTAGATCCAGCTCCCACAAAAATTGCCGTTCCTATTTCTTTTATCTCCGCCGCAGTTTCCCCAGCATTCGCGCACACAAATTTAATAGGATACGAAAGATCTTGAACTGTTACATCGATATGCGGCAAGAACAAGCGAACAACAATTTTTGGCCGATGTATTGCAACAAACTCCTCTCTGGCAAGCTCAATTTGAGCCTTTGCAGTATCCGCAGACTCTTTTGCAGCAACAGCAGTTTGCTCAGAAATTTTACTGGTTGATTTTGTTTCTTTCCAAAGCTTCTCAGTGGAGTACCACAAAAGTCCAGTAAAAAATGACTGAACCAATGTAAATAACACCAAAAAGAAATCTGCTATTTTTACTTTAAAACCAAAAAAATCGAAAAGAGACTCCGCTTCACTCTCAGAAGAACCCCGCCCGGATGTCGTTCCAATGCTGGCGGAAGGTGATGACATAGAGGCACCCACCAGTTGCGCACCCTGCTTTAAATCAGTCTGAGCAACGCCTAATTTTTTACTCTCAACTTGAGCCGGGCGATGAGTTGTTTGTGCAAAGGCGAAATCGAACGAACTTATTAGAAGAAGCACAGCAATTTTGGAAAAACGCCGCTGTCCACAGGCAGTACCCCCAAAGAAGAACATCCGAATATTCATCGATCCTTCTCCGAGGGCTGCCAGAGGGAATCCGCCAGCGCATCCACGTAGACCTCCTGCTCTTCCAGACTCAGCTCTGCCGGCGCGATCAGCCCCTTCAGCGCCTGCTCAATGTGCAGGTAATTGAAGTGCGGCGAACGCTCGATGGCGCGCCCGATACGCATCCAGTACTCGGCCTGCCCCGCCAGGGAGCGGCTCGTCAAGGACGCTGCCGAGCGCAGCTCGTTCATGGTCTCGACCGAAATCTTGAGGGACTGGCTCATGGGACCTCCCGCCAATGGTGGCATTATGCCACCCGCACTATGGTAGCATAATGCCACCCGGTTGCCGGCGCAATGACCCCTTCGCCGTTTTCCCCTTTCCGCGTGGTCACATTTCCGCAATCAACGACCGCCATGCTATGGCCGCTTCAAGCCCACCACGAAGCACCATGAAAACCAGAACAAGCATCGCCGCGCTCGCCGCCCTGCTCCTGCTCAGCCACAGTGCAACGGCCAGCGCCGATGACGCCGCTCCCGGCTCCAGCAGCTATTTTGCCGCCGCGCCCGCCGCCGTCCTTGCCGCCCTGCCCGACATCATCAAGGCCAACGATCTCGACCTAGCCATGATCGACCCCACGACCGGCTACGTATTCGTCAACCGCAACAGCGTCTGGCAGCCCGGCCAGCCCACCCAGCGCATCGCCATCCTCGTACGCAGCGCCGACAAGGGCAGCCTCGTCACCGTCATGACCTACAGCCAGAACGCCCACAGCCTCAGCGGCCTCCTGCAAGACTGGGCCCAGCCCCTCCTCGAAGATCTGGGCGACAAACTTGGCACCGGGCGCGACCTTGTGGCCGGCCCCAGCAATTACCATTACAGCTACGCCCCATGAAATACGCCGCCCTCGCCCTGCTGCTGAGTCTGGCCGCCGCCGCCCTCGCCGACAACACCGTCGAACAGCCCGCCGCCACCCCCCTGACAAGCCTGGACGTGTACGCCCTGCTGCCCGAGCCCCCGCACCCCAACGCCACCATCCAGAGTCGCACGGGCGCCAAGGCGCCCACGGTCGACGACAACGCCGTGTTCAGCACCCAGTTGCACGACGCCCTCGCCCTGCGCGGCCTCAACGCCAGCATCCAGATCGATACCACCCAGGCCGGGCATGACCAGCACATCCTCGCCGGCCAGCAGCCTTATTACATCACTGTCGCCTGCCCCTTCCGCAAGCTCATGGACGCCTGGGACAAAGAAACCCCGACTTACCAGACCCACTTCCAGCCCCGCACAGCCACAGACACCTCCCCCGACGGGCCGGGGCGCACCCTCCCGGGCCCGCGCAACGTCAGTCGGGCTGTCGCCATCGCCCTGATCGGCAACATCGCCAGGATACAGGACGGCTACAGCCCCGTCGTCGTCACCCTCTGGCAGCGCAAGCCCAATCGCGCCCTCTGGGACGGCATGTACAATCAGGTCCCCACCCGGCAAGCCAGCGACTACCTCGCCCCCATGCTCCTCGACGGCATAACCCAGGCCGGGCTGATCACGCCTGCCCCCGAAGTCACCGCAGCCGACACCCCGGCGCCCGCGCCTACCAGCCAGCCGCCCCAAGCCCCCGGCCCCTGGCCGCAAGACCAGCAGGAGTAAGGGCCAGCCAGTCCTGGCAAAGGCAGGTTTAGCGCCCCTCCCAACATGCCCTCAAAACAGTTTTACAAGTAATAGTTTCTTAATGTACTATTAAGACATGAACAAAACCCATGACATAAGCTACGAAACCCTCCAGCACAACGTGGATACAGCCCACCGGCGTCTGGCGGGCGAGGCGCTGGGGGATATCGCGATCAACGTGCTAATCAAGCACAGCGCCCGCCTGCTCACCGAGTTGATGAACCGCGAGCTGAAGGAATACGGGCTAAGCTATTCCAGCTATGTGGCACTGATGAACCTCGCCAGCGCCCCCGATAACCAGACCAACCCTTCGCTGCTGTGCCAGTGCACGGGCGAAACGCGGGCGAACATGACCCGTATTTGCGATGAGCTGGTGGAGTTGGGCCTGATCCGGCGCATTACCAACAGCGAGGACCGCCGCCGCGTGGACCTGTCGCTGAGCGAGGCCGGCATCGACTTGCTGAAAACCGTGGTGCCCCGCCTGCGCGGTCTGGCGCAGCAGTTATTCAGCACACTGGACGAAGCGGAGAAAACCGCGCTGCAAGGCACCCTGACCAAAGTCATGGCCGTACTCGAATCGCAGCTATAGCTTCTAGCCCCCTCTCTGGAAGAGGGAGAAAACAAACGTGGCACCGCCACCTTTTTTTCAAGCAGATGGTTACATAATGAACAATCAATCAAGCAACAAATACCGGATTCGCTCCGCCGCCCCGCTGGCGGCCCTGCTGCTCGCCAGCTGCGCCGCCATCCCGCCGGAAGCCCCGGCGCCGAAGCTGGCCGCGCCCCGGCAGGCCGACTTTGTCCCAGCCAGCACCGCCGGCGGCCAGTGGCCCGCCGCCACCTGGTGGCAGCAGTTCCACGACAGCCAGCTCGACGGCCTCGTGCAACAGGCATTGAGCAATTCACCGAGCATGGCCGTGGCCGCTGCCCGCCTGCAAGCCGCCCGCGCCGGCGCCCAGGCGACTGCAGCCGCTGCCGGAGTGGCGTTGAACGTCAACAGCTCGCTCACCCGCGAACGCTTCCCCGACTATGGCCTCGCCCCGCCACCGATTGCCGGCCACTATTTCTACGACGGCGAAGCCGCGCTGGACTTCTCCTGGGATGTGGACTTCTGGGGCCGCAACCGCGCCGCCCTGCAATCCAGCCTGGGCCAGGTGCGCGCCAGCCAGGCCGAGCAGGCCGGCAGTGCCGCCACGCTGGCCACCGCCGTCGCCAGTGCCTACTACCAGTGGCAGGCCCTGAATGCCCGCATCACGTTGCAGCAGAGCATGGAGGCCAGCCGCCGTCATCTGGTCGAACTTGAGTCTTCGCTGGTCAAGGCCGGCCTCAGTGCCGGGCAGAATCTGGCGCCGCTCACCGCCGATGCTGCCGCCCCGCGCCAGACCATCGCCCAGCTTGGCGCCCAGCGCGACCAGGCCCTGTTCCAGCTGCGCAGTCTGGTCAACAGCGGCAAGGACTTTCCGGCCCTGCAAGCAGCGCCGTTGCCAACCGTGACCGGCGGCCTGCCACCTGGGCTGGACCTGGACCTGCTGGCGCGCCGTGCCGATATCGCCGCCGCACGCGACCGCGTTGAAGCCAGCGTGCAGGAGGTCAAATCCGACCGCGCCGCCTTCTACCCCGATGTTGACCTGAGCGCCTTCGTCGGCCTCTCCAGCCTCGACATGGGCCAGATGCTGCACTACGGCAGCCGTACCTATGGCGTCACCCCGGCCATCCACCTGCCGGTATTCGACGCCCCGCGCCTGCACGCTGCCTTGGCCGGCAGCCAGGCCGACGCCGCCGTGGCCGCCGCCGAATATGACCAGACCGTGCAGAACGCCGTGGCCCAAGTGAACGATGCCGCCCTGCGCCTGCAAGGCGTGGACGCCGAGAAAACCGCACTGACCGCACAGACCGACGCCCGCCAGCACGACCTGGACAGCGCCACCCGCCTGCACCAGGCCGGCCTGACCGATGGCCGCACGCTGGAGATTCGACGACTCGCGCTGCTGGCCTTGCAGGACCAGGAAATCAGCCGCGAGCAACGTGCGTTGCTGGCCGATATCGACCTGATCAAAGCCTTGGGTGGCGGCTACACCGCGCCGCAGACGGCAAGCAAATGATGTAGGGCGGGTTGTATGCCGGTGCATGCAGCAACGCACCCAAAAAAGAAAACCAGACAGATTCGTGGCCCGGCCAGAAAGCCCGCCAGAAAATTGGAGAACACCATGAGCACTGCCCCCGAAAACGCCCCCAACGGCAATGGCAAGCGCAAGAAAGCCCTGACCATCATCACCACCGCGTTCGTCCTGACCGGTATTGCCTATGGCGTTTACTACGAGACCTATGCGCAATATCACCAGAAAACCGACGACGCCTATGTCGGCGGCAATCAGGTCTATGTGAACAGTCAGGTAAGCGGCACGGTGATCGGCATTGACGCCGACGACAACCAGCCGGTCAAGGCCGGCGCCCCGCTGCTGCAACTGGATGCCAGCGACAGCGCCGTGGCGCTGGCCGATGCCGATGCCCGCCTGGCCGAAACCGTGCGCACCATCCGCCAGCAATACAGCAGCGTCGATGAGGCCGCCGCCGTGGTGGCCCAGCGCCAGACCGACCTCAACCGCGCCAGCGATGACCTCAAGCGCCGCGCCCCGCTCACCGGCACCGACTCGCTGTCCAGCGAAGATGTGGCCCACGCACTGGATGCCGTCAGTAGCGCCAAAGCCGCGCTGACGGTAGCCGAGAAGCAGTTGGCCTCGGCCCACACCGCCGTGGACGGCAGCAGCCTGCGCACCCAGCCCAGCCTGCTGCGCGCCCGCACCGCCTATGTGCAAGCCTGGCTGGCCAACCAGCGCAACAGCATCGTCGCCCCCATAGACGGCATGGTCGCCCGCCGCAGCGTGCAGGTCGGCCAGCGCGTGACGCCGGAAAACTCCCTGCTCGCCATCGTGCCGCTGACCAGCCTGTGGGTGGACGCCAATTACAAGGAAGCTCAGCTGAGCGACATCCGCATCGGCCAGCCCGCCACCGTCGAGGCCGACGTGTACGGCGGCCACGTGGAATACCATGGCAAGGTGGCCGGCATTTCCGCCGGCACCGGCGGCGCCTTCTCCCTGCTGCCGCCGCAGAACGCCACCGGCAACTGGATCAAGGTGGTGCAACGCATTCCCGTGCGTATCGCCCTGGACCCGCAGGAACTGGCCGCCAACCCGCTACGCGTGGGCCTGTCCACCACCGTCATCATTGACACCCATGACCGCAGTGGCTCGGTGCTGAGCACCCTGCCCACCAGCGGCGTGCCCTTGGCTACCGGTGTCTTTGCCGACCAGCTCAAAGCCGCCGAAACCCAGGCCGACCTCCTCATCGCCAAGGCCGCCGCCGGGAGTGCGCCATGAGCAGCCCGGCCGCCGCCGCGCCCGCCCCCCTCAAGGGCAATGCCCTGCTGCTGCTGACGATTGCGCTGTCCTTCGGCACCTTCATGGAAGTGCTGGACACCTCCATCGCCAACGTCGCCGTGCCCACCATTGCCGGCAACCTGGCCGTCAGCCCCAGCCAGGGCACCTGGGTGATCTCCTCCTACAGCCTTGCCGCCGCCATCGCCGTGCCGCTAACCGGCTGGATCGCCCGGCGCTTTGGCGAAGTGCGCACCTTCGTCTCTTCGGTACTGCTGTTCACCCTCGCCTCCACCCTCTGCGGCCTCGCCACCAGCCTGCCCGAGCTGGTGGCCCTGCGCCTGCTGCAAGGCCTTGTTTCCGGCCCCATGGTGCCACTGTCGCAGACCCTGCTCATGGGCAACTACCCGCCGCAAAAACGCGGCATGGCCATGGCGATCTGGGCCATGACCGTCGTGGTCGCCCCTATCTTCGGCCCCCTGCTCGGCGGCTATATCACCGACAACATGACCTGGCCCTGGATTTTCTACATCAACGTGCCCATCGGCCTGATGTCAGGTGGCATCTGTTATACGCTGTTGCGCGGCCGTGACAGCCCCACCGTCAAGCAGCCCATTGACCTGCTCGGCCTCGGCCTGCTCATCGTCGGCGTCGCCAGCCTGCAAATGATGCTCGACAATGGCAACGACCTCGACTGGTTCGGCTCGCCGATCATCGTCAGCCTGTGCGTGACCTCGGTGGTTGCCCTCACCTATTTTGTGGCTTGGGAGTTGACCCACGACAATCCCATCGTCGATCTCAGCCTGCTCGGCAAGCGCAATTTCGGCTTTGGTGTCGTCGCCCTCGCGGTGGGCTTCATGTGTTTCTTCACGCTCACCGTGCTGTTCCCGCTGTGGCTGCAAACCGTGATGGGCTACACCCCCACCTGGGCCGGCATCGCCACCGCCCCGGTCGGCATCCTCGCGCTCGTGTTCTCGCCACTGGTAGGCAAGAACGCGCACCGGCTCGACCTGCGCATGGTGGCCACCGTCGCTTTCGTGGTGTTCGCCATCACCGCCTACTGGCTCTCCACCTTCACGCTCGACACGGCCTTCGCCCAGCTCATGATGCCGCGTTTCGTGCAGGGTATCGCCGTCGCCTGCTTCTTCGTGCCGGTCAACCAGATCATCCTGAGCGGCATCACCGCGAATAAACTCGCCGCCGCCTCCGGCCTTGCCAATTTTTTCCGCACGCTCTCCGCCAGCTTCGGCACCGCGATTGGCATCACCCTGTGGAACCATCGCGCGCAAATGCACAGTGTGCGCCTTGCCGAAAACTTCACCCCCAATGGCGCCACATCACTGGATTATGTGCAGCACCTGAACCAGGCCGGCATCCACGGCGCACTCGCCAACGCCCAGGTGCAAAACCTGCTCAACAGCGAGGGCCTGATGATGGCCACCAGCGACATGTTCTGGGGCATATCCATCTGCTTCATGATCCTGATCGGCTTTGTGTGGATGACAAAGCCACCGTTTGGCGTCGCGGGGGGGATGGGCGGGGGGCATTGAGGGTTACGGCTTTATCCCCTCTCCTGCTGCGGTGCCGGTGAAAAAAGTGCTGGCTGCACCAGCCAAAGGCGCCTTTACATGCACACGAATGCGCGGAGGAAATCGGACTGCCAAAACAGCCATGTTTTAAGCAGCATATAGCTTTAATCAAAAACATGAGCTAACTTTCAGATTGATTCAATCCGCGCGTGTCTATCAAAGAAATCAGACAGGGCAGGCAAAAAATAAGGGCCGCACAAGGCGGCCCGTCATTTGGTGCATCTTTCAGCTTGTTAACTGCAAGAGCTCATTTCCCAATCTGTTAGCGGGATCAACATAATAAAGAATCGGGCAGGCTGTCAAGTCATTCCCGCAGGAGCAGCAAGGCAATGAGGCTTGGCAACTACCGTCTTGGCTTGGACATGGGCACCAATTCGCTAGGCTGGTCGCTCATCCGGCTTGATGACAACGACACTCCACAAGGCATTATCAGGCTCGGTTCACGTATCTTCTCCGATGGCCGCAACCCCAAGGACGGCCAGTCGCTCGCCGCCATGCGGCGCGGGCCACGTGCCCAGCGCCGTCGCCGGGACCGCTTCCTGAAGCGCCAGTCCAGACTGATGACCGCCCTGATCGCCGCCGGCCTCATGCCAGCGGATTTACAAGAGCGCAAGCAACTGGAACGCATTGATCCCTATGCCTTGCGCTCGCGTGGCATCAACGAAGCACTCAACCCTTTTGAGCTAGGTCGGGCCATATTCCACCTGAACCAGCGGCGCGGCTTCAAAAGTAACCGGCGCACGGACAAGACCGAAGCCGATGAAAAGGGCAAGATTGCCTCCGCCGTCGCCCGCGTGCAGAGCGAACTGAAAGCCAAGGACCACCCTACGTTGGGCTGCTACTTGCATGCCCGGCGCCAACAGGGACTGACAGTCCGAGCACGCCTCAATGGCGCTGGCGCCAAGGCGAGTTACGAGCTTTATCTGCATCGTGACATGATAGCCGATGAGTTTGACGCCCTGTGGACGGCGCAATCCCGCTTCCACCCGGCGCTTGTCACGCCCGAAAGCGGCAACATGCTGCGCGACATATTGCTGTTTCAGCGTCGTTTGCGACCCGTAAAGCCAGGTCGCTGCACCTTCCACTCCAACGAAGACCGCCTGCCGCTGGCACATCCCCTGACACAAAGGCTCCGGATTCTCCAAGACCTGAATCATCTGCGCTTCTCCCGCCCAGGCCAAAGCGCGCAGGCCCTGTCACTTGAGCAACGTAACACCTTGTTCGAAAAACTCCTGCGGCAAAAGTCCATGAGCTTTTCCGCCATCAAGAAGGCGGCAGGCATTCCCGCCAATGCCCTTGTCAACCTGGAGTCCGAACGTCGGGACAAGCTACTGGGGGATGCCACTGCCACCGCCATGGCCAGGGAAGAGTTCTTTGGCGAAACTTGGTACGGCTATGACCTCGCCACGCAAGCCCTGCTCATAGACCTGGTTCAAAACGAGGACGACGAGCGCAAGGTGGTGGCGGAACTACAAGCCTTGGGCATTGACGCGGCCCGCGCCGCCCATATCTCGGACAAAGTGACCCTGCCACCCGGCTATGGCCGGCTCGGCATTACCGCCGCAACCGCGCTAGTGCGTGCACTGGAACAAGCGGTTGTTTCTTATTCCGAAGCGGTCATCGCCGCTGGCTATACTGAACACTTCCGGGCGGATGATGAACTTCTGGAAGCACTCCCTTATTACGGTGAAGTATTGCCCAATCAGGTGTCAAGCGCGGGCACCAACCCTGTTGAAGGTCAGCCTGAAACCATCTATGGCAAGATCGCCAATCCCACCGTTCACATCGGGCTCAATCAGCTACGCTTGGTCGTCAACGCCATCATCAAAAAATACGGCCATCCACGGCAAATCGCCATTGAGTTGGCGCGCGAGCTGAAACTGAACCGCGATCAAAAGATAGAGCGCGACAAGACACAAACACAGAACCAGAAAAACAACGAAAGATATCGGGAAGAAATACTGGCGGCAGGCTTTGCCATTACTGGCGAATCCATGCTCCGCATGCGCTTGTGGCATGAACTGTCAAGCAACCCCCTGGAGCGCTGCTGTGTGTATACGGGCGAGCACATCTCCGTTCGCCGCTTGTTGAGCAGCGATGGCGGCATCCAGATCGACCATATCCTGCCCTTTTCCCGCACACTGGATGACAGCATCGGAAACAAGGTGCTAGGGACACTCTGAATAACCCCTCCAATCTGGCATAATTCATAAAAAATACCGCTGAGGAGTCAGCCATGGACCAGATCACGTTTGCCGAAGCCGAATATGACAACAAACGGCGC
>Ga0302198_10004377_pt1 | contig 13653 bp, 9 predicted proteins | sample II_Bog_N2_2_FD_193521 | JGI IMG/M metagenome (GOLD analysis project Ga0302198, IMG submission 193521) | Peat permafrost microbial communities from Stordalen Mire near Abisko, Sweden - II_Bog_N2_2 | ecosystem: Environmental > Terrestrial > Soil > Wetlands > Peat | place: Sweden: Abisko, Stordalen... | reverse complement strand
ACGGGATCTACATCATCGACCTGCAGAAGACGCTGAAGATGTTCAAGGAAGCCAGCAAGTTTGTGCAGGACAACGCCGCCGAGGGCCACACCATCCTGTTTGTGGGCACCAAGCGCCAGGCGCAGGAAGCCATCGCCGAAGAGGCCACCCGCTGCGGGATGTTCTACATCAACCAGCGCTGGCTGGGCGGATTGCTGACCAACTGGGTGACCGTGCAGAAGTCGGTGAAGCGCCTGAAGGATCTGGACGAGATGGCCGCCGATGGCCGCTACGAGCTGCTGCCGAAGAAGGAAGTCGTCAAGCTGGAGCGCGAGCGCAAGCACCTGCAGGCCAACCTGGCCGGCATCAAGAACCTGGGCCGGCTGCCCGACGCCCTTTTCGTGATTGACTCCAACAAGGAAGCAATCGCCGTCAAGGAAGCGCGCAAGCTGGGCATCCCCGTGGTCGCCGTGGTGGATACCAACTGCGATCCGAGCGAAGTGGACTACATCATTCCGGGCAACGATGACGCGCTGCGCGCCATCCGCCTGTTCGCCAGCAAGATCGCCGATTCGGTGGTCGAGGGCGCACAGGCCGCCACCGATAAGCAGAGCGCCGAACTGGCGGCAGGCATCAGCGCCACCAGCGAGGAAGCCGCTATCGAGACGGTGGCCGCACAGGCTGCTCCTGAAGTCGTGGCACCCGTCGCCGTCGCTGAGCCGGTGGTTGCGGCCACGAGCGCGGAGAGCGTGGAAGCTGTCGCCGAGGTTACGCCCGAGGCGCAGTAATCCGGCCGCCCCCGCTGCGGGGCATTCGCGAATCTTTCGTGAAAAGCGACCCGCGCCGATTGAATGCGCGGGTCGTTTTGCGAGAATCAGTTTGCGTGAGTTGTAACGCGAGATTCTAAGGTTAGACATACAGGTAATTCCCAACCAGCGCCCACCAGGGGCGCAGGCAAACAGGAAAGGTTTGAGAGCAATGGCAGAAATCACCGCAAGCATGGTCAAGGAGCTCCGCGAGAAGAGCGGCGCCCCGATGATGGACTGTAAGAAAGCGCTCACCGAGGCCAATGGCGATCTGGAACAGGCCATCGTCGTACTGCGCAAGCGCGGCATGGCGTCGGCGGCCAAGAAGGCCACGCGCAGCACCAGCGAGGGCGTTGTGACCAGCTATATTCACGCCGGCGGCAAGATCGGCGTGCTGCTGGAAGTCAACTGCGAGAGCGACTTTGTGGCCCGCACCGCGGAGTTCCAGGGCCTCGTGCATGACATCGCCATGCACATCGCAGCCGTGGACCCGCGCTACGTCCGCAAGGAAGATGTGACCGCGGCCGACATGGAGCGCGAGAAGGACATCTTCCGCGCCCAGGCAGCCGCCACCGGCAAGCCCCCCGCCGTCATCGAGAAGATCGTTGAGGGCAAGATGAGCAAGTTCTACGAGGAGGTGTGCCTGCTGGAGCAGCCCTTCATCAAGGAGCAGAGCGTGACCATCACGCAGCTGATCGCGGCCGTCATCGGCAAGCTGGGCGAAAACATCACCGTGCGTCGCTACGCCCGCTTCAAGGTCGGCGAGGCCACGGAGACCATCGCCACGGTCAAGCAGTCGGCGGCCACCGAAGCGGAGTAAGCTCGGCGCTCGAACGTAAACCCCAAAAGCGGGGCGGAGAAATCCGTCCCGCTTTGTTTTGCCGGAAACATTCTGCCCGGTACGTTTTGCCTGGATTTTCACCGCCGCCTTTTCCGCCCACTTTTTTCTCACCAGGCCTTGCCCGCTGCGGAAACCGTTCCTCTCTCGGGAGGGAAACGCCATTCCTCTGGCCAACCCCGTCGCGCCTGCGGGCACGATCGTTTACACTGATACGGGTATAAAACCATGGCAGAACCAACTTTCAAGCGCATCCTTCTCAAACTCAGCGGCGAAGCATTGGCCGCCGGCCAGGGCTTTGGCGTGGACAACAATCGCGTGCACGAGGTTGCCGCCGAGGTGGCCGAAGTGCATCGCCTGGGTGTCGAGATCGGACTCGTCGTCGGCGGCGGCAACTTCTTCCGCGGCGTCGCCGATCAGGCCAAGGAGATGGACCGCGTCTCGGCCGATCACATGGGCATGCTGGCCACGGTCATCAACGCCCTGGCCCTGCAGGACGCCTTGGAAAAGCAGAACGTGGATACTCGCGTGATGAGTGCCATCGAGATGAACCAGGTCTGCGAGCCCTTCATCCGCCGCCGCGCCATACGCCACCTGGAAAAAGGCCGCGTCGTCATTTTCGGCGCCGGCACCGGAAATCCGTACTTCTCCACCGACACTGCGGCATCACTGCGCGCCATGGAGATCAAGGCGCAGGTCATCATGAAGGCCACCAAGGTAGAGGGCATTTATGACTGCGATCCGGTGAAAAATGCACAGGCCAAGATGTTTGAGAGCATCTCGTTTACCGATGTGCTGAAGCTGGGTCTGAAGGTGATGGACGCCACCGCCATCAGCCTGTGCCGCGAGAATAATCTCCCGATTCTGGTCTTCAACCTGAACACATTTGGCAACATTCGCCGGGCGTGCCTGGGGGAGAAAATCGGCTCCATCGTCACTGCCTGAGCAGGCGCCCCGAGTGCGAGCCTGCCACTGCGGCGGGCGGCGCAGCCGGGGCTTTTTCATGGCCGCCAGCGGCAATGATTCACAGCTTTCGCCGGCGGGTTTATAATCCTCTGGTTTGTACGGAGTAAAACATATGGCACAGGTCAACATGGCGGCACTGCCCGCCCTCAAGGACGCTTACTCACAGCTCAAGACGCGCATGGACAAGGCGGTGGAAGCATTCCGCAAGGAACTGACCGGACAGCGCACCGGCCGCGCCAGCGTGCACATGCTGGATAACATCCACGTGGAGGCCTACGGCTCACAGATGCCGCTGGCGCAGGTGGGCAACATCAGCGCACCGGAGCCGCAACTGATCACCATCACGCCGTGGGACGGCTCGCTGATGGGGGCCATCGAAAAGGCCATTCGCAGCTCGGACCTCGGCTTCAATCCGCAGAACGACGGCAAGGTCATCCGGGTTCCCGTGCCCGCGCTCACCGAGGATCGCCGCAAGGAAATGGTTAAGCACCTGAACAAGGTGCTGGAAGAGCATCGCACCGCCGTGCGCAACATCCGCCGCGACGGCAACGACGCTATCAAGAAGGCGATGAAAGACAAGAAGATCAGCGAGGACGAGGAGCGCGGCGCGCTGGACCAGATGCAGAAGGTGACCGACGACGAGATCAAGAAGATGGAAGAGATGTTCAAGGCCAAGGAAAAGGAAGTCATGCAGGTCTGAGGCGTCGCCATCCATCACAATCATGCGGAGCCCGGCTGGATGCGGGCTCCTTTCTTTTGCGCAGCTTTTTGGGCGAGGCTCTTTTTGAAGCCGCTTTTTTGGAAGCAGTCAGGCGGACAGGTATCATTGCATCATGTCTGTCCTGGAAGTTTTCGGCGTCGCCACCGGCGCCATTTGCGTACTGCTGGCGGCCCGGGAGAACATCCTCACCTGGCCGATCGGCATCGTCAACAACCTGGCGTTCTTCGTCATGTTCTGGCGCAATAAGCTGTATGCCGACGCTACTCTGCAAATTTTCTACATCGTCATCAGCATCTACGGTTGGTGGCGCTGGAGCCACTCCGGCACCGGCGCCGGGCAGTTGCCCATACGCAACACCACCCGCCGCACGGCCTTGCTGCTGGCCTTCGTCACGCCGATTGCGTGGCTGGGAATCTACCAGTTATTGCGCCACTACACGGATAGCACGGTCCCGGTGGGCGACTCCTTGGCAACGGTGCTGAGTTTGGCAGCGCAGTACATGGCCGGGCGCAAGCTGCTGGAAAACTGGATGGTCTGGATTCTGGTGGACGTCATCAGCATCGCGCTTTTCACCTACAAGCACCTCTACCTGACGGCCGGGTTGTATGCGGCATTCATCGTGATGTGCGTGATGGGCTACCGCGCGTGGCGGCAGACTCTGCGGCACCAGCAGGCCGCGGTAGAGCTGGCCTGAACAACGGCCTTCGACTGAGAGGAAAAGCAGCTTATTCGCGCTTCCCGCGACCAGGCAGAAGCTGCCTATAATGGCCTATGTCCCGCGTGGTGCACTCCGCTTGTCCCCATGATTGTCCTGACGCCTGCTCCGTGCTGGTCACGGTGGAGGATGGCCGCGCCGTGCGGATACAAGGCAATCCCGAGCATCCAGTGACGCGCGGATTTTTGTGCGGCAAGGTTGCCAGGTATCTCGACCGCGTTTATTCTCCCGACCGCGTGCTGCACCCGTTGCGACGTGTGGCCGCAAAGGGTGTCTCCGGCCCGGAGGCTTACCAGCAGATCACATGGGACGAGGCGCTCGACGAAATTTCCCGCCGGCTAAAGCAGGTGGCCGAGGAATTCGGTCCGGAGGCGGTGCTGCCCTACTCCTATGGCGGCACGCTGGGACAGATTCACGGCAACGGCATGGACCGCCGCTTCTTCCACCGCATCGGCGCCTCGCAGCTTGACCGCACCATCTGCTCCGAGGCCGGTGGCGTTGGGCTGGCCAGCGTCAACGGCGCCAAATATGGCGTGGAGCCCGAGGACTACGCTCATGCGCGGCTGATCATTGCCTGGGGCGCGAACATCCACGGAAACGCCATCCACTTGTGGCCGTTCATCGAAGAAGCCCGGCGCAAAGGGGCGCGGCTGGTGGTGATTGATCCCTTCCGCACGCGCACCGCGAAGGCCGCCGACTGGCATCTGCCGATTCTGCCGGGAACGGATTCCGCGTTGGCCCTGGGGCTGATGCACGTCATCTTTGCCGAGGGGCTGGAGGATGGCGACTACCTTGCTCGCTATGCACGAGGCGAAGCGGAGCTACGCGCGAAGGCCGCCGAGTACCCTCCGGCGCGCGCGGCCGCAATCACTGGCCTCGCCGAAGAAGACATCATTCGCCTGGCGCGGGAGTATGCAACTACGCAGCCGTCGGCAATTCGCCTGAACTATGGTGTGCAGCGCTGCGAGAACGGTGGCGTGGCCGTGCGGGCCGTGACCATGCTGCCGGTGTTGACCGGAGCCTGGCGGCGGCGCGGCGGTGGGCTTTCGCTTTCCACAAGCGGGGCCTTTGCGCTCAACAAGCAGGCTTTGCGGCGAGAAGATTTGATGACCTTGGCCCTGGGCCGGGCGGCGCGCACGCTGAACATGAATCAGTTGGGCCGGCTGCTGAACGATGCCACGCTCTCACCGCCGGTGAAGGCCCTCTTCGTGTATGCCAGCAACCCGGCAGCCGTATGTCCGGATCACAACCAGGTTGTGCTGGGGCTGAAGCGCACCGACCTATTCACCATCGTCCACGAGCAGTTTTTGACCGACACCTGCGACTACGCCGACCTGGTGCTGCCGGCGACGACATTTCTGGAGACAAAAGAGTTACTGACCAGTTACGGGCACATGCACCTCCAATTGGCAGAGCCGGCCATTGCGCCACTGGGTGAGGCCGTCAACAACGCTGAACTCTTCCGCCGCGTGGCCGACCGGATGGGGCTGACCTCGGGCGTGGAGGGCGCATGCCTGGCAGCCACGGACGACGAGTTGATGGACGACGCGCTTGCCACCGAGCATCCATACCTGAAGGGCATCACACGCGAACGTCTGGAGCGGGAGCACTCGATTCCCTTGCAGGTTCCGCGGGATGCGGAAGGAGCGTACCTGCCCTTTGCCGAGGGATTTGCCACGCCGGATGGCCGCGCCGCGCTGTACAGCCCGGAGCTGGCCAGCGAAGGGTTGGATCCGGTGGCTGAATTTGTGCCCGCGGTGGAGAGTCGCCACAACCCGGGCGATCATCGCTACCCATTGGAGTTGCTCAGCCGCAAGCATGACAACTTCCTGAACTCGACCTTCTGCAACCTGGAAGGCCACCAGCGCATGGAACGGCGCTTCGGGCTGTGGCTGCACCCAACGGACGCCCTCCCGCGCGGCATCCAGACGGGTAATCAGGTAAGGGTTTTCAACGGCCGCGGCGAAGTGGAGCTGACCGCCCAGGTGGAGGATTCCGTGCCACCCGGCGTGGTAGCGGCACACCTGGACTGGGCGCGGCTTTCCCCGGGCGGATCGAACATCAACGCCCTGACCAGCGACCGGCTGACGGACCTGGGCCGGGGTGCGACTTTCTACTCCGTGACGGTGGAAGTGGAGCGCCGCTAAATCCCATCCTGCCAATTGCCAAGGCGGGATAGAGGATACCCGGGATGGCACAGCCGGTGAATGGCTTTCTGATCCTCCCTGCCTGTATAATTGAGGCCTCCGCGCGCAACGATTTACGCATGAGGGTCTCGCCATTCTTCGCCTTGATCGAGTATGTTCTACGCCCCGCCGTATCCGTCCAGAAATGGGCGGCTTGAACGGTCTGCTTCGCCTCTTTGTAGTCCTGCTTCTGCTGGGCGGCTTTGCCTTTGCCCAGCAAGGAATCATCGAGGACATCCGCGTCCACGGTAACCGGCGCATTCCGGCCGACACCATCCGCGGGCGCATGTTTACCCGGGCGGGCGACGTGTACGACCCCAACGGCATGGAACGCGACTTCAATTCGCTGTGGAACGCCGGTTACTTCGACGATCTGCGCATTGAGCGCGAACAGGGCCCCAAGGGCTGGATCCTGCACATTTATGTGAAGGAAAAACCGACCATCCGCGAAATCAAGTACATTGGCCTGAACGCAGTCAGCCAGAGCGACGTGCTGGACAAGTTCAAGGAGCTCAAGGTCGGCCTGAGCCAGGAGAGTCAGTTCGATCCGACGCGCGTCAAAAAGGCCGAGGTCGTGCTGAAGGAGATGCTGGCCGCACACGGCCGCCAGTACGCCACCATCACCACCGAGGTGCGGCAGATTCCGCCGGCCGCCGTGGGCATCACCTTCAACATCAAGGAAGGCCCGAAGGTGAAGGTGGGCGTCATCAAGTTCGAAGGCAACAAGAAGGTCAAAGTGCGCTACCTGCGCGCCTCGATGAAGAACTCCAAGCCCATCGGCATTCCACGCTCGGTTCTGCTGGAGAACCTCTTCGCGCGCACCTACGACGCCACCAAGCTGGGCGAAGATGCCGAGCGCGTGCGCTTTGCCTATCAGGACAAAGGCTACTTCAAGGCCATCGTCGAAGACCCCAAGACCAAGACGCGCGACATTCACGGCGTCAGTTGGATCTTCCCCTTTAAGCCCCGCCACGGCAAGGCCGTGGACATCACCGTGCCGGTGGAGGAGGGTGAGCGCTATCGCCTGAAGGAGATTACCTTCAGCGGCAACAAGTCGCTCACCAACTCGGCCGCCATGCGCCGCCTCTTCCGCGTTAAGGACGGCGAGTGGTTCAACCGCACGCTGATCAGCAAGGGCCTGGAAGAGCTGCGCAAGGCCTACGGCTCGCTGGGCTACATCAACGAAACCAACGTGCCGAACACCGAAGTGGACGAAGAGCACAAGACGATCTCGATGAAGATCGACATCGACGAAGGCAAGCAGTTCTTCGTGCGCCGCATCGAGTTCAGCGGCAACACCACCACGCGCGACAAGGTCATTCGCCGCCAGATCGCCCTGGAAGAGGGCCAGGTCTACAACTCCCGCATGTGGGAAGTCAGCCTGTTGCGCTTGAACCAGCTCAATTACTTTGAGACGCTCAAGCCCGAGCAGGACTCCGAGGTTCACCAGGACGTCGCCGAAAACACGGTGGACATCAACCTGAAGGTGAAGGAAAAGGGCAAGAATTCCATCGGCCTGAACGGCGGCGTCAGCGGCCTGGCCGGAGCCTTCGTCGGCTTGAACTACCAGACAAACAACTTCCTCGGCATGGGCGAGACCCTGAACATTTCGGCCTCGCTGGGCGCCTACCAGCGCGACGCCGTCTTCGGCTTCACCGAGCCGTACTTCCTGGATAAGCCTATCCAGGTGGGCTTCACGGTGTTTACGCGCAACTTCAAGTACAACCAGGCAAAACAGGCTTCCATCAGCTCGGGCCGCAAGTTGACCCTGCCGACGGCCTACCTGAACTCACTGCAGAACTACTCACAGCAGAGCACGGGCTTCACCATGTCGGCCAGCTATCCTCTGCACAAGTCGTTCAAGCGCTTCGGCCTCACCTACTCCTTTGACACTTCGACCATCACCACCTACTCCGAAGCGTCACAGCAGTACTTTGAGTACCTGGCCTTCCGCAACGTGGGCGGCCCGAACGCGCTGCAAGGCATTGTGACCAGCAAGATCGTGCCCAGCTTCAGCAGCAGCACGATTGACAACCCGATGCGCCCGCACAAGGGACGCAGCTACTTCATCGGCATGGACATCGCAGGTCTTGGCGGCAGCGTCGCCGACATCCGGCCGATCGCCGAGATGAAGCAGTTCATCCCGATGAAGGGCCTGCACCCGAGCAAGGAAGGTCTGCAGACCCTGGGCTTCCGCCTGCAGGGCTCGTTCATCACGGGCTTTGCCGGCAAGACGGCACCGCCCTTCGAGCGCTTCTTCCAGGGCGGCGACACCGACCTGCGCGGCTTCGACATGCGCGCCGCCGGGCCCGTTGCATACATCTCCGACAAGACAACCGTGTCGTTGACCAATCCCGACGGAAGCATCGTGTATGCAGATCCGAATAACCCCAAGGCCGGAGCCTGGCCGGTGACCATCCCCATTAACCGCCTGGTGTACCCCGGCGGAGACTTTGCCTGGGTGGGCAATGTGGAATACCGCATCCCGATCGTGGGACCGGTGACCGTTGCGCTGTTTGCCGATACCGGCATGAATATGGCCGTACGCCAGTCTCAACTGCGGCTGAGCGACGTGCAGGTGAGTGCGCTCGATAACCAGCCCTTCGGTTGCCCCAATACACCGGTGGTGACCATGAGCCCGAACGGCAGCGAGACGGTTACCTGCACCGGCACACAGTACCTGACCTTCAACCAGAACCTGACGCCGATTGCGCATACCAATTACGCGGTGCGCATGTCCACGGGCGCGGAGCTGCAGGTGATCCTGCCGGTGGTCAACGCTCCGTTCCGCATCTACTACGCATACAATCCGCTGCGCGTTGACACCACCAGCACCTCGCCGGATCGCATCACGGAAAACATGTTCCCGGCCAATGGCGCGGGCTACTACACGTATCTCAACTCGATTGCTACCTACAACCCGGGTTACAAGCTTCTGGAACCGCGCAAGACTTTCCGGTTCACGGTGGCGACCACGTTCTAGGAACTTTTTTGACATCCACGGGGCGGCCAGCGTCGTTTGACGCTGGTTTTCCCACAACCTATAATTCGGTACATCCGTTAGAGGAATTTTTCGATCAGGGCTGGAGCGGTTAAGCGTTTGGCTCGCCCGCCGGCTGAAAGGTTTCCGCGGAATCTCCGTGCATAACCAGAGGATTTGAGGCTACCTTCCATGAATCGCAACTTCGCTCGCTTCATTCCGGTCGCTGTGCTGTCGCTGGTGTTCGGCATTGCCGCCACCGCCCAGACCGCTCCTGCCACCGCTCCCGCGCCTACCGTTGCCAAGGTCGGCATCGTCAACCTTCAGGCTGCCATCATCAATACCAATGAGGGGCAGCGCGATTTTGAAGGCCTCCAGAAGAAGTTCGACCCCAAGCGCGTCGAGCTGGAGAGCCTGAAGAAGGAAGTGGACGACCTGCAGAAGAAGTTCAACACCCAGGCCGACAAGCTGAGCGACGAAGCCCGCGCCGAACTGCTGAAGCAGATTGACAGCAAGAAGAAGATCCTGCAGCGCAGCTATGAGGACTCCAACGCCGACTTCCAGGCCCAGCAGGACGAGATCGCCAACCGCATCGTCCAGAAGCTGGTGGAAGTGCTGGACAAGTACGCCAAGGAGAACAGCTTCACGGTGATTCTCGACGTCAGCGGCCAGGCCAGCCCGGTTCTGTGGGCTGCCAACTCGGTCAACATCACGCAGCCGCTGGTGGAAGCCTATAACGCGCAGTCCGGCGTTGCCGCCCCCGCCAAGCCGGCCGCCAAGCCGGCAGCAGCGGCTCCCAAAAAGCCGTAAACAGACTAACTTTAAGGACAATGCCGCCCCTAACCAGGGCGGCATTTTTATGCCCACACTTACGCTTCGCCGGAGGCTCAGCTTTGAATTTCCAGATACTTGGGGAGCTCGGTTCTTTTCTGTGGATAACCTGTGCGGAAAACCAGAGATTTCGATTGTGAACAACAGATTTCAGGGTCAAGACGGGAAAACCGCTTCGGGCTTGGCCTGCATTCCTATGAAAATGAACGGCTTAAATAATTTCGAGGGATGCCCTTGACGCGCCGTGTTCCTTGTTTGGGCGCCCGGCTGGCCAACCGGTTTTGCACATTAGGGTAATCACATACACACTTGCCAATTTATCTCATAAGGCGAGAAGGGACCATGGTCATGGCCCCCTGGCTGGCTGCTGCGAAGGCTAGCTCTCGTCTTCGCTGACCCGGAGCACGGCCAGGAATGCCTCCTGCGGGATATCTACTTTGCCAATACGCTTCATGCGCTTCTTGCCTTCCTTCTGCTTCTCCAGCAGTTTGCGCTTGCGGCTGATGTCTCCGCCGTAGCACTTGGCAATGACGTTCTTACGCAGGGCGGCGACCGATTCCCGGGCGACGATGCGCGCCCCGATGGCGGCCTGGATGGCGACCTCAAACTGCTGCCGCGGGATCAGCTGGCGCATCTTGTGCACCAGGGCCTTGCCGCGTTCGTAGGCCGCATCGCGGTGGATGATGATGCTGAGGGCGTCCACCGGCTCGCCCGCAACGAGGATGTCCAGCTTGACCATCGGCGACTCCCACCAGCCGGAGAGGTGATAGTCGAGCGAGGCGTATCCGCGCGAGACGGTCTTCAGCCGGTCGTAGAAGTCGAGGACGATCTCATTGAGCGGCAGCTCGTAGGTAAGCATGACGCGGCTGGAGCCCACGTACTCGAAGTTCTTCTGTTTGCCGCGCTTCTCCTCCACCAGCTTAAGAATGCCGCCGACGTACTCTTCCGCGGTGAGGATGGTGGCGGTGATGATGGGCTCGCGCATGGTATCAATGAGCGTGGGATCGGGCCAGCGCGAGGGGTTCTCCACCTCGATGGTCTCTCCACTGGTGAGGGTGACCATGTAACGAACGCTGGGCGCTGTAATGATGAGATCGAGGTCGTACTCGCGCTCCAGCCGCTCCTGGATGATGTCCATGTGCAGCAGGCCGAGAAAGCCACAGCGGAAGCCAAAGCCCAGAGCCGTGGAGCTCTCCGGCTCGAAGAAAAAGCTGGCGTCGTTGAGGCGCAGCTTTTCGAGAGCGTCGCGCAGCAGGCCGTGCTCGTGGCTATCCACCGTGTAGAGGCCGGCAAAGACCATGGCCTTGATGTCTTCAAAGCCGGGTAGAGCCTCAATGGCCGGGTGGTCGGCGTCGGTGATGGTGTCGCCGATCTTCACGTCGCCCACGGTCTTCATGGTGGCGAAGAAGAAGCCCACCTCGCCGGCCGTCAACTCGCCAATCTCTTCCGCTTTGGGCGTCAGAATGCCCATGGAATCCACCAGGAAGGTCGTTCCCTTCGCCATGAGCTTGATCTTCTGGCCCTTGTACAGGCGGCCGTTCAGGACCCTGGCCAGCACGCCGACGCCACGATAACTGTCAAACCAACTGTCGAAGATCAGGGCTTGCAGCGGCGCGTCGGTTCTGCCCTTGGGCGGAGGCACGCGCTTGACGATCGCCTCCAGTACCTCATGCACGCCCATGCCGGTCTTGGCGCTGATGCACAGAGAGGTGCTGGCATCCAGGCCGACGGCGCTCTCAATCATCTCCTTGGTGCGCTCGACGTCCGAGCTGGGCAGGTCAATCTTGTTGATGACCGGGATGATCTCGAGTCCGTGATTGATGGCAATGTAGCTGTTGGCCAGCGTCTGCGCCTCCACACCCTGGGTGGCATCCACTACAAGCAGCGCGCCTTCGCAGCTGGCCAGCGAGCGAGAGACTTCGTAGCTGAAGTCCACGTGGCCGGGAGTGTCAATCAGGTTGAGCTGGTAGGTCTGGCCGTCGTTGGCCGTGTAGTGCATGCGGACGGCGTGGGCCTTGATGGTGATGCCGCGCTCGCGCTCCAGTTCCATGGCATCCAGCACCTGCTCCTGGCCGGCCATCTCGCGCGCGCTGAGCGAACCGGTAATCTCCAGGATGCGGTCGCTGAGGGTCGTCTTGCCGTGGTCAATGTGCGCGATGATCGCGAAATTACGAATCAGAGTGCGGTCCATGCCCTGCTTTCAAAAAACCTGGCGGCCATGCCCTTAGCGAGGCTGCGCCGAAGTGGAGATTCTCTCAATTTTACCATTGGCGCGTGGTTTACTCCGGCCAGGAGGCCGACGCCGGTTGTGGGTGACCTCCCGGGTTCCCGGAGCGGCCATGCGGGGGCGGCACGGGCGCTTGGACGGATACAATGGAAGAGTTCCCGGGAAATTTCGCAATCCGGCGTTGGCGGCCTTATCGCGGCCTTGACCGGCTTCCGGTACACTGGGTGCATCGGCAAAGTGATGGAGGCAACCTTGGTAAAACGTTTTGCAATTCTGATGGCGGTGCTGCTGCTGGCCGCGGCCGCCGTGGCGCAGGTGCCCACCAGTGGCAATGTGTACTTTGGCTGGACGATGAACCACGCCAACGCAGGCTTTGGCACCACCGGCAACATCAACGGCTGGCAGCTTTCCGCCGAAGGCAAGATTGCGCCCTTTGTGGGCATAGTGGCCGACTTGAGCGAAAGCTATGGCACCATGCCGATTCCGAACTCGGCGCTGTTTGGCGGCCCGGGCAACACTCCGGCACAGTCGCGCATCTACACCTACATGGTGGGACCGCGCGTCTCGGTCTCGGTCGGCAAGTTCCGTCCCTTTGCGCAGGTACTGGTGGGCGGCGCTCACCTGCACCAGGACACTCCACAGTATGAGTCGGCCTACGTCTGGGCCGAGTCCGAGGTGGCAGACTCCTTTGGCGGCGGCGTGGACTACAAACTGCTGAAGATACTTGCACTGCGCGTGCAGGGCGACGTGCTGCAGACCCGCTTCCACCAGGGCCACCAGACCGATGAGCGATTCGGTACCGGTTTGGTGATCCGCTTCTAAGTTCAGCGTGCACTGTTTCACGGCATAACGATCAAGAAGAAAGGCCCCGGATGCTCGCCGGGGCCTTTCGTATTTTTTGTGGGGACTGGCTATTCGTAGGCCAGGGCCTCGATGGGATCCTTCTGCGCGGCGCGCAGTGCCGGATACAGGGCTCCGAGCAGGGCTCCCAGGATGGCCAGGATGGCGGCGCGGATGGCCCAGTGGTTATCCCACACCATCTTATGCAGCGGGTAGCGATGGTTGATGACGGTGGCGCCCAGGCCGGTGATGACGATGCCCAGCAGCACTCCGCCCACGGCCAGCAGGAAGGCCTCGCGCAGCACCACGTTCAGGATGTACCAGCGCGTGGCGCCCAGGCTCTTGAGAATGCCGATCTCGCGCGTGCGCTCCATGACGGCCGTGTACATAGACTGGAAGATGACGATGAAGCCGATGACCACCGCAATGCCGATGACAATGTCAAAGAATGTGGCGAGGAACGGAATATTGTTCACCGTCATCAGCGAGGCGTATTCGGCCAGCGAGCGCGCCACATATTGATCCATGCCGGGAATCTGCTTGACCGCCTGCACAATGGCCTCA
>Ga0302198_10004370_pt1 | contig 13671 bp, 9 predicted proteins | sample II_Bog_N2_2_FD_193521 | JGI IMG/M metagenome (GOLD analysis project Ga0302198, IMG submission 193521) | Peat permafrost microbial communities from Stordalen Mire near Abisko, Sweden - II_Bog_N2_2 | ecosystem: Environmental > Terrestrial > Soil > Wetlands > Peat | place: Sweden: Abisko, Stordalen... | reverse complement strand
AGCAGGGGCCGGGTGCCCCATCCATCGCGTCTCTGTCTCATGCGATGGGTGGGGTTCTTGTCTTTCCGGAGGGAGCAGGGGCCGGGTGCCCCATCCATCGCGTCTCTGTCTCATGCGATGGGTGGGGTTCTTGTCTTTCCGGAGGGAGCAGGGGCCTTCAGGCCCCTGAATGATGGCCCGTGAAAGGAAGGGCTTCAGCCCCGGGCCCGCTCGCGCGATACACTCGAAGCGTGACTCGAACCATCGCATCCAGCAGAAAGATCCCAGACGAGCGTGAAGATCGATCCGCCAGTCCTCGCCGCATGACCCTTCCGCGCATCCACATCGGGCGGCCGCAACGTCTTGCCGCGTTTCTCCTTCTGGCCTTCCTGGCCCAGTGCCTCTGGGTCGTCGGCCACCAGCAGCTCTCCACCGCCGACTATCGCTTCGCCCGCTGCGGCCGCGAGATGTGGGAGCGCCCATCCCCCCTCGAGGGATACTTCACCACCTGTGGCAACCTCAACGGAGACGGCACCTTCGCCTATCGCGCCGCCGGCCTTCCCCTCACCTTGCAGCGCCTTACCCTGCTCGCCGCGGACCATCTCCGCGCCCCCGCCGACCGCCTCTACCCCGGCGATTCGCTCAACGGCTCCACATGGGAGTCGCGCCACCAGCTCGCGTTCGTCCTCTATCTCATCCATCTGCCGTTTGTCTTCTTCGCCCTCTGGATGGGCGGCGGCCTGTGGTGGGTCGCGAGCCGTCTCTTCGGCAACGAGGGCGGATTCTTCGCGCTCGGCCTCTACTGCTTCTGCCCCGCGGTCGTCCGCATGGCGGTCGCGCCGAACAACGATCTCCTCGCCATGTGGGGACTCTACGGCCTCATCTACACCGCCATCGGAGTCGCCCACGCCATGCAGGGGCCGCGCCGCCGGTGGCGTCCGCGCATCGTGCTGCTCACCATCGCAATCGGCTTCACCGCAGCCGCGCATCTGCTTGCCGCCATCATTGGCTTCCTCGCCGCGCTGCTCTTCATGCTCTACCTCGCCGAGCGCCATCGAAGCTACGTCTTTCAGATTCTCCTCATCGCCGCCATCGGCGCGTTGGCAATCGTCTTCGCGTTCTACGGATTCCGCCCATCCGCCTTCAGTTACGTCTTCACCGGCGGCGCGGCCCGCTTCTGGTTCTCGCTCACCGGCATTCGCAGTTTTGTTGTGGCCCGCGGCTTTGCCGGCAGCCTGGCGAACTTCCCCATCCTGATCGCCTTCGCCGTCTCTGCGCTGCTCTACTGCTGTGTGCGCCGCAGCCGATACTTCGGCAACACCACGCCGCTTCTGGTTCTGCTCGCGCTCGCGCCGCTCGTCACCACCCAGACCGTCAGCGCCCCGTTGCTGTGGGCGCTGCCGTTTTTCTTCACCTTCATCGGCGGGGTCTTCGCCGACGCGCTTGAAACCCGCTATCGCAAGCTCTTCCTCGTGCTCACCGGCGCAGTCCTCGCCGCACAGGCGATGGCCTGCCTCGCCGCCCTACCGCTCATCGCCCGCTAGATGCATTTCCACTGTTGCTATAGAGTGACAAGAATTGTCATTCTGAGCGAAGCGAAGAATCCCCGCATTTTGCTCGCAGAGCGACACTCTACACCATTGGGGAAAATGATCTAGCCGCTGAAGTCTGGCCTTACTTTGCCGGCGCAGTCACGGCCTTCTTCGCTGGCGGTGTTGCAGCCTTCTTCGCCGGAGCCTCTGCCCCAACCTTCGCCTTCAGCTCGTCGATCGTCTGGTACAGCAGCGAGATGTCCGTCACATGCACCCATTCCTTCTGCGTGCATACGATGATCGACGGAGTGTACTGCACGCCCAGCTTGTCGCCCAGCGTCCTGTCCGCCTCCACTTCTTTCTTGAACTGGCCCGTCGGGTCGGGCACGAACGGCAGTTGCAGACCGTGCGACTGGAAGAACTTCCGCGTGAAGTTCAGCATGTCGTCCTTGCTCGCAATGCCGGTCTGCGCCGCGAACACCGCGCCGCGATACTCGTCCCCGGTCTTCGGCGACACCTTGTCCTGCAGGTACCGCGCCCACACCGCCGCGTCGAAGCTCCAGACGTGCAGTTGCAGGGGGAAGTCCCTGCGCACAATCGGAATATTGTAATGCGCCGCTGCGGTGTGAACGATGGGGTAGACGTGCGCGCACATCGGGCACTCCAGGTCCTCGAACTCGACGATGGCGACCTTTGCCCCAGCCGGAGGCTTCAGCATCGACGTGTCTTTGAACGTCTCGCCCTCATTCGGCTTCGGCACGGATCGCTGCGCCATCAGTGACGCAGTTGCTAAGGGCAGAGTCATCGCAATCGCAACAGCGACAACCAATGGGCGCAGGTATTTCCTATCGGTCATGTGCAAAAATCCTCACCTCCAATCCTATCGCAATCCCACGCCGCGCACCCCGCACTCCTCGCCCTGCACTCCTCGCAAGCTCGTACAATAATCAGGACGCAGCATCTCGCGGAAGCCCCGCGGCACGGAGACTTGCAATGAGCATCGCAGAGAAACTCGGCACCGACATCATCACCGCCATGAAGGCCCGCCAGGAGCATCGCCTCACCACCCTGCGCATGGTCAAGTCCGCCCTGCGCTCCAAAGAGATCGACAAGCGCCAGCCGCTCACCGACGCCGAACAGACCGCAATCCTCACCACGCTCATCAAGCAGCGCCATGACTCGGTCGAGAGCTTCACCAAGGGCAACCGCCCCGAACTTGCCGCAAAGGAGCAGGCCGAGATCGTCATGATCGAGGCCTACATGCCCCAGGCAGCCACTGAGGACCAGCTTCGCGCCATCGTCCAGCAAGCCGTCGCCCAGCTCGCCGCGTCCACCGGCCAGAAGCCCACTCCGCGCGAGATGGGCGCAGTCATGAAGCTCGCCCAGCAGCAAATCCTCGCCACCGGACTGCGCGCCGACGGCCGGCTCGTCTCCGAACTCGTCAAAGCCGAACTGGCAAAGTAGAAAATCGGATCGGATTGATAGACAGATCGCAGTTCTTGTTTTCTCCGTGAAAATCCGCAATCTGCCGTGTTCCTCGCAACCATGCTGCCGCGCGGCTCCTTTACAATAGACCCATGATCCTCAAGACACGTCTCTTCACACCCGGCCCAACCCCTCTGCTTCCTGCCGCCCAGTTCGCCATGGCCGCGGCCGATATTCACCACCGCACCCCAGAGTTCCGCGCCATCTTCAGCCGAGTCCTCGCGCAACTCAAGGACTTCGTCGGCACCGCCAACGACGTCATCGTCCTCTCCAGTTCTGGCACCGGCGCAATGGAGGCCTCTGTCTCCAACCTCACCTCGCCCGGCGACCGCGTCCTCGTCCTCAGCGCCGGCAAGTTCGGCGAGCGATGGGCCGGTCTCGCAAAGGCCTTTGGCTGCCAGGTCGATCTCGTCAGCGCGCCCTACGGCGAGACCTTCTCGCTCGACGCCGTCAAGGCCGCGTTGAAGCTCGAAACCCGCGTCGTCTTCATGCAGGCCACCGAAACCTCCACCGGCGCGCGCCACTGCCTCGGAAGAGTCGCCCGCCTGCTCCGCGAGGCCAACTCCGAAGCCCTCCTCGTCGTCGACGCCATCACCGGCCTCGGCACCACTCACATCGACATGGACAAGCTCGGCATCGACGTCCTCATAGGCGGCTCGCAGAAGGCCGTTATGATCCCTCCCGGCCTCAGTTATCTCGCCATCAGCCAGCGCGCATGGGACCGCATGGAGTCCAGCTACAATCCGCGCTACTACTTCGACCTGCGCAAGGAGCGCAAGAACTCCAAAAATGGCGAGAGCGCCTACACCCCCTCGGTCGCGCTCATCGCCGCCCTCGGCGCGGCGTTGGACTACATCGCCCATCAGGCCGCCACGCCGGAGAACCCCGCCGGTGACCTCGTCGCCGGCCGCAAAAAGCTCATCGAGAACGCCGAGACCATCGCCGCCATGACCCGCGCCGCCGTCGCCGCCCTGGGCATGAAGCTCTTCTCGCCCACCTGCCCCGCCGCCGCAGCCACTGCCGTCATCGCTCCCGACGGCGTCGACTCCAGCGTCGTCGTCAAGGAGCTCAAGTCGCGCTTCGGAGCCATCATCGCCAACGGCCAGGGAGAGATGAAGGGAAAGATCTTCCGCATCGCCCACCTCGGCTTCTTCGACTACCTCGACACCATCGCCCTCATCGGCGCGCTGGAGCAGGTCATCGCAAAGAGCTTCCCATCGCCCGCCTTCGCCTTCGGCAACGGCCTCATCGCCGCTCAGAAGGTCTACGCCGAGCGATCCCCCACCGCCGCCGCCGACGCCTGCTGCTGCACCCACAAACAGGCAAAGTAACACTACATTCTCCGAGTGTGGGTGCCCCAGGTGCCGGGTGCCCCATCTTCTCCGCGGGTGCCCCAGGTGCCTCGCACTTGGGCACCTGGGAGTGCCGGGTGCCCCATCCATCGCAGCTTCACCGCGATGGGTGGGATGTGTACCCACAAAGTCGTCATCCCGGCGCAGCCTCCACGAGTCGTCATTCTGGCGCAGCCCCCTTTTGCTTGTCATTCTGAGCGCAGCGAAGAATCCCCGCATTGGCCCTTGCCGTTGCCTGTTCTCCGCCGTTGCCTGTTCTTCGTTGTTGTTTGTTCTTGCCGTCATCCTGAGCGCGTCTTTCGAGCGCGAAGGACCCCGATACCGCTCGCACTCCCTCAACCCTCCGCCCCTTTCTCCCACAAAAGCTCCGCCTTTGCCTTTGCCGGAGCGAGCAGGGGCTTTACAGACTGCTGAAAACTCCCGTTTTTGCCTTCCGGATGGAGCAGGGGGATTCATCCCCCTGAATAAGACCAATCAAATCAATGGGCTTTAGCCCCGGACTTTTTTTTCGCTCCATGACCCTCAAAAACCCCAGCAAATCCGCGTGTCAAGCCCCTCGATTCCAAAAAATCCCAATAACTCCCACTCCATCAATCACATCCCTCCGAAAAATACTTGGCATAGTAGTTATGCTCCGCTTGGTAGAATAGAAGTAGAGATAAAAAGAAGGCCGCAAGCCGTCCACCACACGGACGCTGCTTGTGGCCCTTCGCATTTAATCACCGGATCGAGGAACCAATGGACTCACACGCTGATAAGTACCCCATCTGCCGTCACATCAAGACCAACGGCCACCGCTGCCAGTCGCCCGCCGTCACCGGCTCCGGCCTCTGTTACTTCCACCGGACCATCCGCCGCACTCACGATGCCGCCTGCACATCCAAAATCGGTCCCTTGCGCCCAGAGACCGTGCAATATCTCCTGGAAAACGGCCAGAGGCCTGCCCAGTTCGCCGCTTCCCCTGCCTGCAACTTCCCGCCGCTCGAAGACCCCGAGGCGATCCAGCTCTCGATCTCCCTGCTATTTGCCGCCATCGCCGCCGGCCAGGTCGAGCCCGGCCTCGCTCGCACTCTCCTCTACGCACTCCAGGTCGCCAGTTGGAACGTCCGCGCCCTCGCACCCGCCCAGGCAACCGGAGAAGACTTCTCCACCCTCGCCCGCCGCGTCGTCCGCACCCGCGATGGACACTCCCTCGCCGCGCGTGGCGAAGGCAACGGCGTCCCCGCCCAGGCCAGAAGTCCCAAATCCCTCCTGCAAAGAATGTTCGAGGAGTTCGGCCCTCCCACACCCATCCCGCCGGCCCCGGTAACCCCAACCGAATGACAGTTTTAGCCGCAAGTCATTCATTATGACAATTTTGGCTGGAGGGTCCCGCAAAAACTGGTTTTTCAGCTGTAACCACAATGTTTTGACGGTTCTAGCAGTAAGCCATTCGTTATGACTGTTTTAGCAACACGCTTCCATCGCTATTGCATGAATCCAATCTACTTATCCCCAAAATACCCCCGGGGGGGGGAGGGGGGGAGGGGGGACGAACAAATAACGTACAAATGACGAACAAACGACAAGCAACTCTTACGCGTTCCCCCAATAGTTCGTCCTCGTCTCATCGCACATCTGCGTCAGCCGGTTACACTGGAAGCACCATGAAGATCGTTCTTGCAGAAAAAGTCTCGCCCGCAACCCTCGCCGTCCTCCAGGAAGAGCCCGGCTGGAACGTCGTCACCGCCGATGCGATCGCCAAGCTCGGCCCCGGCGGACTTGAATCCGAACTCGCAGACGCAGACGCGCTGGTTGTTCGCTCCGCCGTGCAGGTCGACGCCAAGCTGCTTCAGTCCGCGCCCAAACTGCGCGCCATCGGCCGCGCCGGCGTGGGCGTCGACAACATCGACATCGACGCCGCCACCCACTCCGGCATCGTCGTCATGAACACCCCCGGCGCCAACGCCGTCGCCGTCGCCGAGCTTGCCATTGGCCTGATGATCTCCATGGCGCGCAGCATCCCCCGCGCCAACTCCACCATGCACGCCGCCAAGTGGGAGAAAAAATCCCTGCAAGGCTCAGAGCTGCGAGGCAAGACCCTCGGCATCATTGGCCTCGGCCGCATCGGCCTGGAGGTCGCCCGCCGCGCGCGCAGCTTCGGCATGGAGCTGATCGGTTACGACCCCTTTATCGCGCCCGTCATCGCTCGTGAGAACCAGGTCGCGCTGCTGCCGCTGGACGAGTTATTCAAGCAGTCCGACTACCTCACCCTGCACGTCGGCCTCACCACCCAGACCGAGGGCATGATCAACGCCACATCGATCAAGCTCATGAAGCCCGGCGTTCGCATCGTCAACTGCGCGCGCGGAGAGCTCATCGTGGACGACGCGCTCGCCGAGGCCATCCGCTCCGGCCACGTCGCCGGCGCGGCACTCGACGTCTTCCGCAAGGAGCCGCTCAAGGATTCAGCCTACTTCGGACTCGACAACGTCCTCCTCTCGCCCCACGTCGCCGGCTCCACCGACGAGGCGCAGGAGGCCATCGGCATCCAGCTCGCCAAGCAGGTGCGAGACTACCTCAAGCTCGGCGTCGTGCAGTGCGCCGTCAACCTGCCCTCCCTCTCCCACGAGGAGTACGTCGAGATCGCGCCTTACATCGACATGGCCGAGCGCCTCGGCCTCTTCCTCTCCCACGCCACGCCGGGAAACCTGGAAAGTATCCAGATCACCTATGCCGGGCGCCTCGCGCAGGGTAAAACCGACCTCATTCGCAACGCCGCCCTCTGCGGCATCCTCGCCAACACCGAGGACGACTCCGAGCAGGGGACCAGCGCCAACCGCATCAACGCCGCGGCCCTCGCCGAGGAGCGCGGAATCCGCATCCAAGAGGAGAAGAAGGAGGTCACCAGCGGCGGCTCGGGAAGCACACTGAAGCTGGTGCTGCACTCCTCCGACGGCAATGCCAGCGCATCCGCAACCGTGCTGCACGGAAACTCGCCGCGCCTTCTCACCTACGATGGCATCGACATCGAGGCGGCCCTGGACGGAACACTGCTGGTCTGCCGCAACCACGACGTTCCAGGGGTCATCGGACGAATTGGGACCATCCTGGGTGAGCACTCGCTGAACATCGCGAACTTCGCCCTTGGCCGCTCCGTCCGCTCGCAGCGCATCCCACAGGGGCAGGCGTTGGCTTTGGTCCAGATCGATGTCAAGAGCCCAGGCGACGCCAACGCAGCTATCGAAGCGCTGCGCAAGGTAGAGGCCATCGTCAGCGTGCGCCTTGTAGATCTGGGAAAGTTGTGATCCGTTTCGCACAGGTAACACTACCTGTTACATATGTCTTGCGAAGACATACCAAAAGAAACGATAACTGTTACATGTTCTCCTAATATGTAATATTTATCGTTCCAATAGCAGAAGCACAGGAAATACTGTGAATGCAATGCAAGGAAATTGAGAATGCCGCTCTACGAGTACAAATGCAAACAGTGTAAAAAGCACACGGAACATATCCAGAAGTTCTCCGACCCGGAGATCACGAAGTGTCCGCTCTGTGGAGGATCGCTGGAGCGCGTCATCTCCGCCGCGGCCATCTCCTTCAAAGGCGGCGGCTGGTTCAAGGACGGTTACAGTCACGCCAGGCCAAAGTCCTCTCGCAATGATGCAACTGCGTCCTCCAGCTCCAGCAGCAATGCATCGTCCAATTCAAGCAGTACAACTACGCCAGCAGCCAGCACACCCGCAGCAACGCCCTCCAGCACAGCTTCCGCCTCCAAATGACAGTGCTTCTTCCCGCAAAACAATGGAATGCAGCGGCGCTAGGAAGCACCGCCGAAGCCATCCAGCTTACGCGTCACCAACTCGTTGAGAAGCACGGGATTTGCCTGTCCCTTCGACAGCCGCATCACATTGCCGACAAAGAACGCAGCCACCGTCTTCTTGCCGCCGCGATACTGCGCGACCTGCTTCGGGCTCGCCGCAATCACCTCGTCGATCATCGCCTCAATCGCGCCCGCGTCCGAGATCTGCTTCGGCTTGTCACGTTCGTAGACCTCGGCAAAGTCCTTGCCCTCGGTGAAGCATGTATCCAGCAACTGCTTCAGCATCTTACTCGAGAGTTCGCCCGACTCGGCGAGATCTGCTGCCTGCACAATGCCCTTGAGCGTCACCGGAGATTGCTCCAACTCCAAGCCTGCGGCCTTCAATCGCCCCGTCAGCTCGCTGGTAATCAGCGACACGACGCGTTTGGGGCTCTTCGCTGCCTTTGCCGCCTCCTCGAAGCTGTCTGCAAACGCGCGCGTCGCCGTCAGCGTCATCGCGTCCTGATGCGTAATCTCATACTCCGCAATCATCCGTGCGCGCCGCGCCTCGGGAAGCTCTGGCAGAGCCTTCAGAATCTCGCGCTGCCAAGCTTCGCCGACGACCAGCGGCGGAAGGTCCGGCTCCGGGAAGTAGCGATAGTCGTGCGCCTGCTCCTTCGAGCGCATCGAGTAGGTTCGTCCCTCGGCGTTGTTCCACAGCCGCGACTCCTGCACCACGCGCCCACCGCCTTCCAGCACCTCGATCTGCCGCTCGATCTCATACTCCAGCGCGGCGCGGATGTAGCGAAAGCTGTTGACGTTCTTCACCTCGGCCTTGGTGCCATATTGCTTCGCGCCCTTCAGCATCACGCTGACATTGGCGTCGCAGCGCAGGCTTCCCTCTTCCATGTTGCAGTCGCTCACGCCGCAGTAGAGCAGAATCTCCTTCAGCCGCGTGAGGTACTCGAAGGCCTCGTCCGGCGTGCGCAGATCGGGCTCGCTCACGATCTCCGCCAGTGGCGTTCCGCAGCGGTTCAGGTCGATGTAAGTTCGCGAGACCGAGTCCGCGAATCCGTCATGAACGCTCTTGCCCGCGTCCTCCTCCAGGTGCAGCCGCGTAATCCCGATGCGCTTGGTGATCGCCGCGCCCGTCGTATCGAAGGCCGGAACGTCGATCCATCCGTTCTCCGCGATGGGCCGGTCGAACTGCGAGATCTGATAGCCCTTTGGCGAGTCGGGATAAAAATAGTTCTTGCGCGAAAAGATGCTCGTCTCGCGAATCTCGCAGTGGATCGCCTTCGATGCCAGAACGGCCAGTTCCACCGCGCGATGATTCAGCACAGGCAGCGCGCCAGGCAGGCCGAGACAGGTCGGGCAGACGTGCGTGTTCGGCTCGCCGCCGTAGCGGTTGACGCAGCCGCAGAAGGCCTTCGACTCGGTCAAAAGCTGGACGTGGACCTCCAGCCCGATGACAGGCTGGTACTTGGCAAGAACCTCAGGTGAAAGTGCAGTCGTCGTGGACATACTAATTTCGATTCTAGCAACAAGACTCATTGTCACGTCCTCTGACTTTGCGCATCTCGCCTCCGTGCGCGATCATCCTGCCACTGCGACTCCTATCCAGCAGGTAGACTTAACCTAGCAATGATTCTGCCCTTCGTCCGCGAACTGTTTGTGGACCTTGAGAACTCCGTATCCTTCGACCGTGTCCGCCGCCACTTGAGCGTCGGCAGCAGGCGAAGACGCGTCTCCGGCCTGACGTTCACGGCCCGCGCGCTGTACATGCCGCTCTTTGCGCGCGCGGCGGATGCGCCTTCGCTGATTCTGGTTGCCGACAACAAGGCCGCCGAGGCACTGCACGCCGCGATCCTCGCCACTTGCGAGTTGACCGGCGCGCTCGCCGCAGACTCCGTCCTTCGCCTGCCCGCGCACGATGTGCTGCCGTTTGAAAATCTCTCGCCACACGCTGAGATTCAGGAGGCGCGCGCTGCCACGCTCTGGAAGATTGCCACCGGGACTGCGCGCCTCGTCATTGCGCCCATCGAAGCCGCCTGCATGAGGCTCTTCCCGCGCGACCACTACGCTGCCCTTGCACTGCGCCTGAAGTGTGGCGAGGAGTATCTGCCAGAGATGCTCATCGAGCACCTGCTCTCGGTCGGCTACACCCGCGTCGATGTCGTCGAGATGCCCGGCCAGGTCACGCTGCGCGGCGGAATCCTCGACGTCTACTCGCCGGAGATGGACCGCCCCGTGCGCATCGAGTTCTTCGGCGACGAGATCGAATCCATTCGCCGCTTCGATCCCGACACGCAGCGTTCCGCCTCCACGCTCGACGAAGCGCTGCTGCTGCCGCTCACCGAGACGCCGGTCACGGATAAGATTCTCACCGCCATCAACGCGCGCCTCACGCGCAGCAGCACGGCAGACGGCGCGGCACTCGAGGGCGGCGAAGAGGCTGTCGAACTGCAAACTCACCTCTCGCCGAGTATCAGTGACGCTACCATCTTCCCCGGCTGGGAGTTCTTCGCGCCCGTTGCGCCAGCCGCTGCGCAGGCCAACCTTACTCTGCTCGATCTGCTCGGTCCCGCCACTCGTGTTTTTCTTGAAGAGCCCGCGATGGTGAAGAACCAGGGCGAGCGCTGGTGGAATAAAGTTGAGCAGCGCCACGAGCGCTCCGGCATTGGCTCACTCGTCCGGCCCGAAGACATCTATATCTCGCCGTGGGAGTTCGACGACCGCCTGCGCATGTTCTCCGGCTGCGAACTCGACCAACTCGGCGCGGTTGATGTTCTCGATGCAGACCACAGCGAACTCTCCGAGGTCGACTTCAGCACGCGCCCCACGCAGCGATTTCACGGCAACATCCACGCGCTCGTAGAGGAGATTCAAGCCCTCGTTCAGCAGGACGCACGCGTACTGATCGCCGTGCCGAATCAGGGCGAAGTGGAACGCCTCGCTGGCCTGTTGCAGGAGTATCAAGTCCCGTATCGTCTCGGCTCGCGTTCGCAGGCTCCTAGCAGTACCACCGTCTACAGCGAGTCGAGCTACCTTGCGGGCGACCAGAGTACGCCGGTGATTGTGAAGACGGCGATTTCAAACGGCGTGCAGGTTCTCGACCTGCGCGACGCCGATGGCCGCGCTACGGCTCGCCAGATCGTTCTATACGGGGCGAACGATCTGGTAGACGATGCCGATGTTACGGCGCGCCCGGTCACGCGCTCGAAGTCGAAGACCTCTGCGTTTGTCTCGGATTTTCGCGACCTGGCGGTCGGCGACTACGTCGTCCATGTCGAACATGGCATCGCCAAATACTGCGGTTTGCGCGTCATCGAGGAGTCAGACCAGCCGCCGCTTGAACTCATGATCCTCGAGTTCGCCGATGAGGCCAAGCTCTACGTCCCTCTCACGCGCCTCGACCTCATCCAGAAATATCGCAGCAGCGAGACCGGCCCGCCGCCCGAACTCAACAAGCTCGGAACGCAGTCCTGGCACAAGACCAAGGCACGCGTCAAGAAAGCGATGGCCGACATGAGCGCCGAGCTGATTAAGCTCTACGCGCAACGCAAGGCCGCCGTCGGCACCGCGTTTTCGCCCGACAGCAACATGCAACGCGAGTTCGACGACGCCTTCGACTTCAACGAGACCGAAGACCAGATCACCGCCATCGCCGACATCAAGCACGACATGGAGTCCACGCAGCCCATGGACCGCCTGCTCTGCGGCGATGTCGGTTACGGCAAGACCGAGGTCGCCATGCGCGCCGCCTTCAAGGCCGTGCAGGACGGCAAGCAGATCGCCGTACTCACGCCCACTACGGTCCTCGCCTTCCAGCACTTCGAGAGCTTCAAGCGCCGCTTCGCAAACTTCCCCGTCATCGTCGAGATGCTCTCGCGCTTCCGCACCGCGAAGGAGAGAACCGCGATCCTGGAGAAGACCGCCGCCGGAAAGATCGACATCCTCATCGGCACCCATGCCGTGCTGGCGAAAAATCTCAAGTTCCAGGACCTCGGCCTGCTCATCGTCGACGAGGAGCAGCGCTTCGGCGTCCGCCATAAGGAGCGCCTCAAACAGTTGCGCGCACAAATCGACGTGCTTGCGATGTCGGCTACGCCCATCCCACGCACGCTGCACATGTCGCTGGTCGGCCTGCGCGACATGTCGATCATCGAGACGCCACCGAAGGACCGCATGGCCATCCAGACCATCGTCGCCAAGTTCGACGAGAAGCTGGTGCGCACCGCCATAGAGATGGAGATGGAGCGCGGCGGCCAGACCTTCTTCGTCCACAACCGCGTGGAGACGATCTACGAAATCGCTGCAAAGATCCGCGAGTTGGTGCCCTCAGCGCGCATCGCCATCGGCCACGGCCAGCTCCCCGAGGCCGAGCTGGAGCGCGTCATGCTCGCCTTCATGAACCACGAGTACGATGTTCTGGTCGCGACCTCCATCATCGAGAATGGCCTTGACATCCCGCTCGCCAACACCATCCTCATCAACCGCGCCGACCGCCACGGACTGGCGGAGCTGTACCAACTCCGCGGCCGCGTAGGCCGCAGCAGCCGCCGCGCCTACGCGTATCTCCTCATCCCGCCAGATACGGAACTTACCGAGATAGCGCGCCGTCGCCTCGCCGCGCTCAAGGAGTTCTCCGATCTCGGCGCTGGTTTCAAGATCGCCGCACTTGACCTGGAACTACGCGGTGCTGGCAATATGCTCGGCGGAGAACAGTCCGGACACATCGAGGCCATAGGATTCGAGCTCTATTCCACAATGCTCGAAGAGGCTGTGCGCAAGATCAAGGGCGAAGAGGAGAAACCAGCCCATGCTGGGACCTCCCTCAACCTCGGCATTTCGGTGCGTATCGACTCCAGCTACATTCCCGAGGAGAACCAGCGGCTGCGCATGTACAAGCGCATCGCCGGAGCCGAAGACCAGGCCACGCTGGCCGATGTCCGCGCCGAGCTCGAAGACCGCTACGGCGATCCGCCCGAATCCGTCCTCAACCTGCTCGCCGCCGGCGAACTTCGCCTGCTCTGCGAGCGTCTTGGCATCGCGCAGCTCGACCGCAAGCGCACTCAGATCGACCTTCCCAGCTCAGCGCCAAAACCCGCGCCGCAACCGTCAACCTCGCGTCGCGCGCAGCCACAAAGACCGGTTGCGAAGGTCTTCGTCGAGATGCTGCACATCCGCTTCGCCGCTGCAGCGGCTGATACTTCGCAACAAGACAGCTCGTCGCTGGAGCGCACTGCCGTTGATCCCGCGGCGATGATGAAACTGGTGAGCCGCAACGCCAAGCGCGGCGCACAGTTCACGGCGCAAGGCGTTCTTCGCTGGCCGCTGACTTCGGCGAAGGCGGAAGACGTGATCGCAGAGACGCGAACTTTGCTGGAAGCGCTCAGCCCGCAATAATCTCGTTCGTTTGTCATTCCGCAGCACCTTTTTTGTCATTCCGCAGCGCAGCGGAGATTCTCTCTTGGATTGCAAGGGGATTTGTGCTGGTTTGAGCAAAAACACCTATGAAGTGGGTATGAGGTAGGGG
>Ga0302198_10004351_pt1 | contig 13699 bp, 16 predicted proteins | sample II_Bog_N2_2_FD_193521 | JGI IMG/M metagenome (GOLD analysis project Ga0302198, IMG submission 193521) | Peat permafrost microbial communities from Stordalen Mire near Abisko, Sweden - II_Bog_N2_2 | ecosystem: Environmental > Terrestrial > Soil > Wetlands > Peat | place: Sweden: Abisko... | reverse complement strand
CATCGGCGTCGTCTCGCTGCAGATCGTTCCGCTCCAGATGGCCCTCGTGCCGCTGCTGAGCCTGTTCTCCAACGGCGTCAGCATCGGGTCGTTCAACCTCCTGCCGGGAATCAACCTCGGCAACGCAGGAGCGAGCTTCGCAGAGGTGTGGATCGCCCACACGATCTTCGCCATGCCGCTCGCAATCTTCCTGCTGCACAACTTCATCTCGGCGCTGCCTGCCGACATCATGGAGGCGGCACGGGTGGATGGCGCAGGACACGGGCAGATCTTCTTCCGGATCGTGCTCCCGCTCGCGAAGCCGGCGCTTGCGGCCATCGCCATCCTGCAGTTCCTCTGGGTCTGGAACGACCTGCTGGTCGCCACGATCTTCACCTCAGGAGAGAACCTGCCGATCACCAAGGTGCTCAACGACCTCTCCGGCCAGTACGGGGCAACCTGGTACCTGCTCTCGGCCGGATGTTTCCTCGCTATCATCGTGCCGGTGCTGGTATTCCTGTTCTTCCAGCGCTACTTCGTTCGCGGCCTGCTGGCCGGAGCGACGAAGGGGTAAAGAAGCCCGCTGTCCTGAGTTGCGCCGGCCCAGCCAGGGCCGGCGCAACGCTCACCCGTGCCCAGACCTCGCGCGCTCGCAGAAAGCACCACACGCAATGACAACTGAATCTACTCACGCGCCGGAAACGACCCACGCGCGCCATCGAGCGGCGCCACCGGAACAAGGAACGCCGCCGTCCTGGTGGAGCAGCGCGGTCGTCTACCAGATCTACCCCCGATCGTTCGCGGACAGCGACGGCGACGGGATCGGCGACCTCGGGGGCATCCACCAGCACCTCGACTACCTGGCGAGTCTTCACCTCGACGCGTTGTGGCTGTCGCCGTTCTACGTCTCGCCGCAGGCCGATGCCGGCTATGACGTGCAGGACTACCGTGACGTTGACCCGCTGTTCGGTACCCTCGCCGACTTCGACCGGCTGCTCGACGCCGCACACGAGCGCGGAATGCGCGTACTGATCGACCTTGTGCCGAACCACACGTCGTCGAAGCATGACTGGTTCGTCGCCGCACTCGCATCGCAACCGGGCAGCCGGGAGCGCGCGAGATACATCTTCCGTGACGGGCTCGGCGCGGGCGGCCAGTTTCCGCCGAACAACTGGCAGTCGGTGTTCGGCGGCCCCGCCTGGACCCAGGCACCGGACGGGCAGTGGTACCTGCACCTGTTCGACTCCGAGCAACCCGACCTCGACTGGCTCAACCCCGAGATCGTGCAGGAATTCGACGACATCCTGAGATTCTGGCTCGATCGTGGTGTCGACGGGTTCCGCGTCGACGTGGCTCACGGCATGATCAAGGCCCACAATCTTCCCGACGCCGAGGTACAGTCCGGCACCATGATCGGTGGAGGCAACTCCGGACCGATGTGGGACCAGGACGGCGTCCACGACGTGTACCGTCGCTGGCGTTCCCTGCTCGCGACCTACCCGGGTGACCGCATCCTCGTCGCCGAAGCCTGGGTTGCGCCGTCCGAGCGCCTCAGCAGGTACGTGCGACCGGATGAGATGCACCAGGCGTTCAACTTCGACTACATGACGGTCGGCTGGAACGCGCTGGGGCTCCGGCGCGCGATCGACGAAGCGCTCGCTTCCAACCGGGCCGTCGGCGCGATGCCGACCTGGGTGCTCTCCAATCACGACGTCGTGCGTCACGCATCACGATTCGGGCTGTCCGACCCGACGAGCTGGCCGAAGGGCATTGCGTGGGATGACGAGCAGCCCCAGGCGGAGCTCGGTCTCGAACGTGCCCGTGCGGCCACCCTGCTCACCTTCGCGCTGCCCGGCAGCGCCTACCTGTTCGAGGGTGAGGAGCTGGGCCTGCCCGAGCACACGACACTGCCGGATGCGCGGCGACAGGACCCTGCCTTTTTTCGGACCGCTGGTGCCGAGGCCGGGCGCGACGGCTGTCGCATTCCGTTGCCGTGGAAGGCCGACAGCCCGGGTTTCGGATTCGGCCCGACCGGGGCGACCTGGCTACCGCAGCCACCCGAATTCGAGCAGCTCGCGGTCGACCGGCAGGATGGCGTCACGGGTTCAACCCTCGAGTTCTACCGCTCCGCGCTGGCGCTGCGGCGCGAGCTTCGGCTCGGTGAAGGTGACGTTCAGTGGAGGCTCGCGACCAGGGACATCCTGAACTTCGCGAACGGCGACCTGACCGTCGTGGCCAACTTCGGGCACGTGCCGGTCCCGCTGCCCCACGGGTTGACGGTTGCCCTGGCGAGCCAGGACGACTCGATCGTTGATGGCGAACTGCTGCCCAACCGGACGGTGTGGCTCCTGCCCCGTTCGTAAATACTCTTGTCAATACTCTTTTCAGGAGATTGTGTGACTGGTGGGGTTGGTGTTGCCGACCAGGGTGACATCCGCCACACCAGTCACACAAACTCCTGAATAAAGTAATCGATTCGGGTGTGGAGAACTTCGGATGCCCGGCCGCCGCTCCCGCCACACTGGTGCGCATGTCCCAGGCCGTCGCGATCATCACCGACCGGGTGCGGGAGCGGGTTCGGCGCGAGGGTGTCGACCTCGGCGACGAAGGCCTGGCCGAGCGATTCATCCACGACGAGGTCAGGCGATACAACGAGCGAGCCCTCGGCGGGCTGCTTCCGCTGTTGCCCGACGAAACGCAGGCTGCGAGCCAGGTGCTTGCGACACTGACGGGCTTCGGGGCCCTGCAGCCGTTCTTCGATGACCCTGACATCGAAGAGATCTGGATCAACTCGCCCACCAAGATCTTCGTCGCCCGCGACGGCGTTGCCGAGCTGACCGATATCGAGCTGACGGATGGCGAGATCCGCGACCTGGTGGAGCGCATGCTGCAGTCCTCGGGTAGGCGGGTGGATTTCTGTAATCCATATAATTGACATATGGAAGAACCGAAGCCACTGAGAGCCGCTATTTATGCCCGAATCAGCCGAGATCGCGAGGGCGCTGGCCTCGGCGTGGAGCGCCAAGAGGCCGACTGCAGGGCCCTTGCGGAGCGTCTCGGCTGGGAGGTATCGGCTGTCTACGTAGACAACGACATCAGCGCGTACAGCGGCAAACCAAGGCCTGAATACCGCGCCATGCTCGAAGCGGTCACCTCGGGACACATCGAGGGAGTGATCGCCTGGCACACGGACCGCCTGCACCGCCGAGCGACCGAGCTTGAGCAGTTCGTGGTCATTGCCGAGGCCCACCACCTGCAAGTCCAGACAGTGACGGCGGGGAACGTCGACCTGTCATCTCCCTCGGGCCGCATGGTCGCTCGCATGCTCGGTGCGGCAGCCCAGCACGAGGTAGACCACGCTCGCGAGCGCATGCAGCGAGCAAAAGACCAGATGCTGAGGGATGGGAAAGTCAGGGGAGGGGCACGCCCATTCGGATACGAGCAAGGAGGCATGATCCTTCGCGAGAGTGAGGCTGCGGTCATCCGCGAGGCTACGCAAGCGGTGCTGGCCGGCCGATCGCTCGCGGGGATCGCCCGAGACCTGAACAAGAGGGGTGTGCAGACGTCGAGAGGTGGCAAGTGGAACTACGGCACCCTCAAGGACATGCTCTTGCGACCACGCAACGCGGCGCTGTCCGCTCGAGGCTTGCCCGGGCGTAAGACGATGCACAGCGCCATGACGAACGAGCGTTACGAGGTCGAAATCGTCGGCAAGGCGCTGTGGCCCGAGGCCGTGAGCGAGGCCGAGTGGCGAGCGATGGTTTCGGTGCTGACCAGCCCGGAGCGGCGCTCGCAGAACGGTAACGACACGAGGTGGCTGGGGTCAGGCATCTACGTATGCGGGGTGCCGACTGGCGAGCTGGACGAGGACGGAGAGCCGATCCGATGCGGCAGCACGCTTCGCCCGGCGCCGTACGGCGGCACGGGCAACGGCGGTCGTGCTCGGACACACCTGTATCGGTGCGTTGCGAGTGCGCACCTGACCGTGAACACCGACCCGACTGACAAGTACGTCTTGCAGGCGGTCGCAGCGCGGGTCAAGGATCCGCGCGTGATCGCTGCGATGCACCGGCACGACCCCGAGCTTGAGGGAGCGAAGATCCAGCGCTCAAAGCTGGCGAGCGACCTCGCGAGGTTCGAGACGGACTACATCGAGGGCAAGATCGACGCCACGCTTCACCAGAAGGCGAAGGCGCGAGTCGAGGCCGAGATGGCGGCTCAGGACGCGATCATCACGAGGGCCCTGCGGTTCTCGAAGAGCGCCGAGGTGATCCGCTCGCGCGATCCATCGGCGGCGTTCCTCGCAGCAGATATCGACGTGCAGCGTGCCGTCCTGAGTGCGACCATGCGCGTCGAGGTGATTACCGCGAAGGAAGCGGGCCAGCCCATCGGCGGGAAGTGGACGCCGGAACGGCTGAGAATCACTCCGGCTGAGCGCGGCTAGTTATGCGTGCCAGTAGTGATTGGGGCTGACGGCATAGTAGATCACCCAGATAAGTCCGATGCCGCCTGTAAACAATGAGATGAGTGTCCAGGCGATTACGCTGTGGCCCTTTTGTTGGCGGTTATAAATAACTTCGCGTTTGACGTTGAGGTTTGCAGCTGTGGCTGGTCCAGTCACGTACGTGGGCTGAGGCGGTGCCACGGGCGCCGCGGGCGCTGCTTGGTAGTGGTCGGTCCACTGATTTCCATCCCACCAGCGCTGGCGCCCTTCGTTGTCGTAGAACCCTGCGGGCGGATTGCTGGACGGAGTCGTCATCCGTGGACCTCCTTGTATTCGTGGAATGGCACGCGATACATGCGAGGAAACTCTAGCGGCCTGCCACCCGCGCCTGTATGACCTGTTCGGGTTACCAAGCCAAGAACTGGACCTGAAAGGGAGGCGTGACAGTGCAACATGGATACCGCTAGCCTTCGGTAATGACCGATGAGATCCCCAGCGAATCCCCAGTTTCTGCACAGCCGCAGCCCCCTGTTGTTCCACCTGCTCCGCCGGCTGCCGCGCAGCCCGCGCCGCCAGTAGTTCAGACCGCCACTCCTCCCGGATGGTATCCGGACACGACACCCGGGCAAGAAGACCGCAAGCGCTGGTGGGATGGGACGAAATGGACTGACCGGTATCAGACCTCAACCGGCGGGCGCGGCACAGCGGCGCTCGTGCTCGGAATCATCGCTCTAGTGCTTGCCTTCAGTCCAGCTCTCAATTGGGCCGGACTGGTGCTCGCCATCATCGCCATCATTCTCGGCGCTCTAGGGATTTCAAAGCCGCTTGCGAAGTCTCGTTCTACGGTCGGTCTGGTCCTCGGCGCGGTGGCGTTAGTTTTGGCGATCGTATTCGGCGTCGTGTACGCACCGCTTTTTGCGAACACGTCATCGACTACCACGGGGTCATCCAGCCAACAGCAAGGCGGCAGCGGATCCTCCAGTAAATCAAGCTCATCGAGTACGCCCGCACCAGTGGCAAACGCCTACGACACGAAGTACGGTACGTTCACCGCACTGAGCCAGTCAGGAAGTGGGGACACAGTCATTCCGCTTCCAAGCGGCTTCGTTGCGGGAGTGCTCACTGCGAAGTACACAGGCAGCGATAACTTCGTGATCAACGGCTTGGACACGAATAATCAGTCGACCGGTGACCTTGCCGTGAATACGATCGGGTCCTACTCGGGCACCACACTTCTTGGAATATCGACCTTCGGAAGCAAGGACACGTCACTTCAGATTCAGGCGAGTGGCCCATGGACGATCAACGTCGCGCCGATAAGTTCGGCGCCTTCAACCGTTCCAGCGTCGGGAAGTGGGGACGCAGTTTTCCTCTATAACGGCGGGGCGTCCGACTGGGCGTTCACCAATAACGGTCAGGGAAACTTTATAGTCAACCAATACGCAGGTTCTGACTTCCCTGGCATCGACATCAACGAGATCGGTGCGTATTCCGGGAAGGACCCAGTAGACGCCGGTCCTTCCGTGGTCGAGGTTCTGTCAGACGGAGCTTGGACGATCACGCAATAAGGAAGTCGTCTTGTTGTCCAATGCCGATCGCTTCACGCGACCCCCCACTTGGGGGGGGCCGCATAAGCGGTTCATTGCCAGCTTTTGCCCAGTCTCCGGCGTAAAATGAGGTGATCATCGGCAGTACGTGTGGTAGCGGGCTAGCCAAACTGTGAAGAACCCCGTCCTTTATTGGACGGGGTTCTTTTTTTGCGACAAGCCCGACACACCGCGCGTTTACCCGATAGTTGCCTATGGGGTCGAGTAAAATTGAGTTGCTACCGCACCTGATTTATGCCCACGTTCTGGAAAGGGAATGTCGATGATCAACAGTTTGGAGCTTCAGCCCATTGAGCCCTCTTTGCGCTACTAGCGCCGTCGTAACGCCGTCCAGCCCTGACGAGTACTCGTCAGGGCTTGTAGTCGTTTCCGCAGTCGGTGCAGCGCATGACGCCCGCGTAGTTCTGGACCGATCCGTCTCGGTTCAAGAGCAGGGCTCCTTCGAGTTCAGTTCCGTCGGGCGCTACGCGCACTGGTCGGAACCACATACCTCCGCACGAGCAAACCGCCTCGTTCGGAGCTGTGGCGCGGTGTTCAGGGAACTGAATCAGCGTCATGCCGCTCCTGAGTCAAATAAGGGGGTGATATGGATGAAGACAAATCATGTGCCTAAAGGTCCCGGAGGGACCTGGAAGACCGGTCAGCGTGTTCCCGTAACTGGGGACTGGGCCGATCAGTACGGAGACGTCGTCCGCTTCGAAGCGGGCCACACGTTCCCGCCGTGCATCGACCGTAAGGGAGAATGCGCAAACCGTCACCTTGTTATGCGCGCCGCTGCCACGGCGTAATCGCATGGGGATGATCTCCTGACGGAGAGGCGAGGGTGTGAGCTTAGGCTCGCACCCTCGTTGTCGTTTTGGTCGCGATCCAGTTGTCCTCGGTTGGCCGATGCCCGGCGGAACATGTTTATAGGTTGCACCACTTAAGTACCACGCGCAAGCTCATTCCGCGTGAGGCGCGAATCTCGGCGCCGAGCAAGTCGCCTTGAGATTGATTCGCTCGAGCGGTGGACCAGTGACTTCGGCTTGGAAAAATGGCGATCTGCGCGACGCCGGACGGGGTTCGTAAGAGTTGCGCCAGGGCGCCGCGAAAAGCCGCCAGAACGCCGTCTGGCGTCGCGCAGAACGGCAGTTTTGCGAGACGTATCCCAAGAAATATCTCCGGACTTCGGCACGGAAGAAGCGTAGAATTACATTGTTGTAATTCTTCACGAAGAGCAACAACTTCACACATGCTCAAAGAGCTAGCTAGTCGATTTGCGATCAAATCGAGCGGGCTTGAAGAACGAGGCGTCAGGTATCCCAACGCCGAGTCGATGACTCGGAAGCGGCAACCCCAGCGGATGCAAACCGATCCTCGGGACGAAGCGGCGAACATGTGTTCACTTCAGTACCTCGAAGGAACACACCGCGATGAACGATTCGCCCATCACCAACATCATCCCCAATCCCACCAAGCCAACGCCCATCCCGGCTGCTGCGCGCCACTTCAGCGTCAGCCCGCGAACTGTTGGCAACTGGATCGCTTCGCGTTACATCGTTGCCTACCAGCGCGGCAGCGAGGTTCTTGTAGACCTTGACCAGATCGAAGAGGCATTCAAGACCAACAAGCACATGCGTGACGGTCGGCGGTTGCCTTTCGGCAAGGACGCAATCATCCTGCCGCTCGCGTATCGGGCCGAAGTCGTTACCGAGACCGAGGCGGCAGGACAGTGAGCCCGCAGGAGCTGGTGGCCTCGTGGCCGCCGATGTCGGACGCTCAGGTGGCGAAGGTCGCCGGGCTGCTGAGCCTTGTGCACGTCGAGGACGAGGCGGTGGCCTCGTGAACATCGAAAAGGCCGAGAAGCAGCTTCGTGCCGCCTACGGCGACGCAATCCCGGGCTCTGCGCGGAGGAACGCTCGCGCGGACGCGTGGGCCCAGGGTTTGGTGATGTGCCGGCACTGCACCGCCACTTTCCCGGCTGCCGAGGGCCACGGCAAGGACAAGGAGTTGTGCGCCGAGCACGCGGCCGAGCTGGCAGCGCATCTCTTGAGGTTTCGCCGAATGATGCAGCAGGCACTGATCGAGCTCGAAGAGCTGCTGCTCAGCGAGTTTCCTGAGGCGCTCGATGAGTGACGGCGGCCCGTGGCCGTTCCCAGAGGGCTGGCGCTCATGGAGCGACACCCAGAGGCACGAGTGGGCATACGTGAGCGACCCCGCCGAGGCAGTGAGCAGCGCCGAGCGGGAGTGGCGTAAGAATGCCGTGCGGGAGTGGGAGAACGAGCGGAGCAGGCCGAGGTACGGCGACGTTACCGAGGTCGTTCAGGCGACGATCGTCGAGCCGATGGAACTCGACCCGAGCGCGCCGCCACCGTGTCCCAACCTCAATGACACCCGGCACTATTGGGCCACGTGCCAGCATTGCCAGTTCCGGGCGATCTGGGCGCGTAACAGCGCTCAGGCGCAGTGGGATGCGCGCAAGGCGGTCGGACTGGTCGATGAGACCGTGTACGGCAATGATCTGTGGGATCGGCCGCCGATGACGACGCTGTTCGGGATCGGCGACGTGATCATCTCCGCAGAGGGTCAGCCGTGGTCGATCTGGGGCGCTGACGGCACCGGCAAGACGACCAGCGGCCAGCACTACACCAAAGGTCGGCTCGGTTTGCCGGGCTTCGAGACGATGTGGGATATGCCAATCACGCCTCTGCCCGAGGATCGCACCGTGCTCTATCTCGCACTCGATCGAACCCACCAGATTCAGGACGGAATGGTGCGCGGCACTGTCAGGGAGCGTGACGAGGAGCGGATGCGCCGCCTCGTGTTGAAGCCGAACACCCTCTACGGCCTCGCGACCGAAGCTGGTCTGGCTTGGATGTTGTCGCAGGTCGAGGAGCATCGCGCCGGGCTCGTGGTGATTGACTCGAGGAAGGACATCGGGGGCACGCTCGATCCGGAGTCGATCTCGGGTATCAACGAGGTTGTGCGGACGCTCGCTAATGACCTGGTGGAGGTACTCACGCTCGGCCACACGAACGAGAAGTGGCGGAAGGGACCGCCGACGATCGAGAGCATCTCAGGTCATCGCGAGGTGTCATCGGGGCACGGCAGCATCATCATCCTCGATGGAGACACGAGCGCAGCGACCAACTCGGTGCACCATGTCAAGGCAATTCGAGAGCTGATGGCGCCGATTGAGATTCAGAACAATCACGCCACAGGAATCGCGGCGGTGATCGGACCGGCTGGCAGCGGCTCTGGGCCAACGCAGATGACCATCGTGGTGAACGGCGTTGCCAAGAGCATCACCCTCGCGGCCAGCGCCGTGCAGAACAGGGTGATGCCGTTGATCGACGGGAACGCAACGGCCAATCCTGACGGCTGGGTGCTGTCGAGTCTCTTGATGCAGTTGCTTGGAGTGTCCAAGCTTGACCGCGTGTTCCGGGAGATTCGGGACATCGGTCTGATCGAGCACAACGGCAAGATGGGCCCGCAGAGCGCATGGCGGCGAGTGCCCACGAGCTAAGGACAAAGGACAAAGGACGCTGAGACAGAGGTGGCTCAGAGCTAAGGGCATAGCACTTAGCTATAGGTCCTTTGTCTTTGTCCTTTGTTTTCTAGCGCGCGAGCTGCCTCTGCATGAGCAGGATCCTCGTGGAGTTCAGCTTCAGCGGGGGAGCCGGGGGCCGCACGTCGCGAGAGGGAACAGGCGTCGTCCTCGCAACGAAGTTGGCCGTTCTCGCGGTCATCTCCATCTGGTATTTCTCGGCGTCCATCTCGATCTCCTTCGAGGCGAAAAGCGGGTGTAGTACAGTCCTGCTCGCCCTTACGCTCCATAGTCTGCCACCTATGGTCGCCGTAGTACATATATAGCCACCGACCTATGAACGGTCTAGGCTTAAATCGCGAGATCACCTCGCATCACTGTGCTGCTGGCGGGAGGGCCGAGCACTGGAGCTGGAGCTGGGGAGCCCTATGTTCGAATCAACCGCCGACACCAAAGCACGACTGGCGATGGCCTGGGACAGCGCCTCTCGTACACCGCTAATCACTCGCCTCGTGCCGCCACCGCCGAAGACTCCTGAAGGCTTCGCGGCGTGGGCGGTGGGGGACGATCACCCTCGAAGCATTGTCGTGCTACCGGCGATCACGCCGACGGCCACGTATGCCCAACACCAGCGCTACATCGCGAGGTTGATTGCCGACGCCACCGGGCATTGCCCGTTGTGCGGGCAGAGCGCGGGGCTGAGCCTCGACCCTGAGCGAGACCGCGCGCTGTGGCGAGTGGCACCCCTCGTGATCGAGGTGAGTCACGTGAACGGCTGCCCGGCGACGTTCGATGACGAGGACAAGCACCTGTTCCCGGTCTTCACGAAGGAGAACGGATCATGACTAGGCGAGGCAGCATCGCTGTAGGCCACCAGCAGGCGGTGGTGAGCGGCATCATGGCCGAGCAGCGACAGGCGCAGATCAGGGCGGACCGCGAGCGCTTCGAGAAGGACCTCGCAGCGCGGCGAGCCGAGGTCGAGGCGCTGAGCCCGAAGCCACCTGAGCCGGCGCCGGAACAGCCGCCGTACACCGCGCTGTACGTGCGGACCGGTGCAAACCGGACGCCCCAGAATCCTCCGACATTGGTGACGCCTGCGCATGGCGGCTCCTTGTCGGTGTCGGAGGCACAGCCTCCGGCCTCTGCCAGCGGCACCCCAGCGCTAATCCAGCAGAGGCCGGAGGTGCCTGAGGGCTCGGTCGTCCTGAGTCCCGGCGAATGGCGCGCGGTTTCAAACTTGATGGCGCTCCAGACCGAGCTGGCCATCGCCCAAGCCAAGGAGAAGAAGTCGTGAGTGGCACAAGTCCATGCAAGAACTGCGGCATCGCCGTCGAGATTGACGACCCGTCCAAGATCGAATGGATGCAGTCACTCGGGCGGACCATCCGGTTCAAAGACGGCGGCGAGATGATGCGGGACGAGGAACGACGCTACGCGTTCGTTACCTGCCCCGATTGCCAGAAGCTTCACGACCAGGCGGTGCGGTTGGCAAGCGACCATCCTCGGGTGCGCCAGCAGTTGGGGTCGCGGTACTACGCGATCATCGCGATCGAGAACACCCTGTTCGCGCTCGAGGCGTTGGACGTGAAGCCGAAGGGCTTCGAGATTGTGTTCTCAACCGACGCGCGGATGCTGGCCGCGACCCGGCTTCTCGGGTCGCACGGTGACGTCCGGTTCTCCGCTTTGTGGGTGCCGTACGTCCTCGCGTACGACCAGAGCAAGCGGCCGTGGGCCGAGAAGCGATGGGGCCACCTCAGCGATGAGAAGAGGGTCGTCCTGTCCGCTGATTACGTCGAGCTGCTTCGAGGCATTGCGGAGAAGCCGCAGGCGTTCCCACCACCAGCGGGCGGCCCGCGTGGCTGCCTGATGTGCGGAGTCGGCACGGTCACAGCACTGCCTAGTGTGCAGAAGGTCGGTGGCGCTTGGCGCGGGCCGTACAGGGCCGCACCCGGCACACTCGGGGCTGGGCGAACGGTGTCGTCGAAGATGATCGAGGGCTTCTTGTGCCCCCGGTGCGAGAGGGCCTCAGAAGCGGCGGGAGCGATCGGTCACGGCGCGATGGAAATCAGCATCTTGAACTTCATCGGGAGCGCACGGAGCCCGCTGTGGGGCGACGAGGAGTTGGGCGGGATCGCAGCATGGTGCGCGCTGCCAGCCGGGACGCCGCCGAATGATCTGCCGTGGTCCCACATGGACACGGAGCCGCTGAAGGCGAAGCTGTCGAGGCGGGGACGAGTCTTGTCGCGGGTGAGCTGATTGGACTACGACGACGAGCCCAGCGATCACGCCGCGGAGATCCTGGGCGAGCACACCGAGGCGGTCTGGCAAGGGAGCCACTGGCTCGTCTTTGCCGACGCCGGATGGATCGGAAATGTCGGGTTCCACGACCTCGGAACCTTCATCGCGCGGCCAGCACCGTACGCCCTGCTGCCCACTGGGCTGCTCGGCCCGGATGCGTGGGAATTGATCGAGCTTCTGGTCAGAATCTCAAGATTTCGCGTGCCGTGAGGTGGTGCTAGACGTAGCTCGTGCCGAGGCTTGACCGCATGTTCTCGGCAAGGTCGTCCATAGCCTTCTCGATCGCAACCATGTGCTTGACGCCGTTCTCGATGTAACCAAAGCCAATCTCGTTTGCCCACTCGGTGAAGGCAATGAGAACCAGTTTCATGTCGTGGTCGATCGTGGAGTCGAGCAGAATCATCTCCGCGCGTGCTTCGCGCCAATCGCTGAACCATTCGGCTGGCGTGAGATGCCACAGTTGCGTCTCGTTGCCTGCGGTTTGTATCAGTTCAGACATTGCCCTGTACCGCTCCTCAGCGAGCTTGTACGCGCGAGAGAAAACCAGTCGCTTGCTCTCAAACAGCAATTCGTTTTGTCTTCGTCGTGTTTCGAGGTCCTGAACGTCCTTGTCGAAGGTCAAGCGCGTGCGGTCCCGTCGCGCGACAAAAAGTCCCGCCACAATCTGCACCAACAGTGCGCCGCCCGCTCCGATGGCGGCGGCACCCAAGAGGGGACCAGTAGGATCACTCATTCTCGGAAGCCTAACGATCGGCATCAAAAGCGGACGGAAAAATTGAAAAATGCCGGTCAGAAATATGTCTATTTGTTGGTTTGCAGTTGAGCTCACCGTTCGTCGACTCATCCCTGCCAGACGGCTCGCGGCTTCATGTCGTCATTCCCGACATCACGGCGCGGCACTGGGCGGTCAACATCCGCAAGTTCGCGAGACGAATCCGGAGCCTGCAGCAACTGGTCGAGCTCGGTTCGTTGTCGCACCGGGCGTCGGAGTTCCTGCGCATGTGTGTGCTGAGCGGGCAGAACATCCTGGTTTCCGGGGCGACCCAGAGTGGCAAGACGACCATGCTGAACGCGCTGTTGTCCGCGACCCGCAGCGTCGAGCGCATCGTGACCGTCGAGGAGACCTTCGAGCTCGACCTGTCCGCGCGAGATACGGTCGCAATGCAATGCAGACAGGCGAGTCTCGAAGGCACAGGCGAGGTCGGGCTTCGCCGACTGATCAAAGAGGCGCTGCGGATGCGTCCCGACCGCATCGTGGTCGGTGAGGTCCGCGAGGCCGAAGCGCTCGACCTCCTCATCGCGCTCAACAGTGGACTGCCGGGGATGTGTTCGATTCATGCCAACAGTGCCCGGGATGCCCTCGCCAAGCTGTGCACGCTGCCGCTGCTCGCGGGCCGCAACATTGATTCCGAGTTCGTGGTTCCGACGGTCGCGAGCTCGATGGATGTGGTCGTGCACTGCGAGTTGCAGCGCAGCGGCCAGCGCAGGGTCGTCGAGATCATCGCGCCGAGCGGGCAATCGGTCGGATCAGTCCTGGAAGCAAGCTCGATCTTCGCGCTACGAGACGGAGAGCTGCAGGCCACGGGCGGCTACCCGGCCCGCACCACAAAGTTCCAGCGGGCCGGGTTCGACCCGGCAGCAGTCCTGGCACCGGTGCACGCATGAGTGTCGCGCTCGGGCTTCTGCTCGGAATCGGATTAGTCCTGGCCGCCTCTCCACTGATCTGGCCCGCAACCGGGCCTGGCGATCGCCGCCGAAGTGTGACGCGCGCCCGTGAGCTGCTGGTGCAAGCGGGCCTGCCTCGGGTGGGCCTCGCCGCTGTCGTCGCAGTGTCGGTCATCCTTG
>Ga0302198_10004340_pt1 | contig 13715 bp, 14 predicted proteins | sample II_Bog_N2_2_FD_193521 | JGI IMG/M metagenome (GOLD analysis project Ga0302198, IMG submission 193521) | Peat permafrost microbial communities from Stordalen Mire near Abisko, Sweden - II_Bog_N2_2 | ecosystem: Environmental > Terrestrial > Soil > Wetlands > Peat | place: Sweden: Abisko... | reverse complement strand
CAGCCCACGCTTCCTAGGGCGTGCCGGTCAGCAGGCGACGGGTGGCGGCTTCGACGTCGGCTTCGCGCATCAGGCTTTCGCCGACGAGGAACGTGCGTGCGCCGCAATGCGACAGGCGCACACAGTCGGCGTGGGTGTTGATGCCGCTTTCGCCGACGAGCAGCGCGCCTGCGGGGGCGAGCGGGGCGAGGCGTTCGGTCGTGGCGAGGTCGGTGACGAAACGCTTGAGATCGCGGTTGTTGACCCCGATCAGGCGCGAGGCAAGGCCGTGGGCGCGCTCCATTTCAGCCTCGTTGTGCACTTCGACGAGCACGTCCATGCCCTGTTCGCGCGCGGCGGCTTCGATCTCGGCCATTTGCACGTCTTCCAGCGCGGCGACGATGATCAGGATCGCATCGGCGCCGATCGCGCGGGCTTCGGCACATTGCCACGGGTCGACCATGAAATCCTTGCGGATCACCGGCAGATCGCATGCCGCGCGGGCGGCGATCAGGAAATCCTCGTGCCCCTGAAAATAGGGCGCATCGGTCAGCACCGACAGGCACGCCGCGCCACCTGCCTGATAGGCGCAGGCATGGTCGGCAGGGTGAAAATCGGCGCGGATCAGGCCCTTTGACGGGCTCGCCTTCTTGATTTCGGCGATCAGCGCGAAGCCCGTGGCGGCGCGTTTGCGCAGCGCGGCCTCGAATCCGCGCGGGGCGCTTTGTTCGCGGGCGCGTTCGGCCAGAGCGCCCAGGCTTGTCGCGGCCTTGCGCGTGGTGACTTCGTCGCGCTTGGTGGCGCAGATTTCGGCGAGTTTGTCAGTCATGCTCTGCAATCCATCGGCCTTGAACTATCACGCAAGCGTGGCGATCCAGCACTCGAGCAAGGCCTTGGCGAGCCCCTTGTCGAGCGCTTCGGCGGCTTCTTCGACGCCGGCGTGCCAGTCGGTGACCTCTCCGGCGATGATCAGCGCAGCGGCGGCGTTGAGCAGCACGGCGTCGCGATAAGGCCCCGTCTCGCCCATCAGCAGGCGGCGCAGGGCCCCGGCATTATAGGCTGCATCGCCACCATGGATCGCCGCGACCGGCGCCGTTGCCAACCCGGCATCGCCCGGTGTCACGCGGTGCATCAAGACGGCATCGCCCGCGACATCGGCGACCTCGTTGCCGCCGGCAAGGCTCAGCTCGTCCAGCCCTTCATCGCCCGAGACGACAAAGGCGCGGGTCGTGCCGAGCCGACGCAGCGCCTCGCCATAAATCGGGACATAAGCGGGCCGCGCGATGCCGACCAGTTGCCGGGTCACGCCCGCAGGATTGGCCAGCGGCCCCATCAGATTGAAAATCGTGCGCCGTCCGATGGCGCGGCGGATCGGCATGATCCGGCCCATCGCCGGATGATGGCGCGCGGCAAACAGGAAGCAGATGCCCAGATCGCGGAGCGTGGCCTCGGCGGTCTCGCCTGCACGATCGAGATTGAGCCCGAGCGCTTCGAGCGTGTCGGCGGCGCCCGCCTTGGAACTGGCCGCGCGGTTGCCGTGCTTGGCCACCGGCACGCCGCAGGCCGCAACGACAAGGCTGACTGCGGTCGAGACATTGAGCGTGTGATGCCCGTCGCCGCCGGTGCCGCAGACGTCGATGGCCCCGGCGGGCGCATCGATCGGGATCATGCGCGCGCGCATCGCCCGCGCCGCACCGGCGATTTCCGACGCGGTCTCGCCCCGGTCGGACAGCGCGATCAGGAACGCGGCGATCGCTTCGTCATCGACGCGCCCGTCAAGAATCGCGCCGAAAGCCCGTTCAGCCTCATCCTCGGTCAGCGGTGTTGCGCAAACCTGCGGCAGCGCGGTCATTGCGCCGCGTGGCCGGCGAGAACGCGCGGGGTGATCCCGCAAAGCGCCAGGAAATTGGCGATCATCGCATGGCCATGTTCGGTCGCGATCGATTCGGGGTGAAACTGCACGCCGTGGATCGGTTTGCTGACATGGCGAAAGCCCATGACATGGCCGTCGTCCGACCGCGCATTGACGACCAGCACATCGGGAATGTCGGTCACGATCAGCGAGTGATAGCGCGTCGCGGTAAACGGCGAGGGGATGCCTGCAAACAGCCCGGTGCCGTCATGGGTAACCTGGCTGGTCTTGCCGTGCATCAGCCCGCCGCGCACGACTTTGCCGCCGAAATACTGGCCGATCGATTGGTGGCCGAGGCACACGCCCAGCAACGGCACCCCGGCATCGGCGGCGGCGCCGACCAGATCGAGGCTGATCCCCGCTTCATTGGGCGTGCAGGGGCCGGGCGAAATCAGAAAGCCTTGCGCGCCCGAAGACAGCGCTTGCCCTGCCGAAAGCGCATCGTTGCGCACGACGTCGACTTCGGCCCCCAGCTCCATCAGATAATGGACCAGATTCCAGGTAAAGCTGTCGTAGTTGTCGATGACGAGGATCATGGCGCTCTATTGTCCGAACTTTGCTTCGCTCGCCACCCGGATCGCTTCGCGCGCGGCGGCGAACAGCGCGCCCGATTTGGCTTCGCATTCGTGCTGTTCATAGACCGGGTCGCTGTCAGCGACGATGCCGGCGCCCGCCTGAACATGCATCACGCCGTCCTTGAGTACCGCCGTGCGCAGAACAATGCACGAATCGACCGAACCGTCGGGCGCGAAATAGCCCACGCCGCCCGCATAGGCGCCGCGCGTTTCGGGCTCCAGCTCGGCGATGATTTCGCAGGCGCGCACTTTTGGCGCGCCGCTGACCGTGCCCGCCGGGAATCCTGCAAACAAGGCATCGACGGACGAGGCGCGCGCGGTGTCGAGCTGCCCGACGACATTCGAGACGATGTGCATGACATGGCTGTAGCGTTCGACGGTATAGCTTTCGGTCACGCGCACGGTGCCCGCCTGGGCAACCCGACCGACATCGTTGCGACCCAGGTCGAGCAGCATGAGGTGTTCGGCGCGTTCCTTGGGATCGGCGAGCAGGCTGGCCTCGTTGGCGCGGTCTTCTTCCGCCGTTTTCCCGCGCGGGCGCGTCCCGGCGATCGGGCGGATGGTCACTTCGCCGTCGCGGATGCGCACGAGGATTTCCGGGCTTGACCCGATCAGCGCAAAGCCGGGCAGATCGAGGAAATAGAGAAACGGCGAGGGGTTGATCCGGCGCAGCGAGCGATAGAGCGCCGACGCCGGAAGCGGGAACGGCGTGGTAAAGCGCTGCGCCAGCACGACCTGAAAGATGTCGCCCGCCTCGATATAGTCCTTCGCCTTGCGCACCATCGCGGCATAGCGTTCGGGCTGCATGACCGGGTTGCGCGCGGGCTCGACCGGTTCGGCAAGGCGCGGCTCTGCGGGCAGGGGGCCGTTCAATCCGGCCAGCGCCGTATCGATCCGTTCGCCCGCGGCCTCGATCGCGCGCGGCGGGGCCAGCGAAGAGGCCCAGATCGGCGCGACGGCAAACAGTTCGTCGCTCAGCCGGTCGAACACCAGCAGCACGGTCGGGCGCACGAACAGCATATCGGGCAGTTCAAGCGCGCTGTCGGGCGCGCGCGGCAGTTTTTCGACGAGGCCGATCGTTTCATAGCCGAAATAGCCGACCAGACAGGCCAGCACCGGCGGCAATCCGGCGGGCACGTCGATGCGGCACTGATCGACCAGCTTGCGCAATTCTTCGAGGCTGTTGCCTGGCATCGGCGCAAAGGTATCGCGACAGGTGGCCCAGGCGCGGTTGATCTCTGCCGCCGTGCCGCGCGCGCGAAACACCAGATCGGGGGCGAGGCCGAGCAAGCTGTACCGCCCTCGCACTTCGCCGCCCTGCACCGATTCGAGCAGGAAATCGCCCCGGCCTTCGCGCATCAGTTTGAGCGCGGCGCCGACCGGGGTTTCGGTATCGACGATCAGCCGCCGCCAGATAAGCGCGGGGCGCCCGTCGCTCAGTGCGGCGAGCGCGGCGGCCGCGTTTTCCGGCGCCGCAAGATCGAGATCGGCGGTCGCGCTCACTGTTCGCCCGAGGGCTGGCTGCCTGCCAGATTGCTGCGCACGGTGCCGATGGCTTTTTCGTTGCGCTTCGAGCCGATTTCGCGCGTGATCGCCGAGCGCAGTTGCTCTTCGTATTCGTGGCCCGCGGCCTTGCCGAGTTCGCTCTGTGCCTGTTGCACCATCGGGTCATTGGCCGCGATCGTGCCCGGTTCGACCGAATCGAGCGACACGATCAGCCATCCGGCCTGATTGGGAGCGGCGAGCTTTTTCGCGCCGGGCCTGGACATCGAAAACATCAGCGCGAGCGGTGCAGGTACGCGGCCTTGCATCTGCGCGAGCTGTTCGCGGGTAATGCCCAGGTGATCGACTGGCGGCAGCGCGACGCCGAGCGCCTTGCCCGCTGCATCGAGCGGGGTCTTTTTGGCGAGCGCGGCCAGCACTTTGTCGGCGGCGGCAGCGGCGGCGTCGGCGCCATGCTGACGCGTCCAGTCGGCAGCGACTTGCGCCTTGATTTCGGCCAGCGGGGCCGGGGCGGCAGGCGTGATCGCGCCAACGTCATAAACGGCAAAGCGCGCGATGCCGGCTGCGGCTGCGGGCACGGCGGCGATCTGCGCCATGCCTTCATGCTCCATGCCGAATGCGGTCTGGAGCAGGGCTTGAACTTCGGCGGGCAGCTTGGCCTCGGGCTTGCCGGGCACGGTTCCGTCGGACTGCACCGCGTCGGTGGTCTGCACGGTCAGTCCATAGGCTTTGGCAACATCGCCGAGGCTGGTGCCGCCTTCGATTTTTTCGCCGATCTGGGTGGCCAGTTCGGTCAGCGCCGCCTTGTGCTTTTCGCCAGCCAGCGCCGCGACGATTTCGCCGCGCGCTTCGTCGAGCGTCTTGCCCGGCTTTTTGGTGATCCCGTCGATTCGCGCCACGACCCAGCCGAGCGCGCCCTTGACGGGGCCCGTCGTCTTGCCTTGCGCGCCGGCAAAGACCGCGTCGGCCACGGCCTTCGAACCGTCGGTGGCCAGCTTGTCATGCGTCGCATCGGCAATCTTGGCGGGCGCAAGCCCTTTGGCGGTGGCGGCCGCCTCGATCGATTTTCCGCCCGCCACTTCGGCGGCAAACGCCTTTGCCGCCATTTCGGTCGGCAGGATGACTTGCGTGATCGAGCGCATTTCGCCGGGGGCATATTGGGCGGCATTGGCCTGATAGCGCTTGCGCACATCGGCCTCGCTCGGCGCGGGGACGGATTTCAACGAGGCTTCATCGATGACCGCATAGCGGATCGTGCGGCGCTCGGCGCGGCTGTAGCGGGCGAGGTTCGCCTTGTAGAAATCGCCGATCTGGCTGTCGTTCGGCGCGGCTTTGGGCGCAAAGGCGGCCGATGGCAGGAACAGCAGATTGCCGGTGCGCTTTTCCTTGAGCAGCGCGGCATAGGTCTGCGTAACGGTGGTCGGCATTGCGGCGCCTTCGGCGGCACCGGCAAACACCAGGCGACTCATCTGTCCTTTGGCGATGTCGTCGCGCACCAGTTTGTCGGTCAGCCCGCGCTGGGCCAGCAACTGGTTATAGGCGTCCTGGCTGAACTTTCCGTCGGGGCCCTGAAACGCGGGCAGCTTGGCGATTTCGCTGTCGACCAGGCGATCGCTGATGCCGATGCCGTATTTTTTGCCCCATTCCCACGTCGCGGCGCGGTCGATCAGCCCGGTCATGACTTCTTCGAGCACGCCTTGTGCAAGAAAATCCTTCATGGTCAGCGTCGGTGCGCGCTGACGCTGGCTTTCAAACGCGTTGCGGATGGTCTTGTCGAGCTCGCCGGTGGTGATCCGTGAGCCGCCCACGCTCGCCACGTTTTCCCCGCCGATCAGGCTGCCGGTGCGCATGCCGCCGACATCGGCCCCGGCAAAGGCGAGCACGATCAGGACAAGAAAGACAAGGCCCAGCACGGCGCCGAGGCGAGACCTGGTAATGGCACGGAAAAAGTCGAGCATGACAGCCGATCGATAGCAGGAACAATGCGCGCTGCCTTAGATAGAGTTTCGATGTTCGCCAAGCCCCACAGATAGGGTTCGGTCTTGCATCGGTCTTCCAGCGGCAACGATCCCCCGCATCACCCCATTGGCATTTTGCAATCGCGGCGCGCATTTGGTAGCCGCATTGGGAACAAGCCGATTCCCGAGGAGCGTGCCGCCCGGCGGAAACGTTTGCGCGGAATGGGTGACAGAAATTCAGGAACAAGCAGGGGCTTATGGCGCATCGACCCTATATCGTGGGCAACTGGAAGATGAATGGCACCCGGGCCATGCTGGCCGAGGCGCGCGCCATCGACCGGGGCGCGCAGCGCTACAGTGGTGTTCAGGTCGCGCTGGCGCCGCCGTTTCCACTGCTCGGCCTGTTGCGTGAAGAAGTCTCGGCCATCGGCGTCGGGGGGCAGGATTGCCACACCGCCGTCAAAGGCGCGCATACCGGCGATGTCTCGGCGGCGATGCTGGCCGACATCGGTTCGGGCTTTGTCATCGTCGGACACAGCGAGCGTCGCCGCGATCATGGCGAGACCGACGCCGTCGTGCGCGCCAAGGCCGAAGCCGCGCTGGCGGCGGGGCTGGGCGTGATCGTGTGTGTCGGTGAAACGCTTGACGAGCGCGACGGCGGGCATGCCGAATCGGTCGTTGGGCGGCAGGTCGATGGCTCGCTGCCTTTGGGCGAGGGGGCGATCGAGGCTGCCGCTGCGGGCAAGCTGTCCGTTGCCTATGAGCCGGTCTGGGCCATCGGCACCGGGCGCGTCGCGGCGGTCGAGGATGTCGTGGCGATGCATGCCGCGATTGCCGCGCGGCTCGATGCGCTGTTGGGCGATGCAGGCCAGGACGTGCGCATCCTTTATGGCGGGTCGGTCAATGGCGAAAACGCAGCCGGGCTGCTCGCCGCCAAAGGGGTTGGCGGGGCGCTGGTCGGCGGGGCCAGCCTGACTGCCGACGCCTTTTTGCCGATCGTCGCGGCGGCAGGGACAGTCGAGGCCTAAGGTCTTTGCCCTTTGCGCGTCGTTCTTCGCGCCGCGCCAGCTGGCCGGGCTTGCACTGCGGCGTCCTCGCGCCTAAGTGCGCCATCAATCCGCGATGCGCGGAAATCCATTCAGGCGAGTAGCCATGACCTTGTTTCTTTTCCTTACCGTGGTCCAGGCGATCGTTGCGGCGCTGCTGGTCACGGTAATCTTGATGCAGAAGTCCGAAGGCGGCGGCCTCGGCGTCGGCAGCAGCCCGTCCGGTTTCATGTCGGCGCGCGGCGCGGCCGACTTCATGACTCGCGCGACGAGCGTGCTGGCGACGGCGTTTGTCGTGCTGTCGGTCGTGCTGGCGGCGCTGGCGGTCAATGCCACGGCGACTCACAAGATCGACACGTCGCTGAACCGTTCGGCCCCGGCGCCGGCCGATCCGCTGGCGGGTGCGCAAAATGCCCCTGCCACTCCGGCACAGGCTCCGGCTCCGGCGGCGAAGCCTGTCGCACCGGCTGACCCGCTTTCGGGCGCCGCGAAGCAGTAACACTGTCTCGGCAAGAGATGGCCCGGCAAGAGATGGTTTCTCGCAGGGCCGCTTCGGTCGGCAAATTCAGCTTGGAAGAGGTGTCGGTCGCGCTTTCGCCATGATGGCGAGGCGGGGCCGCGCTTTTTCGTGATGTGAGTCCATGGACTCGGGGGTACGTGCGAATTGCGGGGGATATTTTCCCGGCAGACGCTTGCGCCCCTCCAACCTCTGACGTTAAGGCTCAACTCCCATGGCGCGGTACATATTTATCACCGGCGGCGTGGTCTCCTCGCTCGGCAAGGGTCTTATGGCGGCGAGCCTCGCGGCTCTGCTTCAGGCGCGCGGCTATCGCGTGCGGATCCGGAAATTCGACCCTTATCTCAATGTCGATCCAGGCACGATGAGCCCCTATCAGCATGGTGAAGTCTATGTCACCGATGACGGGGCAGAGACCGATCTCGACCTTGGCCACTATGAACGCTTTACCGGCGTTTCGGCGCGTCAGGCCGACAATATCACCTCGGGCCGAATCTATCGCGACATCATCACGCGCGAACGGCGCGGCGATTATCTCGGCGCGACGGTGCAGGTGATCCCGCATGTCACCGACGCGATCAAGGAATTCGCCCAGGCCGAAACCGACGATCTCGACTTTGTGCTGTGCGAAATCGGCGGCACGGTCGGCGACATCGAGGGCCTGCCGTTCATCGAGGCGCTGCGTCAGCTGCATAATGAGCTGGAACGCGAACTCACCTGTTTCGTCCATGTCACGCTGGTGCCCTATATCGCGGCTGCGGGCGAATTGAAGACCAAGCCGACGCAGCATTCGGTGCGCGAACTGACCGGGCTCGGCATTCAGCCCGACATCCTGCTGTGCCGCTGCGAAAAGCCGCTGCCCGAAGGCGAACGCGCGAAAATCGCGCAGTTCTGCAATGTGCGCAAATCGGCAGTGATACCCGCGCTCGACGCCAGCAGCATCTATTCGGTGCCGCTGCAATATCATGCCGAAGGGCTCGATAACGAAGTCCTGCGCCATTTCGGCCTGACCGCGCCCGAGCCCGAATTGTCGCGCTGGATCGAAGTCGTCGATCGCTTTCACAATCCCGAAGGCGAAGTGACGATCGGCGTGGTCGGCAAATATGTCGGCCTGCCCGATGCTTATAAATCGCTCAACGAAGCGCTGGTCCATGGCGGGCTGGCCAATCGGGTCAAAGTCCATATCCGCTGGATCGACGCCGAACTGTTCGAACAGGGCGATGCCGAAATCGCCGCGCAGCTTGAACCGTTGCACGCGATTCTCGTCCCCGGCGGCTTTGGCGAACGCGGCACCGAAGGCAAGATCGCCTCGGTCCGCTTTGCCCGCGAACGCGGCGTGCCGTTCTTCGGCATTTGCCTCGGCATGCAGATGGCCTGCGTCGAAGGCGCGCGCAACACCGCCGGGATCGCGGGCGCCGGTTCGACCGAATTCGGCCCTGTCGCCGATCCGGTGGTCGGCATCATCACCGAATGGATGACGCCCGAAGGTCTCGAAACCCGCGCCGAAGGCGGCGATCTTGGCGGCACGATGCGGCTGGGCGCCTATGAAGCGCGGCTTGACGGCAACAGCCGCGTCGCGTCGATCTATGGCGCGACCACGATCAGCGAACGCCACCGCCACCGCTACGAAGTCAACGCCGCCTATCGCGCGCCGCTCGAAGCGGGCGGGCTGGTCTTTTCGGGCATGTCGCCCGACGGTCTGCTGCCCGAAATCGTCGAGCGCCCCGACCACCCGTGGTTCATCGGCGTCCAGTTTCACCCCGAACTGAAAAGCCGCCCCTTGGACCCGCACCCCCTGTTCCGCGATTTCATCGCGGCGGCGGTCAAGCAGGCGCGGTTGGTGTAACGCGCTCTATTATCGTCATTCCCGCGCACGTGGGAAACGCAGTTCACTGGAGGTAATCCGGTGACAACGAAGCAATGACGCGCGAAATTGCCCCGATGGTCACCCTCATGGCGTCACAGCGCAACGGCACGCTCTATCTCGGCGTAACGTCGAATCTGCTGCAACGTATCGCGCAACACCGTGAGGGCACGCTCGGCGGCTTCACCGCTGCCCACAGCGTCAAACTGCTCGTCTGGTACGAACCACATGCGACAATGGAGTCCGCCATCTTGCGTGAAAAGCGCGTCAAGGCGTGGCGCCGGGCCTGGAAACTGGACCTGATCGAAACCGGCAACCCGGATTGGCGCGATCTCGCGACCGACTTCGGCTTCGAACCGTTGCGCGAAACTGGATTCCTGCGTTCGCAGGAATGACGAAGACAAGGTACGTCAATTGGCTGGCGGGGGGGGGCGCAGTGCGAGGCATACCATCCCGCATTTCGTCATTCCTGCGAACGCAGGAATCCAGCGACAACAGGTCGATGATCGCCAATGATTCACCACCAAACTATAATGCGGAAGTGAGCATAATCTTGCCGCGACTACAGGTGTGAGGCTTTGTACGATACTCGTTTCCTGCATTTGCAGAAATGACGACGGTTGGGTCGGATCTGCCAACAAGATTGGCCGGTTTTGTGTGGTTTCCGGTCAGGCAAGTTTCGGGCGGGCACATGTCGAAAACAGACATTGCGATTGGGGCATATGCCCGCGAATGGCGAAGATGTTATCGACTGCTACCTCAGAGGCTGGCTGTCCTCACTTCCCTTGCTGCTCGATGAAATGAACCACAGTCTTGACCACGTTTGGCGCAAGCGGCAGATTTGGGTCAGCATAGGTGGCGAAGTTTGCCCGCCGGTCATCCGACGCGACTTGCTTCAAGACGTGATTTGTTTCGGGCAGCAGCATGAGCGTGGCGGACGGATCCGCTGCCATGAGACGGTGTGCGTCCGCCACGCTGACCTGAAGGTCTTTTTGTCCCTGTATCACCAGTACCGGCTTGCTGGCCTTGGCGATGAGCACGGCCGGGTCCACAGCAATTTCGCTGATCAGGAAGCCTTGTATTTGCGGCCTGAACAATGTGGTGGCCAGAGGTGGCGGCAGGCTCGCCGCATCGACACGCTGGCCTGCGGACAGCGTGTCGATCGCGCGGTTCGCTGCATCGAGGATCGGGGCGTTGGCCGGGTTGGCACCAAGCTGCTCCTTGAGCACCACGCCGAGCGGGCGGCCGGGAGTAGACACCAGCACCAATCCGCAAATGTGCTCTGCCCCGGAAGCGGCAGTGGCGAGCGCGACAAGGCCGCCCTCGCTGTGCCCCAAAAGCCAGACGCAGCGCGCGCCGGTTCGCTGCCGGATCGCGGCGATCCAGGATTTTGTATCCGTCACATAGTCACCGAGCGTCACGGCATTGCCATCGGGGACCGCCGCCGCGCTAGCCAAAAGGCCGCGCTTGTCTATCCGGACGCTCGCGATCCCGTTCTGGGCAAGGCCCTCTGCGAGGAGGCGGTACGTCGCGGCCTTTATGCCGAGTGGGCTGTCCCCGTTGCGGTCGGTGGGGCCAGAGCCGGGCAGAATGAGCACCACCGTCCCGACCGCGCCCGCATCGCCAGTGATAGTACCCTTCAGTGGTCCGTTGGGTCCTGCGGCGGCAATATCGGAAACCGTACCGTTTACCGGTGAGACGAGCGCAGCTGCCGTTCCCAAAACCAATGAAGCGAACAACATGCCATCTCTCCGCCAACTTGCATCGCCGCCTATAGCGACCGCACGTGAACGTATGAAGTCTGTAAGCGCAGGCGTGCCCACATGAACGACCGGCGATTAAATGGACTACTGTTTCGAGGTGGGAACGGCGGCTTGTGGTCGTGACCAGACGACGGATTCGAGCCCGCCAAGCATCCGCTTGACCTCAGCATGCCCCCACGCAAAAGGGCGGACCGTTGCCGATCCGCCCCACAGTTCTTACCAGTTGATCGCGGATCAGGCCGCTTCGCTCGATCCGCCGTCGATCACCGACAGCGGCTTTTGCGCGCCGATCAGCACTTTTTTCGGCTTCATCGCTTCGGGCACTTCGCGCACGAGATCGACGGTCAACAGGCCGTCGGCGAGGTCGGCATTATCGACCCGCACGAAATCGGCGAGTTCGAAGCGCCGTTCAAAGCCGCGGTTGGCAATGCCGACGTGCAGGAACTGGCGCGCGTCAGGCTCGGCCTCGGTCTTGTTACCCTTGACCACGAGCAGGTTCTGCTGCGCGGTGATGTCGAGCTCTTCGGGCTTGAACCCGGCGACGGCAAGCGTGATGCGATACTGGTCATCGCCACGACGTTCGATGTTGAACGGGGGGTAATTGTCCCCGGTCTGGGCCCGCGCCTGCCGTTCGAGAAGGTCGAACAGCCGGTCAAAGCCCACAGTGGTGCGGCGATAGGGGGTAAAGTCAAAACGATTCATGGCATATCCTCATGCTGAGCAATCTGCACTCGACCCGCGCGGACCCTGGAACGGCGTCTGCACGAGCCATACGATGGATCATGCCCGACTTGCGGCGCATGGTCCGATGCGTCATGTGTGGTGGCCGATCCCAATTTCAAGAGGCCGTGATGAGTGATGCCGATGCACCCCAGCCGCCGCTGGTTGAAATCTACACCAAGTGGGGGTGCCCCTACTGTTACCGTGCCAAGGCGCTGCTCGAAGAAAAGGGCGTGGCGCTGACCGAATACGACATCACGATGGGCGGACCCAAGCGCGCGGAAATGCTCGAACGTGCACCGGGCCGGACGACCGTGCCGCAGATCTTCATCGACGGGCGGCTGATTGGCGGCTGCGACGATCTGATGGCGCTCGATGCCAAAGGCGGGCTCGGTCCGCTGCTCGGGCAATAGCCATGGCCGACCACCAGACCGCCGTGCGGATCGCCGTGTTGCAGATGACCAGCGGGATCGACCCCGCCGCCAATGCCGCGACGATGGCCGACGCGCTGACCCGCGCGGCGAGCGAGGGCGCGGCGATGCTGTTCACGCCGGAAATGGCGGGCCTGCTCGACCGTGACCGCAAACGTGCGCGCGAACACATCCTGCCCGAAGCGCACAATCCGACGCTGGCCACTTTGCGCGACGCGGCGGCGAAGGCGGGGATCTGGCTGCACGTCGGCTCGTTGCCGGTCTGCGCCGAAGGCGATGGCGAGGGGCGCTTTGCCAACCGGACCTTCGTGATCGATCCGACAGGCGCCATCGCGGCCCGCTATGACAAGATCCACATGTTCGACGTTGATCTTGCCACCGGCGAAAGCTGGCGCGAATCCGCCGCCTATCGCCCCGGTGAGCACGTCGTCACGGTCGATTGTCCGGTCGGTCGGCTGGGGCTGACGATCTGCTATGACTTGCGCTTTCCCGCGCTGTTCGAGGAACTGGGGCGGCGCGGTTGCGATGCGATCACCATCCCGGCGGCGTTCACCGTGCCCACGGGGCGCGCGCATTGGCACCTGTTGCAGCGTGCTCGCGCGGTCGAAGCGAGCGCCTTTGTCATCGCGCCGGCGCAGACCGGGCATCACGCCGACGGGCGCGAGACGTATGGTCATTCGCTGGTGATCGATCCCTGGGGCGATGTCCTGCTCGACATGGGCACGGACGCCGGTCTGGGCTTTGCCACGCTCGATCGCGCGCGGCTTGGCGAAGTGCGGCGGCAATTGCCCAGTCTCGTGAACCGGAAAACGCTGTTGAACAGGCACATCTTGTGAATCGGCGCGAAATCCCCAGATTGCTATCATGATTGTTTTTGACCTCGAATGCAGGGCGAACGGGCACCGTTTCGAAGGCTGGTTCGGATCGTCCGACGATTTTGCCGAGCAACAGGCGCGCGGTCTCGTCATGTGCCCGGTGTGCGGCGCCAGCGATGTCATCAGGGCGGTAAGCGCCCCTCATATCGGTCGCAAGGGCAACCAGTTGCCGGAGCCGGTGCGCAAGAGTTCGGCGCCTTCCTCCGCCATGCCGCCGGTCGACGCGCAACAGGCCAATGGCGCTCTGCCGCCCGAAGCCCTGGGCGTGCTCAAGACGATCGCGACGATCCAGGCAGAGGCGCTGAGATCCTCAACCTGGGTCGGCAAGCGCTTTGCCGATGATGCCCGCGCCATGCATTACGGCGAAAAGGACGCCGCCCCGATCCACGGGCAGGCCACGCCCGAAGAGGCCAAGGCGCTGTTCGAAGAAGGCGTCGAAATCGCCCCGATCCTGTTCCCGCTCGCCCCGCCAAAAGAGCTCAACTAGTTGCGCCATGCCGCCAACCCTCTTATGGCAACCCGCGTGCGCCCGTAGCTCAGCAGGATAGAGCACCAGATTCCTAATCTGGGGG
>Ga0302198_10004339_pt1 | contig 13717 bp, 12 predicted proteins | sample II_Bog_N2_2_FD_193521 | JGI IMG/M metagenome (GOLD analysis project Ga0302198, IMG submission 193521) | Peat permafrost microbial communities from Stordalen Mire near Abisko, Sweden - II_Bog_N2_2 | ecosystem: Environmental > Terrestrial > Soil > Wetlands > Peat | place: Sweden: Abisko... | reverse complement strand
CCGCGGCAGCGGCAGCGGCACGTCCTTCACTTCCGGCTCGCGTCCGTCGAGATAGACGCGCAGCTCGCCGATCGTCGCGTGACCCTGTTCGCCGAGCGCACGGCGAGAGATCGCGCCAACCCGCGCGAGGATCTCGCGCACATGCACTGGCTTGCGCAGCACGTCGTCGACGCCGGCGGCGAACAGCTCGAGCGTCTCGTCGAGCGACTGGCGGTCGTTGAGGCAAAGAACCGGAGCCTTCGAACGCTCGCGGATGAGCTTCGGCAGGGTCTCGCGATTCGTGCAGTCGCCGATCAGAAACGCCTCGACCGCGCACATATCGATGTCGCTGACCTTGCCGATCCACTCCGGAAATTCGCCGGGATCGATTCCGGCTGTCGAAACGCCCTCGCGATCGAAACCCGACGCATAACCCCCCGCAACGAGGTTGCGCTCGTCGACAATGATATACATGCATTTGCCCCGTTAGATCGATCAGCCTACACGCTGGACCTACGCAACGCGGGACGCGCGCGCCGGCGTTCGGGCGAAAGGCTTCGCCCGGCCATGGCGGCGAGACATGAGGTGGAAACGCGCGGCGCCGTCGCTTTGCGCCTCTCCGACGCGAACGGCGCCGGGCGAGGTCGTTGCTTTTTGCGGCGGCCGCGAATCGCCGGATTTGTTCCCCCAATTCCCAAGAGGAAACTTACGTAGAGCTTGGTTAATAACCTCTTAATCGAGTTTCCTCTCCGTCAGCGTCGATCTGCGCCGGCAACAGATTGGCAAGGCGCGACGCGCTAGTCTCGTCGCCTTGAGCGAACCGGCCGGCGAACCGCGTCATGAACGATCTCCTCGAAGGCGTGCGCAGTCCCTTTCCCCGCGACGACCGCGCTTTGGCGCGCGTGTTGGCGCGGCGCGGCCAGGTCGCCTACGTCGTCCTCGACTCGCTTCGCGAGACGCCGCGCTCCGAGACGCCGCGCCCAAAGGCCGCAGGGCGCGAATTGCGTCTGGCGGGACGACGGCGCACCCGGATGCGCTCGGCCAAGATCCTCGATTCGGCCAACGCCTTCCTCTGCGATTGCCTGATCTACGATCGTTCGGCGACCGGGTTGAGGCTGACGCTGGCGCGCAACGTCGGTCTGCCGCCGCAGTTCCAGGTCCACGACGACGAGAGCGGCGTGGTCGAGTCGGTTGCGACCGTGTGGCGGCGCGGCGCGACGCTCGGCGTGCGCTTCAACGGTTACGGCGCGACGGCGCTGAAGCCGAGCGAACGCGCGGCGCTCAGGGGCCGCTTTTACGCGGTGCGCGACTGAGCGCGCGACGGCGCTTCTAAGCCCTCGATCAGCTTTGCGCCGTTCGCCGGCCGCGACGACGGACCGCGCGATTTGCGGAAGTCAAGGCGACCCTCATTCCGCGGCGACCAGCGCCTGTCCCGCGAGGTCCGGCCGCGACAGCGCGGCGAGCTCGTTCATGAGCGGCGCGAGGAAGCGTTCGTAGTTTCTCCCGTGGCCGACGGCGCTCTTGTAAAGCGGTTGATTGACTTGTCCGGCGCTCGCGGTGCGCACATGCCGACGAGACTTGTGGAATTCGAGGCAGCCGTCGTTCCATGCGAGGCCGCAATGGGCGAGAATCCGCCGCGTCTGCCCTTCGAGATCGGCCACGACGTCCTCGTAATCGACCGTCAGTATCGCGCCCTTGGGCAGCGCGCGCCGCCAGTGCTCCATGAGCGTGTCATAGGCGCAATAGAAACGGCCGAGTTCGCCAAGATCGTAGGCGCTGGGCATGCCGACATCGGCGAAACGTTGGGAGAAACACGACCAACACGTGTCGATCGCGTTCCGACGCGTGTGGATCAGGCGCGCGCCGGGCAGCGCCAGATGGATCAGGCCGGCGTAGAGAAAGTTGCTCGGCTTCTTGTCCGTGGTGCGTTTCGCGCCTTCGCCTTCGACCCTCATTTTCTCCAGATAACGCCGTCCGATCGCCGACAACTGTTCCGCCGGCAAAAGCGAGAACATTTCCGGCAGGGACAAGCTGCGGCCATCCGCATTGGCCACGTCCGCCGCCGCCCTCTCGAAAGCGTCGACCTCGCCGCGCGCCGAGATATCCGGGTGGCAGGAGAGGATCTGTTCGATCAGCGTCGACCCCGATCGCGGCATGCCGAAAATGAAGATCGGCGCGGCGGTCGCGTCGCCGAGGCCGCGGAGGGCGTCGACGGCGTCGGGCGTGAACGCCGACGCAATCCTCCGCAAGTGCGCAAGCGTGCCGACTTCGTTGTAGACGATCCCCGCACGCTTCAGCGCGTTGCCTTCGGCGAAATGCGCGAAGGCCAGCTCGTATTCGCCGATGTCGTCGTAAGCCTTGCCGAGCGCGAAGCTTATGTCGACGGCTTCCTTCTCCCCCATCGCGTTTCGCTCTCGCGCCAGCGCTTCCAGGACAGGGAGCTGCGGATCCTCGCGGGTCATTCGCTTCATCCGCACGAGTTGAAAGTGGGCTCGGGCGCGACGCGGCTCGGCCCTTATCAGCGTTTCGAGGGCTCGGCGGGCGCCCTCGACCTCCCCGAATTCGCTCTGCAAGATCGCCTTGTTCTCCCACGCGTCCGCGTAGGAGGGCGACAGCGCCAAAGCCCTGTCGTAGCTCTCGAGCGCCTCCAATGGACGCTCCAGTTCCTGGAGCGTGGCGCCCCGATTGTTGAAGGCCATGGCGTAATTCGGCCGAACCGCGATCGCGCGGTCGTAATCCGCGAGCGCTTCGGGAATCCGCTTCAGTCCTCTCAACGCATTGGCGCGATTGTACAGCGCTTCGGCGAAATCAGGCTGCAGGCTGACGGCTCTTTCGAAGCTCTCCAGCGCCTTCGCGGCTTGGCCGACAGCCAGCAAGACGACGCCGCGATTGTTCAGCGCCGCCGGATAGCAGGGATTCAGTTCGATCGCGCGGTCGTAAGCCGCCAGCGCTTCCGAATGCCTGCCCTGCCGATGGAGATCGTTCGCCATCCGGCACAGAGACGTCGCTTCGTTGGACATGTCGTGCGAAGCTTTCCGTTCGACCGCGACGATGCGCCGCGCGGCGCAGTTTCTTGGCTCGTCCGACCGCGCCCGGCCGCCGTCAAGCAGCGAAGGCATTGGTCATGCGTAATGCTTTTCCTCGACGATCGCCGAATTGCAGAGCCGATTGATCTCGCGTTTGAGCGCCGCACGACGGTCGTTGGTGAAGTAGACGGCGCGCGCCAGCGCGACGAACCGCTCGCCGAAGTCGCCCGCCTTCTCGCACAGGCGGATCTCGTCTTCGACATCCCACAACTTTTCGTTGACCGCGGCGAGTTCGGCCTCCAACGGCGACAGGTCGTCGCAGTCAATTCCCGTCTCGCCGAGCTTGGCCGTGAGCAGCGCGAGCTCGCGACGCACGTTGACGACCTTGTTTGAATCGTCGATGCGCCGCTCCTTGATCCTCAGGATCGCGATCTTGTCGATCAGTTCGCCGACCGCGCCGGGAATGTCGATTGCACCCCCGGCGCCGCTCGGTTGGGCGAGCGCGCTGAGTTCGCTCGCCATTGCGGCGAAGACATCGCTCCAAACGCCGCGCCGCGCCTGGCGGAACAGGCGCATCGTCGGATACCACAGCGAATCCTCACGACCGCGCAGCCAGCGCCATTCGGCGTCCCATTTCAACGCGACCCAGGTCGGCTTGGCCAGCGCACCGGCGAGATGAGCGACCGAGGTGTCGCAGGCGACGACGAGGTCGAGCGAGGACATCGCCGCCGCCGCGTCGACGAAGGCGTCGGGGCCGGCGTCGAAATCGTCGCCGAGGGTCTCGATTCGCATGCTCGAAGGCAATGTCGCGAGCTGCTCGACGCCGTCGCCCTTCTGCAGCGAGATCAGCCGTACGCCGGGAACCGCGGCGAGTGGCGCAAAGGCGGCGAGTGGGGCGGAGCGCGCCACGTCGACATCGGGATTGGAGTTGCCCTGCCAGACGATTCCGATCTTGAAGCCGTCGGCGCCGATCCGCGCCGACCAAGTCTTCACGCGTTCGGGTTCGGCGGCCAGATAGGGGACCGTCGCCGGCACGCTGTCGATCCGAGTCGCAAAGGCGTGCGGCAGGCTGCTGATCGCGATCTGCCCGTCGAAGCTCTCGCCGTCAGGCCGGTCGGCGACGAACCGAACGCCGGCGAGCGACGACAGCAGGCGATGCAGGCGCGGCGGGCAGAGGAAGGTCGGCTCGACGCCCGCAGCGACCATCAGCGGCAGATAGCGGCTGAACTGGATGGTGTCGCCGAGGCCGTGGTCGTTCATCACCAGCACGCGCTCGCCCGCCCGGCCGGGGCCGCGCCACTTGGGAAAGCGCGCGCCGAGCGCCTCGGCGAGCGACTTGCCTTCGAGCCAGCGCGCCTCGTAGCCCTCCCAGCCGCGCTCGAAGTCGCCGAGCGACAGCGCGAGGCACCCCGCATTGCCGATCGCCTCGCGGTTGCCGAGGCGAATCGCATCGTTGAACGCGGCGACGGCTTCGTCGAGTCGGGCGAGCGCGCGCAGCGCCAGCCCCTGGCCGTTGAGCGCCGCGCCATAGCCGGACTGCGCCTCGCTTGCGGCCTCGTAGGCGGCGAGCGCCTCTTCGGCCCGATCGAGCTTCAACAGCGCCGTTCCGAGGTTGAGAGCAGCCTCGGCGAATCGCGGCTTCAGCCTCAGCGCCTCGCGCGCCGCCGCGGCAGACGGCTCGAGCCGGCCGAGCTTGCGCAATGCGCCGGCGCGGCTGTTCCACAGGTCGGCGTCCTTCGGCCGCAGGCCGAGCGCGGCGTCGAAGGCGTCGAGCGCCTCGAGGTAGCGCTCGTCCTCGAACATCAACTTGCCGATATTCGACCAGGCGGCCGGGAGATCGACGTTGAAGCCGAGCGCGCGGCGATAGAACGCGAGCGCCGCCTCGCGCTTGCCCGACTCGGCGAGGATGTATCCGCCCATGCACAGCGCGTCGGGGAAATCGGGATTGCGCTTGAGCGCCGCATCGAGGGCGGCGATCGCCTCGCGGCGGCGACCGCCGCTCCACAGCGCGACGCCGCGCGCATAAAGCGAATCGAGGCCATCGCCTTCGTCGGGCGCGGCCGCGCGCGAGCTCGCGGAAGGGGGGACGACCGCCTGGGATCCTTGTCTCACGTCGAAAGCGTCCGCGCCGCCGCGGCCTGTTCCGCGCCGGAGTCGGCCAAGCTAAACGCGGGACCCTTGCGTGAGACTTGCCCCGCTCAGCCGCCGAGCGACAAGCTCTGCAGACTGTTCAACAGCACGCTCGAAAGCGATTGGGTGGTCGATGAGCCGCCGTAACTGCTATTGCCGCTGACGATGCTGCTCATGATCGAGGTCGCGGCGTCGAGGGAGGATGATGTCGCCGTCGTGCCGCTGTTGTATACCTCCAACGGCGACGAGGCGTCCGTGCCGCCGGAACTGTAAAGAACCGTGTACTGGGCGCAGAAGCGCTCGACGAGCTGATCGAGCTTCTTCGAATTCGTCAGATCCGACATCGGCATCAACCTCGAAACGATCGACGCATTGTTGTCGATATTTCCGTTGGTGTTGAGCGTTATGCCGAAGATGGTCTGGAACGCTTCGAGCAGGTTCTCGTCGCCGAGCACGCTGTACGCCGAGGTGATCGTCGGCGCGACACGCTTGAAATAGAGTGCAAGCTGGACGCCGACGTCCTGCTTGCCTTCCTGGTTCTCGAGTTGCTGCTCGGTATAGTCGGATTCCGTCGTCGAGGCCGCCGCCGAGATCGTTTCCGAGGTCGCGGTCGTGCCGCTGGACAGATAGCTGAAGGCCTTGGCGAAGTTCTTCCAGTTTGGATTGCTCAGCGTGTTGGCGAGCGCTTTCGAGCTGGTGTAGCCGCCTTGCAGCACCTTGGTCACCAGCGCCTTGTTATTGGCCTGGTCGCTGAGTCCGTAGGCGGTGAGCGCATAGGACAGCAGACGATAATTGCCGACCAGGTCTTTGATCGAAGTCACTTTGCCGATGTTGGCGGCGTAATAGTCGGTCGCCGTCTTCACGGTTGGTTCGCTGGCGACCATCTTCTGGTAGCGCGCCAGGTTGTTCTCGATCGACAGATAGGTCGAGGTGGTGGTGGTGGCCAAAGTGTCGCCTCGTCGCCCGATTGGCGCGCGCCGGCGCCGCCGCGCGCGGAAGCGCGGCGCCGCAAGGTCATGCTGGCCCCCAACTGGTTAACGCTTCCTGAATTTTGCGGCGGGGCGAGAGGCGCCTCTCACAGCCCTTCCAGGACATAGTCCGGCGCGACCGGCCCCTGACGGCGCAGCTCGGCGTCGACGAGGCCGGCGCTGAGGCCGGTCTTGACCAACGCGGTCGTGAACCCCGCCTTGGCCGCGCCCTCGACGTCGTGCAGCGGGCTGTCGCCGACGGCGAGAATCTTGCGCGGCGTCACGCCGGCGAGCGCGCGCGCGGCCAGCGCATAGATGAAGGGATACGGTTTGCCGACATAGACCACCCGGCCGCCGAGCCTCTCGTAGACTTCGGCGATCGCTCCAGGCGCAGGCTGTTGGCCCGACGGGGTCAGCATCCGCAGATCGGGATTGGCGCATAGCGCCGGCAGCCCGCGCCGGGCGGCCGGCCTCAGCCGCTCGGCGTAATCGTCGAGCGAAACCCGCGGCGCGTCGCTGCCGAGGATCAGCAGTGCGGCGGCGTCGGCGAGATCGGCCGGAACGGTCGGAAAGCGTTCGAGCGCGTAATCGTCGCCGGTCCGGCCGACGACATGGACCTTCGCGCCGGCGGCGAAGGCGGGGCCGAACGCGCCGTCCGCCATTCCGGCGCGCGCCGCCTCGCCCGACGAAACAATGGCGTCATAGAGGTCGCGCGCGAAGCCGAGCCCCGCGAGCCGCTCCTGGTTGGCCGCGGCGGATTTGCCGGAATTGGTCACCAGCACGGCGCGTTTTCCCGCGCCGCGGATCGCCGCCAGCGCTTCGATCGCCCCTGGATAGGGCTTGGCGCCGTCATGCAGCGCGCCATACTGGTCGATGACGAAGCCGTCGAACGAAGGGATCAGGTCGCGCAGCCTCACGCCGAGGCCCTCAGCGCCAGCAAGGCGGCGCCGACCGCGGCGTGTTCGCTCAGCGCCGACAGGAACGGCGCGGCGATGCGCAGGGCGCGCAGGCGCGTCCAGGCGGGATTGCGTGCGCCGCCGCCGACCGCGCGCAGACTGCGCAGCGTGCGCCCGGAGAGCTGCGTCAGCTTGGCGTAGCCTTCCGATTCGATGCCGGCCATCGCTTCGAGCATGCCTTGCAGAAACAGGGCGTCGTCTGGCGGACGCGGCGCGAGCCGCGGCGCCCGTTCCGCGTCGCTGACGGGAAAGCGTTCGCCCTTCCTCGGCAGCGGATAATAGTCGAGCCCACTTGGACACGACGGATCGATGCGCGCCGACAGCGCCTCGAGCTCGGCGGGTTGGAAATATTGGGCGAGCGCCGCGCCGCCGCTGTTCGACGAGCCGCCGGCGAGCCACAGCTCGCCGATGCGATGGCTGTAGACTCCGGTCGCGGGATCGTCGATCGGCTTGTCGAGCAGCAGCTTGAGCACGATCGTGCTGCCGAGCGAGGTCACGCCGTCGCCGATCTCCTCGGCGCCGGCGGCAAGGAACGCAGCGCAGCCGTCGGTCGTGCCGGCGACGATGCGGCGGCCGTCGCGCCGCGCCGCGACCGCGCCGGCGGGCAGGACGTTGGGCAGCAGGCCGCCGAGGCCGAGCGCGGCGACGAAATCCGGCCAGCGGCGCGCGACTGGATCGTAGCCTGTCTTCAGCGCGTTGTTCTCGTCGCTGAAGGTTTCGCCGAACAGGCGAAAGGCGACGAAATCGGCCTGATGGAGGATCTTCGCCGGCGCGAGGCGGCGCTTGAGCCCAAGCGAACGCGCGAGCGGCGAGGTCGGCGCAGCATGGCCCGGCGCTGCGCGCGCCGCTTCGGCGCGATCCTCAGGCGTGGCCTCGTCGTTGTACATCGAGCCTTCGGCGAGCGGATCGCCGCGCGCGTCGAGCGCGACCAGCGTGCCGGACGTACCGTCGATCGCGATCGCCCCGACGCCGGAGAGATCGAGCCGCGCAAGCGCCGCTTCGGTCGCGGCGACCCACGCCGAAGGATCGCGAGCCTTGTTTGGCGCGAAGGGCTCGGCCGCGTAGGCGACGACGGACTTCGCCTCGTCGACGATCGCCGCCCGCACGCCCGACGTGCCGATGTCGACGCCGAGCGCGCGGCTCATTCCGATGCGGGCAGAGACTGACGGTATATCTCGGCGTCCCAATGGGTGAGGTCGTATTCTTCCCGCGCGGTGAAGTAGCGTGGCCGATCGTCCGCCGCGAGCCGCGCCGCGACGTCGGCGAGGCATCCGGCCATCGCGAGCGGCGCTGGCGTCAGATCGTCCCGCGCCAGCGGCGGGAAGCCGGGGGCGAGGATGACCGGCGGCGAGCCGACGGCGTTGTCGATTGTCGCCGCGCCGCTGCCGAGGAACACCAGGTGGTCAGGGTAGTACGTCCCCGCCGCGGCGAGACGCACCGCATGCGGCGCAAGCGCCGGCCCGTCGGCGAAATGATAGCCGGCGCGTTCGACCCGGCGCTGGTCGCCGTTCGGCGCCGCATGAATCGGACGCGCGAGCCGTCGCCCCACAGTCTCGATCAGGCCGACCGCCGCCTCCAGCGTGTCGGCGGCGACGACCAGGCCGTGGTTCTGCAGGATATAGATGTCGGCGCCGGGGGTGATCGTGCGGAACAGCGGCAGGCCGGGACGAATATAGGGCGCCCAGCGCCAGTTGAGGCCTTCCAGTCGCGCCGTGAGCCGCGTCGGGGCGTCGACCAGGATCGCGTGCGAGATCGTCTCGACGCAATGGACATGGAGGACAAAGCGTTGCGGCAGGCCGGCGTGCAGCGTCGTTTCGACCGACGGACGCAATCCGGGCGCGGACAGATCGTCGCGCACGAAGGCGTCGCAGGTCTCGCAGGCCGGGTCGTTTGCGGCCAGCGCGCGCATCAGCCGCGGCATATCGACCGCGACGAACACCGGCTCGTCGAGCGCCTTGGCGAGCCAGCGCCCCGACGCCTTCACCCACAGGACCCCGTCGGCCTTGACCGAGGTGTTGCCGCCGGCCGCCTGGACCAGCAGGCGGTTGCTTCCGAGTTTGGCGGAGACGCGCGCCAGCGCTTCGAGATCGTTCATGGCAGTCTCCTTACACGATTCCCGCCGAACCGGCGGCGACGGCCGGCCGCTGGCGCGCCACGGCGGCGCGATAGCCGCTGGCGCGGTAGGCGGCGATCGGATCGAGCGCCCCGCCGCCCCTGAGCCGCGCCTCGGCGATCAACGGCGCGACATCGGTGAGGAAGCCGGCCTTCAACAGCCGATGCGCGGTCAGCGCGTCGTTCGCCTCCTGGGCCGCGGCGAGCGCCTCGGCGTCGACGAGCTGGGCCTGCGCGCGCGCGCGCGCGATTTCGATCGCCGACTGCATCAGGCTCTCGATCGGATCGGTGACGTTGTGCGACTGGTCGATCATGTAGGCCGGCTTGAAGGCCGCCCCCAGCGCCCGCCCCGCCTCGGCGAGCTCGTGGAACACCAGATAGAGCCGGAACGGCGAGACCGAGGCGGCGTCGAGGTCGTCGTCGCCGTATTTGCTGTCGTTGCAGTGGAAGCCGCCGAGCTTGCCGAAGCGCGCGAGGCGCGCGACGATCTGCTCGATGTTGACGGTCGGCGCGTGATGGCCGAGATCGACGAGGCACGCCGCCTTCGGCCCGAGTTGCTGGGCGGCCAGGCAGCTCGAACCCCAATCGGAAATCACCGTCGAATAGAACGCCGGCTCGAACAATTTGTGTTCGAGCAGCATGCGCCAATCGTCGGGCAACGCGCGATAGATCGCCGCGGCCGAGTCGAGGTAGCGGTCGAACGCGCGCGCGAGGCTCGACTGGCCGGCGAAGTTCGAGCCGTCGCCGATCCACACCGTGATCGCCTTGGAGCCGAGCGCACGGCCGATCTCGATGCATTCGATATTGTGGGCGACCGCCTGCTCGCGCACCGCCCTGTCGGTGTGGCTGAGCGAGCCGAACTTGTAGGACAGCGCCTGACCCGGCTGGTCCTGGAAGGTATTGGAATTGACCGCGTCGAACGCGAGTCCGTGGCTCTTGGCCGCCTCGCGCAGCTCGGCATAGTCCTTCACCTTGTCCCACGGGAAATGCGGCGAGACGGTCGGCGTCAGGCGCGTCATGCGATGGATCACGCCGCAATCGGCGAGCTTGTCGAAGACGTGTCGCGGCTCGCCGACGCCGGGAAAGCGCGCGAAGCGCGTGCCGCCAGTCCCCACGCCCCAGCTCGGAACCGCGACCGCGAAGGCCATCGCGTCGACGACCAGTCTCTCGACGTCGAGCTTGCGCCGCGCGAGCCGGCGCGCGAGCGCGTCGAAATCCTCGCGATGGGCGGCGAGCAGCGGCCGGTTCTGATCGGCGATGAAGTCGGCGGAAATGGCGGACATGATTTTTTCCCCAGGGCGCCCATCGCTTCCGCCCCTCTAGCGGGCGAAGGACACCGCGTTGCCGGCGTCGACGTTGATGATGTTGCCGGTCGACTTCGACGCCGCGTCGGAGGCGAGGAAATAGGCCGCCTCCGCAATGTCTTCCGGATAGACCGACAGTTTGAGCAATGAACGCTGGCGATAGACCTCCTCGAGTTCGTCGACCATGACCTTGTTCGACTGCGCGCGCTGATCGCGCCACTCGCCTTGCCAGATTTTCGAGCCGCGCAGCACCGCGTCGGGATTGACGCTGTTGACGCGGATGCCGAACGCCGCTCCTTCGAGCGCCAGGCAGCGCGCCAGATGCAGCTCCATCGCCTTGACGCGGCAATAGGCCGCGGCGCCGGGCGACGCCGCGAGGCCGCTCTTCGACGCGATGAAGATGATCGAGCTTCCGATCCCCTGCGCCTTCATCAGGCGAAAGGCGGCGCGCGCGGTGAGGAAATAGTCGGCGCCGAGAAGATTGGGGCGATAGAGCAGCAGTCCCGGCCCATCGAGCCCGGCGGCGCGGGCGTCGTCCCAAAGATCGGGCAGAGGGACGTGGACGCGCGAAGCGTCGCCGCTCATGGGTCGTTCCTCCGTAAAGCTTGGATGATCGTCGCGCGGACAGTCATCAGCTTCGCTCATTTCTGATAGCAATGTGATTGGTTTCAGTCAATCGGATTTCGTTTCCACTGCGAAATGATCGATTTCGATCAAGACCGTTTGACAGCAATCACCGGGCGTGCGAAGGAGCGACGATCAAGCGGGGCCCCGACAAATCGCGCCCCGGAGGAAACGGCCAGCAGTCATGCGCGAGCGACAGCGCACTGAAGTTCTGCGCAGCCTGTTGGCAGAGCGCGGTTTTCTGTCAATTGCCGACGTCATGGCCGCGACCGGCGTTTCCGCCGCGTCCGCCCGCCGCGACGCGAGCCGCTTGGCCCAGGCCGGGCTCGCCATGCGAATCCACGGCGGCATCCACGCGGTCGAGGCGGTGGGCGCGGAGCCCAGTTCGCAGGAGACGCTGGCTACGCGCCCGTTCGTCGATAGCCAGACGACCAATGTCGAGGCCAAGCGGGCGATCGCCCGCCAGGCGGTCGAGCTGTGCGCGGACGGCGACGCCGTCATCATCAACGGAGGCACGACGACCTTTCAGATGGCGCAATTCCTGCGCGGCCGGCGGCTGAAGGTCCTGACCAACTCCTATCCGCTGGCGGAACTGCTCATCCATGAGACGGAGAACCGCGTCGCGTTGCCCGGCGGAGAGGTCTATCGCGTCCAGAAGCTGATCGTCGCGCCGTTCGACGACGACGCGATCCAGCACTATTGGGCGCGGCTGATGTTCATGAGCGCGCTGGCGATCAGCCCGCACGGCGTCATCGAGGGCGACCCGCTGATCGCGCGCGCCGAGAGGAAACTGCTCGCCCGAGCCGACAAGCTGGTCGTCCTGGCGGACGGCTCCAAGTTCGCGCCGCGCGGCAGCCTGGTGGTGTGTCCGCTGTCGCGGATCGGCGCGCTAATCACCGATAGCGCAGCGCCGCCCGAGGCGCTCGCCATGCTGCGCGAGGCGGGCGTCGAGACGATTGTCGTCGACGCCGACGCCGTCGCCACGGAGGCCGCATGAGCGCCACACAGGACGCGCCGACGCCGCTAATCGAAGTGCGCGCGATTGAAAAGACCTTTCCCGGCGTGCGGGCGCTGTCGGCCGTCTCGTTCGACGTGCGCGCCGGCGAAGCGCACGCGCTGATCGGCGAAAACGGCGCCGGCAAATCGACGCTGATCAAGATCATGTCGGGGGTCTTTGGCCCCGACTCCGGCTCGATCCTGGTCGAAGGCCGGGAGACGCGCCTGGCCACGCCGGACGACGCGCGCCGGGCCGGCATCGCCACGATCTATCAGGAACTGCTGCTGTTCCCCGAACTGTCGGTCGCCGAGAACATCTTCCTCGGTCATGCGCCGCGCGCCAGGGGAGGCTGGATAGACTGGCGCACGATGCGCGCCAAGGCGCAAGAGCTGCTCGCTTCGCTCGACATCGACGACCTCGCGGCCGACGAGACGGTCGGCGGCTGTTCGACATCGTTCGCCGCCTCAAGGCGCGGGGCGTGGCGATCATCTACATCAGCCATCGTCTCGACGAGACGTTTGCCATCGCCGATCGCGTGACGGTGCTGCGCGACGGGGCCTACGTCGGCACACGCCTGACCCGCGAGACCAATTCCGGCGAGCTGGTGCAAATGATGGTCGGCCGCCGCATCGACAACATGTTTCCCAAGACCGAGGCGCCGATCGGCGAGCCGGTGCTCGAAACCCGCGATCTGGTGCGTCGGCCGCTGACCAAGTCGATCAGCGTCACCGTGCGCGCCGGGGAGATCGTCGGTCTGGCCGGCCTCGTCGGCTCCGGGCGCAGCGAGCTGGCGCAGACGCTGTTCGGCGTCTGGCCCGCCGAATCCGGCGAAATCCGCCTGATGGGCGAGGCGGTCACGATTCGTTCGCCGGCCGACGCGCGCGCCCGCGGCATCGCCTACGTCCCCGAAGACCGCGGCTCGCAAGGCCTGGTTCGCCCGATGAGCGTGTTGCACAACCTGTCGCTGGCGGCGCTGACCAGCCTCTCGCACAGCGGGTTCATCGATCGCGGCGCCGAACTGCGGCTCGCCGAACAGGCGGTCGGGCGGTTCGGCGTCAAGACACGGTCGCTCGACGAGCTCGCTGGCCGCCTGTCGGGCGGCAACCAGCAGAAGATCGTGCTCGGCAAATGGCTCGCCAACCAGCCGAAGCTGCTGATCCTCGACGAGCCGACGCGCGGCATCGACGTCGGCGCCAAAGCGGAAATCCACCGGTTCATGGGCGAACTGGCGCGCGCCGGCGTCGCCATCCTGATGATTTCAAGCGAACTGCCCGAGGTTCTAGGCATGAGCGACCGCGTTCTGGTCATGCGCGAGGGGCGCGTAGTCGCCGAGTTCGATCGCGCCGCTGCGACCTCCCAGGCGGTAGGCGCGGCGATGATGGGCGACCTCGGCGCGACGGAGCAGGCGGCATGAGCACGATCGCCCTTTCCGGCGCCAGTTCGGCGCGCGCGCCTTTCTGGCGGCGTCTCTCCTCCCAGGAAATGCTGCTCGCCGTCGCCATCGTCGGCCTCGCCCTCGTCGTCGGCCTGGTCAATCCGCGCTTTCTCTCCGCCAACAACCTCGCCGACATTCTGCTCGGCAACGCCTATATCGCGGTCGCCGCCATCGGCATGTCGATGG
>Ga0302198_10004329_pt1 | contig 13740 bp, 10 predicted proteins | sample II_Bog_N2_2_FD_193521 | JGI IMG/M metagenome (GOLD analysis project Ga0302198, IMG submission 193521) | Peat permafrost microbial communities from Stordalen Mire near Abisko, Sweden - II_Bog_N2_2 | ecosystem: Environmental > Terrestrial > Soil > Wetlands > Peat | place: Sweden: Abisko... | reverse complement strand
ATCTATAACGGCGTATTCGCCTATATCGTCCAGCAGGCGCCCCCCGGATCCGATGCCGCCCTTCCCCTGCTCGAGCAGTTCGGGACGCTGTCGCTCGAGCCCACACAGCGCGTCTCTGAGGCGCATGTGGAGAGCCGCTCCCTGGTCAAGTCGTCAGAGGAGACGAAAGCATCGCTCGATTTCTCCACTAAGAAGGGCGCTGGTGCCAGTTTTGGGCTCACGGACGAAAAGTCCGGCGAGCAGGAGCAAAAAACCAATTTCTCGCTCCGGCTTGAGGATAAAATTGTTTTTCCCGCCGTGTACCAAGCGCTGCGGTCCGTCACTGATAAGCTCGAATGCACGCTCTATGTGCTCATTGATGAATGGTCATCCCTCCCGATCGAGGTGCAGCCATATCTCGCCGAGTTCCTTAAGAAAACTTTTCTCCCAAACCCATCGGTTGCCGTCAAGATCGCGTCGCTCGAGCACAGGTCGAAATTCAATCTCGTGCGGGGCGGCGATATTATCGGCTTCGAACTGGGAAGCGATCTCGCGAGTTCTGTCAATATCGACGACTACTATGTTTACGATCGCGATCCAGCTGGTCTGCTCACCACATTCTCCAATGTGCTCGTTAAGCACCTTCAAAGCGAGTTAACTCCCGGTTACCTCAAGACGCGTTACAACGTTCGCCTCGACGCGGACCTGTACCCGTCCCTGTTCGGAAGCAAGTCCGCCATCGAGGATCTGGTCCGCGCATCCGAGGGGATCGTGCGCGACCTCATCCACGTCTTCACCTCCTCCTATTTCGCCGCACAAAACAAGAATCACACGCAAATCGAAAAGCAGAGCGTCCAGAAAGCGGCCCGGGCATGGTTTCAAAAAGACAAGGCTCAGAACATGGACGAGCCCACGAGCGCATTCCTCGACCGCTTGTGCGTGAATGTCATCGGCAAGCACTCGTCGCGTGTCTTTCTTGTGAGTTCCGCGCACGAGACCAACGCTTTCCTTGAGCGCCTCCTCGATCTGCGCATCCTTCACCTGCTCCGTCGTGGCTATGCCGAGCCGCAGCGGCCCGGCATCCGCTACAGCGTTTTCACCCTCGATTACGGAACCTACGCCGAAATGGCCGACTCTGTGCGGCGACCAAGCGGATTTATGAAAAAACAGAAGCGGCTCGGAGACAATGTTGTGGTTCCGTTCGAGGACGACGATCGTTATGTGAGCAAAGTAATCGTCGGCGAATCGTTCTTCCGCCAATACTCGGACGCATCGGACCCCGGCGAGCAGTTGGCCTCCACCGCCGGCGAGTAGCTGACAAGAAAGACGTTCCGAGCGGATGGTCCCCCACTCGGAGAATGGGTGCTGCCCTGCCACACTCGCTAAGAGTCCGGTTGTGGGAGATCACGGCGGTAAATCGCGCAGACGTTGTCCCGCAATTCCGGCTCGCGGAAGGTTCAGACTCCGCGGCCCCTGGTCAGGACGCCTGCTGCGGCTGTCTTGCGCGCTGCGCCAGGTAATGTTGATCGAGCGCGTGCCGCACCAGCGTCTTAATGACAGCCTGGCGGCTCACGTTGAGGTCCCGGGCCGCCCGATCGAGCTCCTCCAGCATGCTTGCTGTAACGTCCATGTTTACGCGTTGAATCGGCTGCACCATGCGGCCCTCGCCTTTGAAAAAGCGGGAAACCTCCTCGCCTTTATCGGCCAGGCGCGCAATTGCGTCGGCGGAGAGTACGCCAGGCTGCTTACGAGTTTTCTTCATACAAACGGATGTCCTCCTTCGTCGATTTCCAAAGGGTGGCCAGATGCAGGATTTCGCTATCTTCGTCCTCCCTGACTTCAAAGATGACGGAATATAGCCGCTCACCCACCCACCCAACGGCCAGGAACTGTTCCGGAACATCTGACCGCCTGTCGAGCCAATAAGGTCTGGTAAACAGCTCCCGAGCCTCTTCGAACCCTACACCCCGGCGGGGATTCTCCCTGAGGCGCTTGCTTTTTCGCGCGTCGAAGCTAAAACGTATCTGATGTGACTGTTATACCGCTCTGCCAGTCCTTCGATATGGCCGGCGAAGTCGGGTTGGAGGACATCGTCTATTTGGGACGGGTGGTGTTGTCCAATTTGGCGCCCGATTGTTTCATATTGCCGAGCGCAGTACGCCAAAATATTCGCCGACGGATGGATCGGACCAATTGTGGGACTGTGATGCATCGGACTGTTTCAGAAGCGCAACTCCTGTGATTTGGATAACATAAAAAAAACTGAGAATTCGCGGGTTCCACTGCACTGCTCATACGAGACTGTCATGAATACCAGCATTCTAATCGTGGAAGACGAAGGGCTGATCGCCATCGACTTAAAACGGAAACTCGAGCAAGCGGGGTATTTCGTTCCGACGATTGCCGATTGCGCGGAAGATGCGATTTCCGGGGTGGAAAAGCACCGGCCGCAGCTGGTGATGATGGATATCCGGCTGCGCGGCGAGCAGGATGGTATCCAGACCGCGGATCAGATCCGGCGGCTGTTCCAGATACCGGTGATGTATGTCACCGCGCACGCGGATCGCGAAACGCTGGAGCGGGCGAAAATTACGGAGCCGTTCGGCTACATTGTGAAGCCCTTCCACAGCGTCGACTTCCGCGCTCAGATTGAGATGGCGCTCTGGAAGCACCAGATGGAGATCAGGCTGCGGACCAGCGAGGCCTGGCTCTCGGCGATCTGCCGCAACGTGGCCGACGCGCTGATATCGAGCGACACGGACGGGCGCATTGCGTTCATGAACGGGCCCGCGTCGAAACTGACGGGGTGGGACTGGAGAGAGGCGCGGGGCAAGCCGCTTCTTGAGGTCTTTCAGGTCTTCGAAGAGGCCACCGGGCTGCCTGTGCTGCATCCGCTGGAAGCTATTTACGACGGCAGAGAAGTGGCCTCGAATGCGCGCACTTTCAAGCTGAGAAGCCGGAACGGGGACGATTCGGCTCTGGTGGAGGCACGCCTATCGGCCAATTACGACGAAAACTCGCTGTTGGGAATCATCGTCGTTTTCCGGGAAGTGACGGAACGGCGGCGTTCGGAAGAGCAGTTTCGCCAGCTGCAGAAGATGAATGCCCTGTCGCAGATGGCGACCGGTCTCGGCAAGGACCTGGACGATTCGCAGCGGCATATGGAAGGAGCGATGGCGAAGCTGGTGGCCGGGCTGGAACTGACGCAGGAATCGTCGGGGCTGTTGGCGGAGGTACAGAAGCGCGTCTCGCATCAGGAGGCGATGGTGGCGCAGCTGATCCGGCTGGGCGGGAACGACACGCGAAAAGCGGCCGCGGTGGATCTGAACGCGGTCATCACCGAAATGTCGCCGAAGCTGACAAGGTCTCTGGGGATCGGACGCAGTCTGAATCTTCAGCTGCAACCGGAAATTCCGGCGATTGAGGTGGATCCGGAGGAGTTGAGGGAAACCCTGCTGCGGCTCATCGTCAACGCGAGAAATGCCACGCCGGATGGCGGGCTGGCGGAAATATCCACGACCGAATCCGAGGATTCCGACGGACGGAAGAGCGTACGGCTGACGATTTGGGATAACGGCAAGAGCGTGCGGGCCAACGCGAGGGAGCGGATTTTCGATCCTTACTTCGAATCGCGGCCGGGAATCGGAAGCCCGGGATTTTCTCTGGCGCTGGCTTATCATTTTGCGACGCTCAGCGGCGGGACCATGGAAGTGGAAAGCGGCTCCAATGACGGCACGGCTTATGTGATGAACTTCCCTGCCGTGGACCGCCCGAGCGAGCATGTGCCCATTCCTGCCGGAGTCACGGAAAGCCAGACTCTGGGGGCTTCGGCCTGACGGCGGCGGCGCATGGCATGGCAAACCCGTCGGATCCACGCCCAGGCGATGGGCTTTTTGAGGTCATCGTCAGTACAATCTCGGACGTTATCCTGGTGGCCGGTCTGGATGGCGCTGTCCGCTATGTTTCGCCGGGCTGCGAGAGACTGACCGGCTACAGTCCCGAAGAACTGGTGGCGCTGCTGGCCCCTGGCGCATCGGTCCTTGAACTTATACATCCGCGGGACCGCCCCCAGACAATCGCGTTTCTGCGGGATCTGAGTCAGGGGAAAAGAGGCACGCTTACTTATCGCCTGGTGCGGAAAGACGGGCAGCACGTGTGGCTGGAATCGTGCGTCGATTTCCGGCGGAACGCGCAACGTAGCCCAGACAGTACGGATGCGACCGACGTTGTGGTGGTCTCGCGCGATGTGACGGCACGCAAGAGTGCGGATGCGATTGCCGAGACGATCGACCCTGGCCCGACCGCCACGATCATGGTGGGCGCGGACGGCCTGATTTCGCTCGTCAACAGCCAGACGGAGAAGCTGTTCGGGTACGGCCGCGGCGAACTGATCGGGCAATCGCCCGATGTGCTGGTGCCGGAACGCTTCCGCACCATGCACGCTCAGCAGCGGAGCTGGTTTTACGCCGCTCCATCGACGCGCGCGATGGGCGCGGGCAGAGAGCTCTTCGGCCGGCGCCGGGATGGCAGCGAGGTGGCGGTGGAGGTGGAGCCTGGATCCGATCACCACGACGGACGGAGTGCTGGTGCTGGTATCGCTGGCCGATGTCAGTACCAGGCGCAAGGCCGAGGTCGCGGTACAGCTTCTGCGGACGCTGGTGGAGGGCGCGCGGGACTACGGCATATTCATGCTCGACCCCGACGGGAAGGTTCTGACGTGGAACGAGGGGGCGGCGCGGATGAAGGGGTATTCCGCGGGCGAGATTATCGGACAGCACTTTTCGGTTTTTTATACGCCGGAGGATATAGCCGCGGGTCATCCGGCTCACGAATTGCGAATCGCGGTGGCGGAGGGCAAATTCGAGGAAGAGGGTTGGCGCGTACGGCGCGACGGTTCCCGGTTTTTCGCGAACGTTCTGATTACCGCGCTGCGGGATAAAGATGGCAGCCTGAGGGGTTTCTCCAAACTCACGCGCGACATCACCGAGCGCAGGAAAGCGGAAGAGCAAATACGGCAAAGCGAGAAGAGCCTGCGCGAACTGGCGGAGGCCATGCCGCAGATTGTCTGGACGGCTCTTTCATCGGGCGAGATCGACTACTGCAACCAGCGGTGGTGGGAGGTGACAGGCTCGTCGAAGGATGAACCGGGCCCTGAAAATGTCGCCCCGATTCTGCATCCCGACGACTTAGCCGCGTATCTGGGCAATCGGGAGGCTGCGATGGCCGCGGGGCTGCCCTATGAGATCCATTGCCGGTTCCGCAATCGAAAGACGGGTGAATATCGCTGGCATCTGGGGCGCGCGCTGCCGCTGCGGGGAGAATCGGGCGAGATCGAAAAATGGGTGGGTACGTTCACCGATATCGACGATCACAAACGGCTGAGCGAAGAGCTGGAGCGCCGGGTGGAAGAACGGACGGAGGCCCTGCGCAAGGCGCTGGGTGAAACCACGATACTGCTGAAGGAGGTGCACCATCGTGTCAAGAACAATCTGCAGGTGATTTGCAGCCTGCTTTCGATGCAGATCGCCTGTTCGAGGGGCGACGAGTTTGCGCGGCCGCTGAACGACGCGCACTCGCGGGTGCTGGCGATGTCGCTGATTCACGAGCAGATTTATCAGTCGGAAACGCTGGCCGATCTGGACTTCGGCCGATACATCACCGTGCTTTCCGAAAGTCTGTTTTCCACCTATTGCATGGACCCGTCGCGAATACGGCTGAAACTTTCGGTGGAATCCCTGCTGCTCACCATGCATCAGGCGATTCCCTGCGGCCTGATCCTGAATGAGCTGATATCCAATTCGCTCAAACACGGGTTCCCGGACGGGCGCGAGGGTCTCATTTCGATTGCGCTCAGAACGCTGGACAACAAGCGCGCGGAACTGGCCGTGGCGGATAACGGGATCGGCTTCCCCGCGGATTTCCGCTGCGAGAACAGTACTTCGCTGGGTATGCAGGTGGTGGCTACGCTGGTCAGGCAGCTGCGGGCGGATCTGACGGTCTCCGGCGAAGGCGGGGCGACGTTCCGATTCAGCTGGAAGCTATCGGACGGTAATAGCCTGCGCGCGCGCCGGATGGCGCCGATTGCACGGCACGCGCCACCGGACTAAGATACTGGCGGCGGCAGGTGCCACCGGACTAAGATACTGGCGGCGGCAGGCGCCACCGGACGGGGCTACTGGTGGCCGCCGGGTCCACCCCGGGCGAAGGCACTACGTTCACCACGGCCTGCAGCCTTTTCGGTGTAGCCAGAGGGGACAGAGAACAGCGAAGAGCTCGGTTCGCCGGGGACCAGATTGGTCAGTTCGATCGTGTTATTGCCGCGCTGGGGATCGGTGATTTTGACTTCCACGGCGCGTTTCAACTCGCCGGAAAACCAGGTTTCACGAACTATGGTGATCGCCTCGGCATTGCCAATTCTGCCGGCCGGAATGACTTCCGTGCTGCGCGTTCCTGTCGCGAGAACGCCGTTTTTCAGCTGACTGCCAAGCTCCGCGCGGGTGATTGCCGCGCCGCCGGGACGGGCGGCAGGCGCCGCTCCCGAAGGCGTTGCCGGTCGTGCCTGGGGATTACCACGTCCGCCTCCGACCGCCTCTGCGCGCGCGATTGGAATCCGGCTGGAACGCGAGGTCATGCTGGAGGAATTGAGTTCATGCCTGACACCGGCCACGGGATCGGAAATCGTAATCATGGTGAAGGGTTGTTTGCCCGTTGAGGCGTCGGGAGTGATGGTGACTTCCGAGCGCGTCCGGCCGAGCGCGTCGCGGTAAAGCGTGGTTTGGGATGTCCGGTTGATCGAGTTGCCGTTCGCCAGCTGTTCCTGAAACTGGCGCACCTCGACCGCCGAGAAGGGCGCTCCCGTGACGACGCGCTCCGCGCCCGGCCCGCCCCTGCCGAATGCGCCTCGCCCGCCACCTGGGCCGCTTGGACGGGCAAAGCCGCCCGGACCCTGCGCGAAGGCCATGACGGCCGATAATAGCAAACACCCGATTGCCCTATTTTTCATCACTTAGCCCCCCGTCATTGGATTATTGCGAGAACGCAGGGAAAAGTTCCCGTCGATTCAGCGGGCCGTCACGTCGTGCTCGCCGCGGGGCAGGAGCACGGTGCAGTCGTTGTTTTCAGCGAGGCCGCTTTCCGTGAAGGCCGGTTTCAGGCAGGCCGGGGCAAACGCCTCATTATCGACTTCCATGGCGGCCGGCTTGCCATCGAAGCGCACAATGGCCCGGCTGTCGCTCTGGTATCGAAATCGCAGGCGCTTGCCGTCGACCGACGCCGAACGCAGCGTGGCGTTGAGATCGGAGACGGAAATGCCCTCCCGTTTCGGCGCGGGATCCAGCACATGAGCGCCGGCGGTAAGTCGAACCGTATTTTTCGCCTGAAAGGGCCAGGGCTTGCCATCCACCAGCGCGCCGGGCGCGGGCCAGGTAAGCTCGACATCGGTCGCCGCGTCGATCGAGATGCGGTGACTCGTCTTATCCTGCGCATACGCGGTCACTACCGCCGATGCCGCCGCCAGCAGTGGCAAATCCGGCTTCAGGATACTGTTTTCGAAATACAGCGCCACGCGCGGGAACGCCGTTGCCGCCATGTGGACCAGTTCGAACAATTCGGTTCCGGTCTGCTGTTTGGTGGGGTAGACATCCTGATAACGATCCACAATGTTGATATCGATGGCCAGCTTGTCGCGATGCGCGGTGAGCGGCGCGTAACGTCTGGCGATCTCCGGATAACGCGCCGGCCCCAGGTTCCAGACGGTGGCCGGATCTTCGATGAGAAACGAGAAGGCGTGACCATTGAGCAAAGGGAGTACGCCCGCGGCATCGGCGCCGACGGCATCTTTCATACCCGCGTCGAAGCGGTCGTCGACATGCGTCAGCACGATGTCGAGGCCGGGACGAAACGAGCGAAACTGTTCGGCGGCGTTGAGCCAGTCTTCCTGCATGCGGCGCGCCAGCGCGGCGCGGAAATCGAGGAACTGGCGCAGCGAGGCGGAGTCGGTACGCTGTTTCCAGAGCTCCAGAGGATCCCAGCCAGCCTGGGCGCGGAAGACCGACCGTACATTGTCGTTCATGGGAGTAAAACGGGCGGGATTGGCTGCGCCTTCGAGCGATTCGAAGTAGAGTTCGGAGAAGTTGACGCCATCCCAGTCGAAACGTTCCATCATGGAGCGCAGGCCTGCGCGCACGGCGGACACGCAGTCCGGGTTTTGCAGATTCATGAGCTTGCGCCAGTCGAGTTGCGCGTCCTGCAGCAGAGCGGTTTTTTCGCGCCATTGGGGATGCTCGGTCCAGAACTGCTCGCTCACGTGCGGAAGCTCGATCCACGCATAGACCAGAATGCCGTGGCGATGGCAGGCCTCTATTAACAGGCGGAGGTACTCGTCGCGCGCCGGATCGGAATCGTAGAAATGCCAGGACGCGGCGTGGATGGCGCTGATGCCGGCGGCGCGCCAGTGTTCGGCCAGATAGTCCGGATCCGCGCGCGCGCGGTAGGAGTCATCGAAAAACGCCCACAGCCGCGAAGCCTGGAACGAGGGCGCGAAGCCCAGATCGGCCAGGGCGTGCATCAGAAAAGGGAAGCGTTCGTAGCCGGCTGCACCGGGGCTGGCCGCGACCCAGAGAACGGCGCCGGCGCCCAGGTGCAAACCGGCAACCATGGGCGCCGAGGTCCAGCGCTCTTTGGCGAAGACGTGCACGCCGGCGGGCATTTCGTAGCGCGGAATATCGATGGCCTTGCTCCAGATCACCGGCAGCGCGGGATTGTGTTCGTCGACGATGTGAATGACCGAGACGGTGGCGGCGGTGGCGGTGAAGCCGAAGCTGGAGGCGAGCGGCGACGAGCCCTCCAGAATGAGCGCGGCTCCGTTCATGACTTTGGCGCGATAGTCGGGCGAAGCTGGCGCGTTGAGGGGTGCGACGACGATATCGGGTGTGGTTGCAATTGAGGATGGCGCGTGCCCGGCGGCGGAAAGAATAGCGGGCCACGGGCCAGGGGCGCCGGCGGGAACCACGAACGTTCCTGCCAGGCAGGGTAGGCTGGCAAGCAGAAGCAGCCCGACCGGTCTATTTGGTGAAGGCATACCAGACTCCGACCCGGAAGTCGTTGAAATTCGGGCGTCCCGGATTGCCCTCGTTGCGCAGGTAGACGCCGCGCACGGCGCTCAGGTTGATCCACATGGGTTTGGGGAAACCTGGCGGATGAATGCGAAAACCGGGGCCGGTTTCCATGAAATTGGCCCAGTACTGGCTTTTCACGTCGAACGTGAGGTTCTGATTCCAGAAAGTCTGGATGCGTGCGCCTTCGAACGGCATCGTGTAGCCGAAACGGCTTTGGGCGTAATTGATGAGGTCCTCATTGAAGTGGCTGATGTAGACGCTGTCGCCGTCGGTTTCGACGAACCAGCCGGGACGCTCGCCACCGAGCGCGGCGCCGTAGGTTTTCGCGTAGGCCACGCCGCCGCGGTAATCGCTCCAGTGGTTTCCGGTCAGATAGCTGGTGGCCGCTCCGGCTTCGAACCAGGCCGTGGCCCCATGCCAGGTGTCCGTGGCCACGCCGAGCGCGGTAATGAACGCGCTTTCCGAAAGACTCTCCGGCAACGGACCGCTGGTGGTGCGTCGTACGTCGCCCGCAAGGCGCACGGAAGCGTAGGGATGGAATGGCAGGCCCTTCAGCCGCAGTTCCGTCTTCACCTGGCCGTAGCCGAACAGGTCTGCCCAGCGCGACGAGAATAAAGGATAGAGCCAGACAGTGGTGCGGAAGCGACTCTGATCCGGACGCAGATTCGACCAGGCGCGCCTGGCTTCGGCGGCTACGGCTGGGTCGCTGCTCTGGCGCGCCAGACCGAACCAGCGCAGCGCCGCTGCATCGTCATGCAGCAGATTATTAGTCCACCCGAGTTTCAGGGCCACGGATAAATCGAGCGGGTTAGCCTCCTCCGCCTGCGTGAAATACTTCAGCGCATCCTTGAGAAATCCGGCCTGATAGCTTCGTTCGCCCAGTACACGCGGGTCGATCGCGCGCAGTTCCGCCGGGCTATCCGTCGTCTGGCGTTCCACGAGCACGGTTGGCATATTCAGCGCCATGCGGACGCGATTCGCCGTGGCTTCATCGCCGTGCACGAGCACACGGTTGAGCAGAGGCATGGCGCGGTCGTGAAGCTGATCGGCCAGATAGAGCAGGCCCAGTTGCGCTTCACAGATATAGTCTTCCTGCGCCGCTTTATCGGCGACGATGGCCGCGAACTCCTTCTCGGCGTCGTCTCTGGATGCATGGCCGTCTTCCGACATGCGCAGCAGCAGGTAGGCCAGTTCTTTGTGCAGCGCTTCGTTCGAAGGATCGAGCGCGACGGCCTCGCGGAATTCGTACACATAGGGATAGCGCTCCGGCAGCCGTTCGCGCGCCAGTTCGGCGGCACGGGGTTCGGGACCGCGTGAGGCCGCTATCAGCGCCGCCATCATGCCTTCGGTATCGCCCTGCGCCTTCGAAACGCGAGCCAGTTCCAGCAGCACCGATTTGCGCGCGGGCAGCAGCTGGAATGCCGACTTGTAGCTGGCGGCGGCAAGCAGCAACTCATCGCGCTGCTCGGCCAGTTGCGCGAGCTCGTAGTATGCGCTGAAGGTGGCGGGCGATGCGGCCAGCGCCTGTTGCCAGCGGGCGATCCCGGCGCTGAGGGGTTCATCGATGTTATGAAAGGCCGTGTCGGCGGTAGCGCGCGAATCGGCGTCGCCCCGGTCGCGGACCGCGGCAAAGATGCGCCGGGCTTCGGCTTTGCGCGCCGGAGCGTCTTCTCTTGCCTCGAAGCACAGGAAGGCGTATTCGAGCGCCACGTGAAAATCGGAGGGCTCCGCGCGCATGGCCTCGCCGAACTGCTCGCGCGCGCCGTCGCTGTCGCCGGTTTTCAGCAGCGTGTAGGCCAGGTTCTTGAGGATATCGGCGCGTTGCGGAGAGAGCGCGGAAGCCTGGCGGAATAAGACGATAGCGGCGTCGTAATTGTGGAGGCGCAGCGCGTCAAATGCCTGAGCGAGGGCTGCATAGGCAGGATCGTTAGTTTGGGTCTGCGGCGAGGCCGGAACCTGAGCCGCCACCGTCGCCGCGAACGCGCAGATGATTGCAGCTATTTTCATCCGTTAGGAAGATAAGTAGCGATGCAGCAGGATATTTCTCACATTTATGTGGAAGAACGCGTTCCTTTGCGTGTTACCGGCAAGGATCTTGGTTAAACCACCAAAAAACAATGCGCTAGACTTAACCCGTGTGTGCGCTGAACGATTGGATGGCGGTGTTACGCAATTGGCTGCCGGTGTTGGGCGGAACTACGCCGGCGCTGTTGAATTCTGCGCGCCAACGAGGTCAGTGGACGTGATGGCCGTCAGCACAATTGAAAGTCTGGCGGTTGGCCATCTGTATTCGAACGAGGATATATTCAGGTCGCTTCGGGTTTCTAATGCAGGCGGGATACGGCTGCACCTGCGGGACGCCACCGTTGCCCGGGCGGTAGTCATGACTGCTGTGCAGGGCGTTCACACTGTCGGTGAAAATCCCTTCCAGGACAGGCTTGAGAAGGGTATCCTGACCTACACGGCGGCGGCCCGGGTTGGAGAGCAGACGCTCGCGGGCCCAAACAAGAGACTGATTGAGCAAAAGGGCTGAACTATCTTTGTCCTGATCGCCAGCAGAAGGGACAAAACCGTCGGAGCGAGACGCCGGAAGTATCTGGGGTTGCTGGAATACCTTCGTCACAATCCGGATACTCAACTCGATGCGGACGGCAAGGTACACCGCGTCTGGCTTTTTGAGTTCAGGATTCATGACGAGGAACCGTTTGTGCCGCTCGCTGCCGACGCGGCTATCTCGGAGCGCACACTCGCGACATCGAAAGACCGAACGACCGATGACTCCGATGACGATGTGATCGTGCAGGAGAGCGATGAGCAGGCAGATGCGGTGCAGATCGAACAAACACGTCGCAGGCTGCTGGCTCTGGATTCGAGGCAGTTTGAACTTTTCATTAAGGACCTATTGGTGAACTGCGGCTTCGCGGACGTTTGCGTTACCAGGCTCAGCGCCGACGGAGGAGTCGACGTAAATGCCCGCGCAGGAGCACGTATGTGGGCACTGGAAAGACACATTGGTTCAGGTGCAGGCGAAACGCTGGCTGCACTTGGTCGGACGCCGGGAGGGTGCTGAGCTACGCGGCAGCCTGCAGCCGTTCGCGCGGGGCGCCGTTGTGACGACGAGCCATTTCTCAAAGGCAGCTATCAATGAGGCTCGTGAGGAAGGCAAGAATCCCATCGTTCTGATTGATGGTTTCAGATTATCCAGAGTCGTCCGTGACGAGGATTTCAGTTTCGCTAATTAGTCCCAGGAAATAACGCCGGGTGTCTTGTTTGCAGCTGAAGTGGAGTTTCTAACTGGAGGTAACTGTGAAGAGTGAGAATTGGTTTCGTAAGCAGGCTCGAAAACAATACCGTTGCGAGGCTCAGCTCGAGATTGACGATAACGCGAGCGCATCGATTGGAGATAATGGCGGGCTTACGGGTAGGCTTGGGTTTGAGTTTATACGGACGCAGCGAAGACGGCAGAGAAAATCGATAAACGCGCACCCGTTCTGAGAAGCTCACCCGCAAGGGACATGAGCGGCGACCCACAAGCACGGCCGGCTAATCGCAAGAATCGACGTCCTGTCAATTAACCGGAAATTCGCAAACCCAAAGGCCTGCACGGCGCGCCTTCCTTTTACGCGCCCTTACTCACGCGCCATTACTCACGGATTTTTACTAAGTAAACCCTTGTGAACTCTGTCCAAACGCCGTAACTGTCGTATGGCTCCGCGCGTTGTTACATGCAGAAGGAACACGCAAGGCTGAACAAAAAACAGCCGTAGCCAAATCAAACAAAGGGAAGGTAAAAGAAAATGAAAGCAATCACGAATTTCGGAATCAAAGTTATCGGCGCGATGATCGCCACAGGCCTGGTAGCGGGCGCGGCATTTGCCGCCAGCGGAGACACCCTCACCATCAACCTGCCGGAAGCGGCCACCGTCAACGGCTCCACGCTCGCCAGCGGACAGTACAACGTCACCGAATCGTCTCTTGCCGATGGCAGCAGCCTGCTCGTGTTCCGCTCCGATAAGGGAGATGCGACCGCCGTTGTGGCCATGAAGACCGCAGAACCCTCCGCCGATCAGAAGAGCGAAGTGGTCCTCTCGCACGAAGGCGGCACTCTGCACCTCGACAAAATGTTCATCGCGGGCGAGTCGGCCGGCTTTCAGTTCTCCGAGTCTAAGTAGTATGGTTCGGCTATCGGTTCCTTCGCGACCGCGCCCCGTTTCTTTAGCGGGCGTGGTCGTGGAGGGGTCATTGTTTTATTGGTCGTAAATCAAGCGGACTTTGGCCGTCGCCGCGCCTTCAGCGTTTCCCAGACCACGGGCGAGAGCGACAGTAGAATAATCGCCAGTACCACCTTCTCGAAATTCCTCCTCACCAGTTCCACCTGACCCAGCTGGCAGCCGAGCGTGGTAATGGCTGCAATCCAGATCACTCCCCCCAGTAAACTGAACGTCAGAAACTTCAGGTACGGCATTCTCGCAACACCGGCTATAAAAGGCGTGCAGCTGCGGACGATGGGGATGAAGCGCGCATACATGATCGCGCGCGCGCCGTATTTTTCGTAGAACATTCGGGTGCGCTGAATCTGATCGGGATGAAAGAACCGCGATTTCGGGCGGCTGAAGATTCTGGGTCCGGTCTGGTAACCCAGATA
>Ga0302198_10004314_pt1 | contig 13779 bp, 13 predicted proteins | sample II_Bog_N2_2_FD_193521 | JGI IMG/M metagenome (GOLD analysis project Ga0302198, IMG submission 193521) | Peat permafrost microbial communities from Stordalen Mire near Abisko, Sweden - II_Bog_N2_2 | ecosystem: Environmental > Terrestrial > Soil > Wetlands > Peat | place: Sweden: Abisko... | reverse complement strand
GTCTCCGACAACCAGGTACTCGTCGATGATGGCGTGGCCGTCGCCGTCCTCACCAATCAGGACGCCGTTGGCGCCGCCTCCATGATCACCCGTCTGGCCGCCCCCGCCGTGCTCAATGCGCCACTCAGCGCACCCGAACAACAGGCAATTGACATCTTCCACGGCCTCCAGCAGGGCAAAATCGACCGCTCCCTGCTGGCCACCAACCTCAGCGACTACTTCACCCCCGAGGCCATTTCCGACTACAAGCAAAGCTTGGCCCCACTCGGCGAGCCGCTCACGTTTCGCCAGGCCAGTGAACAGCTCCGCGGCGGCATGACCTTCCACGCCTTCCAGATCGTCTATCCCGGCAAGCGCCTCACCCTCACCACCTACACCTACCCCGACGGCAAGCTGGAGCAGTACCTCATCGCCCCGGCGGAGTAGGGGCCGAATTCAGAATGGATTGCCGTGGCGCCGCCTTTCCGCTTTCTCTTGCGGAAAGGATGGAACGCCATCACCTGCCCTTCAGCAGCGCAAGCCGCTTCCGCCGCACCGCAGGTGCCCGCGATACACTTGAAGTGATCATGTTTGAAAACCTTACAGACAAACTTCAGCGCGCCTTCAAATCCCTCCGTGGCCAAGGCACGCTCACTGAAGAAAACATCGCCGAAGCCCTGCGCGAAATCCGCATCGCCCTGCTCGAAGCCGACGTCAACCTCAACGTCGCCAACGATCTGATTGAAGGCATCCGCGCCAAAGCCGTCGGAACTGAGGTGCTTACCGCCCTCTCGCCCTCCGAGCAGGTCATCAAGATCGTTCGCGACGAGCTCATCGCCCTGCTCGGCAAAGACCCCGCCCGCTTCACATTCGCTTCCCAGCCGCCCACGGTGATCCTCATGGCCGGCCTCCAGGGCTCCGGCAAGACCACCACGTCAGGCAAGCTCGCCGCATGGCTCAAGAAGGGCGGCCACCGGCCCATGCTGGTTTCGGTCGACGTTTACCGCCCGGCCGCGCGGGAACAGCTCAAGGTCGTCGCCAAGTCCATTGAAGCCAAGCTCTACGAAGGCGACCAGAAGGGCGAAAAACCGGGACCGGATCTCGTTGTGCGCCTGGCCAAAGAAGCTCTCCGCGAAGCCAAAATCATGGGCTGCGACACGCTCATCGTCGACACCGCCGGCCGCCTCCACATCGACGAAGAGCTCATGGGCGAAATGGAGAAGCTCAAAAAGCTCCTCAACCCCAGCGAAATCCTCTTCATCGCCGACGCCATGACCGGCCAGGACGCCGTCAACTCCGCCGAAGACTTCCACAAGCGCCTCGGCCTCACCGGCGTCATCCTCACCAAAATGGATGGCGACGCCCGCGGCGGCGCTGCCCTCTCCATTCGCCACGTCACCGGCCAGCCCATCAAGTTCCTCGGCGTTGGAGAAAAGCCCGACGCCTTCGAGCCCTTCCATCCCGACCGCATCGTAGGCCGCATCCTCGGCATGGGCGACATGATGTCGCTCATCGAAAAAGCCGAATCCACCCTCGACCGCAAGAAGTCGGAGGAGTTCGCCAAAAAAGCCCTGCTCGGCGACGGCTTCACCCTCGAAGACTTCCGCGACCAGCTCCGTCAAATCAAGAAAATGGGCTCCATGGAGAGCATCCTAAAAATGCTCCCCTCCGTAGGCCCCTTCGCCGGCATGCAACAAGCCTCAAAAAATGTCGATGAAAAGCAATTCACGCGCCTGGAAGCGATCATCAACTCCATGACCCCGCTAGAGCGCCGCAACCACGAAATCATCAGCGGCAGCCGCCGCAAGCGCATCGCCAAGGGCAGCGGAACCGAGGTACAGGACGTAAACAACCTGCTAAGGCAATACGCCCAGATGGCCAAAATGTTCAAGCAAATGGGCAAAGGCGGCCTGGGCGCCAAAATGCTACGCGGCGGCATGGGCGCCATGGGCCTAGGCGGCAAACAACGCTTCGGACGGTAATATTGCCGCGCGCGGGACATTTCGCTTTGTGAAAGGGCACGACTTCAGTCGTGCCGCCAAAAACCTCCCGAACAACCGGGCGTTAGCCCCGAGGGAATCATGATAAACGCGGGTCGTGCTAACCGAAACGTGAACAGCGAACCCGATTCATCGACATTTGCCTTTGCTTTGTATCAGGGCATGACTTCAGTCGTGCCAAATGTAGCCTAAAATAACGCTGGGCTTTAGCCGCCGAGGCAGATCTCAAAGCCGGAAAGGAGGACCGAATGCGCAAACTGACAGTCAAGAACTTCTCAGTAATCAAAGAAGCCGAACTAGAATTCGGCAAAATCACCGTCCTGATCGGCCCCCAATCCAGCGGCAAAAGCCTCCTCTGCAAACTCGCGTTCTTCTTCGAATGCCGCGTGCCTGAAATGCTTCGGGAGTGCCTCGCGAAAGGCACTCCTCTACAACTTGCAAAGGATCAGATAATTGAGAACTTCGTTTCTTATTTCCCAGAAGAAGGTAGGCAAGGACAGGAGTTCCATGTCAAGTACGAAGTTGGCTCGTACTATTCCGTCTACATTGAGATGCTGGTCGAAACTCAGACCCCCTCTCTAATTTGGAACAACAGCATTGAGGAGCACTACACCAATGTCCTTCAGAGCAAACCGCTGAAGCCACGCAAGTTATCTAGCGACGAACGGCGCGCGTTGATGTCGGGCGGCGATCCTGGGCCCTTGCCGATCAAGAGCGATTCCGTTTATATCCCCACCGGAAGAGATTTCTTTTCCACCCCCAACAGGGCATTCGCTGCTCTATCCACAAAAAACCTGGACTGGCTGACGAATTGATTCGCGACCGAATTCGACGCCGAGTATCAAAACTTGCGTGAATCCTACCAGACGAATCGCATTCTTCTAGGTCTATTTGGCCATCATTCCATCGAAATGCTAAAGGGGAAGGTCGTAAAAGAAGATGGTAGGCTCCTCTTCGAATCGATAGAGGATGGCAAAAAGCGCCCTTTCGAGATTCTCTCTTCCGGTACCCTGTCGCTGCTTCCGATCTTGAACATTCTTGCCCAGGTTGCGAGAGACACGGGCGATCCGGTTCATCCGAACATGCCGAGTCCAAAAATCGGGCTGGTCTTTGCCGAGGAACCTGAGATAAGCGTATTCCCGGAGACGCAATATCAATTCGCCAAATTAATTGCATTGCTGGCAAATTCCGAACGCGTCTGGAAGTCCTACGCGATCACCACCCACAGCCCCTACATTCTTTCTGCGTTTAATAACCTGATCTACGCGGGTCAACTGGGGCAGGACAAGTCAATGCGGCAGAAAATCCCAATTGAGAAGAAATACTGGATCGAACCCGGCACGTTCGCAGCATATTCCGTCCACGACGGAATATGCGAATCGATCCTTTCAGAATCGGGACTGATTGACGGCGAGTACCTGGACAGTGTTTCCGAGAAGATTGGCAACGAGTTCGACTCGCTGCTGAGGCTTGAGTATGACAAGACAAAAGCCTCTTAACGAGCCAGAAGACACGCGCGGGGAAGAGTGCATCGAATTCACTAACAAGACCTCATTGCATATTCAAGAGGAAGGAGTTGGTGCCACGTTTCTAAATCCTCGCCGCAGAGAACTCCGGAAAGTCCGGTATGACGGTTGCTACAATCGGACGAACGGTCGAGGACAAGCGGACTTTATCGTCGGCTTTCACAGATCAGTGGATGTGATCGTTGAACTCAAGGCTTCGGACCTGAAGCGCGCGTTGATCCAGATCGAGGATACACTTGTGGCTTGGGAAAAGGACCCGATTCGATTCCCGCAGATCGTTTGTCTGATTGTATTCGGGCACACTTTCCCCCGAATGAACTCGCGACTCGGCGTCATCGAACGTGAATTCTTGCTTTCGCACAGAACTTTGCTTTGGATGCGCGAGAGCGGCTCAGAGAAATTCAGATTCAGCAATCTGCAAGACCAACTCGACGAGATCACCGCCAACACCCGCCACCTGGTGCAAGCCGAGCGCCTCGCGGTCGGCGAGCGCGCCGTCGAAGAGCTCTTCGCCTCCGGCATCGAGGACCATATCCTCCCCGTCGGCGCCCTCGCCCCTGAATTTGCCCTCAAAGACGCCAACAACCGCCTCGTCCGCAGCTCCGACCTCCTAGCCCTCGGCCCGCTGGTCATCAAGTTCTTCCGCGGCCGCTGGTGTTCCTACTGCGTCACAGAACTCGAAGCCTGGCGCGACCTCTACGGCACCCTCCGCGAGCGCGAAGGCCTCATGGTCGCCATCGGCCCCCAAATCGCCCGCCAAAGCGACTTCATGGCCGGCCAGCACGGGCTTCCCTTCCCCGTCCTCCACGACCCCGGCAACGTTGTCGCCGAGAAATTCGGCCTCGTCTACACCGTCCCTGAGTACCACCGCGCCTACTATCTCTCCATCCTCGTCAACATTCCCTTCGTCAATGGAGAAGCAAGCTGGCGCCTCCCCATACCCGCCACCTATGTCATCGGGAAAGACAGAAAGATCCTCTTCGCCGAAGCCCATGCCGACTTCCGCGTCCGCCCCGAGCCCGAAGAAGCCCTCGCCGCCGCTTTCACCCACCACACCCGCTAGTCGTTATTTCCGCGCATACTGCAGATTCAATATCCCAATCTGATAGCAGCTCGAATCCGGATATTTGAGCGAGGCAAGTTTCGCCGGAAGCTTCTTGGGTTCCAGAAAGCGCCAACCCTCAGGCGCCTGCCACGGGTCGAAGCCAGCATCGCGCATCAGCGCGAGACCGATCCGAAGCCGCTCCTCTTCCATCGCCTCTTCCTCATCGCCCCTGCCAACGCCAAGGCCCACCCTCGCCAGCCCCACCCCCGGGATAAACGCACCTGCGATATCCAGCGCCAGATCAATCCCCAGCTCCGTGCGCACCGCCGCCACCGTGCGCGCAGCCTGCCTCTGCAAGTTGCACGCTACCCCGTCCGCAACAACAGCAGCTAACTCGTCGTCGATGCTGAGTCGCTCAATGGCCTGTGTAGACACCAGCACCGCTCCATCCAACAGGCAAATTGCTCCCCGCTCTTTGCTGTTGTCCACCGCGAAAAAGCGAAAATGGATCTTCGATGGGTCATCGTCTGCCAGCGCCTTCTGGTACGCCGGCACCAGCGCCATCCCAATGCGGTGCAAACGCTCTTGCAGTGGCTGATCCGCGGGCAGCGTATGCCAGCGGCCCAGCCCAATCTTCACCTGCTCGTCCTGCCGCAATGCCACGCCATCAGTCAGGGCGGCGGGGGTGCCCGCAGCCTCGCTTGTCGTGCTACCGTCTTTCGCGCCCGCCGGCCGTGTCTTCACCGTGGCAATCTCAAGCCCCTTCACGGCCTTGAATTTCGTGGGTTTGGCAGGAAAAAATTGCACCTTTGTCGCTTCAAGAACCCCGTCCTTGCCCCGCCTGCCGCTGAATTGCAGCCAAGTATTCTCGGACACATCGTCGAGCGAGTTGAGTCCGCCCAGAAAAGTGGCGCGCGTCGCCGTCGTAATCAGCACAAAGTAGCCGTCAGCCTCAAACACCGGCGTAGGACCGGGCGCAACAACCCGTGTAATCACACCCACGCCACCAATCTTCTCGCCCCAGTCATCGCGGATCATCACTGTCTGGGCCATGAATGGCTTGATCGGGCCCTCATCCCTACCCTCTACCTGCACATACACGCCAATGCGCAGTGAACTGCGCAGAGCGCTCTCGGCAGAAGCGGAATTCGAGCCCATCACGCCAAAGCCAGTCTCCCGGCTCACTGCAAACCAGCGCCCGCCCACCTCGAAGCTCGTCGGCGAGCGAAGCACGTTGATATAACCCTCAATCGGAAAATAGCTCGACTGGCCCAGTACGGGAGCGACGAAAACTGCCACTGCGAGCGCAGTCAGCAGCCGAAGAAACGAACTCGTTCGATGCACAAAACTCTCCTTGCAAATGGATCGCTCAAAGTATATCGGAGGAGCAGACGCCCGGCATGCGACGGGTTATAAGAGCGGAAAACAACTCGTGAAAAGGCGATTGGGATGGGACGCGAGGGGCACGGAGCACAGCCCGTGCAACGCTGCCTTCACCAGGAAGGCAGCTTGGCCTTCGATTGGCCAGACCCATCGCTGCCAGATGCACCCTTCCCCGCCGCATTCCTGCCATATTGCAGATTCAGAATTCCCAGTTGATACCCACTCCGGTCTGGATAAGGCAGCGTCCCCAAATCCTTCGGCAAAGCCTTCGGTTCAGCCAGCCGCCAAGCCTCCGGCGCCTGCCAAGGATCGTATCCCGCCTCAGCCAGCAGCTCCAGCGCAACCCGCCCCCGCTGCCGCTGCAACAGTATCCATGCTTTGCTCCCCGGCACGGCGCCCGACGCCGCGCCATTCAGCGCAAGCAACACCGCCGCCCCGGGATCGAACGCCGCCAACGCCACGCTCGCAGCCGCCTCGCCCAAAATCACCCGCTCGCCCGTCAGTTGCTTCACCCCTTGCCGCTGCACCAGGTAAGCCACCCCATCCGCCAACACGGCCGCCAGTTGGCTATCGTTCGCCATCCGCTCCACAAGCTGCCGCGAAACCAGGATCAGCCCGCCCTTCATCGAGCAATAATCCGTTAGCAGCTTCGTATCGTCGATAGCATAAAACGCGATATGTACCTTGTATGGGTTGTCCTCCGCCATCGCCCGTTGGTAAGCAGGCAGAACGCTCGCCCCTACCCGCGCCACTCGTTCCTGCAACGCCCGGTCCGCCGGAATCTTCCGCCAGCCGCCCACCGCAAAAAGCCTCACCTTCCCATCCTTATGTGCGCCCAGGTCTGGCTTCTCCAACAGCATGTCAAACGACTCCAGCCCATCCACCGTCTTCGGCAGCTTGGCTTTCACCTGCATGAACTTTGCTTTGGACGCGACCAGAACACCGTCAGCGTCCCGCTTTCCTTCGTAGCGAATCCAGGTATTTGGACCCACATCGGCCATCGATTTCACGTCGCCCCGAAAACTTGTCGCCGCACCCACCGGAATTCGTATGCGGTAGCCGTCCGCCTCAAACTCCGGCTCAGCCCCACTCCCGCTTACCCGCTCAATCACGCCCAGTCCACTCAGACTCTCGTCCAGATCGTCGCGCAGATAGACGCTCTTGGCTGTCACCGGTTTGGTTTTGCCAGTCGACCGCCCAACCACTGCAACATACGCCCCAATTTGCATCGCATCGCTCAATGACCCGGTGGCAACCGATGACTTGTCCCCGGCAAGCACGTATTTTGTCTGGCTGGTCAGCAACACATGCCGGCCGTTCACATCAAACCCGTCCGGAGTTTGGGTCGCGGTAATATACCCCTCCGCGGAAACTCCACGCAGCTCCTGCCCCGCCGCCGGAAGGAGGCCCCCAACCATCGCCACCGCCAAAACGAAGACGACATCAACGCCATCGGAAAAACGCCGGCGATTTTTTATGGGATGGTTCACGTGCTTGCCCCGCAGGAGAAAAAGGTGGCTCCAGTATATGCCCGCCACAAACCGGACATCCACTCAGCGCAATTTTCGCTCTCGACTCAGCAACGAGTCAGCCCCGGCCTCTGTCACTCCCCGCAACAAAAACACCTTACTTCGAGACAACTCCCCGCCCACTAACTCCACTTTATTCTTAGCCAGTCCAAAGGTCTCCGCCAAAAAAGCAATCAACGCAAGATTCGCCTTGCCCTCCACCGGAGGCGCCTGCACCGCAATCTTCAACTGCGCCGCCACACCCTCGCCATACACTCCAACCACAGCCGTCTTCCTCGCCCCAGCCTGCGCCCGCACCGCCAGCGTCACCCCGCCATCGACAACCCTGATCATTACTCCGGCCCCGTCCACGGCGTCCGCTTGCCAAACAGCGCCGTCCCCACCCGTATCCGCGTCGCCCCTTCTTCAATCGCCAACCCAAAATCCCCGCTCATCCCCATCGACAACACATCCATCCCTAATTTCGGATAACTCGCCGCCCACTTATCCCGCCAATTCCGCAAACTCCGGAAGCAAGCCCGAGTTACATCCTCCGCCACGCCCCACGGCGCAATCGTCATAAGTCCACGTGTATCCAGATGTTCCAAATCCGGCAGCCGCTCCAATAACTCATCCGCTAACTCCGGCTCCAGCCCAGCTTTGGTTTCCTCCGGACTCAGCTTCACCTCAATCAGCACCGGAAGCCGCTTGGCAAGCTTCCCTGCCGCTTCGTTCAGCCGCTCCGCCAATTTCAGCGAATCCAATGAATCGATCGCATCGAATAGCTCCACCGCCCGCAGCGCCTTGTTCGATTGCAGGTGCCCAATCAGATGCACCAATATCGGCTCATCCGCGGCGGCATTGCTCCCCTCCGCGCGCCAGCCTTCCAGTTCGAACGCCTTGGCCGCAAACTCCTGCACCCGGTTCTCGCCAAACAGACGCAGCCCCAGTTCCGCAGCCTCTATGATTGTCGCCGCCGGATACGTCTTCGACACCGCCATCAGCTCCACATCCGACCGACTTCGCCCCGCCTTCCGGCACGCCGCACCAATCGCCTCTTCCAGCCGCTCAAGATTCTCCGCCAAAACCGTCATCGTTGCCTCATCCCAGCCACACGCACCCCTGCAACCCGGCCAAGCCGCGCCGCTTCTAACACATCCATGTGGACAATCGTTCTTCTCATCTTCTCCAACATCTTTATGACCATCGCCTGGTATGGCCACCTCAAGTTCGAGTCGCAGCCGCTTTGGAAGGTCATCCTCGTCAGTTGGTGCATCGCCTTCTTCGAATACTGCTTCCAGGTCCCCGCCAACCGCCTCGGCTACGGCCGGTTTTCCCCGGTGCAGCTCAAAGTCATCCAAGAAGTTATCACCCTGATCGTCTTCGGCGTCTTCACCACGTTTTACTTCGGTAGCAAGCTGCACTGGAACCACGCCGCCGCCGCATTCTGCCTGGTAGCCGCCGCCTTCTTTGTCTTTCACAAATTCTGATCGTGCCTTGCTCTAGTCGGCCTTAGCCTCAATCCGCTCCCGTGCGCCTTCCATCCGACCCGTCACCGGCAAATGCCTCCCCGCACTGCCCAGCCCAAAGCGCGGCATGTTCGCATAGATGGTCTCGTACTGCCCCGGCGTCACCCGGTATGTCTCATGCCAAATGCCCACCACGCCGTTGCCGCCAATCCGCCGGTTGAACTCCGCCCACGCCGGAAGGTGCGCCGCGTCGCGTGCATGAGCATATGCGTGCAGTTGCTCAAAGCTACGCCAGTACTGCACCATCCCCACGCCGCGCCAGTACATGAAAGTCTCCACATGCAGCAGCCCCAGCTCCGGCTGTTTTTTGAGCTCCGCAATCATCGGACCCATCGCCCCCGCCACGCGCGTCCAACTGCGCACCGCAAGCCATCGGTTCACGCGAAAGCCGATCAGGAACACCACAAACGGCTCATCGCCCTGCGCGGTATACCGCCCCGGAAAGATCGTTGCTGCCATTCCGTTCCTCTTCCCACTAGCATCCCGAGTCTGAAGTTCATCACAAAGAGAATCTGTCCTCCTGAGCATCCGACCCGCGCGGCAAGTTGCACCTGCAATGAACGCCAATATATCCCAGGGTCTTCATTCCCACCAAACTGTCATCCCAAGCATCCTGCCCCCCGCAATGCGAGTTACGGCTACCATGAACGCCAAAATCGTCCAGCATGTTCATTACCACCACACTGTCATCCCGACCGAAGTGGAGGGATCTGCGGTTGCTCTTCGGGCGCTGTTCATGAGGACCGAAAGTGGCCCCAGGCGTTCTTCAGCACCCGAGCCCCAAAGAGTGGTCTTTGTTCTTTGAGGCGCAGGTTGGGGGTCTGAGTCCAACGACTTGTATTTGTTCTTTCGCGCATACTCGAAACCACCCTGGATTCAGAGCCCTCATGCAAGACTGAAAGAACAAGGCACATGCGAGCGAATAGCGAGCGCTGGCCGCACCGCAGGTGCCGAGCGTCTGCCGCACCGCAGATGCTTAGTGCCCGAATTCCTCCAGGTACTTCTCCGCTTCCAGCGCCGCCATGCATCCTGACCCCGCCGCCGTAATCGCCTGCCGATAACGCCGGTCCTGCACATCCCCACAGGCAAACACGCCGGGAATCACCTTGCCGCCATGCGTCGTCAGCACGTTGCCCGTGGTCTTGATGTAGCCATCCTCATCCAGGTCCATCTGGCCTTCAAACATCTTCGCGTTCGGCTCATGACCAATGCCCAAAAACAGCCCGCTGATCGCAAGCTCATCCTGAGTGCCCGATTTCGTATCCTTGAGCTTCAACCCGCGAACTTCCTTCTCTTCCACGCCCAGCACCTCTTCCACCACGGTGTTGGTGCGCAGCTCAATGTTTGGATGAGCTATTGCGCGGTCCAGCATGATCTTCGATGCGCGGAACGCCTCACGCCGGTGCAGCAGCGTTACCTTGGTGGCAAAGCGCGTCAAAAACAGCGCCTCTTCCATCGCCGAGTCGCCGCCGCCCACCACCGCAATCTCCTTGCCGCGAAAGAAGAACCCATCGCAAGTCGCGCAGCTTGAGACCCCATGCCCAATCAGAGCCTGTTCGCTTGGCAGCCCCAGCCACCGCGCGCTGGCGCCTGAGGCCACAATCAGCGTCCGCGTATGCACCTCACCCGCCGACGTATGCAGCTTGATCGGATGCGCGCCCAGTTCCACGCGGTTCAGATGCGCAAGCTGAAACGTCGCCCCAAATCGCTCCGCCTGCTTCTTCATGTTTTCAATCAGGTCCGGCCCCTGAATACCCTCCGGCCATCCCGGAAAATTCTCCACCAGGGTGGTGATCGAAAGCTGCCCCCCCGGCTCGTGCCCTTCCAGCACAAGCGGGTTCAACCCTGCCCGGCCCGTGTAGATGGCCGCCGTAAGCCCGGCGCAGCCGGAGCCCAGAATTACCGTGTCGCGAATCTCTGCCATGAATGGTTCCTGTCCTGTTTCCTTACCAAGATTCTAGATGCTCCGCCCGCCGCTCCGATTCTTATCCGCGCCCATCAAGCCGCCTCAGCCCAGGCTCGCACCCAGCAAACCCGGCCGCTCATTCGCCAGTTTCAATACCAATTCGCCGAAGAGAGTATTGGCCCAGGCAAACCATGGCCGCGTGAAATGGCTGGCATCGTCCTTGTCGAACGACTCATGCATAAATCCCGTCCCCGCCGTCGTGTCCCGCAGCCAGCGCAGGCATCGGCGAATCTCCTCGTCATCCGTTGCCGTCAGCGCACGGTAGATTATTCCCATGGGCCAGATCATGTTCAGCCCCTCGTGCGGGCTGCCCAGACCCTCGCCCGCCTTGCCGCGGAAGAAATACGGATTCGCCTCGCCAAGCGCAAACTGCCGCGTGCGCCGGTAGAGCGCATCCTCTCGGCCGCAACATTTCAGGTAAGGCAAACTCAGCAGCCCCGGCGCGCCCGCGTCGTCCATCATCAGCGCGTTGCCGTAGCCATCCACTTCGTAAGCCCATATCTCGCCAATCTGCCCGTGCTGCGTCTTGCCGAATTGCGCCAGCGCGCGCTCCACCTCCGCTGCCAGAGCTTCCGCCTCGGCGGCCAGCTTCGCATCGCCCAGAACCTTCGCCGCAAGCTCCGCCAACTGGCGCAGACTCACCACCGCAAACAAATTCGCCGGCACAAACAACGGATAGATGCACGCATCGTCCGACGGCCGGAACATTGAGAAAATCATGCCCACCGGCCTCGCCGGGTTGCCGAAGCCGCCCAGCGGCACCGTGTCATACGGAACCAACGACGATCGCTGGAATGAGTACGGCCCGGGCCCACCTTTCCGCTGCTGTGCGCGAAACGTCCGCACAATCGACCATGCCGCTTCCTTCCACGTCGCATCGAACGGCTGCGTATCCCCGGTGGCCTGCCAATAACCGTGCGCCAGTCGCAGCGTGTAGCACAGCGAGTCCACCTCCCACTTGCGCTCGCCTACCCCCGCATGATGCTCGGTCTTGTCGTCCACCGCCCAACTCAGCGGCGCTGCCTTCTCGTCGCGCATAAAGGCATTCGCATACGGATCGATCAGAATCATCCGCGCCTGCCTGCGAATCAAGCCTTCCATCAGCGTGCGCAGCTTCTCGTCGTCCTTCGCCAGCGGCAGGTAAGGCCACACTTGCGCAGACGAGTCCCGCAGCCACATCGCATCAATGTCGCCGGTCACCACATAGGTATCCGGCTTGCCTTCAAATACGCCTGGGAACACCGTCGTGTCCAGCGTGTTCGGATAGCAATTCTCAAAGATCGTCGCCAGCGCACGGTCGGCCATCTTCCGCTGTATCGCAGGAATCAGCGCTTCTACCGCGGCGCTCGTAAAGTGTCGATCCGCCTTCGCCGGTCGCGCATTCGGCAGTTCCAATGCCATCGCCGCTGTCGCACCCCAGCCACTCTCGGCCACCACCCAGGCGGCCGCCGCTCCCTTCAGCCAATCTCGCCGACTTATCTCGCTCATTTTCAAGGTTCCCTCGCGATGCTTTCCTCTTTATCATGGCACCTATGGCCAACCTCACACTCATCTACGGACTCAGGCTTCTACCCGAAGGCGAAGTCACCGAAATCCAGGACGCAACCCTCAAGCTGGCCAACGGCCACCAGGCACACGTCACCATGCACTCCATCGAAGGCTCGCGCGAAGAGATTGAGGCCCAGCTGAAGCGCAGTCTCGACGCCTTCTTCGACTTCTACCCGGAGATCTGACGAGCTGCCCCTGCTCAGTGCGTTTCAACGACCGGCTCCCGTTGCCGATCACCGATCGTTGAGCACTATTAGAGGATTCTCATGGCACGCTCCTCATTCGAGGGGCGCGAACACTGTCTTATCTCCCAAAGACCCGCCACATTAGAATCTGCTAACCCCGCCACCCTCATAAAGGCACTCCGCACGCTCTGAATTCGTGTGCGGCTGCTCATAAAGGGCATGCAACCGCCTCCACGTCGGGGCCTTGCATCCATCATCCGGAACCTTCCGAGACGCCGCATAGAAAGCTATCCGGAGTCTCTGCCGTGTTCAATGCCATTCTGTCACGTCGCCTTGGGTCCTGCCTTTTCGCCGTCCTGCCCCTTCTCACTTCGGGCTCCGCGCACGCTGGCGGCCCCAAATATGTTGCCGGGGTCAGCTATTTCAGCCCTGCCGCGCTCGGCCAGCCCATTCACTGGTCCGGCGGCATGGTCAATTACTCCATCGACCAAGGGCCCCTGAACGCCTCCATCAACAACCAGCAGGCTACGGCCATGGTGGATGGGGCGGCCGCGCTCTGGTCCGCCGTACCTACCGCGGCTGTCACACTCACCCATCAGGGCCAACTCAACGAAGACGTCAGCGCCGGCAACATCTCGGCCGTCAACGGTGTCATCACCGCACCTGCGGACGTCACTCCGGCGGCCGGCAGCTACCCGCTCGGCATCATTTTTGACGCCGACGGATCAGTGATCGATGCCATCTTCGGAACCGGCGCAAGCGATCCAACCAGTTGCCAGAACAACGGCGTCTGGACATGGCTCGACACCATCAATCCCGACGCCACCATAGCGCACGGCATCATCGTGCTCAACGGTCTGTGCGCCACCAGCCCCGACCTGCTTGAGATGATGAACTACGAGCTCGAACGCGCGTTCGGCCGCATCCTGGGCCTCGACTACGCGCAAGTCAATCCAACCGCCCTCAGCAGCGAACTTCCCGGAGGATTCGCAGGCTGGCCTGTGATGCAGCCACTCAGCGGTGTCTGCAGTGAAGCGGGAGGACAGTGCATTCCCGACCCCACAGTCCTCCGCTTCGACGATATCGCCGCCCTCGGCCGCATCTATCCCG
>Ga0302198_10004286_pt1 | contig 13830 bp, 10 predicted proteins | sample II_Bog_N2_2_FD_193521 | JGI IMG/M metagenome (GOLD analysis project Ga0302198, IMG submission 193521) | Peat permafrost microbial communities from Stordalen Mire near Abisko, Sweden - II_Bog_N2_2 | ecosystem: Environmental > Terrestrial > Soil > Wetlands > Peat | place: Sweden: Abisko... | reverse complement strand
GAGTACCAGGTCACATCCAGCGACATCACCCAATAGATGACGCAAGCCGTCATCGTAAGCGAGTAGATCAGGATGCCCGGTCCGCTGATGTTTTCCAGCTTCTTGATCCACATCGGAGTGTTCGCCGGCGAATCCAGATCGCGCTTCAACCCCAGCGCATTGAGCCGCCAGGTATAGAGCCCCCAGATGAGGAAGCAGACTACGCTGGTCACGACAAATGCCGTCGGGTTCAGCATCGGCCGCTTGAACTCAATCGCATGGGCCTGAATTTCGTTGATCCATCCCGCCTTTAACGCAGCGGATGCATCCCCGATTCGAGCCCAGAGATAGAGCTTCTTCATCTCAAAGGCGATCACCAGCCAGTAGACAAACACCAGCGGCAGCGTCCGGCTCATCGCTTCCAGTGGCCGCCGCAGTAGCAGTCCCCATTTGCCGCCAGTCACGTACTGAACCATCAGAAGCGCAAGCCCTCCGACTGCCCATCCAAACGTAAGCGTCAGCCCGAGCAGCCAGCCTCGCAGAACGTGGTTGATCGAGTGGTCGGCAAATGCCAGCGCCGCCGCGATCAACGAGAACACCATCCCTACCATCAGCGCCCGCATCTTCCAGGCATCGACAAATGCCGGAGCGCCTAACTCGGCGGGAAGTGTTTTCGCGTGTGCCTCGTGACCCATTCGTTTCGTCCTCTGTCCTAATCCCTTAACCGTTAATGACTAATCCCTATGTTCCTGGTCCCTACTTCGTCACCGGTATCTTGATCGCAGGATCCGCCGGATAGGCCGGAGCCATTCCAGGGGTTCCTTGTTTTGCATCAGCCGGATATGCCTGCATTGCCGTTAAAGGAAGTGTCCATGGTTGGGCAAAGCCCACCGGAAGCCCCTTCGCCGAAGCGATATCCTTCAATTCCTTCACCTGAACCCCGGCAGGCACATCCTGCATAGTTGCGGCTTGGCTCAACTGAAGAGCCCGGATGTACGCCGCCACCGCCCACCGATCCACCGGAGTCAGTTGCGCTGAGTAGTCCGGCATCGCCCCATATCCATGCGTCATCACATAGAAGTAGTGCGACAGAGGCTGCGACCTGCGCACCTGATCGTGCAGGTTCCCTGCTTGCTTGTATCCGCGATCCACAATCGCGCCCTCACCGTTGCCCACGCGCGAGTGGCAGGGCGTGCAATAAATGTTGAACCGCTCCTCGCCACGCTTCAGCACGTCCATGGTCACAGGGAAAGGCATCTCGTTCCGTTCTTCGCGATAGCCGTTCGCCCCCTGCACCACGCCGGTATAGAAGTAGCTGTCTTCGTGCAACTGCCCGCGCGCAACAGTATTTACCACCTGCGGCCGTGCGCCGCGATGGTCGGCAAACATCTCCGAGCCACGTTGCGGAATCAGCTTCGGCTGGTTGTGCATGTCCTGCCTGCACCCGGCAATCAGCACCACCGCGGCCATGCCAACCAGCATGACTCTCCCTGCGGATCTTTGTTCCCTGTTCCCTGTTCCCTGTTCCCTCGTCATCAGTACTCCACCTCCACAACCGAGACAGGGTTCAAAGATTCCAGGTATTTGCGCCCTTCTACAAGATCGAACTTCGGGTCCAGCGCCTCAAGGCAGAGAAAGAACTTGTCCGTCGTCGCGCCGTTGCGGAAGTTGGGCGCATTGAAAAGCGGGTGATACAAAGCCGGCAGCCCATTGAGAGCGAGCATCCCGAACGCCGCCGAAAGCCCCGCAAACAGAATGGTCCACTCATAGGCAGGGACGATGAACGCCGGCCAGGAGTAGAGCGGCCTCCCGGCAATATTCAGTGGATAAGCCAGCACCGAGACCCACGTCTCCAGAGCGAACATCGCTACCAGGCCCATCAAACCGCCTATCAGCGTGATCAGCGGCACCTTGTTGCGATGAAAGCCGATCGCCTCGGCAGCTTCTTCCACCGGATAGGGCGTGTAGCAGTCCATGCGCCGCCAGCCATCACGGCGAGCCTGCTGAGCCGCCCTCACCAGGTCGCTCGGCGTATCGAATTCGGCCAATAGGCCGTAGGTTCCTTCGCGTGCTGGCATTAGTCACCAACCTCCGCCGTCTTCTTCGGAGTGATCTTTGCGCTCGGCAGCATCATCTTGATCTCGTTCATCGGAATCATGGGCAGGAAGCGCACAAACAACAGGAATAGCGCCGTGAAAAGCCCAAGCGTTCCCGCGTAAATCATGTAGTCCCACTTCGTCGCGCGATACGTGCCCCATGACGACGGCAGAAAGTCGCGATAAAGGCTCGTTACAACAATCACAAAGCGCTCAAACCACATCCCGGTGTTGACCACAATGGAGAGGAAGAACATGAAGGCCATATTGGTACGCAATCTACGCACCCACAAGGTCGTCAGCGGGAACGCAAGGTTACAGGAGACCAGCACCCAGTACGACCAGCCCATCGGCCCAAACATGCGGTTCCACATCATGAAGGCTTCCCAGTGCGAAGCCGAGTACCAGGCCATGAACACTTCCATCCCGTACCCGTAGGCCACGATGAACCCCGTCGCCAGCATCACCTTCCCCATATTGTCGATGTGCCGCTCGGTGACCAGCTTCTCAAGGTGATAGAACTTGCGCAGCGGAATCGCCAGCGTTAGAACCATCGCGAAGCCCGAATAAATGGCGCCGGCAACAAAGTAGGGCGGGAAGATCGTCGTGTGCCAGCCCGGCAACACCGCAACAGCAAAGTCGAAGCTGATGACCGTGTGCACGCTCAGCACGAGGGGCGTTGCCAAACCAGCTAGCAGAAGCGAAGCAGTCTCGTACCGCATCCAGTGCCGCACCGACCCGCGCCACCCCAGCGAAACCAGACCGTATCCAAACTGCGCCAGCTTGCTCTGCGAGCGGTCACGAAGGGTTCCAAAGTCGGGAATCATCCCGATGTACCAGAACACCACCGAAATAGTCGCGTAAGTCGAAACCGCAAACACGTCCCACATCAGCGGCGACCGGAACTGCGGCCACACATTCATCGTCACGGGCAGCGGCAGCATCCAGTAAGACACCCAGGGACGACCGACGTGAATCAGCGGGAACATGCCCGCGCAAACCACGGCAAAGATCGTCATGGCTTCAGCAAACCGATTGATCGAGTTGCGCCAGCCCTGCTTGAACAAGAGAAGAATTGCGGAGATCAGCGTTCCCGCGTGGCCAATACCGATCCACCACACAAAATTGATAATGGCAAATCCCCAAGCCACTGGCTGCGTGATGGCCCAAATGCCGACGCCCTTCAAAAACAGCCAGGTCAGGGCCACCAGCAGCATCGTTGCTCCGGCGCCACCCACGCCAAAGAGCGCAAACCAGCCCAGCGGCGTGTCCGGCGTCAACACGATCCCCGCGATCTTCTCGGTGACCGACTTGAACGTCTGCCCTGGCGCAAGAACGCGGTACTCTCCGGTTGCCGGATCGATCGTCACGTCTTTCGGTTTTGTCTCGCTGGTTGCCATGCTCAGCCCTTCGTCGGCGCGTGTTCCACCGGCGCATCTTCCAATTCAACGTTCGTATTCAGCACTGCGGCCACATACTTCGTCCGCGGACGCGTATTCAGATCGGCAAGCACCTGGTAGCTGCGCTCATCGCTTTGCAGCTTCGCCACCCGGCTCCCCTTGTCGTTGATGTTGCCAAACGTGATCGCCGACGCCGGGCAGGCCTGCTGGCAGGCCGTCTGGATCTCTCCATCCGCGACTGGCCGGTTGTCCTTGTCGGCTTCAATCTTTGCTGCGGAAATCCGCTGCACACAGTAACTGCACTTCTCCATTACGCCTCGAGAACGAACCGTCACATCCGGATTGCGCATGAGCTTCAGGCTCTCGGTCTCATAGTCGGAGAAGAGAAGGAAGTTGTAGCGGCGCACCTTGTAGGGGCAGTTGTTGGAGCAGTAGCGCGTCCCCACGCAGCGGTTGTAAACCATCATGTTCAGGCCTTCCGGCGTGTGCACCGTCGCACCAACCGGGCAAACCTGCTCACAGGGCGCGTTTTCGCAGTGTTGGCAGGCCATCGGCTGGAAGTGAGCCCGCGGAGCCGCCAGATCTCCCTCAAAATATGTGTCAATCCGCAGCCACTGCATGTTGCGCCCGATCCGAACCTGCTGCTTGCCCACTACGGCAATGTTGTTCTCGGCATAACAGCTCACGATGCAGGCGTTGCAGCCTACGCAGCTCGCCATGTCGATCGACATGCCCCACGCGTTCGCCTCGTTGTACTCCCAGTTGGGGAACAAAGTGTTCGCCATGTTGGTCTTCTCGCGGCCGGGCCCCTCAAACGCAAAGTTGGGGTTTTTCTTGTACTCATCGAGCGTCGCGTACCGGATAATCCCGCGCTCGCCAATCGCCTCATCGGCCTCGAGCGAATTGTTCCCGTTGCCCTGTTCGCCAAAGGTCTTGCCGCGATGATCCTGGAAGTGGCTCTTCGTAATCGCGAGCCCCCACTTTCCATCGATCTTCTTCGCCGACCCGGTCGCATAAAACGGCGAAGCCGCGGTCCGAATCAAATAGGCATTAAATCCCTGGCCCGAGCCCACGCGCCCGGCAAACTCCCGGCCATAGCCGAGGTATACCGTGATCGAATCGTCTGGATGGCCCGGAATCACAATTACCGGCGCGTTCACCTTCCGCCCGCCAACCGTGATCTCAATAATGTCGTCTTCTTCCCAGCCGTTCTTGGTCAGCATGGCGCCCGAAACCAGTGCCGCATTATCCCAGCTCAGGTTCGAAATCGGCTTCGGCAGCTCCTGCAGCCAGCCAACATTCGACCAGCGCCCGTCATAGATGTTCGGATCGGGCCGGAAGATGATCTCCGTGCCCGCAACCGGCGCCGGAACCTTAATGTTCGACGGAGTCCTCGCTGCCGCCACTGAAGCCCCCGGCGTTCCTTCAATCCAACCGTCATGCAGCGCCTTGCGCCAGCCCACTTCAAAATCGCCCTTGATGACTGGCTTCCACGTCGCCCGCACCGCTTCGTATGCGCTCAGGCCAGGCTCATCAAGCAGCGCCTGCACCACGTCATGCGTGCTCTTCCCACCATAAAGCGGATCGATCAGTGGCTGAACGATCGATACTGCTCCACCGTAGGCCACTGCATCGGACCACGATTCAAGATAGTGAGCCTGCGGCACATGCCAATCCGCGTTCTGACCGGTCTCGTTCAGGCCCGGTCCCAGGTAAACCTTGTACTTCGCCTTCTCAAACGATGACGCAAACTCCAGATCGGCGGGAGCGGTGTAGATCGGGTTTCCGCTCAGAATCACCAGCCAATTCACCTTGCCGGCATTCAAATCTGCCACCAGCGCCTTCATGCCCGCAATCTGATCGCTCGGAATCTGCGCAACCGATACAGGTCCGTAGATGACCGTCTTGCCCGTATTCCCGAGCGCCGCGTTCATCGCCTGCGCCAGCGCATCAACCGACTTGTCTTGATACAGGCCCGGAATCACCACACACTTGCCCGCGTGCGCCTTCAGGTCCTTGGCCACGCCGGCGAGAAACTTCTTCTGCTCGTCGGTCCAGGCATACGTCGGTACATCAACCCCGCCAACGCCGAGTGCCTTCGCCAACTCACCAGCAAACGCGGGAACCTCGCTCGCGCGCAGCCCCAGCCGATGCTCGGCCTTCATCCCAGTAGTCGTCGTCGAACTCTCCACCGCGTACAACCGGTTCAAATTCTCAGGAGTCTTGCGCCGTGCAGCGAAGTCGTGCACCAGCTTGTGGAAACCCGGATAACTCGCGCCGGAAAGAAAGTCCGCATCAAGCGAAACAATCACATCTGCATCGGCCAGCGAGTAGACCGCCGAACCGCCGCTTTCAAGCGTCGTTCCCGCAAGCGCCGGATCGAACTGCACGAACGTCGCCTTCGGATACTTGGCCTGCGCTTCCTTGATCTGGCGCGCCAACGTCGGCGACGTCACCGTGCCACTCAGAAAGTAGAGCCCCGTCCCGTCCTTGCTCGCCAAAGCGGCTTGGCGCAGTTCAATTAACAGTTCGGCCCACTCGCGATCCTCACCGCGATAGCTCACATGCTTCGAGCGGTCGGGATCGTAAAGTGCAAGCAGCGTCCCCTGCGTATAGGGATCGCTTCCGCCCTGGGTATAAGGATGCTCAGGATTGCCGTCCACCTTGATCGGCCTGAACTGATCGCTCTTCACCAGCAGCGGCACCGCGCCCGTCGAAAACGGATGCGCAGTCGCAAAATACATCGGCTTGCCCAGAATCAGATCTTCGGGCGCCTTGACGTAGGGATAAATCGGCTCGTCGGGCTGCTTCGTACATCCGGCCAGTCCGGCCAGCGCCATCGATGCACCCATCAGCTTCATGAAGCCGCGCCGCGAAACCGGGTCCACCCACTCCTGCGCCGAACCGGGGAACTCCTTCTCCACGGCGGCCTGAAACTCCGCAGTATCGGCCAGCTCGTCGATAGACCGCCAATACCTTTTACCCTTCACGCCACTCAACTTGCCGCGCACCTGCTCGAGCGTCATTGCCTCGTCGGTCCCGGTGTTCATTGCCTCACGCGGCTCGGCGTTTTGAACGTGCACGACTTCAGTCGTGCTGCTAGCAACCGCGACGTTTTGAAAGGGCACGACTTCAGTCGTGCCGATAGCCGCAAACAATGAAGCCTGGGCTTTAGCCCCCGAGGGATGCTCTTCGCGGATCTGGCTCACGCTCTCACCATTCGAAGAGTCCGGCTTTGTATCAGGGCACGACTTTAGTCGTGCCGAAGCGACCTCGTAAGAATCATGGGCTTTAGCCCCTGCGGCAACCGCCAAAGACTTCTCGCCAGTCGGGTTCTTGATTTCGTTCATCCGTTGGTTGCTCATCGGTGGCAGACCTCGCAACTGGCCAGATCCTTGGGAGTGCGAATCTTGTAGTGTTCCACCAGAAAATGTCCCATCTCATCCTGGCTGGTGAACTTCTTGTACACCGGAGCAACCGGCAGTGCTGCGGCAGAAACATCGCCCGCCAACCCATGCCCGCCCATCATCGGCAACTGCAGCGAAGCTACTTCGCCTGCCGCATTGCCCGGATCCTTCGTCACGCAATTCACGCTCTGCGCCGTCGGCACCCCGCTCTTCTCACCGCCAACAGCGCACCACACTGGCCGCTCTTCGCTCGGCTTCTCCCATGCCATGTTGTAAATCTCGGATGTCGGGCGAATATTCTTGGCTGGATTTCTATGGCAGTCCAGACACCACTCCATCTGAAGAGTGTTTTGGGCGTACATCAGCGGCATCTGGTCCACGCGACCATGGCAGCTCGAGCAGCCCATGCCCTTGTTCACATGAATCTCGTGGCTGAAGTAAACAAAATCAGGAAGGTCGTGAACCTTCGTCCACACCACGCTCTGCCCCGTTGCCCAGCTCGTGCGTACCGGCTCAAGCAGTTGAGCGTTCGTCCAGATCTGCGCATGACAGTTGATACACGTCTTGGTCGGCGGAATCCCCGCGTAGCTCGACTTCTCTACCGTCGTGTGACAGTACTGGCACTGCAAACCCAGACCCTGCACATGATGCTTGTGGCTGAATGGAACCGGCTGGTCAGGGCGCTGCCCCTGCCGAGTCACCCATGGCGAACGCTGCAACTGATCCAGCGTCACTCCCAGGGCGATCACGATCAGCCCCGTCAACACCAGGCTCGCGCGAGCCAGTGCATTGGAGCTGCGTTCAAATATCTGCGCCATGAATGCTTTCCCTGCTTGGTCTACGGTTTAAGTGGCCAGTTGTGCTCGCGGTCACACGTGTTGTGTACAAGATGCTTTCTTAAGCAAAAATCTAGGGAGAGGCGATGAGCCCCGAAAACCCAATATAGCAGCCAATCTCCCCCGAAGAACAGGGTCCAGTCCCAAAAACACAAAATAATTTCTCGCCGAGTACCCCCAGGTAATCCGCTGAAAAGAAAAGCGATTGTGATGTGTATCACTTCAAGGAAAACATCCCCGTCCCTCCGGCGCTCCGCGTACCGAAAGCTGGGATGTTTTGACTAAATTATCACATCGAAATTCCCTTTGATCACCCAGTCTCAATCTGCCCTTCATGCGGCCGCCCCACCGTCCCGGGCCGCCGCGATCTCATCTCTGCAGCTTGTATGAACGAATGCTTTAGAATTCGTAAAGGGATCTTTACGAATCTGGGAAGTGCCGTTCCACTCTCAGCGGGATTCCCTGCCTGAAAGCCCTGCCCTGCCCTTTGAATTCAGTTGATCGGCATCCATAGCTATACCTGGAATTTGCCAAACCAAAGTCGCGGAAACCCAAAGTTCGTGAAAAAGGAAAGACGATGAAGTTCGCCGGATTGATCGTTATGCCAGCCGGATTCTTTCTTTCGATGGCCGCCCTCGTGCTCTTCCCTGCGGCCGGGCCTCGTACCGCCTTCATCCTCTGTGCCCTCGCCGTTGAAATCGTCGGCCTGATCGTTGCCGTCCGCGGCCACATGGAAAATCGTCAGCCTGATGCTGGAGACGTCCGATGACTCCTGTGAACGGCCAGACTTCCCTCACCGACGCCGCCATCGTCCTCGATCTCCTTTTGTTGATCCTCGCGCCTCTTGCCATCGCTGGAGTCGCCCTGGTTAACGTGGGCCTTGGACGCTCCCGTTCCGCTGCCCAGGCCTTGCTCGGCAACATGGTCATTATCGCCACCGCCCTCATCGGCTTCGCCCTCGTCGGCGCAACCTTCGCGGGCAATATGGGCGGTGCTGGTCACGTCTTGCATCTCGCTGGCAAACCCTGGAATTGGCTCGGTGAAGGACCGCTCTTCCTCAAAGGCATCGGCAATGCCCCCATCCAATCGCAGCTCGAAATCCTCTTCGAATTCCTCGCCGTCGCCATGGCCGCCATCATTCCCTGGGGTTCCGGCGCTGACCGCCTCCGCCTTTCCGCAGGCTGTGCCATGGCAGCCGTTACCTCCACTCTTGTGTTTCCGGTATTGGCGCATTGGGTCTGGGCCGGCGGATGGCTCGCTCAGCTAGGCAACAATTTCGGCATTGGCGCAGGCTTTCTCGATCCGGCAGGCGCGGGTACGGTCCACCTTCTCGGCGGCATTTCCGCTCTCGCTGTTGTCTGGGTCGCAGGATCACGTAGAGGAAAATTCCCCAAAGAAGGCTTTGCCACCGCCATGCCCGGCCACAACGCCGTCTATATCCTCTTCGGCTGTCTTATAGCTCTCGTTGGCTGGCTCGGATTCAACCTGGCCGGCGCCTCGCTTTGGCTCCATGCCCCTCTCACATCTCTTCCAGTAACCGCGCTCAATACACTGCTCACTGCCGCCGGCGCTCTCGCCGCCACCTATACGGTCACGCGCGTCCGCTTCGGAAAGCCCGATGCCAGTCTCTGCGCCAACGGATGGCTCACCGGGTTGGTCGCCTCCAGCGCCTCCGCAGCAGTGGTCTCGCCAATCCCAGCCCTCCTTATTGGAATCGCAGCCGGCATCATCACGCCGCTTTTGGTCGAAGTCCTCGAGCTTGCAGTTACCGTGGATGACCCCTCAGGCGCCATCACGGTACACGCATCCGGCGCGCTGCTGGGCCTCATTGCCGCAGGCCTCTTCGCCCCAAAGTCCGGTCAGTTCCTCGCTCAGTTGGTTGGGATTGCAACCATCCTCGGCCTGTTCCTGCCGCTCGTCTATCTGCTCTTCCTGGCCCTCAACCGGTTCGTTCCCTTCCGCGTTGACCCCGACGGCGAGCGCATCGGCATGGACCTGCACGAACTAGGCGGCGGCGCATATCCCGAGTTCGTCATTCATCGCGACGATTCCTACCGATAGGTGCTTTCATTGCGGTCGCCTGGCCCTCGGCTCTACTTCTTCGCCAGCAGCACCATCAGAACAAAGATCAATATCGGCGCCAGCACCAACCCTGCGTAAATCGCCAGCTTGCGCGCCGCGGGCAGCTTCAATCCGCCCACCACCGTCGGCCGCGCCGTATCTTCTACGCCAACCATCTCCGGGTGTTCCAGCTCCCAGGCCATCTCACTCGCCGTCTGGTAACGGTTCCGTGGCTCCCGCGCCAACGCCCGCTTCAAAATCTCCTCAATTTCCGGAGAAACCTCTCGTCTCCGCTTCCGCACCGGTTCGGGATCATGCAAAAGACGCTCGTTCATCACCGCCAGCGGATTCGATCCCGTATACGGAGGATCGCCCGCCAGCATCTCATAGAGCATTGCGCCAAGTGAATAGATATCGCTCCGCTGATCGCCGCGCTGGCCCTTTACTTGCTCGGGTGAGATATAGTCCGGCGTTCCCAGCGTCTTTGTCACCTCGACAATCGTCAGTCTGCGCGCGTCTTCCTTCTTCGCAATCCCAAAATCGATCAGCTTGATTCGATCCGTATCGTCAACCATCACATTTTCCGGCTTCAGGTCCCGATGCACCACGCCGTGCTTGTGCATGGTGTCCAGCGCATCGCAAATCTGCAGTGTCAGGTTCACCGCGCGATCAATCGGCAGCTTCCGCTCTTCATTCAGGATCGCCCGCAGCAGTCTGCCTTCCACCCACTCCATCGCCATGTAGAGCCGGCTGCCAGGTCCGTCTTCGTAGGTCTTGACGACTCCCGGATGATCCAGTTCCAGCCCGATCTCCTGCTCGCGCTTGAACCGCTCCACCAGCACAGGATCGGCTTCCATCTCTTCATGCGGCACCTTGATCGCCACGCTCTTGCCGTCGCGCAGATCCGTCGCCTTGTAGAGCGTAGACATCCCGCTGCGCGCGACCGTCGCGTCCAGCCGGTAGTGGTCCAGTGTGTCTCCGGGCTCAAGTGTTGTCATCAGGGCGTACTTCATAACACTTTAATTGTTCCACCCAATTCGTAAGAAAAGTCTTAGGAATTACCAAAGGGATTACAATGATGCGGTCCCTGAAAGATGCTCGAACTGGTTCGCCGATCTCCCCATCATCGGCCTGCGTCTGAGTCATTTATATGTTCCGTTTTCTTCGATCTTCCATCGCTTGCCTGGCCTCCGTGTTGTGTCTGGCCTGGTGTGTCCCTCCAGCGGTTTCTGCCCTCCCGCGAGCAAAAACTCCACCGCCGCGAAGCGAGCAAGCCCATCCCCAGGAGACCGGCTTCCTCAATCGCCGAATCGAACTTCGCGGCGTAACCTACCGCTTCCAGGTCTACCTCCCTGAAGAGTGGCGACGCGACGATCACAAGCAATGGCCCATCATCCTCTTCCTCCATGGTCGCGGAGAGCGTGGCACTGAGGGCATGTGGCAAACGCAGATCGGCCTTCCCCAGGCCGTTCGCGACCACCCCGACCGCTGGCCGTTCATCATCGTCATGCCCCAGTGCCCTATCCCCGCTTATTGGACCGACCCCGATATGCAGGCACTGGCAATGTCCACCCTCGACCAGGAAACCGACGAATTCCATGCCGATCCGGACCGTACCTACCTGGTCGGCCTGTCGCTTGGTGGATACGGCGCATGGGAACTTGCCCGCAACAACCCCAACCGCTGGGCCGCAATCGTCATCGCCGCCAGCGGCATCTTCTGGAGCTATGCCCAAGAGCGCTGGCAGGAGGTTTCTACCCTCCCGGCAGAATACGCACACGCCATCGGGCACACGCCGGTATGGCTATTCCACGGGGCCGACGATCCACTCGTCCCACCCCGTGAGAGCGAGATCATGTTTCAAGCCGTCAAGGCCGCCGGCGGCCACATTCGATTCTGGCTCTTCCAGGGATACAAGCACGACTGCTGGACACGCGCCTTCGCCGAACCGGAAGTTCCTCGCTGGATGCTCGCGCACCGCAAACCGCCAAATCCCCTGACCAACCATCCCCAATCCAACCAGGAACCCTCCGCCTCAGAGGCTGCCTCAACCGCGCAAGAGGTCCAACCCTTCGCCGAGCGCCTGGTCATCCCCTTCCATCCGGCCGCCATCAAGCTGGCCCCGGCCATTCTCGACACTTTCATCGGCGACTATCGCGATATCCATGGCCGACCCGGAGTTTCCATCTATCGCCAGGGGGAGCAGTTGTTTGAAAAGAACCAGCAGGGCGAAGTTGCAGAACTCGCTGCAGAATCTCCCGAAGTATTCTTTTACCTCAACGGTTCGGCCACAACTCGGCTCACCTTTGAACATGACCCAAAAGGAGACGTGATCGCCCTCCTCCTGCGCGATGATCGTCACGAAGAGCGATGGGAAAAGCACCCCGCGCCCAACGCACACTAGGCTTTCTTACCAGCCTGCTGGCTCTGCGTAAAATGCGCTTTGTAAAAACGGCACGACTTCAGTCGGGCCATAAAACGCGCAAATTCAGATCGTGGGCTTTAGCCCCTGCAAGGCTTCGCTGGAAGGAAGTTGGTCAGTCAGATGACTCCCTCTGGTACCCCTTTTGGAACCTTTTTCATCCAAATTCCGTAACGTCTGATGTTCGCTCCCAAGGAGGCCCCATGTATTGCAGTGGATGTGGTCAACCCCTGGCTACCGGGCAACCGGTCTGCACGCATTGCGGCCGGCCTGCCTCGGCTGCTGTTCCCCCCGTTCCCGGCTTTGCCTTTGAAGTCGAAAACTATGCCGGCAAGATCCGCGCTCTGAGCGTCGTCTGGGCCATTTACGCCGCCTTCGCACTGCTCACCGGCATAGCCGGGCTTACCTTCGCCCACGCGTTCATGACCAATCACTTCGGCCCCTTCGGACAGGGTCCCTTTGGCGGCGGACAATGGGGCAACTCGCCCTTCCCTGAGGAGTGGTTCGGCCACGCTCTATTTGGCTTCATCTGGATGGCGTTGCTGGTTCGCACCGCCCTGGCAATCTTCGTCGCCTGGGGCCTCTATGAGCGCCACCAATGGGCCCGCATCTTGGCCATCATTGTGGCTTTCCTCAGCCTCCTCAAGTTCCCCCTCGGGACCGCCCTCGGCATCTGGACCCTCGTCGTTCTCATGGGCTATCGCAACGCTACCCTCTACGATCAGTTGAACGCCCCACCCACCTACCCCACCCCGCGCTGATCGCGCCTCGTCTCAGCACCCATGTGGGCGCCCCACCCTTCCGCGTTGTTTGCGGAGGGGTGGGATGATATTCCTGCTCCCGCCACCGCAGGCCCTGCACCACTCCCCCACAGACAACCCCCAAATCTAAATCGGCTTCCACTCGAATGGGAACATCTTCCCCGCTTCGACTGGGTCAAGTTTCACACCCACTGATTCGGCCGCGCGAGACAGCACCGGATCGCGCCCCGCCGCCAGGTCGGCTCCCGTCGGCAAGAGCTCTTCGTCCGGCACAACTCCAGTCTTCTCCAGACTCTTCCCATCACTCATGATTAGGTTGGCATCGGTGACCGCGATCCCGTAGCCGAAGATTGAATCTACGTCCATGCGCTCCGGATGGATGATCGTTTCCATCACAGCGCCGGCAGTCTTGTCCCCGATTACCGCACCCCGGTGTTCCAGCTGAACCACGCGGGCCAGTAGCTCTGCGGCGGACGCGGAATCCCCATCCACCAGCACAATGAGCTTCCCTTCGCAGGGATGCGCGGCATGCTTGGCAATCAGCGCTTTGGGAGCGTTCCTGCCCACCCGATCGGCAATCTTGATATCGCGGTCAAAAAGCGACCCCACCATCAAGGTGAGCGAGTCGAAATTTCCTCCCGGATTCCCTCGCAAATCCAAGATGAGCGCCGTATGCTTTCTGGCCTTCCCAATTGCCTTTTCGATCTCATCCGAGTTCAGGAGCAATTGCGGCACCTTCCATATCATTGCGTCCCCGGCTTCGGAAATCCGCGTCCGATTCCGCTCGTACTCGCTCATTCTCCATACATAACTGAACTCGGTCCAATCAATCGAAACCCTCACTTCGGTATTCACCACCACTTTGCGT
>Ga0302198_10004277_pt1 | contig 13838 bp, 13 predicted proteins | sample II_Bog_N2_2_FD_193521 | JGI IMG/M metagenome (GOLD analysis project Ga0302198, IMG submission 193521) | Peat permafrost microbial communities from Stordalen Mire near Abisko, Sweden - II_Bog_N2_2 | ecosystem: Environmental > Terrestrial > Soil > Wetlands > Peat | place: Sweden: Abisko... | reverse complement strand
CACCGCGTGCCAGTGGTCACGCAACACGACCCGGATCGGCAGTTCCCTGGCGTGATCGGATTTCTGGAACAGCGGGGCGTCCTCGAGCTCGCGGCGGATATAGAGGCCGACGGGCGCGATCAGGAGGCCGACGACAAAGGCGAGACGCCCGCCCCATGCCGCGATCGCGTCGGCCGGCAGCGCCAGCGCGATCGTCATCGCGACCAGACCGGACAGCATCGTCGAGCCGCCCTGCGACATCTGCTGGAACGAGGCATACAGGCCACGCCGCGCCGGCGGCGCGTATTCGACCAGCGTCGACACCGCGCCGCCGATCTCGCCGCCCGCCGAAAAACCCTGGATCAGCCGCGCCAGCACGATGATGACGGGAGCCGCGAGCCCGATGCGGTCGTAGCCCGGGCACAGCGCGATGATGCCGGTGCCGAGCGCCATCAACAGGATCGTCAGGCTGAGCGCGTCGCGGCGCCCGCGCCGGTCGGCATAACCGCCGAGAAAGGCGGCGCCGAACGGACGGGCGATGAAGCCCAGCCCGAAGGTCACGAAGCCGAGCAGCAGGGAAATCACTTCATTGTCGGCCGGAAAGAAATTCCGGGAGATCGGCACCGCAAAGGCGGCGTAGATCGTGAAGTCGTACCATTCGAGCATGTTGCCGACCGTCGCGGCGACGACAGCGCGAGCGACCGATTGGTGGGGATTCGTCGTCGTGACTTCCGCGATTGCGCTCACCGCCAGCCCCTTTGCTCGTTGGCGTTCCCGATCGGCCGGCATCAAGGACGTCGTTGTCCTTTGCCGACCGCAGTCACGGCCTTGTCAAAAAACTTGCATGCAAGCCCTTGATATGCAATAATTTATTTAATTCAGGAAATGCTATGCATAAATTGAATAGTCAAAAGGTCGCCGCGGGCGCGGCGGAAGGTGGCAACGTCCGTCCCCCGCTGCGCGAGATCGAGGCGCTGCGCGCCATGGTCGCGACCGGAAAGACCACACAGGCCGCGCGCGATCTCGGGGTGTCGCAGCCTTCGGTTTCGCGCGCGATCGCGAGCCTCGAGGCGCGGCTGGGCCAGCCGTTGTTCATGCGGCGCAACGGCCGGCTGGCGCCGACCGCGGAAGCGCTGGCGTTCGAGGCGCGCGCGGCGGTGATCTTCGATCTTTTGGACCAGCTGGCGGCACCGCGGACCGGCCTCGATGCCGTAACCACGATCCGCATCGCCACGCCACCGACGCTGGCCAACCTGTTTCTGGCGCCGCTGCTCGCCCGCTTCATCACCAGCGAGCCGAAAGTGAGGGTGCAGGTCGAGATCGGCACATCGACCGATTGCCTCGCCGCGGTGGCGGAAGGCAGCGCCGACCTCGGGCTGGTCGACCAGACGCCATCGCATGACGGCGTGCGGCTGGAACTGTTCCGGCGCGCCCGGCCGCACGCGCTGTTGCCACGGCGCCACCGGCTGGCGGGCCGGGCGGAATTGTCGATCGGCGATCTCGTCGGCGAACGGATGCTGGCGCTGAGCCGGCGCTTTCCGCTGCGCAGCAGGCTCGACGCCGCCTTCGCCGCGCAACGCGCCGAGCCGCTGATCGTCGCCGAGGCCACCACGTCGGTGTTTTTGGCGGAAATGGTGCGGGCGGGTCTCGGCATCGCCGTCCTCAATCCCTTCCCGCTCGAACTGCGGCCCGACAAGGCCCTGGTGTTTCGTCCGCTCGATCTCAAAATGTCGCTGGAGACCGCCGTCGTGGTCCCGGCCAGAGGCTCGCTGGCGCCAGCGGCGCGCGCGCTCGCCAATTTCATCCGGGCCGAGCAGCCGGCCAGCCCATTCTCCATGGCTGTCGAATGACTGGGAACATGACCGACCAGCGAGCCGAACGCATCCGCGGATTGCTTTCCGATCTGATCGCTTTCGACACCGTGAGCGATCGTTCGAACCTGCCCTTGATCGCCTATATCGAAAGCTATCTCGCTTCGTTCGGCATCATCGGGCGGAAGATCCCCGACGAGTCAGGACAGAAGGCATCGCTGTGGGCGACGATCGGGCCTGAGGACCGGCCCGGCATGGTGCTGTCGGGACATACCGACGTGGTACCGGTCGCAGGACAACACTGGACCAGCGATCCCTTCGCGCTGATCGAGCGCGACGGCCGGCTCTACGGCCGCGGCACCGCCGACATGAAAGGCTTCGTCGCGGTCTGCCTCGCCATGGTGCCGGAGATCGCCCGCGCCAGGTTGACGATGCCGATCCACCTCGCCTTCTCCTATGACGAAGAGGTCGGATGCGTCGGCGTGCGCCCGCTGCTGCGGCAGCTGAACCAGGTGGGCGTCAAGCCGCTGGGCTGCTTCGTCGGCGAACCGACGCAGATGCAGGTCACGATCGGCCACAAGGGCAAGCACGCGGTGCGCGCGACGTTTCGCGGCCATGCCGCTCACTCCTCGCTGGCGCCGAGCGGCGTCAACGCCGTGGAATATGCCGCCGAGCTGATCACCGAGGTCCGCCGCCGCGCCAGGGAGCTTGCGGCGCACGGGCACCGCGATCAGCTGTATGACGTCCCCTACACCACGATGCTGAGCAGCATCGTGCGTGGCGGCACCGCGCTGAACATCGTGCCCGATCGCTGCGCGGTCGAGTTCGAGGCGCGCGGACTGGGGATAGAAGAGTCGCGGCAGGTCACCGACGCCGTCGTCGCCTGGGCCAGGGAGACGATCGAGCCCGCGATGCGGCAGGCCAATCCGGATTGCGGCATCGACTTCGAGGAGATCCTCGAATACCCCGCGCTCGACATGCCGCCCGAACATCGGCTGGTCACCCTGGCCAAGCAGCTGGCCGGCCGCAATTCGCACGCCAAGGTCGCTTTCGGCACCGAGGCCGGGTTGTTCGTCAGCATCGCCGACATCCCCACCGTGGTGATCGGACCCGGCTCGATCGTGCAGGCGCACAAGCCCGACGAGTATGTCGAGCTCTCCGAGCTCGCGAACTGCGCCGGCTTCATCGAGCGGCTGACCGTGTATTGCTCGGACCACCCCGACCTCGGCGAGGTCGGGGATCATCGCCGCGTTGACCGCGCCTAACGCCCCTTGTACAGGGGACGGCGCTTCTCGTTGAACGCCAGCACGCCCTCGCGCCGGTCTTCGGTCGGCACCAGCCGGTTATAGGCCTCGATCTCGAAACTCAATCCATCGCGCAACGCCATTTGCAGGCCGCGATGGATCGATTGCTTGGCCTGCCGGACCGACAGCGGCGCATTGCGCGCGATCGCGCTCGCGGTCGAAAGCGCCTTGTCCAGCAGTTCGGCAGCCGCAAACACCTCGTTGACCAGCCCCCACGCGCGGGCCTCCTCGGCGGAGAATGGCCGGCCGGTGAGGATCAGCTCCTTGGCGCGCCGCTCGCCGACGGCGCGCGGCAGGTTTTGCGTGCCGCCGGAACCCGGCATGATGCCGAGCGTGACCTCGGTCAGCGCGAAGCGCGCGGTATCGGCGGCGTAGAGGAAATCGCAGCAGCAGGCGATCTCGCAGCCGCCGCCATAGGCAGCACCATTGACCGCGCCGACGATGGGGACGGGACAGTCGAGCAGCGCCCGCGCCATGCGCTCGAAGATGGCATGCTGGCGCACCCATGCCTCGTCCGACATTCCCTTGCGCTCTTTGAGGTCGCCGCCGGCGCAGAACGCCCTGCCAGCGCCGGTCAGGACCACGCAGCGAACATCGGCCGGATCGAGCGAAAACCCTTCGAAGCAGGCGACGAGATCGCGGCCCATCTGGGTGTTGATCGCATTCATCGACTCCGGCCGGTTGAGGCGGATGCCGATGACGTGCTCGGCGAGCGTCTCGATCTGCAGGGTCTCGTAGGTATCGAACATGCTGGATTCCATCTTGCCATCGGGCTTGCCCCGATCCATCTCGCTTCGAAACATCGATTGGGAGGATTGTGGCTGGCCGGAGCATTCCGATCAAGCCGGGGACAAGAGCGTCAGCGCAGCACGGCGGGCCCTCCCTCGCCGCTCACGCGCGCGACGGCGACAGCCGGAACTCGACGACCTCCCGGGCGTCGGAGAGTTCGCCGACCAGGTTGTGCGACCGGCACACGCCCATGGCCTGGAGCACGAGGTCGTACTGGAAACGCTGCTTGCTCTCGCAATAATTGAACGACCAGTCGATCACCTCGAAGCCGTGCGTACCCATGCGTTCGCGAATTTCGTCCGATGTCGGCACCCGGTTGTGCGGATAGACCAGCGACAGGTGCAACGTCGTCTGATGCGGCAGCACCTTCTCCAGTCCCCCGAGGCTGGTCATCGCCACGACCGCGAGCAAGGTCGCGCAGAGCGCCGCGCCGTAGAAGCCGACGCCGATCATGACTCCGATCGCGGCCGTCATCCAGATCGACGCCGCGGTCGACAGGCCACGGATCGTGAAGCCCTCCTTCATGATGACCCCGGCGCCGAGGAATCCGATGCCCGTCATGATGCCCTGGATCGCCCGGGTCGGATCGGCCGCCGCAGGCGTTACCGCGAGGCCGCCATACCACTGTCCCGGATAGCCGTTGATCACCGTCAGCATCGTCGAGGCGAGGCAGACCAGCGTATAGGTCCGCATACCCGCGGCCCGGCCGTGATAGGTGCGCTCGTAGCCGAGCACCAGGCCTACCGCAGCAGCTCCCAGCAAATGCAGCATCAGAATCCCGTTGGTGACCAACGCGGCTTCCGACCAATAGGCGCTCAGCGTCCCCATGGCATCCCTCCCTACGGGCCGCTCGTCGTTGGAGAGCGGCTGTCGCGGACATGCGCGACGTGCGGGACTGATCGTTGGCTCGATGTGCTAAACCCGCGTTAAGCCCGCGATGCCAGGCGTTTTCCGGCGCGTGTTGGCCGGCAACGCGGTTACCGAACCATCTCCGCGGCCAGGGGAGTCACTTGAGAGAGACTCGCAGCTTTGGCCTCGTCAGCCGCCTCAGATCTGCGCGGCGACCTTTTCCAGGCCGATCAGGCGGGCGAGCGTGCGCACTTCCTGCTTCTGGTCTTCGCGCAGCTGGAACAGCAGCGGCATCGCCGCCGATTTCAGCTGCTGGACCTCGGCGGCGTCGGGATCGATCGGCGCGCCGGTGGCGTGCGGATCGGTCAGGCGGGTCGCGTGGATCTTGCGGGCCACCGCGCGCAGCGCGTTCTCCACCGCCGGCCAGTAGGATTCCTGGTCGGACGACAGCCGCAGCCGCTCCTTGATGCCGGCGATCTGCGCATCGCTGAGCAGCGCGTAGGTTTTTTGTGGGGCGGACTTCGCGGCCACCTTCGGCTTCGGCGATGCGGCTGCAGATGAAGCGGCCTGGGGCGAAGCGGCTTGCGGCATTTCGATGAGGTCGGCCGGCGCGGCCGAGGCATAGGCCTGCCGCAGCGGCTCGCCCAGGCTCGGCGCCTGCGTCGGTTCCATCGACGCCAGCGCCAGCCCGGCGACCACGAGCTTGTCCTGCTTGCTCTCCCGGTTCGCGACCGGGCTGATGACGATCCGGGAAGCCACCTCCGCCCGCGCCGACGGCACGCTGTCGCGGCCGAGAATACTGGCGGCGGCCGCGCCGACGACGAGGAAGCAGGTCAGCGCGAGGATGGTCATGGCTTTGGTCAAGCAGGTCTCCATTCCGGCCGATCGACCCCGGTCACTTTCACGAAAACTGGGCAGTAATTAAGGCTTAACCGTGCCGCCGTTGCGGCGACGGTGGTTTTACGGGCGGCGAGGCCGCCATGAGCCTGGCAACATGGGCCTGGAAATCAGGCCGCGGCCAAGAGGTCGTATGCCTGCTGGATGTCGGCGACGATGTCGGAGGCTTCCCAGAGCGCGTCGGGCGCGACCGAGCGCAGGCTGATGGTCCAGTTGCCGCCCCGGGAGGAGCGCGGCATGCTGACGATCTCGAATTGCACGTTGCGGCACAAAGGGTGACGCTCGAGCGCGTAGGCGACGCGGGCCTTGATTTCCTCGATGGTAGCGGGGGTCTTGGCAAACAGTGTTTCGAAATCCATGTCGCGGCCCTTCGAACGGAGGTCTCGAAGGCTGCGTTCCGCGATGGCGGCGTGGCCTTCGCGGGGGATTGTCGGGGCGGGATGGTTAATGCGGCGTAAAAGCGGGCCCTGCCCGAGCGCAACATTTGCGCGGTCGTCATCCGCCAACGGGTCGGCGCTTCGCGCCGCCCGATGACAGGCTCCGGCGGGATGATCCCATTTTTCCAGAGTATTCGTTATGGGCCGGGAAGCCGTGGCGTCGTGAATACCCCGCTGAAGCCTGTCGTCGGGCTCGCCGCAGGTCAGACCCGTTGGCGGGGGGTATGACGGTGCTTGGCTGAAGTGGCAGCGCCCCTGCAACAGAGAAGAGGCCGGGCTGCCCTCAATCCTCGTCCGGGTCCGGCTTCTTGCCGCCGATGGTCTTCAGTTTGGCGAACACGGCATCGACATTGAGGTCGTCGCGCTGCTTTTCGCTGGGCTCGAACTCCGCTTCCTTGCGGGTGGTCTCGGAGGCCGGCAGCAGGGTGGCGCCGCCGTAGGCGGTGTCGATCGGCTTTTCCTTGGCCGCGCGCTGCACCTCGAAATCGAGTTCTATCTGCGAGCACAGGCCGAGCGTCACCGGATCCATCGGGGTCAGGGTCGAGGCGTTCCAGTGGGTGCGGTCGCGCACGCTGGCGATGGTGGTCTTGGTGGTGCCGACCAGCCGCATGATCTGCGCGTCCTTCAGTTCGGCGTGGTTGCGCACCAGCCACAGGATCGCGCTCGGCCGCTCGTGCCGGCGCGACACCGGGGTATAGCGCGGGCCCTTCTTCTTGGCGGCCGGCGGCAGCGCCACCTTGCTCTCGCCGAGCTTGAGCCGGTAGTTCGAGTCCTTTTCGCCCTTTTCGATCTCGTCGCGGGTCAGTTGCCCGGTCGAGATCGGATCCATGCCCTTGATGCCCTGGGCGGCGTCGCCGTCGGCGATGGCGCGGACCTCGAGCGGGTGCATTTTGGTGAAATCCGCCACTTGATCGAACGTCAGCGCGGTATTGTCGACCAGCCACACGGCAGTCGCCTTTGGCATCAGCGGTGCATTGCTCATGGCAAATCTCCTTTGCGCTTCGCCCACCCCCTGGGGAGGCGAAGCCGTGGTCATCAGCGATGACGGGAATTACGGCCCTATATAAGCCGTCCGGGGCTAAGTCCGCAATGGTTAGCTAAACGGCCTTGACAGGGCGGCAAAGCAGTCCCAAGTCCTTAATTGAATTGACCGTTCCCTGCCCGCCGGCGAGGGGTGATTCGGTCCGAGATCGCTCCCATGGCCGCCAAACCATCGCTGAAAATCGTGCTTTGCTCGCCGCGGGGCTTCTGTGCCGGGGTGGTACGGGCCATCGACACCGTGGAACGGGCGCTGACCATCTATGGCGCCCCGGTCTATGTCCGCCACGAGATCGTCCATAACCGCTACGTCGTGGACAGCCTCAAGAAAAAAGGCGCGATTTTCGTCGAGGAACTGGCCGAAATCCCCGACAATACCCACGCACCGGTGGTGTTTTCGGCCCACGGGGTGCCCAAATCGGTGCCGGCCGACGCCCAGGCCCGCAATTTCTTCTCGCTGGACGCCACCTGCCCGCTGGTCACCAAGGTGCACCGGGAGGCTGCCATCCATTTCAAACGCGGCCGCGAAATCCTCCTGATCGGGCATTCCCACCACCCGGAAGTGGTGGGGACGCTCGGGCAATTGCCGCCGGGGGCGGTGACCCTGATCGAGACCGCCCAGGACGCCAAGACCTTCACCCCGAAGGATCCCAACAATCTCGCCTTCGTCACCCAGACCACGCTGTCGATCGACGACACCGCCGAGATCGTGGCGATGCTGAAGGAGCGGTTCCCGAACATCTCCGGCCCGCACAAGGAAGACATCTGCTACGCCACCACCAACCGCCAGCTCGCGGTCAAGAAGGTGGCGCCGGTGGTCGACGCCCTGATCGTGGTCGGCGCGCCGAACTCGTCGAACTCGCAGCGCCTGCGCGAGGTCGCCGAGCGCGAGGGCTGCCCGGTCTCGGTGCTGGCGCAGCGCGCCAGCGACATCGACTGGGCGAAATTCGAAGGCATCAAGAGCCTCGGCATCACCGCGGGCGCCTCGGCGCCGGAGGTGATCGTCGAGGAGATCATGGGCGCCTTCGCCGAGCGCTATGAACTGCATGTGGAGACGGTCTCGGCCGCGGAAGAAAACGAATTCTTTCCGTTGCCGCGTTCGCTGCGGCCCGACGCGGCGTAGACCCCATGGCGGTCTACACCGACGTTGCCGCCGACGAGCTTGCGGAATTCCTCAGCCGTTACGATCTCGGCGAGTTGCTGTCCTACAAGGGCATCGCCGAGGGCGTCGAGAATTCCAACTTCCTGCTGCATACCTCGGCCGGCTACTTCATCCTGACGCTGTATGAAAAGCGCGTCGAGCGGGACGACCTGCCGTTCTTTCTCGCTCTGATGACGCACCTTGCCTCGCGCGGCATCAGCTGTCCGCTGCCGGTGAAAGACAGGAGCGGCGAGGCGCTGAGCAGCCTGTCCGGCCGCCCCGCGGCCATCATCAGTTTCCTGGAAGGCGTCTGGCCGCGCAAGCCCAACGCCGCGCACTGCGCCGGCGTCGGCCATGCGCTGGCGCGCATGCATCTGGCCGGGCGCGATTTCCCGATGTCGCGCCCCAACGCGCTGTCGGTCATGGGATGGCGTCCGCTGTTCGACGCCGCCGCCATTCGCGTCGACGAAGTGCAGCCGGGACTAGCCGCCTTCATCACCGCCGAACTCGATTATCTCGAGGGCAATGTCTGGCCCACGAAGCTGCCGCAGGGCGTGATCCACGCCGACCTGTTTCCCGACAACGTATTCTTTCTCGGCGAGCGGCTCTCCGGCATCATCGATTTCACCTTCGCCTGCACCGACACACTGGCCTATGACGTCGCGATCTGCCTCAACGCCTGGTGCTTCGAGAGCGACTATTCGTTCAACGTCACCAAGGCGCGCGCGTTGCTCGGCGCCTATGGCCGCGAGCGGCAACTATCCGACGCCGAGGAGCACGCGCTGCCGCTGCTGGCGCGCGGCGCGGCGTTGCGCTTCCTGCTGACGCGGCTGGTGGATTTCCTCAACGTGCCGGCGGGCGCGCTGGTACGGCCGAAGGATCCGCTGGAATATGTCCGCAAGCTGCGCTTCCAGCAGGGCGTGGCCTCGATGCGCGATTACGGCGTCGCTACCTCGGGGCTGGTGGCGTGAGTTCGCTTCCCACGGTCGTCATCTACACCGACGGCGCCTGCTCGGGAAATCCCGGCCCTGGCGGCTGGGGGGCGATCCTGAAATCCGGCGACACCGAAAAAGAATTGAAGGGCGGCGAAGCCCATACCACCAACAACCGCATGGAGCTGATGGCGGCGATCTCGGCGCTGGAAGCGCTGAAAAAGCCCTGCACGGTCGATCTCTACACCGACAGCCAGTATGTGCGGCAGGGTATCACCGGCTGGATCCACGGCTGGAAGAAGAACGGCTGGCGCACCGCCGACAAGAAGCCGGTCAAGAACGTCGATCTGTGGCAGCGGCTGGACGCCGCGCTGCACCAGCACCAGGTGCGCTGGCACTGGGTCAAAGGCCATGCCGGCCACGACGCCAACGAGCGCGCCGACCAGCTGGCGCGCGACGGCGTCGCGATGGCGAGGTTGAAGTAGGCACTGGGAGATTAATTGTCAGTCCGTCATTCCGGGATGGTGCGTTAGCACCAGACCCGGAATCTCGAGATTCCGGGTTCGATGCTTCGCATCGCCCCGGAATGACAAACGCTTACAGCTGCCCCAGCAGGGTGTCGCCGCCGGAGACCTCGACCTTGCCGGGCGCGGGCTCCTTGTTGAGCTGCTTGACCACGCCGTCCTCGACCAGCATCGAATAGCGGTGGGAGCGGATGCCCAGCCCGTTGCCGGAGGCGTCGAGCTCCATGCCGATCGCCTTGGTGAAATCGGCATTGCCGTCGGCGAGGAAGATCGCTTCGTCGCGCTGGTCGGTGTCGCGCTTCCACGCGCTCATGACGAAGGCGTCATTGACCGAGACGATCGCGATGGTGTCGACGCCCTTGCCCTTGATGGCGTAGGCGTTGAGGAAGATGCTGGGCAGATGCATTTTGTGGCAGGTGCCGGTATAGGCGCCGGGCACCGCGAACAGCGCCACCTTCTTGCCCTTGAAGATATCGTCGGTGGTCTTGACCTGCGGGCCCTCCGCCGTCATCACGCGGAATTTCGTCTCCGGCAGCTTGTCGCCAACTTTGATCGTCATCGTCAATTCTCCTTGAATGTGCGGATGTTTGTTAAAGCATGTTTTGCGGGGAAGGAACCACTTCACCATCGTTTGATGATTGCGTTCGTCATTCCGGGGCGATGCGACGCATCGAACCCGGAATCTCGAGATTCCGGGTCTGGTGCTAGCGCACCATCCCGGAATGACCGAGTCTCGATTGCTTTGCGCTCGCGCAATCGCCGCGGAGAGCCGCTCGTTCAGGCCGCCTCGGCCTTCTTCTCGTCACGCAGTGAGCGGCGCAGGATCTTGCCGACATTGGTCTTCGGCAGCTCGGTCCTGAACTCGATCTGCTTGGGAACCTTGTAGTTGGTCAGTTCCGTGTGGCAGAACTTGATGACGTCCTCGGCGGTGAGGTTCGGATCCTTCTTGACCACGAACGCCTTGACGGCTTCGCCGGAGCGCTCGTCCTGGACGCCGATCACGGCGCATTCCAGCACGCCGGGATGGCTGGCGATCACTTCCTCGACCTCGTTGGGATAGACGTTGAAGCCCGAGACCAGGATCATGTCCTTCTTGCGGTCGACGATCTTGGTGTAGCCATCCGCGGTCATCACGCCGATGTCGCCGGTGCGGAAAAAACCGTCGGCGGTCATCACCTTGGCGGTCTCGTCGGGCCGGTTCCAGTAGCCGGCCATCACCTGCGGGCCCTTGGCGCAGATCTCGCCGGGCTGGCCGAGCGGCACTTCGTTGCCGTCGTCGTCGCGGATCGACAGATAGGTCGAGGGCACCGGCAGGCCGATCGATCCGGAGAATTTTTCGATGTCCGCCCGATTGCAGGTCAGCGTCGGTGAGGTTTCCGACAGGCCGTAGCCTTCCGACAGCGCGCAGCCGGTCACCGCCAGCCATTTCTCGGCGACCGGTTTTTGCGTCGCCATACCGCCGCCGTTGGAGATCTTCAGCTTGGAGAAGTCGACCTTGTCGAACCCCGGCGTGTGCAACAGGCCGTTGTAGAGCGTGTTGACGGCCGGGAAAAAGCTGACCTGGTATTTCATCAGCTCCTTGACGAAGCCCGGCATGTCGCGCGGGTTGGGGATCAACAGATTGGTGCCGCCGCTGCGCATTCCCAGCAGGTAACACGCGGTCAGCGCGAAGATGTGATAGAGCGGCAGCGCGCAGACGATGATCATCTGCTCGACGATCGGCGGCTTCTTCAGCGCCGGCTGCAGCCAGGCGTCGTTCTGCAGCACGTTGGCCAGGATGTTGCGATGGAGCAGCGTCGCGCCCTTGGAGACGCCGGTGGTGCCGCCGGTATATTGCAGGAAGGCGACGTCGTCGGGGCCGATCTGGGGCTTGTCGAACTTGACGGCGCGGCCGGCCGCCAGCGCGTCATTGAAGGCGACCGCGCCCGGGATCGAAAAGGGCGGCACCATCTTCTTCACCCGCCGCACCACTAGGTTGACGATCACGCCCTTGAGACCGAGCATGTCGCCCATGCTGCCGACGATGACATGCTTGATCGCGGTCTTCGCCAGCACCTGCTGCACCGTGGTGGCGAAGTTCTCCAGCACGATGATGGCCTCGGCGCCGGAATCCTTGAGCTGGTGCTCGAGCTCGCGCGGGGTATAGAGCGGGTTGACGTTGACCACCGCGTAGCCCGCGCGCAGCACGGCGGCGGTCGATACCGGATATTGCAGCACGTTCGGCATCATCAGCGCGACGCGCGCGCCCTTCGCCAGGCCCTTGCTCTGCAGATAGGCGGCGAGCGCCAGAGACATCTCGTCGAGATCGCGATAGCTGATCGACTTGTCCATGCAGATGAAGGCCTTGCGGTCGGCGAACTTCGCAAAGCTTTCTTCCAGCAATGCCACCAGCGATGCGTACTGAGTGACATCGATATCGGCGGGCACGCCAGCCGGATATTGCTTGAGCCAGATGCGCTCCATGGTGCTTCCCCTCCGGTTTCCTTCCCCGCTTTTCGGGGACGGGACGCCTTGTTTGGGGGCAGTATTGAGCAATGCGGCGGCCGATGGCAAGCGGCGGTGCGGGATCGATGGATTTGTTGCTTAAGGAGCCGGCCAGACCGGTCGAAAACGGCCTTGCCTAACTATGCGGCGCGGGCGGCTTCTGATCGGCCGGCTGGGCGTCGCTGGTCGTGCTCTTCGGCTTGGCCGCGGTCTTGGGCTTTGCCGGCTTGGCGGCGGGCTTGTCGGCCGTGGCCACGGGTTTTTCGGCGGCCTTCGGGGCGGCCTCCGGCTTGGCGTTGGCGTGCCTGACGGCCGCCGGCTTCGGCTCGGACTTGGCGTCAGGTTTGGCATCGGACTTGGCATCCTTGGCGTCGGCCTTCGGCTCAGCCGGCGCCTCGGGCTTTTTCGCCGCGGCTTGCGTCTTCTTTCCACGATGCCGCGTCGTCGCCGGCTTTTCGGAATCCGCGGCGACGGCGGCGATCAGGGCAGCTCCGGTCCGGGTCGGACCGGTATAGACCACGATCGGTTCGGAAGCGGCCGGTGCCGCGGCCAGCAGTTCCGATGGCTTCACCATCGGCGGCTGCAATCCGGCCGCGAAGAACGTCGCCGACGGACTGTCGCCGCCGCCAACGCCACCGGCACTGCTGGCGACCAGTTGATCGTCGTCCTCGTCGCTGGCCGGCTTGTGGCGCTTGCCGCTGCACATCTCGTCGCGCAGGTTCGGCGGCGAGGCGTCGATCGGCACGAGGTTCTCGACGGTGCCGAGCGAGGGGCGCAGCCACGCCAGCGTGTTGTTGGCGAAGCCGCGCTCGAGCAGTTGGGCGGCGCGCACCGCGCGCATCTGGCCGGAGGAGGCGCCGAGCACCACCGCGATCAGCCGCTTGCCGTTGCGGGTGGCCGAGGCCACCAGATTGTAGCCGGAGGCGCAGATGAAGCCGGTCTTGAAGCCGTCGGCGCCGGGATAGCGGCCGATCAGCTTGTTGAAATTCTGCGTGACCTTGCGACCGAAGCGGATCGAGGGGATGTGGACGAAATATTCGTACTCCGGCAGGTCGCGAATGATGGAGCGGGCCAGGATCGCCAGATCGCGCGCCGATGTGATCTGGCCGTCCGCGGGTAGCCCGTTCGGATTGACGTAGCTCGTCTGCGTCATGCCGAGCCGCTGCGCGTTCTCGTTCATCAGCGCCGAAAAACCGTCGATCGAACCGCCAACACCCTCGGCCAGCACCACCGCCATGTCGTTGGCCGATTTCACCAGCATCATCTTGAGTGCGTTGTCGACCGTGACCTGGGTGCCCGGCCGGAAGCCCATCTTCGACGGCGACTGGGCGGCGGCCGTCGGCGACACCGTCAACACCGTATCGAGCGTGACGCGGCCTTCCTTGACCGCCTTCAGCGTGACATAGGCCGTCATCAGCTTGGTCACCGATGCGGGATACCAGGGATAGGTGGAATTCTGGGATTCCAGAACCTTGCCGGTGTCGGCTTCGATCAGCAGCGTCGCTTCCGCATGCGCGGGCCGCGGCGCGACGATGCCGAACATGACGACAACAGCGAGCCAACCCAGCGAAGATTTGCGAAAACGCGGTCGAAGCAATTGCACTATCCGATTCCGGTCCTTTGAGACCCGCCTTCGCAAAGGAGGTCCTGAGA
>Ga0302198_10004274_pt1 | contig 13849 bp, 13 predicted proteins | sample II_Bog_N2_2_FD_193521 | JGI IMG/M metagenome (GOLD analysis project Ga0302198, IMG submission 193521) | Peat permafrost microbial communities from Stordalen Mire near Abisko, Sweden - II_Bog_N2_2 | ecosystem: Environmental > Terrestrial > Soil > Wetlands > Peat | place: Sweden: Abisko... | reverse complement strand
CGCAAAATTCTGTCGTGAGCACGGCACCAATCTCGGACGGATCGCCCTTCAATTCTCTGTCGCAAATCCCGCAGTCCAGACGACCATCGTCGGCACGGCAAATCCGCGTCGCATCGCGGAAAATATAAGAGAGATCGAGGAGCCACTCGACGAGGAACTGCTCGCTGGAGTTCTGAAGATTCTCAAGCCTGTTCATAATCTCACCTGGTCCTCGGGACGCCCGGAGAATAATTAACTCCTTTCATTCATCCACACAAACTCAAGTCATCCCTCATCTCATGCGCAAGTCTCTCCCCTTAACCCTTCTCATGGTAACAATCGCTACAGCTCATTTGTCTGCCGGCGGTGCAATCCCCTCGATTCCCACCGATCTGCAGCCGAAGGTGATCGTTAGCACAACTAATGAGCCAATCGCCCCCGGGCCGTTCGAACCCACCTGGCAGTCGCTGGAACAATACAAGGTGCCCGATTGGTATCGGGACGCGAAATTCGGCATCTGGGCTCATTGGGGGCCTCAATGCGAAGCTGAGGATGGTGACTGGTATGCGAGACGCCTTTATGAAACAGGCAGCAAGCAGAATAAAGATCACATCAAGAAATACGGCGACCCGGCAAAATTTGGATTCAAGGATGTCATTCACGCCTGGAAGGCGGAGAACTGGGATCCTGAAAAACTCGTGGCGCTTTATAAGCGTGCCGGTGCCCAATACTTCTTTGCTCTGGCCGACCACCACGACAATTTTGATAACTGGGACAGCAAATACCAGCCCTGGAATTCGGTGGCCATCGGCCCCAAAAAAGATCTGATCGGAGGATGGGCGAAGGCTGCAAAGGAGCAGGGATTACCCTTCGGTGTCAGCGTTCACGCATCGCATGCCCCACTCTTTTATCAGCCATCACAGGCCTATGACGGATTGCTCACCAAGGCCGACGGAAAAGGAACCTGGTGGGAGGGGCTTGATCCCCAGATGCTCTATGTGCAGCGAGTGAAAGTGGACAAGCCCGGCAGCACCAGCACTCAGTGGAACTGGAGCAATGGAGCCGTGCAACCGGACCTTGCCTTCTGTCAGAATTTCTATGACCGCACCGCAGACCTGATCAAAAAATATCAACCCGATCTGATCTACTTCGATGATACGGCATTACCGCTTTGGCCGGTGAGCGATGCAGGACTCAAGATTGCGGCGGATTTCTATAATTCAAATGTCAAAAAGAGCGATGGTGCCAGTGACGGCGTTCTCTTTGGAAAAATCCTCAACGACGAGCAACGCAAGTGCCTTGTCTGGGACATTGAACGCGGTGTTCCTGCGGTCTCGTTGCCCTATGCCTGGCAGACAGATACCTGCATCGGCTCCTGGCACTACGACCGTTCCATTTACGATAAAAATCGTTACAAAACCGCAGACACCGTCATCAAGATGCTTGTGGACATCGTCAGCAAGAACGGAAATCTCCTGTTGAATATTCCGGTTCGCGGCGACGGCACCATCGATGACAAGGAGCAAAAGGTGCTCGAGGGGATTGCCTCATGGATGGATATCAATAAGGAATGCATCTTCGGCACGCGTCCGTGGAAGGTATTTGGCGAAGGACCAGCCAGTGAAGGGGCCGCACTCTCCGCCCAGGGATTCAATGAAGGCAAGGGAAAGCCCCTCACTGCCGATGATGTGCGCTTCACGGTTGGCAAGGATGGCTCTCTCTATGCGATCACCCTTGGCTGGCCGACAAAGCCTCTGACGATCAATGCATTGGCTGATAAAGACGGGGCACCCAAGATTACCGATGTGAAGCTCTTGGGTAGCACCGAGACCGTCCACTGGAAGCAAACGGATAAGGGACTCGAAGTGGAGCCTCCAACGACCCGACTGACGCCTGATTACACAGCCGTTTATAAACTCACCATTCAGTGACCTATGCTCAAAACAGGAATTCTTAATCCTGCGATCAACTCGCTGCTCAGCCGTGTCCGGCATACAAATATGCTGGTGATTGCCGACCGTGGCTTCCCGTATTGGCCGATGATTGAAACCGTAGATATTTCACTCGTTGATGGGACACCGACGGTACTTCAGGTGCTCGCTGCCGTTCGCGAGAATTTTGTGATCGGTCAGGCATACATGGCTGAGGAATTCCTTGCGGCTAACGACGAGGAGGCGCGAGCGCGGTTTACCCGGGCATTCGAGGGAGTCCCGGTTTCTTTCGAACCCCACGAGGCTCAATTCAAGCCGCGTGTCCCGCGGGCCATCGGTCTGATTCGCACCGGCGATAGCACTCCCTATTCCAATATGATTCTAGTTTCCGCCTGATGAAAACCATTCTGCTCTCCGAACCGGGCCAGCTGCTTCTCACCACCACAGACTTTCCCCAAGCACCACGAGCTGGTGAGGCGCTTGTACGCGTCCATCGCATCGGTGTGTGCGGTACAGACATTCATGCCTTTGGCGGCAAACAGCCATTTTTCAGCTATCCGCGCATTCTCGGCCACGAGCTAGGCGTCGAGGTGATCGCCGTCGGTGAAGGAGTAACCAATGTGAAACCGGGTGATCGCTGCTCGGTCGAGCCCTATATCAACTGCGAGAAATGCATCGCCTGCCGTCGTGGAAAACCCAACTGTTGTACCGACATCAGAGTGCTCGGAGTCCACACGGACGGAGGCATGCGCGAGCAATTCGTGATGCCAGCGCGCAAGTTGCATCCCTCGGCGATCCTGCCCTACGATCAGCTCGCGCTTGTCGAGACGCTCGGCATCGGGGCGCACGCAGTTGAGCGGGCACAGGTGGAAAAAGGCGAGTTTGCACTTGTGATCGGAGCAGGTCCCATCGGCCTCGCCGCCATGCAGTTCGCTGTTGAGAAAGGTGCCCAGGTCATCGTGCTGGATATCAACGAAGACCGCATCGCTTTCTGCCGCCAGCAACTTGGCGTTCAGTTCACGATCAATGGAGCAAAGGAGAATGTGCTTGAAGCATTAAAGAGTATTACCGGTGGCGACCTGCCAACCGTTGTATTTGATGCGACAGGAAATCCAAAATCAATGATGGGATCCTTTGAATACCCGGCACACGGTGGCCGCTTGGTCTTTATCGGTCTGTTTCAGGGTGAGGTGACATTCAACGATCCCAACTTTCATCGTCGAGAACTCACGCTCATGGGCAGTCGCAACGCGCAACCGGAGGATTTTTCCCGCATCATTCGCAAGATTGAAGAGGGGCGTATCAACACAACGCCCTGGATCACCCACCGTGCCTCCTTTGATGAGGCCGCCAATGTATTCCCAGCCTGGACCGACCCCAAAACTGGTGTCATCAAGGCGATGATCGAACTTTAACCCCCCCCACCAACTCCACACCATGTCTACCAACACCAAAAAAGGAATCTTCGTCGCCCCCGACGGGAAGAATTACGCCATCACCTTCATTCTCGTCACGACGCTCTTCCTCCTCTGGGGCTTCTGCAATGGGATGATCGACATCCTCAACAAGCACTTTCAGACCACGATGAGTCTGAGCAAGATGCAGTCGGCATTCGTGCAGTTTGCAAACTACATGGGTTACTTTATCATGGCGTTGCCTGCTGGGTGGATTGCCCGGCGCTACGGCTACAAGATCGGCATCCTCACTGGCCTCGGTTTCATTGCTGCCGGTGCTCTCTGGTTCATCCCCGCGATCCAAATCAACCAATACTGGGCCTTCCTGACAGGCCTCTTCATCCTCGCGATCGGTCTTGCCACGCTCGAAACCATTGCGAATCCCTACGCTACCGTGCTCGGCGATCCTAAGATGGACGCAACGCGGATTAACATGGCGCAGACCTGCAACGGGGTCGGCTGGATTCTGGGCCCGGTCGTTGGTGGAAGTTTTATTTCTGCCAGTACGACGACGACAGCGAACGCCAATGAATCACTCTTCGTTCCCTACGTCGGTGTCGCCGTGGTTGTCGGTGTTCTCTTTACGATTTTCTGCTTCGCTAATGTTCCGGATATCAATACACCCGACGATTACGTTGCTGAGGAAAAGGCCACCGGAGAAGCTGTGCATATCTGGCGTCATCCCCACTTCGTCATGGCTGTGCTCGCCCAATTCCTCTACTGCGGCGCGCAGACAGGGGTCTTCGCATTCTTTATCAATTATCTCCATTCAGAAATTCCGCCGCTTTCAGCCCAGCTTGCCGACTATCTGCCCGCGGCCTGGACCACGGCGATCGACGGTGGTTACGCCATTTCCGAGAAAGGTGCCAACCCCATCCTCGGCTTTGGTGCGTTTGGTTTTTTCCTCGCCGGACGCTTCGTTGGCAGCGCAATCCTGAGCTTTAGCCGAGCGCACCGAACCCTTGGGATCTACGCCATCATTAATGTTCTCCTCATGGGGGTCATTGTCATGAAGGTCGGTTGGCTTTCGCTTATCGCGCTCTTTCTGAGCATCTTCTTCATGTCAATCATGTTCCCTACGATCTTCGCTCTCGGCATTCACGGTCTCGGTGTGCAATCGAAAAAGGCCGCATCCTTCATCGTCATGGCCATCGTTGGTGGTGCTCTCGTACCGCTGCTCATGGGTCACATCGCTGACGTTAATTCCATGTCCCTCGGGTTCATCGTGCCCCTGGTTTGTTTCGCCTATATTGCCGTTTACGGGCTGCTCTGGCCAAAACTGAGTAATTCCGGTGGGGTGGTTTCTGTATCAACCGGTGGGCATTAAAAAAATTTCATGACTATAAAATCCAAACCGTTGCCGAAAATCGGCATCCGCCCCACCATTGACGGTCGCCTCGGCGGTGTCCGAGAATCCCTTGAGACCCAGACGATGCAGATGGCCAAAGCGGCCGCAGAGTTGATCTCCTCCACACTCCGCTATCCCAGTGGGGAGCCAGTCGAATGCGTGATCGCCGACACCACGATTGGTGGTGTTGCCGAGGCAGCCGCCTGTGCTGAAAAATTCGCCAAAGAAGGTGTCGGTGTCTCACTCACGGTCACCCCGTGCTGGTGTTACGGTTCGGAGACGATGGACATGGATTCACGGATTCCCAAGGCTGTCTGGGGCTTCAACGGCACAGAGCGTCCGGGAGCCGTCTATCTCGCGGCTGTGCTCGCAGGTCACACGCAGAAGGGGATTCCCGCCTTCGGTATTTATGGTCGTGATGTGCAGGAGGGTGATGATCGGGAGATTCCTGCGGATGTTCGGGAAAAAATACTCGGTTTTGCGCGCGCCGGTCTTGCTGTCGCGCTGATGCGAGGAAAATCGTATCTGGCGATGGGTGGAGTCTCGATGGGTATTGCCGGGTCGATCGTCGATCAGCCGTTCTTTGAGGAGTACCTCGGGATGCGCGTCGAAACGATCGATATGACGGAGTTCGTACGTCGTGTGGAGCGGGGCATTTTCGATAAGGAGGAATATGAGCGTGCACTGCTTTGGGTAAAGACTCACTGCAAGGAAGGGAAGGATTACAACTCTCCCCTAACGACGCGTTCCCGGGATCAACTCGACCGTGAGTGGGAGATCTCCATCAAAATGGCGCTCATCGCCCGTGATCTCATGATCGGCAATCCGAGGCTGGCTGAGTTGGGATTTGGCGAGGAAGCCCGCGGACACAATGCTCTTGCCTCTGGTTTTCAGGGACAACGGCAATGGACAGACCATCTGCCCAACGGTGACTTTCTTGAAGCCATCCTGAATAGTTCCTTCGATTGGAACGGCATCCGCGCGCCCTACCTTGTCGCGACAGAAAATGACTCCCTCAACGGAGCTTCCATGATCTTCGGAAACTTGCTCACCAATACTGCGCAGATCTTCGCCGATGTGCGTACTTATTGGAGTCCTGAGGCAGTGCAACGCGTCGCCAATTACCGACTCTCCGGCCCGGCGGAAAACGGCATCCTCCATCTCATCAACTCTGGACCTGCCACGCTCGACGGTACCGGGCAACAATCCCGTGACAATAGTCCGGTGATGAAACCGTTCTGGGAAATCAGCAAAGCTGAAGCTCAAGCCTGCCTTGATGCGACAACCTGGCACCCGTCGATTACGGAGTATTTTCCTGGTGGAGGCTGGTCCACGCGCTTCCTGACACGCGGTGGCATGCCGGTGACGATGTGCCGTCTCAATCTTGTCAAAGGGCTTGGTCCCGTTCTGCAAATTGCCGAGGGGTGGACGGTTGATTTGCCAGAGGAAGTTCACTCGATCCTGGATGAGCGTACCAATCCAACCTGGCCAAGCACTTGGTTTGCTCCGCGGCTTACCGGCGAAGGTGCCTTTCGTGACGTTTACAGCGTGATGAACAACTGGGGTGCTAATCATGGTGCGATCAGTCACGGGCATATTGGTGCCGATCTGATCACACTCGCGGCGATGCTTCGAATCCCAGTGTACATGCACAACGTCGGAAACGAGCAGATCTTCCGTCCAAGTTCCTGGGCTGCCTTCGGCACTCAGGGGCTGGAAAGTGCCGACTACCGTGCGTGCGCAAACTTTGGTGCCCTCTACGCCTGACTTTCATGAACAATCCTATCAGTAAAATGGAATCCCTCCTCGCCTTGTCTCATGATCTAGGAGCGGAGCCTCGCCAATTGGCCATCCTGGGGGAGGGTAACACTTCCGCCAAAATCGACGAAGCCTCCTTCCTTGTAAAGGCCAGCGGCAGCAGTCTTGGTACACTTGGAGAAAATGACCTCGTCGCGTGTCAAAGCACTCCGCTGTTGGCGATGCTTGATCGGGAAGATTTGAGTGATCAGGAAATTGAAGACGAACTCCTCGCATGCCGGATTGATCCCACGGCGAAGAAACCTTCGGTCGAGGCCCTCTTTCACGCCTATCTCCTCTCACTTCCAGGCATCGAATTTGTGGGACACACACACTCGATTGCGGTGAATAGCATCCTTTGTTCCCCCAGAGCCCGCGAGTTCGCGCAATGCCGGACATTCCCCGATGAAATCGTCTGCTGCGGGGGAGCCAGCGTTTTTGTTCCTTACACGGACCCCGGCCTTCGACTCGCTCAAATCATCCGTACCGAAACGGTGCGTTTTCTGGAGTCCTATGGCGTACCTCCCCGGGTTATTCTGCTGGAAAATCACGGCATCATTACCTTGGGTTCCTCGTCAAACGCAGTGAAGGCGGCGATGTACATGGCTGATAAGGCAGCGCAGATATTTCTGGGAGCGGCGACGCTTGGAGGCCCTAATTTTCTGGAACCGGCGCAGGTGGATCGGATCGCCAATCGCATCGACGAGCATTATCGTCAGCGGGCGTTGAAACTCTGAGTCTTGTTGCGGTGACTATCGACGCCCATCATCATTTTTGGAAATACGATGCTGTCGACTACGACTGGATCGATGATTCCATGCAGAAGATCAGGAGAGATTTTGGTCCAGAACATCTGGCTGTAGAAATATCCGAAGCTGGCGTTGATGCAGTCATCTCTGTGCAAGCCAGACAAACCTTGGGTGAGACAACCTGGTTGTTGGAGAATGCCCGTAACAATGACTTCATTAAAGGAGTCGTCGGCTGGGTTCCTCTCGTCTCGCCAACTGTTACTGAATACCTTGATCGAATAATGACGGAGCCAAAGTTGCGCGGTGTGCGTCATGTGCTCCAAGGTGAGCCCGATGGCTTCATGTTGCGCGATGATTTCAACGCCGGGATTTGTGCCTTGAGATCACGAGATCTCATCTACGACATTCTTGTTTTCGAGCATCAGTTGTCCGAAACGATCGAGTTTGTGGATCGCCATCCAGCACAGGTTTTCGTGCTCGATCACATTGCAAAGCCACGCGTCAAGGCGGACCTCCTCGAACCTTGGAAGGCAAATCTCCACGAACTTGCGAAGCGGGAAAATGTCTTCTGCAAACTTTCCGGTGTGGTGACAGAAGCCAACTGGACGGACTGGTCGGTGGAACAACTGCGACCCTATGTCGAAACGGTGATCGATGCCTTCGGACCATCGCGGCTAATGTTTGGCTCCGACTGGCCCGTCTGTTTGCTCGCTACCGGATACAGGCAGTGGGTGGACACCGTGCGGAATCTCACCCGTGAACTCTCCCCAGCGGAGCAGTCTCAGATTTTTGGAGAGACGGCGCAGAAAGCCTATCGACTTGCCTGAACAACCTTCTATTTTTTCTTTGGCATCAACTCGTGAAATTCCAGCTTTCCTGAGTTCAAGATGAGAGCGGTTTAGAGCACTTTAGAAAAAGATTTGGCATTCATAATCTTCTGATCACCCGAATTTTTTACCACAGAGAGGGATCCAAGGGCCACCCAAGGTGGGATAAAGTAGAAGAGTAGTGGTATTCCGGTGATGCTTTTAGGTTTTATGCACGTCGAACTGCAAAAGGGTGGTGAGTTCAGCAGCTGAGGCTCTTGGATGGAAAGAGTCCTGACTCTGTGCAGGCGGGTCTTTTTTCAGGGATCAGGGGCTTGTGGTAGTTGACAGTTCCATGATTGGATGGCCTAGTCAGCTTCGGGATAAGAATATTCTTGCTACAGGCCTTCATCCGTACGAAACAAGGCTTCCTTTATGGCACCAACCCCTAAAAATACCCGGCAACTCAATAAAGAGGAACGCATTCGTCGCATTGCCGGGATGACCAATGGGAAGTTTGTCTCCTCGAACCAGGTTGCCGATGTTCTCAAGCTGATTATCGAGCCGGACGACATCCTCTGTCTTGAGGGAGACAATCAGAAACAGGCCGATTTTTTTGCCAACCAGCTGGCGACACTCGACATCAAGGATCTTCACGACATCCACCTCGTGATGTCCTGCATCACGCTTCCGGCGCATTTGGAGCTCTTCAAGAAAGGGGCTGTGAAGCAGGTGGACTTTTGCTACGCCGGACCGCAGGGACAGGCGGTTGCGGAACTGCTGGCCGAAGGAAAATTTCCGATCGGAGCGATCCACACCTACAACGAACTTTACGCCAGGTATTATATGGACCTGACGCCACGGGTCGCCCTCATTGCGGCGGTGCAGGCGGATCGTGCAGGTAATTTGTACTTGGCTGCCAACACAGAGGATACGCCTGCCATCGTGGAGCCCACCGCATTCTCGAACGGCATTATCTTTGCCCAGGTAAATGAGATAGTGGACTCGATTCCCCGCATTGATATTCCAGCCGATCAGGTGGATCTGATTGTGGAGGCACCCTATCCGATGCACCTGACCGCGCTCTTTACCAGGGATCCGGCGGCAATCACCGAGGTACAGATCCTGATGGCGATGATGGCGATTCGCGGCATCTACCAAGAATACGAGGTGCAATCGCTCAACCACGGTGTCGGGTTCAACACCGCAGCGATCGAATTGCTGCTGCCAACCTACGGCGAGGAACTCGGACTGAAGGGTAAAATCTGTAACTATTGGATGGTCAACCCCCTGCCAACGATGATCCCTGCCATCGAGTCCGGCTGGGTCAAAAGCGTGTTCTCGGTCGGAGGTGAGGTGGGCATGGAACGCTATACCGCTGCCCGCTCGGATATTTTCTTCACCGGTCGTGATGGCAGCTTTCACTCGAATCGCCCGATGGGCCAGCTCGCCGGACACTATGCCATCGATATGTTCATCGGGGCCACTCTTCAAATCGACATCAACGGTAACTCATCGACCGTTTCAAAAAAGCGAATCACCGGCTTCGGCGGAGCACCGAATATGGGGTGTCAGCCTATGGGCCGTCGTCATCCAACAAAAGCATGGCTCAAAGTGGGAGCGGAGTCGAATCCCGGTCCGGGTGCGATTCCCGGACGGAAACTTGTCGTTCAGATGGCCGAAACATTCCAATCTGGTCGTGTGCCGACATTCGTTGAAGAACTCGAAGCGCAAGATCCCAATATCAAAAAGGCGTTGCACGGAGTCGCTCCCGTCATGATTTACGGGGATGATGTTACCCATGTTGTGACCGAAGAAGGGATCGCCAACCTTGCCGCCTGCCGGACGATTGAGGAGCGCCAAGCTGCTATCCGGGGGGTTGCAGGCTACACACCGGTGGGCTTGAAACGTAACATGAAGGAAACCCAGGAACTTCGTGCCCGAGGCATCATCCGCTTGCCAGAGGACTTGGGGATCTCTCCTTCGAGCGTGAGCCGAAGCCTTCTTGCCGCACAGGACATCAAGGGACTCGTCCGCTGGTCGGGCGGACTCTACGACCCGCCATCGCAATTCATCGACTGGTAACCAGACAACCTTCATGGAAAAATTCGACAAGACCTTCCCCTCAAAGTCCTTCTCATGGCCTCCCGACAAGGAGTGGGCGATTGCCGGCGTTGTCGGTTCGGGCAACCTCGAAGTCCTTTTTGAGCGCAATACCGAAAGTCCCAACACAATGGAATGCCATGTGGAATCTTCGATTCCAGGATATGAGGATTCCTGGCTTGCCGCATTGGAAGACTTTGCCGCCAACTATCCGGCGGGAGGCACGAAGGTGACCATTCACGATCAAGGAGCCGCTCCCATCGTTGTGACATTTAGACTGCGCCAGGCCTACGACCATCTCCTCCAAAAAATTTCATGAAACGCGCCAGTCTCTACCACGAACAAACCGCTCGGAAGCGTATTGCTTCACTTGTCGATCCTGGCTCGTTTACAGAATTGCTTCCTCCTCCGGAGCGGGTGGTGAGCCCTTATCTTCCGCTGCTTGATATTCCGGTTTCCTTCGACGACGGCCTTGTGATCGGGCGCGCCACGCTCGGCGGCAAGCCGGTTTATCTGGCCGCCCAGGTCGGACAATTTGTCGGAGGATCGGTCGGCGAGGTTCACAGTGCCAAACTCACGGGGATTCTCAAAGCCGCTGCGCGTGATGCCATTCCGTGTCTCCTTCTTGTCGAAAGCGGTGGGGTGAGGCTGCACGAAGGCTCTTCAGGGGAAATTGGAATTTCAGAAGCAATGCGTGCTGTTTTCGAGTGCCGTGCCAAGGGGGTGCCGACAATTGCCGTGATCGGTGCCGATATTGGTGCCTATGGCGGAATGGGCATTCTGGTGACCTGTTGCGATTTCCGCATCATGACCGAACATGGTCGTCTCGGGATCTCCGGTCCCATCGTCATCGAAAAATGGATGGGCAAACAGGCTTATGATTCCTCGAACCGTGCGCTGGTCTGGAAGACAAGTGGAGGAAAAACCAAGTATCTTCTCAACGATGCCGATGTGCTGACCCATGACGATTCCGCCTCTGTGGGAGCTGCCATCGGGGAACTTCTCTCCAAGTCCCAACCGATCACCCTGGGGGGCCTTAAAACCCGTCAGCAGGAGCTTGAGAAGCGACTTGGTGATTTCGGAAAGACGAGTGATCCCGAAGAGATCTGGAAGGCTTTTGGGATTGCGGATATCGGAGAGGCCTCCTTGGCTTCCGGTCCAGAGTTTGTCGCACTTGCCAAAAGAAAAACCCCATGAACACGAGCAATCCAAACGACCTTCTGGCGAGATTTTTTGGCGAATCGGGCAAGACCCTTCTTGTCAAAGATTCCTTAATTACGGGATACGCCCAAGTCCTCACGCAGAATGTCGCTGTGATTGGCACTTGCGACGGCACCTATATTGACAATGCCGCCGCATTGCGGTTGGCATCCCTTGTGATCGATTGCATCGAAAATCATCCTCAAATGCCGATTGTGATGCTTGTGGATAGCGCCGGCCAGGAACCGAGTCGAACTTGTGAAATGCTCGGACTGGCCAGCTTTTTCGGTCATCTGCTGAGCTGCTTGCAACTGGCTCGGCAGAACGGTCACAAGCTCATTACTATTGCCACCGGCAAGGCGATTGGTGGAGCCTTTATTTGCTACGGCATGTTTGGCGACCGCATTGAGGCGCTTGATTCCGCCAGCGTTGGGCTCATGCCCATTGAGGCGATGTCGGCTGTCACTAAAATTCCGGCAGCCACTCTTACAGCGCTTTCCAAGACCATGCCTGCTCTCGAGTTCGGTGCCGAGCCGTTTGCTCTGCTTGGTGGCGTGGATGAAGTCTGGTCAGCTGACGTCAATGTTCCCGAAAAGCTTGCGGCCGTGATTTCCTCGTCAACTCAGGAGGATCATCGTGCCGAGCTTGGTAAGAAGCGCGGTGGCCGCAAATGGGCGTTCGATGTCCAGAACCGCGTTCTTGCTGAGTCGGCCAAATGATGGATCTTCACCGCCACACTCTTGTGTGGCTGACCAAGTCTCCACAGCCGGAGCTGGAGCGGGATGTTGTAGAAAGTGATCATTGGCATCGGCAGGGCAGACCCTTTGTCGTTTGCCGTCAGCAAGGCGATCCAGATCGTCTCTCCCTGGGGTTTTGTCTGGTAGCGAAGCAGAGGGATTCCAAACCTCGGCGTTTCGCCGTGCAGACTTTGCGGGAAAACATTCTGCGCGTGGAGAATCCCCCTTCTCTTTTTGAAGTCGTCCACTCTAATGCAATCGCAGCACCGACGACTCTTCGTAAACTCTCGCAGGAGGTGGTGAGCGCTGGATTGGATGTCCACGTTTTTGGAAGCTGGATGTGGCAAATGCTCACGAGAGATCCGTATGCGAGTGCGTCTTCCGATCTGGATATCCTCATCAAGGTCGGTACCAAAGCTGAAGCCAGCCGGGCGATCACCTTTCTGAAACAAGAGGCCTCGGAGCTTCCGTTTTCAATCGATGGCGAGCTTTCTATTCCGAGACTGGGCGAAGTTCACTGGCGGGAATATTGCAGTGATGCTCCCTCGCTCCTCTTCAAATCACTTACGTCAGTCCAAATGATCAGTCGGGGGGACATCTGGAAATGACCTCCTTCTCCGAATCTCCCGAGACTTTTGAAGCAGAGGATCTTTCTCTGGCCCGCTCGGCGGTATCGGCCCTCTTACAGGAACTAGAAGCCTATCCGAAACCCGGTCTTGTGAGTCGGGTGGATTCCGGGGCGCATGCCGACATGGACTACGATCTGATGAGTCGTTCCGCTCATGCGCTGCTTCTCCCATTTGCAAAAATCGCCGCTGCCGGTCGGGCACAATCTTTCTTCCAAGACTCTCTCATTCCCCTCGGCCTTGCCGCTGAAAAGGAGATGTTGCGTGCGACCAATGGCGTCAATACGCACCGTGGGGCCATCTTTTCGCTTGGAATGCTCGTGGCCGCTCTGTCGTGTGCCAAATCCGACGGAAAACCGATGACACCTGAGAGGGTGCGTGAAGTGCTTTTTGAACGATGGGGGGATGCCTTGCAAGCCCACGCTTGTGCAGGCGATCCCGAGGCAAGCCACGGGGCATGGGTTCGCAGGAAGACTGGGGTTGGCGGGGCTAGAGAGGAGGCAGCGCGCGGTTTTCCCGGTGTTTTTGAAATCGGTATTCCATCCTATGTTGAAGCTATGTCGTTAGGGTTGGATGAGAATACCCGGTGCATTCATACCCTCTTTGCCATCATGGAAAGAGTGGAAGATACCAATGTGATTTTTCGCGGAGGTCCGGAATCAGGAGTCTTTGTCAGACAATCCGCCAAGGATTTTTTTGAGCAGGGGGGAGTGGTTCGTGACGGATGGTTTGAGCGTGCGGAAAAACTGCATCGGACCTTCACCCAAAGTAATCTTTCCCCTGGGGGTTGTGCCGACAATCTGGCGGGGACGCTCCTTGTCGTATCATCGTGCGAGCAAGGCAGGTAGATTTCCCATCAATCCACCCTCTTCATGAACGACGAAATCATCCCGGCGTGTTACCGCTTCGCGGGTGGGCTACTGGTCGGAATCCTAATCGGAATTTCATGGATGGATTTTCATTATCCCCATGCCGTCTTAACCCTTAGGAACCTAGCCCCGTGGTCGATGGTCCCTATCTAAAATGGCGGTGAGGGAGGGATTCGAACCCTCGGTACCCTTTTGGAGTACGGCGCTTTAGCAAAGCGCTGCTTTCGACCACTCAGCCACCTCACCTATA
>Ga0302198_10004271_pt1 | contig 13855 bp, 7 predicted proteins | sample II_Bog_N2_2_FD_193521 | JGI IMG/M metagenome (GOLD analysis project Ga0302198, IMG submission 193521) | Peat permafrost microbial communities from Stordalen Mire near Abisko, Sweden - II_Bog_N2_2 | ecosystem: Environmental > Terrestrial > Soil > Wetlands > Peat | place: Sweden: Abisko, Stordalen... | reverse complement strand
CTCCATCGCCTTGAGGATCGCGGTCAGGCCGACCGCGGCCGAACGCGAGCCGTAGGTGCCCATGCCGAACTGCACCTTGTCGGTGTCGCCGTGCACGATCTGGACCTGGCTGATGGAAACGCCGAGGCGCTCGGCGACCAGCTGGCAGAACGTGGTTTCATGGCCCTGGCCGTGGCTGTGCGATCCCGTGAGGATCTCGATGGTGCCGACCGGATTGACGCGGACCTCGGCGGATTCCCACAGGCCGACGCCGGCGCCCAGGCTGCCGACGGCCTTGGACGGCGCGATGCCGCAGGCCTCGATGTAGCAGGACACGCCGATGCCGCGGAGCTTGCCTTCCGACTTGGCTTTCGCCTTGCGCGCGGCGAAGCCGGCGTAGTCGATCGCCTTCATCGCCGAATCCAGCGAAGCGCCGAAGTCGCCGACGTCATAGGCCATGATGACCGGGGTCTGGTGCGGGAAGGCGGTGATGAAATTCTTCCGGCGCAACTCGGTCGGATCGACCTTCAACTGCCGCGCCGCGGTCTCCATCAGCCGTTCCACCACGAAACTGGCCTCGGGCCGGCCGGCGCCGCGGTAGGCGTCGACCGGGGTGGTGTTGGTGTAGACGCTGATCACCTCGGCGAAGATGTTGGGGATATTGTACTGGCCCGACAGCAGCGTGGCGTAGAGATAGGTCGGCACCGAGGACGAGAACAGCGACATGTAGGCGCCGAGGTTGGCATAGGTCTTGACGCGCAGCGCGGTGACCTTGTTGTCCTTGTCGAACGCCATCTCGGCCTTGGTGAGGTGATCGCGGCCATGGGCGTCGGTCAGGAACGCCTCGGTGCGGTCGCCGGTCCATTTCACCGGGCGCCGGGTGCGCTTGGAGGCCCACAGCGCCACCATCTCTTCCGGATAGATGAAGATCTTCGAGCCGAAGCCGCCGCCGACATCGGGCGCCACCACCCGCAGCTTGTGCTCCGGCGCGATGTTGTAGAAGGCCGACAGCACCAGCCGCGCGACATGCGGATTCTGCGAGGTCGTGTAGAGGGTGAAATGCTCTTCGGCTTCGTTGTACTCGCCGATCGCGGCGCGCGGCTCCATCGCGTTCGGCACCAGCCGGTTGTTGGTGATGTCGAGCGAAACCACATTGGCCGCCGACTTGAACGCCGCGTCGGTGGCGGCCTCCTCGCCGATGGTCCAGTCGTAGATCACGTTGCCCGGCGCTTCCGGGTGCAGCTGCGGCGCGCCCGGCTTGATCGCGGCGCGAATGTCGGCGGCGGCGGGAAGCACCTCGTAGTCGACGGCCACGGCTTCCGCGGCGTCGCGCGCCTGGTTCTTGGTCTCGGCGATGACGACCGCGACCGCCTGTCCGACGAAGCGCACGATTTCCGGCGCCATCGCCGGCCACGCGCCCATCTTCATCGCCGAGCCGTCCTTGGAGTGGATGGCCCAGCCGCAGATCAGGTTGCCGACCTTGTCGTCGACGATCTGCTGGCCGGTCAGCACCGCGACCACGCCCGGCATTTTTTCCGCCGCGGAGAAGTCGATGCCCTTGACCCTGGCATGGGCGTGCGGACTGCGGACGAAATGGGCAAAGGTCATGCCCTGCAGCTTGATGTCGTCGACGTAGCGGCCCTTGCCGGTGATGAAACGTCGGTCTTCCTTGCGCACTACGCTTGCGCCAATGCCTTCAACGCCCATGTTTCGTTCTCCCAACGGAGTTTTTTGGTTTCCGCCGTTCCATACGGAATTCGGCGGTCTCTAATCTGATGATCGGCCGTCTGCGAAAGACTATTCCGCGGCCTGCGCGACCTTCATGCGGTCGGCGGCGTCGAGCACCGACTTGACGATATTGTGGTAGCCGGTGCAGCGGCAGATATTGCCTTCCAGCTCGTGCCGGACGGTGTCCTCGTCGAGCTTGCCGCCGTACCGGTTGACGATATCGATCGCCGACATGATCATGCCCGGCGTGCAATAGCCGCACTGCAGGCCGTGATTGTCGCGGAACGCGGCCTGCATCGGGTGCAGTTCGTCGCCTTTCGAGATGCCTTCGATGGTGGTGACATTGGCGCCGTTGGCCTGTCCGACCAGCACGGTGCAGGACTTGACCGCCCGGCCGTCGATATGGACGACGCAGGCGCCGCATTGGCTGGTATCGCAGCCGACATGGGTACCGGTCAGGTTCAGATGTTCGCGCAGCAGATGGACAAGAAGGGTCCGGTCCTCGACCTCGGCCGAGACCGCCTTGCCGTTCACCGTCAATTTGATGGTAGACACGCCTGATACCTCCCGATGCTCTTTAATTTTAATTGCGCCGATTAGAAGCACGGGGCCGAAACTTTGCAACTGGGAATTTCGTCGCGGAAGTCATTGTTATGTCGTGTTTGTTCCGGCCGTCGGTGCGCGCCATCGCCCGACGGGCGGGCGACCTCTCTCTCCCGCCATTGGTTTCTGTCGTAAGCCACGGAGCGCAAACGACAATGCCTCGCCATGGGGCGCCTCGACGGGTCCCGCGGGCGCCGGCATCCGTCGCCGCCGCGGGTGCGGGAGCCCGCCCCGGGCGGCGGTCGCGAAGAGGCGGGCATTGGTGCTGTTGGCGCTCCGAGGCGCGGTTTGTCGGTTTTCGGCGATGGGCCGGGCCGGATTTACCGCCCCTTATCCAATCTACTCTAGGTTTCGGCGCTGGACCCGGAAGTCAACGCTTCCGGATGCGCCTTTTATTGGCGATGCAGCGGGGAGGTCCGGGTGGGTTTGCAATCGGTATTGCCAAAGCTTCCGACATCAAAGCTTCCGACATCAAGGCTTCCGACATCAAGGCTTCCGAAACTAAGGCTTCCGACCCTTCGGTTTCGCGGCAAGGTCATGCTCGGCTTCGCGGTCGTGCTGGCGATCTCGGCGGCCAGCATGGGCATCGCCTATGTCGGGTTCGAGCGCGTCTCGACCGGCGTCACGGGTTACCGCAACAGCGTCTCCGAAGCCGATCTGGCGCGCAACATCGACCGCGAGCTGATCTCGTACCGGGCGCTGGCGCGCTACTATGTGGTGACCGGAAAGGAAGACGATGCCACGGCGGCGCTGGCGGCCGAAGCCAGCCTGAAAGACGCGATCAACCAATCGATGAAGGGCACCACCAACCCGCCGCGGCTCGATCAGATCACGCGCCTGGCCCGTGAATTCGGCTTCTTCACCAAGATTTTCGCCAATATCCTCAAGGTCAAGCGCGACAGCGCTTTGGTAACGCAAAACCAGCTGGCGCGCGGCGCCAACATGCTGCGCTACAAGCTCGACGATCTCCCCAGCAACGCCGACGATTCGGAGCTGCAGGCGGTTCAGTTCGGCGCCAAGAAGGTGGCCGATCAGTTTCAGGCGGCCTCCGCGCTCGCCAATACCTTCGTCATCAATTCGGACCAGACGGTCGCCACCAGCGCGCTGGCGCGCCTGAAATTCGTCGAAAACTCGATGCGCGCGATATCGTCGCAAAATGAAAAGATCGTGCAGGGTCTCAAGGAAGCCGCCGGCCTGCTCGAGGAATACCGGCAGGCGCTGGCCAAGCTGGTCGAAAACGCGAAATCCATCGACGAACTGGTCACCGAGATGAACGAGTCCGCCGCCGCCATCGTCAAGGGTGCCGGCGTGATGAAGGCCGATCTGCTCTCCGACCAGCAGAGGCTTGAAGCGGAGTCGGACGCGACCATCGGCGAGACCGAGCGCCTGATCCTGATGCTGGCGGCCGGAGGCTTCCTGCTCGGCGCCACGCTGGCCCTGGTGCTGGGCAAGGGGATTTCGCGCCCCATGATCGAAATGTGCAAGGCGATGCGCGAACTCGCCGGCGGCAATTTCGACGTCGTGCTGCCCGGTCTCGGACGCAAGGACGAACTCGGCGAAATGGCCGGGGCGGTGGAAGAGTTCAAGGTGCAGGCGGTGGCCAAGGCCGAGCGCGACGCCGCGGCCCAGGACGCCCAGAACCGGGCGAGCAGCGCGGCACGGCGCACCGAGCTCATTCGCTTCGCGGACGAATTCGAGGCGGCGGTGGGCGCGATCGTCTCCAACGTTTCGGCTTCCGCCGTGCAGCTGGAGCAGGCGGCGGGAACGCTGACGCGGACCGCGGAAACCACCCAGAGCCTGTCGGGCCAGGTCGCGGGCGCATCGGAGGAAGCCTCCAGCAACATGCAATCGGTCGCCACCGCGACCGAGGAACTGTCCGCCTCGGTCGACGAGATCGGCCGGCGGGTGCGCGATTCGAACCGGATCGCGGAAGACGCCGTGCTGCAGGCGCAGCAGACCGACGGCCGCATCGGCAAACTGTCGCGCGCCGCCCAGGAGATAGGCGATGTGGTCAAGCTGATCACGGCGATCGCCGAGCAGACCAATCTGCTGGCGCTGAATGCGACCATCGAGGCGGCCCGCGCCGGCGATGCCGGTCGTGGTTTTGCCGTAGTCGCCGCCGAGGTCAAGTCGCTGGCCAGCCAGACCGCGAAGGCGACCGACGAGATATCGAACCATATCGCGGGCATGCAGGGCGCGACCCAGGAATCGGTGACCGCCATCAAGGCGATCGGCGGCACCATCTCCCAGATCTCCGGCATCTCGTCGGAGATCGCCAGCGCCGTGGAGCAGCAGAGTTCGGCCACCCAGGAAATCGCGCGCAACGTCCAGAACGTCGCGAAAGGCACCCATGAAGCCGCTTCCAGCATCATGCAGGTCAACCGCGGCGCCACCGAAACCGGAGCGGCCTCCGAGGAGGTGCTGAATTCGGCCAGGACGCTGTCCAGCGAAAGCGCGCGGCTGCGTCAGGAGCTCGACCGCTTCATGGCGAATATCCGCGCGGCGTGACGTCTTCGCGGGGGTTCGCGTGGCGCAGCGGCATCTTGCCGTGGCGAAGAATGCACCGATGTTGCCAAAAGCGAACGCCAGTTCAGGAATCGACAAGCTGAACTGAGAAATCGGCCAACCGAAATCCGGATTTGGCGAGCGGGAACCGAAAATATCGGGCAGAATTCGCTCGGGATCTTTGTCTCGCAGAGGCCGCCATATGGGAATTCCGGTTTGGGATCGCCTGAAGGGCTCCCCGATGAAAATCATCCAGGCATCATGCATGGCGGCGCTCGCGCTCTGTCTGGCGGGTGCGGCGCTGGCCGGCGATTTGCAGACCGTCAGCGATCCCGACAGTCTCGGCTTCTCAGTGCGGCGGCTGGCGCGCATCACCTCCTGGTTCGAGGCGCAGACCAAAAAGGGCGACCCTTCCGGTTTTGTCGTGGGGATCGCCCGAGGCGGAAAGCTCGCTTATTTGCAGCCCACCGGCTTTGAGGACCCCGACAGGAAAATGCCGATGCGGCCGGATTCGATCTTTCGCATCGGATCGATGTCCAAGCAGATCACCAGCGTCGCCACCATGATGCTGGTCGATGAAGGCAAGCTCGAACTCGACGCTCCCGTGGCGCAGTATCTGCCGGAGTTCAGGGATATGCAGGTCGTCAGGAAGGATCCGGCCACCGGGGATCCGATCCTGCTGGATCTCGTGCAGAAGGTTTTTGAACCGGCGAAGCGCGCGATGACGATCCGGGACCTTCTGCGCAATACGTCCGGTCTCGTTTATGGCATGGGGGATTACGCCGACCCCGGATTTGCAAATGCGGCGGTACATTTGCTTTACGGCGCCAGGGCGCCGTTCCGGCGCGACAAGCCCATCGCCTCCTTTGTCGCGAGCCTCGGCGCACTCCCGCTTCTGCATCAGCCGGGCGAAGTCTGGGAATATTCCATAGGCTACGACGTTCTCGGGCGTGTCATCGAAGTCGTGTCGGGTGAGAGCTTCGACCAGTTTCTGCAAAGCCGGCTGTTCGCGCCGCTCCATATGGTCGACAGCGGCTTCTCGGTGCCGGCTGATAAACTCGACCGTCTCGTCGCCGTGCCGGGCGCGCAGCCCGCACCTCTTTCGGACGGGGACGTCGGGAAGCCGCAAACGCTCTTTTCAGGCGGCGGCGGCATCGTTTCGACCGTCCCCGACTTCCTGCGCTTCTGCCAGATGCTGCTCAACGGCGGCGAACTCGATGGCGTGCGTATCCTGAAACCTGAAACGGTCCGGCTGATGATGACGAATTCGCTGCCGCCGGACATGCACCTCGCGGGACACGAAGCCGGCCCGGCCTATGGGACGGGGTGGGGGCTCGGCTTCGCCATTCGCACCAACCCGGATTTCAGCTGGATCCCGGGCGCGGTCGGCAGCTTCAACTGGCAGGGCAGCTGGGGCACGTTTTTCTCGGTCGATCCCGTGCAGAAGCTGATCCTGGTCATGATGATGCAGAGGCAGCAGTACAATGATAACGGCTTTTACTTCAACGCCATCCGCCATCTACCCTACGCGGCGTTGAAGGTTCCTGAAGCCCCCGCGCCCTCGGCGCCGGTGAAGGCCGCCGCGCTCGCCGACTACGCCGGGCGTTACGATTTCGGCGGGTCCGTCAGTTCGCTGGACCGACAGACTTCGGAAACCGACGGCATCGGCTGGAGCGGTCTTGAGTCCGTTGTCATGGAGAACCGTGGCCTGAGGGTGATCAAACCGGCCGACGCAGGCCCCGCCGCGAGGGCTGGCGTCATGGCGGGAGATCTCATCACGGCTATCGACGACGCGTCGATCGGGGGCCTGACGCTGGAAGCGGCCTTTCGCCGGATTTCAGGTCCGTTCAATGCCACGATCAAGCTCAGGATCATCCGACAGGCGCAGACCGAGCCGCTCGTTGTCGCCTTTGCCCGCGAGGCGGCACCCCTGCACAGTGTCCAGCTGCAAATCCGCGTCGCGGACGGCAAGCTGGTCGCGGTGGCAACCGGCGGCTGGTCGATCCTCGATTTCGACAAGGGCCAGCCGACACAAGTGGCGGCGATCGCGAACGATGAATTCCGCGTCGAGAGCGGCGATCATACGCGGATCGCCTTCCTTCGCGACGCCGCCGGCAAGGTCAACGGCGTCGTTCTCAATCCCGGACCATGGGAGCAGCGCGGTGCGCTCGCCCCATAGTACCTGGAATCACAGGCTGTTGCCGCCCGTCCTTCGAGACGGCCACGGAGCCTGTCGTCGGGCGCGCGTTCGCGAGACTCGTTGATGGCTTCTCTCAGGATGAGGTCTAACCTGTTGAAACACGACAACCTCATGCTGAGGAGCGAGCGACGCGAGCGTCTCGAAGCATGGGCAGCAAGTGACTCACCTATCTCACATGGTCGCTACTAGGTCGGGGTGACAGTCCCGGGGCCCTGTCCGAATGGGTTGCGCCCGCCCGCCCGGTATCACAGGCTCGGGCAGAGGGCCACGAACGCAGACGAAATTTCAAGGCAACATGCCCGGGTCGACGAGCTTCATACGAGGATTGGATGCCAACCAATTCTTGATGCACGCTTCCCGCGTAGACTCGGTCGCCACTACGCAGCGAACCTTCCGGCCTGCGCGTTGAGCAGTTACAATCTGAGAAACCCAAGGACGATCATCAGTCATTGGGCCTTCGACTGAAAAGGTATTAGCGGTGTCGTCCCTCAAGACCAGAAAGAACGGTTTTCGAATCATCGGAGCTGTCCTTGCAAAAACTCACATCGAGACATTCGCTGGAATTGCGTCTGGGAACCGCGCCATGAGACCTTTCCCCCTGAATAATCTGGCCGAAAAATTCGGGGCGCCTTCTGCCTTCGACAATCTACCTGCGTCGGTATAACGAGCGGATCACTGTCGGCCGTCCGATTCCAAATACGTCATCACGGCCCAACGATTGCATCCGGACGCGACCGGCCGTGGCTTCGCGGTGGTTGTCGACTCCGGGGTAAAATCGCTCGTTAGCCAGACCACGAGAGCCTAGTGGCGTCAATCCGGTACGCCACGTTGCCAAATCGATATTTCGGATTATCAGAAATTTTCCTTGACGCCGCACCCAAATCACCTTTATATCGGCCCTTGTCCCGTTCCACAGAGGGGCGGCTCGCGATCGTCACGGACGCGGGGCGGGATGCGGTGGACGCAAAGGCGCTCTTGACGAACAGCGCTCGATGCGGACGGCAAAAGCGTGTGGTCCTGACGCCTCGACGCCGGCGTCGAGCTTCCGGGAAGCAGGCTTCCCAGGAGTGACGGTGACAAAAAAGCCCGATCGCCGGGGAGAGCGCGCCATAAGCCGTAAACCATTGCGCGGGGAATGCCGGGTGTTTGCCGGTGTGACCTGACTAACGCGTGTGCCCTCTACCACTACCTCTGCACACGCGGCTATCGGGCGCATCGGACGCCCGGCATCCCCGCGCCCTCTGTTTGGAGAGGGCGGAACGAGCAGGCCAAACCTCGCGCAAAACATGCGGCGAGATCGCGGAGCTGTATCATGACTCATTATGTCGTCATTGCGAGGAGCGAAGCGACGAAGCAATCCAGCTTTCTTTCTTGGTGCTCGATGGATTGCTTCGCTTCGCTCGCAATGACGATCTTCAAAAAGGCCGTCGCACCCTCAGCAGTCCTCGCCCGGCATAGCCGTCCGAAGGACGGCGCCGCTTCCGCTCCGCCTATGACCGGGCGATCCAGTATTCCAGAAATGTTGGCGATAGACGCTAGATGCCCCAGCGTACTGGATACGCGCAGGCGCGCGTATGACACCTCACTCCTTCCCGAACCCCCGCTTCAACGCCCCTTGCCCGTGGGGCCAAAACGGCAGCGGTCGCGATCGGTTCCTTTGCCGCAGTGCGGGAACCCGGTGGTGCCTGCGGCGTTGTATCAGGTGCAGACAAGCGCATTCACGATTCAAAGCCTTGGGATGCGGCATTCCGGGCTTTCTTCATTGGTCCGATCGATGGATTTGCAGCTCAGCCCGGCGACCTCTGACAGCGCGCCCGGTGGCGCGCGCATGGTTGCGCCGCTTCGGCGCGATGACGATCGCGTCATTGAAACCTCGATTCCATCGCGGCTGGACAGTCTGCGCTGGGGCGGATTTCACACCCGTGTTGTATTGGCGCTGGGCATTACATGGATCTTGGACGGGCTGGAGGTCACGCTGGCCGGTGCGTTGTCCGGGGCGCTGAAGCAAAGCCCGGTGCTGCAGTTCAGCAATTTCGACGTCGGATTTTCCAACAGCGCCTATCTGGCGGGCGCCGTCCTCGGCGCGCTCGGCTTCGGCTGGCTCACCGACCGTATCGGGCGTCGAAAACTGTTCTTCATCACGCTGGCGCTCTATCTGACGGCGACCGCCGCCACGGCAATGTCCTGGAGCGTCGCGAGCTACGCGCTGTTTCGATTCCTCACCGGCGCCGGCATCGGCGGCGAATATACCGCGATCAATTCGACGATTCAGGAACTGGTGCCGGCTCGCTATCGCGGCTGGACCGATCTGGTGATCAACGGCAGCTTCTGGATCGGCGCGGCGCTCGGCGCCGTCAGCGCCATCGTGCTGCTCGATCCCGGCCTGCTCGGTCCCGATTTGGGCTGGCGGCTGGCCTACCTCACCGGCGCTTGTCTCGGACTGATCGTGTTCGTGATGCGGATGTGGATCCCGGAAAGCCCGCGCTGGCTGATGATTCATGGCGACCCAGACCGCGCCCATGCGATCGTCGAAGACATCGAACGCTCGGTCACCGGCCAGGTGCAGGATCCGCGTCGGCATGCCTGGGCGAAGATCAAGCTGCGGATGCGCCATCACACGCCGCTGGCCGAGGTGGCGCGGACGCTGTTCTCGCTCTATCGCCGGCGTTCGCTGGTCGGGTTGGCGTTGATGATCGCCCAGGCGTTCTTCTACAACGCGATCTTCTTCACCTTCGCGCTGGTCCTGACCGATTTCTACGGCATCGCCGCCGACCGCATCGGATGGTACATCCTGCCGTTCGCGGCCGGCAATTTCCTTGGGCCGTTATTGCTCGGCCGCCTGTTCGATACGCTGGGCCGCCGCGCCATGATCGCGCTGACCTATGGCGTGTCGGGCGCGCTGCTGGCGCTGGCCGGCTATCTGTTCTCGATCGGGGTGCTGACCGCCGAAACCCAGACCATCGCGTGGATGGTGATTTTCTTCTTTGCGTCTCCTGCGGCAAGCGCCGCCTATCTGACGGTCAGCGAGACCTTTCCGCTGGAGGTACGGGCGCTGGCGATCGCGTTTTTCTATGCGGTGGGCACGGGAATCGGCGGCGTCGCCGGCCCGGCTCTGCTGGGCGCGCTGATCGACACCGGATCGCGCAACAGCGTTTTCGCCGGCTACCTGTTGGGATCGGGGCTGATGATCGTGGCGGCGGTCGTCGCCTGGCGCTACGCCGTCCCGGCGGAGCGCCGGACGCTGGAATCAGTGGCCCGTCCGCTGGCCTTTGTGGAGTAGAATGACATGAACGAGGATATCGCCGAGGCGCCGTTGCTACAGGACAGGCCATCACCGGATGCGGCCGCGTCGAAGCTGACGTCGAGCGAGCTTGCGCATCGGCTGGATCACTGCGCCGTGCTGCTCGATATCGACGGCACGCTGCTCGATCTGGCGCCGACGCCGCGCGAGGTGTGGGTGCCGCCGGGACTGGCGACCACGCTCAGCCGGCTGCTTCAGAAAACCTCGGGCGCGCTGGCGCTGGTCAGCGGGCGTTCGCTGAACGACATCGACCTGATCTTTGCGCCCGAACAATTCCCGGCCGTCGGCGGCCATGGCGCGGAAATGCGGCTTTCGACCGACAACGAGGCGGTCGCCACCCATGCCCCGCCGATGGACAAGGAATTGAAGCGGCAGTTGGCGGCGATCGCCAAACTCAGCCCCGGCATCCTGCTGGAAGACAAGGGCTACTCGCTGGCGCTGCATTACCGGCTGGCGCCGCATGCCGAGAAGGCGATCTACGAAGCGGTATCGTTGATCAGGGCGGACCTGCCGAATGCGCCGATCGAGGTGCTGCCCGGCAAATGCGTCTGCGAGATCAAGCATTCCGGCTTCAACAAGGCGTCCGGCGTCATCGAATTGATGAAACATGCCCCTTTCAAGGGCCGGCGGCCGATCTTCATCGGCGACGACGTCACTGACGAGAGCGTGTTCGCGATCATGCCCGGTTTCGGCGGTCTCGCCTTTTCCGTGGGCCGGCGCGCCATGGGTGTCGCCGATCATTTCGACGAACCGCGCGATGTGCGTGAATGGCTGGCGCGCCTCGCCGATGATCAGGCTGTGCGCTGAGCAGAACGGCGCAAGCAATGAACGGCTGAAGCAGTCGGAGTCCAGGTCGAATCCAAGGTCGAATCCAAGGTCGATATCTGTCACTCACGCTGACATTGTCAAACTCCGCGCTTCGGAGCGGCCGGGTTCCGCCGTCGCAAGGCCCGAATTTGGTTTCATTTCGTTGAAAGGGTGACGAGGAACCATATTGATGAATGGTCGTTAACACGCGAGTGAAATTTCAGGAGGGGACCCTGTGAACCTCGTCGTCGTTTCAAACCGCGTCGCGCGCGGCAAGGCCAACGAACCCATGACCGGTGGTCTTGCGGCTGCCCTGCTGCCCGTGGTGGAGAAATCCGGCGCGATCTGGGTGGGTTCCAGCGGCCGCGTTCGCGACGGTGCGCAGAAGGAACCGTTCGCCGAAATCGAGGCGCTCGGCGCAGGCGCGCTGGCGATGCTCGACCTGCCGGCCGCGCATTACGGCGGATATTACGAAGGCTTCGCGAATTCGGCGTTGTGGCCGGCGCTGCATTCGCGCTCCGACCTGATTCTCGCTTCGCAGGACGACTACAGCTCCTATCGCGAAGTCAACGCGTTCATGGCGCGGGCGCTGCTGCGGTTCCAGAAGCCGGACGGCGTGTTCTGGATTCAGGATTATCATTTTCTGACGCTCGGCGCGGAATTGCGCGAACTCGGGATCACACAGCCGGTCGGCTTCTTCCTGCATACGCCCTGGCCGGCGCGCGCCGTCATCGCGGGCGTGCCGCATCATCGCGAATTGATAGAGGCGATGCTGGCCTACGACCTGATCGGATTCCAGACCAGCGACGATTGCGAGAATTTCACGTCCTATGTCCAGACGGATCTCGGCCTCGACGTGAGGGATGGCGCCGTGATCTCGCCGCACGGCACCACCCAGGTCGCGGTGTTCCCGATCGGCATCGATCCCGAAAAATTCGCCCAGCAGGCCGCCAAGGCGGTGTCGCATCCCGATGTGTCGCGGCTGCGGCGAAGCCTCAACGGCGAGAAGCTGGCGATCGGCGTCGACCGGCTCGACTACTCCAAGGGGCTGGTCAATCGCATCAACGCCTTCGACCGGATGTGGACCACGCAGCCGGCGCTGGCGCGCACGGCGTCGCTGCTGCAGATCGCGACCCCCTCGCGCGGCGCGATCGAGGCTTACGGCAATCTGCAGAGCGAGCTCGCAAGACTGGTCAGCGAGGTCAACGGCCGCCACGGCGAAGTGGACTGGACGCCGATCCGCTATCTCAACAAGGGATTCAGCCAGACCGTGCTGGCCGGGCTCTACCGCTCCGCGCAGGTCGGCGTGGTCACCCCGCTGCATGACGGTATGAACCTGGTCGCCAAGGAATATGTCGCGGCCCAGAATCCGGCCGATCCCGGCGTGCTGGTGCTGTCGAAATTCGCCGGCGCCGCCAACGAACTGGACACGGCGCTGTTGGTGAATCCGCACGATATCGACGGCATGGCGCGGACCATTGCGACCGCGTTTTCGATGCCGCTGGCCGAGCGGCGGATGCGCTGGGAAGCGATGATGGCGCGGCTTCGCGCCAGCACCATCCAGGGATGGTTCGCCGATTTCCTCGATGCCCTGCAAGCGACGAGGAGCGAAGCACGCGCATGCGCGGCGCCGCCGCTGCTGGCGGAGCCACCGGTGCCGTGGCCGCTGCGTTCGGTCGGCACCGGCGCGGGTTACCACTAGAGCCATTTCCGCTTCGATGGAATCGAAGCGGGCTCTAGATTCTTGATTTGACGCGTTTTCTTAACGCGAACCGGTTTCCACTTCGCTTGAAAATGCTCTAAATTGATGCGCCCGTTTGACGCCAACCGGTCGTCCGAAAAATGCTTCAGTAGCAGTACGCCACACCATCGAGGACCGGACATCTTGCCTTGTCCGGCGCGCTCGGATTTTCCAGCGGTACGACGCCCTTGCCATGACCGACGAACACGCCTTGCCCCACGACGACGGATGATTTGTTGCCGATGATGACGCTTGGATGCGGCGAAACCAGGCTGGAGCGTGTGCCGTCGGCCCAGATGATCGTGTCGCCGGACCAGGCGCCGCGCCGGCCGTCGTCGCAGCTCACGTCGGCGCCCTGGCGGGTGCAGGCTTGCGCCAGCGCGGACCCGGCGCCGGCAGCCGATACCGCGGATACGAGCAGGGAGAGCAGCAGCACCCGATCGATGGTCATGTCGCCCCTCCGCCGGCGGTTCGTGCCTATTGTCAATCGTCGGCCCGCAGCGGCTTTCGGTTCAATCGCCCGGCAAGCCCAGGCTCTCGAAAAATTACCTATATTATTCAGATAGTTGCGGAATTTTCCGAGATCGCGCCCGCGCTCACTTGCAAAAGTCGTCTTGGCCCTTCAAGAGAGGGCATCCGGAGAGATGGCCGAGTGGCTTAAGGCGCACGCTTGGAAAGCGTGTGTGCGGGAAACCGTACCGTGGGTTCGAATCCCACTCTCTCCGCCAGCTTGCCTGCCGGGCATTCTCCGGGTGAACTCGCTACCTAATCTACAATAGGCGAGTATGAACTGAGAGGTCGCCCTCGGGCGGCTTTTTCTTCACGTGATTTGCCTGCGCAACTTCCGCTGTTGTGAAGGTTTGCGGATGCCGGCCCCATGATGGTGGCGCGGCGGACACCGGGGGCCGGCGTACGCAAACCTCCAAAGGAGGAAACTGCGGGAGGTGTGGCGGGGTTGGGCGTCAGACGCTATGGGGATTTCGATGCTGGC
>Ga0302198_10004260_pt1 | contig 13888 bp, 13 predicted proteins | sample II_Bog_N2_2_FD_193521 | JGI IMG/M metagenome (GOLD analysis project Ga0302198, IMG submission 193521) | Peat permafrost microbial communities from Stordalen Mire near Abisko, Sweden - II_Bog_N2_2 | ecosystem: Environmental > Terrestrial > Soil > Wetlands > Peat | place: Sweden: Abisko... | reverse complement strand
ACGATTCCCGCCGCCCAAATCGCACTCGAGACGTTCCAGACGCTCGTTGATCTGGTGACCTCAGCCCAGTCGAGGGGACTTTTCGGTTCCTTCGAGGCGGCCGACGCCGCGCAGTTGCTCTGGTCGGCGTGTCACGGGTTCGTTTCACTCGAGATGATGAACATCAATTTCGCTGAGGAACGTGACCGAACGTTCCTCGCTTTCCTTCGCGGCATCGAACGAGGCCTCGCCGCTTCATTGGACTAGGGCCGCCGGCCACCGACCGGGTCGGTTCGTTCGCAGCAACATGTCGGTCATGGCACGTTCGAGGTGCTCTTGGCGCCACACCAACTGCTCCTGAGCTACGGCGAGCACGCGCGACACTTCCTCGCACTCTGTCCGCCAGGTGGGGTCTGCCGCCAGATCAAAGCACAGAAAGGTGCCGTCGCCGAACTGCACGTACGCGGTCTGCTCGCCGAGCGAAACCGCGAGGTTCTGTCGCGATAGGTTCCAGTCAACCGTGTCGCGCGCGGTCTTGTCGTTGATCCAGTAGGTGCGGTAGTCCCACTCGTAGTGCGCGTGCGTGCGCCAGGGTACCTCGGTACCGGCGAAGAGCGGTGCCAAGGAGACCCCGTCACACTGAGCGGGCGAGTTAATCCCGAGTGCGTCACACAGCGTCGGTAACAGGTCCACGTTCTCAGTGAAGTGCTGGACATTCCTCACACCGCTCTTTCGTCGCGGGTCGCGCCAAAGACCGATGACGTGATAGCTCTGAGGGAAGAAGCCCAATTTTTCGATCAGCCCATGGTCGCCCAACTGCTCACCGTGGTCCGAGGTAATGACGATCAAAGTGTCGTGCCATTCACCTCGCGCATCAATCGCCTCAAAGACCCGCCCGAGTTGGAAGTCGACTTCGCTGATCATGCCGTAGTACTGGGCACGTAGGCGACGCATCTCGCCCTCGTCGGTCGGCGCGGCACTCGCGGGCACCGTCAACGCCACCTCGTGCAAGGGGTGACGGTACTGCGCGTCGGTAGCTGGGATCGGTAGGGTCACGTCAGCGGGGTCGTACATAGTGGCGAACTCCCCCGCCGCGGCGTACGGCGGGTGCGGACGCAGGTAACTGAGGTGCGCGAACCAGCCGCTCTCCTGGTCGCGGAGCCATTCGAGGTAACGCGTCGTGAGAAAACCGCTAAGGGAGTCCTCGACCGCTCGCTCGGGCTCGCCGCGAAGGGCCGGCGCCCAACCACTCTCGACCTCGTAGCCCTTCTCGCGCAGGTACTGAATCCAGCCCGCCTGGCTCTCGGGTAAATAGAGGCCCACCGACATGCCCGGAAGGACCCCGTCGTAGTTGTCGAGGCGGGGATCGTCAAAACCCGCACTCTGATTGGGGTCCAGTCCCTGATCGGTGTAACCAAAGAGAGTCGGGTCATAGCCGGCTTCGCGAGCGACACTGGCGAGGTTGGCCAAACCCGCGCGAAGGGGAGTACCGTTCGCGACCACGCGATTGTTCATCTGATAGGTACCCGTGTAAAGAGCAGCGCGTCCGGGCGCACAGGGCGCCGCTTGGGAGAAGTGGCGCTCAAGACGTACACCCTCGCGCGCGACTCGATCCAGATTCGGCGTTCTTACGAGCAGGTGACCCGCCTCGCCATAGGAGTCGCCCCTGAACTGGTCAAGGGTTACGAAAAGTACGTTCACGTCGACGCGCGATCGACGAAATGATGCATGTGCTCAGCGAGGTCGTCGACGATCTCTAGGGCCTCTGGGACGAGCCCTCCCATGCGCAAGAATCCGTGCACCATGCCTTTGGCCTCGAGGATCTGGACGCGAACGCCAAAATGCTCCAAAAGCCCCGCGTACGCGAGCCCCTCGTCGCGCAAAGGATCGCACTCCGCGACGAGAAGAATCGCCGGCGGCGCACCCGTGAGGTCCTCGAACATGAGCGGTGTCACGCGTGGATCGGTGTGATCGGCGAAGTCGCCGAGGTACCGGGAGTAATCGTCACGAAGATGCTCGAGGTCGAGCATGTAACCAACTCCGTATTTATGGGCCGACTCGGTCACCATTTCGGGTCCGAGCGTCGGGTAGATGAGGACTTGGGCCGCGATGCCCAGGTTCTCATTCCTCGTGAGCGCCGCGGCGACGGCCACCAGGGACGCTCCCGCGGAGTCACCCATCACGAGCATCTCGGCGTCGGGTGCCGCGTAGTCACTCCAATTGGTCACCACGTGACGAAACATGTCGACCGCGTCGTTGATGGCCGCGGGAAAAGTATGTTCCGGAGCCAGACGGTACTCCACCGCCAAGAACCGCATGCCCGTGTCCGCGCTAAGGCGTCGACAAAGACCATCGTGGGTATCGAGGTCGCCTAATACGAAGGACCCACCATGAAAGTAAAGGACAAGAGCCTTGTCCTCGTCGTTCTCGGGCAGGTAGAGACGGGTCGGCAATGTTCGCCCATCTTCGAGCTTCGCCGCCCCATTTCTGGTCGCCACCACAGGCTCGTCGGTGCCTCGTATGGCCTGTGCGAGTTCAAGGTACTCCGCTCGTCGCGCGTCCATGCTCGGCGTTCTCGGATGTGGTCCGGGGTTCGCCTGCACGGCGCGAATGTACGGCTCGAGCGCGGGGTGAACCATGAGAACCTCCTTCGCCAAAGACTATCGACGCGCCCGCACCAGGACCCTTAAAATGTTGCCATGCCAAAGCGTCACGAGCAAGCACACGACGACGAAGGCCGCGTTGATCCCGTCGATACCTTTCTCGCACAGCCCGACTTCGTCGAAGAGCCTGGACTCGATGGCGCCGCTCTCGAACGAGAACGACTACTGCGACTGAGTCCCAACCCCGACGCCATCGTCATCGCGGTTGCGTTGCTGAACGAACACCACCCGAACGCTTAACAGAACAGTCGCGCCGTAGATGCGTGAGGACGATTTAGTTGGTGCTCTTGAACTGTTCACTACTCGTCAAATTCTTGGAGCGGACGACCGGGCTCGAACCGGCGACCTCGACCTTGGCAAGGTCGCGCTCTACCAACTGAGCTACGTCCGCGTGAAAGTCAATATTAGCGGACTTTCGCGCACCGTCCAGTCCCTAGGACTGCGGTGTGCTCGCTATGAGACGTTGCGCCTCCTCGTAGAGGTAATCACGCAGAGTCGCCAGATCGGGCATGCGTTCAGCGCAACCCAGCAGACCAAACTCGAGATGCTGCTCGAAACCGAGCACGGTGATGTTGAGCGAGAAAGTGCCAAAGAGCGGGCCCACCGGCGCCGCGGACGCTACGCGATGCCCGCTCAGCCAAAGAGGAATCGGAGGACCCGGCACCGAGGAGACCATCAAGTTCGCCATTGGTGGAATGCGGTTAAAGAGATTGAACGCCGAGATCAATTTGCCGCCCAGCGAGAGCGCGGTCGGTCCGAGCACCCTCGGCACGTCCTGGAAGATCTTCGCCCGGTGCTCGCGCTGGAGATCGATGGTCTTGGCCGAGTCGCTCGCGATCGCGCGCAGTCGGTCCACCGGATCTGCGATATCAATGTGCAACGCAACGAGCATGCCCGAAATCTGGTTGCCCAACTCGGCCGTCGAGCCGCTTCCTCTCACGTTGATCGGCGCGAAGGCAATGATGTCCTTCTTCGGCAGGTCATCGCGGTCCACCAGCAGACGGCGCAGCGCTCCGGCCGTGGCCGCCATGACGAAGTCGGTGACCGTGGCCCCGTGGGCCTTCGCGGAACGTTTGGCGTCCACCAGTGACACGCGCAGTCGGTGGTATTCCTTTTCCGGTCCCGGCGCACCATTGAGCGACGAACGGCGAGCGAGAAAGATGGATGGCTGGTCGGGAGTCGCGTTCTTGCTACGACGGATCACGATGAACCGTAAGAACGCGCGCGCAATCTCATAAAGTCGCGTGAACCACGATCGAACGTTCTCGAGCGCCAACTGGGGATGGCGTCGCAGTCGACCGAACCCCAAGCGAAGCAGGCCCCACGAACTCGTAATGGGAGTTTCTGGCGAAGCTGGCGATGCCTTGGGCGTCGGCGCACGCACTTCGGGCGAGATATCAAAGAGACTGGCGAATGTCTCGGCGCCCGAGACGCCGTCGGCGAGCGCGTGATGAACCTTGAGCGCGAGCGCCGCACGACCATCCTCGAGCCCCTCGATGACGAGAAGTTGCCAGAGTGGGCGGCGTTGGGAAAGAGGCTGGGACAGGAACTGCGATATCAAGGCATCGAACTGGTCCGCGGTGCCCGGGGCTGGCAACGCCACGCGAAGCACGTGCTTGGTGAAGTCGAAATTCTTGTCTTCAACGAGGATCGGCCACGTCATGTCGAACGGAGCCCTCACGATTCGCTTCGTGAAGATCGGGATCTCGTGCACGCGCGCGGCGATGTTCGACGAGATCAAGTTGAACCTGTCCTCGGGATCGAGCACCTCGCCAAATTCGAGTTCGATGACGGCACCGATGTTCATCGACGTACCCGAAGTCTCCAACAACAGAAATGCGCTATCGAGTGGGTCCAGATACTGGGTCATCGTCCACTACTCCCAAAACCGCCGTCTCCCCTCGTCGCCTCCGGCAGTTCGTCAACGACGCTGAAGTGCAGGAACTCGACCGGCACGACCACGAGTTGAGCGATGCGGTCACCCTTGTGCACCACGTAATCAATATCGGGATCGAGATTCACGAGCGCGACGCGCACTTCGCCTCGATAACCCGCGTCAATCAGTCCCGGGGAGTTCGCGCAGGTCACTCCGTGCTTCGCCGCCAGTCCGCTACGCGGCAGGACCAACCCGCCGCGTCCCTCGGGAATCGCGATGCTCAACCCGGTGCCGACCGTGGCACGACCACCGCGGCGAGCGAGCGTGCACGATTCGACCGCCACCAGGTCAAATCCCGCGTCATGCTCGTGTGCATTCTGTGGCAGCACGGCGTCGGGGTGCAGGGCCCGAACGAGGATTTCCATAGGCCGAAGGCTACCCGGGCCCGAATAACGGCGGGCCAGGATTCGCTAGTGTCGCACTGTGCTCGTATGGATGGATCTAGAGATGACTGGACTCGAGCCCCATCGCCACGTCATCATCGAAATTGCCACGATTGTGACCGATGACGAACTCAACATCGTCGCCGAAGGTCCCGACCTGGTCATTCACGCCACACCGGATCAACTAGCCCAGATGGGTGACTTCGTCACCGAGATGCACACAAAATCCGGTCTTCTCGACGCGACCAGAGCCTCGAGCGTCACCGTGGCGGACGCCGAAGCCGAGACCTTGGCCTTTCTGAAACTTCACGTCGAAGAAGGTTCAGTACCGTTGTGCGGTAACTCCATTGGCACCGATCGGCGATTTCTCCAGGAGTACATGCCAACCCTGGAATCGTTCTTCCACTATCGAAACGTCGATGTCTCTACGATCAAGGAGCTGGCTCGACGATGGAACCCCGAAGTTCTCGAGTCCTTCGGGGACAAGGCCACCAACCACCGCGCCCTGGACGACATTCGCGAATCGATCGCCGAACTCGTCCACTACCGACAGACGCTTTTTTCACCAACGGCCCCTAAGCAGTAACGTCGCACATCATGGCTGATTCACCCCTCACCCTCGCCCAAGCCACCGCCCAGTTGACCGCTCCCGGACAGATGTTCGAGACCGAGCGCCTTACGATCAACGGCATCGAGATGACCGTCTGGAAACACGCACCCGCAAATCTGCGACAAGTCTTGGACCTGTCGCTCAACCACGCGGCGCGAGACTTCCTCGTCTACGAAGACGAAAGAATCACTTTTGACGAGCACTACCGCATTGCCTCGACGCTCGCCGCGCGACTCGTCGCCTTAGGCGTGAACAAGGGCGACCGGGTCGCCATCGCTTCGCGAAACCTGCCCGAATGGGTCTGCGCCTTTTGGGGTTCGATGGCCACCGGTGCGGTCGTCGTACCGCTCAACGCCTGGTGGACGAGCGAAGAACTCGCCTACGGACTCACCGACTCGGGTTCGACGGTGCTCTTCGTCGACGAAGAGCGATTGGAGCGGCTCTACAAGCAGCTCGACCACCTGCCCGAACTGAAGACAATCGTCGTAATAAGTGACGAGCCCGGGCGCCGCGCCTACGTCGATAAAAAGCACGCTCGCATTGAGCTCGTAGGATACGAGGCCTTTCTCGGCCAGATCGAACCCACCGCGACACCTCCCCAGGTCGATTTCGACCCCGAAGACGACGCCACGATGTTCTACACCTCGGGCACGACCGGCAAGCCCAAGGGTGCCGTGGGTTCGCACCGAAACGCCATCACCAATCTGATGAATCTCTTCTTCATCGCCCAGAGCTCCGCTTTACGCCACGGCGCCAATAACGTCGACGAGCAGGGCAAGGGCCTACCCAACGCCAGTCTGCTCAACGTTCCGCTCTTTCACGCGACGGGCTGTCTGGCGACGATGCTCGTGAACACCGCCTCGGGAGGCAAGTTGGTGATGATGCACCACTTCGACGCCAGCAAGGCACTCGCGCTGATCGAGAGTGAGCGTCTCACGCACATCGGCGGCGTCCCCACGATCGCCATGCAGATACTCGACCATCCGGACTTTCGAAAGTTCGACACGTCGAGTGTTCGCTCGATCTCCTACGGCGGCGCCCCCGCACCACCCGATTTGGTTCGTCGCATCCAAGCGGCCTTTCCCGTGGGCCAGCCCGGCAACGGCTACGGCCTCACCGAGACGTCGGCGGCCGTGTGCTTGAACAACGGTCCGGACTACGTCGAGCGACCGAGCAGTTGCGGGCCCGCGGTGCCGGTCTGTGAAGTGGCGATCGTGCCCGAGGACTACGAGGGTCTCGAACCCTCACCTGATCTGGTGTTGGGACCTGACGTCGTGGGTGAACTTTGGATCAAGGGCCCCAACGTGGTACGCGGCTACTGGCACAAACCCGAAGCGACCGCGAAGTCCTTCACCAAGGGTTGGTTGCACACCGGCGACGTCGCGCGCATGGACGAGGACGGCTACATCTACATCGTGGACCGCGCGAAGGACATGATCATCCGCGGCGGTGAGAACGTGTACTCGGTCATCGTCGAAGCGGCGATCTTCGAACACCCCGACGTGGCCGACTGCGCCGTGGTGGGCATGAACCACCCCACCCTCGGCGAAGAGGTCGCTGCGGTGGTCGTGCTGCGTCCGGGACGCGTCGTCGAAGCCGAAGAGATCTCACGCTACGTCGCCCAACGACTCGCCAAGTTCGAAGTCCCGACGAGGATCTTCTTTCGCACGCTCGCCCTGCCGCGCAATCCCCAGGGCAAGGTGCTTAAGCGAGAACTACGTGAGTCTCTGCACGATCAGTTGCAGAACCAGTCCTAGCGAGCGGCCTCTTCGACGGCCTTGAAGGTCGCCTCATCGAGTTCGAGCGTTGCGGCGGCGCAGTTCTCTTGGACGTGCGCGACACTCGAGGTACCCGGAATCGGCAGGACCACGGGTGATCGATACAACAACCAAGCCAACGTGAGCTGTGCGACGCTGGCCCCGCGCTCGGTGGCGAGCGTGTCGAGCGGACCACCGCTGCGCGCAAGGTTTCCCGAAGCCACCGGGAACCAGGGTATGAATCCAATGCCTTCCTTCTCGCAGTACTCGAGCACCGATTCGCTGCGCCGGTTGGTCAGGTTGTACTGATTCTGGACAGTAACGATCGGGACGATCTTTCTCGCCGCTTCGATCTCCTCGACGTTGACGTTCGAGAGGCCAACGGCCCGGACCTTTCCCTCGTCGAGCAAGGCGCGCAAGAGTCCGAACTGCTCGTCGCGGTCGTGGTGCGGATCGATACGGTGCAGTTGAAAGAGATCGAGGGACTCCTGACCGAGTCGACGCAGCGACATCTCACACTCCTGGCGAAGGTAGTCCGGCCGGCCACAGGGCACCCACACGTCAGGACCGGTGCGAACCAAACCAGCTTTGGTGGCGATCTTCACGTTCCCGTAGGGGTGAAGCGCCTCGAAGATCAACTCCTCAGAAACGTAGGGACCGTAGGAGTCGGCGGTGTCGATGAAGTCGACCCCCAGTTCGACTGCTCGACGCAGGACCGCGAGAGCTCCCTCGCGGTCACGGGGATAGTCCCAGACGCCGGGTCCGGTGATACGCATGGCGCCGTAACCGAGACGATGAATCGACTGCTTGGCAAAAGTGAAAGTGGATGGATTGTTCATGGTTTCCTTTCCATTTTCAACCCTACGCGTAACAACGCGGCGGTCGCCCGAAGGCGACCGCCGCGTTGTTGTGATGCGTGATTACTTGTTGGGCTGAGGCGTGACGCGCAGGTAGTCCTTCAGTTTCTTGAAACCCTTGGGGAACTTCGTCTTCGCCTCTTCGTCGGTGACCGAGTTCACGATGATGACGTCGCCGCCGTCCTTCCAGTTGACTGGCGTCGCCACCGAGTAATTCGCCGTGAGCTGGAGCGAGTCCAGCACGCGCACGATCTCGTCGATGTTGCGACCAGTCGAAGCCGGGTAGGTCAGCGTGAGCTTCACCTTCTTGTCGGGTCCGATGATGAAGACGCTACGTACGGTGAGCGTGTCGTTCGCGTTCGGGTGGATCATGTCATACAAGTCAGCGACCTTGCGGTCTTGGTCACCAATGAGCGGGAAGTTGAGCGCGCTGCCCTGAGTCTCTTGGATGTCAGCCTTCCACTTGTCGTGTGAGGCGACGTCGTCGACCGAGACACCGATGATCTTGGTGTTGCGCTTGTCGAAGTCGCCCTTACGAGCGGCGAACGCGCCGAGTTCGGTGGTGCAGACCGGTGTGAAGTCCTTGGGGTGCGAAAAGAGAATGCCCCAACTGTCACCGAGCCAGTCGTAAAAATGAATTGTTCCTTCGGTGGTCTCGGCGGTAAAGTCCGGGGCCACGTCGCCTAGGCGAATCGCCATGTCTTTGCTCCTTCGCGTGCAAGTGCCAGTCCCTTGACTGAGCCTCACCACTTTAACCACAATAAAACATATTGTTACAAATCTCTATTTGATTTATAGGTAATTACCGCGCCCGGGTAGCGCGCCTGTGAGACTGGGGTGATGAGTGAAACCACTCCCCCCGTCGTCGCCGCGTTCGATCTGGACGGCTCGCTCACCGAAGGCGGCAGCGTCTGGCGCTGGTTGCGCTTCCTCGCCGGGTCTGGCGCGGTCTTTCGCGCCGCCCTTCCCCTCTCGGTGCCACTGATCGTAGGAGCGGTGCGCAGTGGGCAGTGGGCCGACCACGCCAAGGAACGACTCTTCGGTCGCCTGCTGAGGGACCGCGACCTCGAAGAAGTTCGCGACGAATCTCGCACGTTCGCCATTCGCCACCTCGAGGTCCGCGGACGGGCCAAGGTGCTCGAGCGACTGCGCTGGCACCAGGCCCACGGCCACGACGTCGTCGTCGTGTCCGCCTCGCCTCAGATCTACGTCGACGTGATCGGTGAAACGCTCGGCGCGACCGGAGCGATCGGCACGCGCCTCGCCGTCGATCCCCTCGGACATCTGTCGGGCAGTTACCTCGGGCGAAACTGTCGGGGTACCGAAAAAATGCGTCGCTTGAGCGAATGGATCGAACAACGCGACTACGTCGTCGCACCAGAGATCTACGCCTACGGGAATTCGCGCGGCGATCGTCGACTTCTAAAGGGCGCGGACCACCCCTACGACGTGGGAAAGCTGGGGCGCTTGGGGACGCTGCGCAAGTACCCGCGCCTACCCGCTGACAACGACGCCTAGAGCTGGCGGATCGAAGCGCCCAGTTCGACCAGGCCGCCCTCGCGTCCGTTGTAGGTGACTTGAATCGAGGCGGCCTGTTCCTTCCACGCGATCACCGTGCCGTGGTAGTCGACGATCCCGACGTTCACGTCGTAGACCCCGTCGAGCAGCGGGATCTGCGGGAGGTCCACGCCCACCTGGTTCGCACCGGGTTTCAAGTTGACCGGCGAGCCCTGGGCGTCGCTTCGACTCACGAGCATGCCCGCGCGAGTGAAGAGTTCCATGACGAAGTTGCCGCTGTAGGCGGTGTGCGAGGAGATGTGCACGTCAAAGTGCATGCCCGCGCCGCTTCGCACGTCAAAGGATCCCGTCGGCGTCGTGACCGAGTCGATGGAAACCTCGGCCTGGTGACCGACGCGGTCGTGCTCGACCGCGTCCTCGAGCAGGTGCTCGCGAAAGATCCTCAGTGAATCCTGGACCGGACCATTCGCGATCATCAATCCTCCGTCGAGCACGATCGCACGATCACACAACGCGCGTACTTGGTCAGCCTGGTGCGTGACCAACAGGATCGATCGACCCTCCTCTTGAAAGGTCCGGATGCGGTCGACGCACTTCGCCTGGAAGCGCTCGTCGCCCACGGTGAGGACCTCGTCAACGACGAGGATGTCCGGATCGACGTTCACCGCCACCGCGAAGGCGAGACGCACGTACATGCCGCTCGAATAGAACTTCACTTGGGTGTCGATGAAGTGTTCGATCTCGCTGAAGGCGACGATGTCGTCGAAGATCGCGTCGACGCCCCTCTTGGAAAGTCCGAGCATCGCGCCGTAGAGATAGACGTTGTCGCGACCCGACAACTCGGTCTGGAAACCCGCACCGAGCTCGAGCAACGCCGCAAGACTTCCGCGCAGTCGGATTTGACCACTCGTGGGCTGTAGGACCCCGCAGATGCATTTGAGCAGGGTTGACTTTCCCGAGCCGTTATGGCCAAGGATGCCCACCGTCTCGTCGCTCGACACGGAAAAACTGATGTCACTCAAGGCGCTGAAGACTTCTGTCGACCCGGACCTGGGGTGCAAAAGCCGTTCCTTGAGCGACTGGCTGCGTTCGTGATGAATCTTGAACTGCTTGGAGACGTTCTCGACGTCGATGACGGTAACCACTACAACTCTGACTCGAAATTACCTTCGAGACGACCGAAGATCGTCAGCGAGAGCAGAAAGAGCACGATCATGATCCCGAGCAGCGTGAGGTTCATGAATGCGAACGACGACATGGACCACGTGGGCAGGATATTGATCGCGGGGTGAGGTGGATTGGTCGAGAACACGGTGGTCTTGACGTAGAAGATTCTTTGAAACGTCAAGATGATGGGAGTGATCGGGTTGATGAAGTACATCCAGGTGAGACCGTGGTCGTGCAGGCGTTGGGCAATCGTGTTCTGATAGGAGTAGACGACGGGCGACAACCAGAACCAGAGTTGCAGCAACACTTCCATCAAGTGACGCATATCGCGCAGGTACACGGTCACCGCCGACATGACAATGGCGACCGACGCGGTCAAGAGGTACAACGCGACGAATGAGATCGGCAAGATCCACAAGAAGCCCCACGCCGGCGCGCGGCCGAGCGCGAGTAGGAACAGGCACAACACCCCAAGTTGAATCGTGAAGTAGACCACCGAGGCGCCGACGTTCGCGAGCGCCAGGATCTCGCGCGGGAACGACACCTTCTTCACGAGTCCCGCCCGGTCCACGATCACCCCCGTCGCCATGTTCACCGCTCCCATGAACATGTTCCACACGATCAGACCCGCGAAGAGGTAGAGCGCGAAGTTCGGGTAACCGTTCTTGGTGATCACCGAGAAGACCAGGTCGTAGATACCCAGTGTCAGGGCCGGTGACAGCATCGACCAGAAGATGCCGAGCGTCGAGTTCTTGTACTTGATCCTGATGTCCGAGAAGATCAGGCTCGTCAGCAGTTCGTGGCGAGACCAGAGATTACGAAGTCGCGTAGGAAGGTTGGCTCGAGCGCTAACGACGCGAACCGGTGCGTCCTCGAGGGACCTACGTTTTACCTTCGCCGGTGAGGCGTCACTCACTAGACCCCTTGACGAAGCGCCGAACGGTCAATCACGGCGTCGATAAAGCCATACTCGAGCGCCTCCTGGGCAGTGAACCAACGATCGCGGTCCGAATCGGCCTCAATTCGCTCGATACTCTGGCCTGTATGAAACGCAATGCGCTCGGCGAGTTGGGTCTTCATGTAGACAATCTGTTCGGCCTGGATGGCGATGTCCGACGCCTGGCCCTGCATGCCGCCCATCGAAGGTTGGTGCATGAGGATGCGGCTATGGGGCAGTGAGAAACGCTTGCCTGGTGCACCCGCGCAGAGCAAGAACTGGCCCATCGAAGCCGCCATGCCCACACAGATCGTGCGGATATCGCAGTTCACGTACTGCATGGTGTCGTAGATCGCGAGTCCGTCGGTAACCGAACCCCCCGGTGAGTTGATGTAGAGGCTGATGTCCTTATCGCGGTCCTCGGCTTCGAGCAAGAGCAGTTCCGCGCAGATGCGGTTCGCGGTGTTCTGGTCCACTTGTGAGCCCAAGAACACGATGCGCTCGCGTAAAAGCCGCTGGTTCAGATCGTTCGTGCCGAAACCTTCTGGCATTGAGGAGTTAATCATGGGTCCAATCTACCGTGCTCGACTGCAATCGCCTCGATCAAGGACCTAGAGTGGAGTCTCTTGCGGGCGTGGCGGAATTGGCAGACGCGCTGGTTTTAGGTACCAGTTCTTCGGAGTGTGGGTTCGAGTCCCTCCGCCCGCACCGTTCGCCAAAGGGTCTGACAGCGTTGCTGATTTCATCTGCTAACGTAGGTACATCTGTTTGCCGCATTTCGCGGTAGAGACCGATTCGACAGTGACATTTCGAGTTGGGCTCATCTCAACTTGTAGGAGTCATATGTCTGTGTCCTTTGCCGACCTCGGCGTGCCCGCCAACCTCGTAGAGCGCTTGCGCGAACGCGGTATCACCGAGGCCTTCCCCATCCAAGAGGCTGCGCTGCCTGACGCCCTCGCCGGGCGCGACGTCGTGGGAAAGGCCGTCACCGGCTCGGGTAAGACCCTCGCCTTCGGCCTGCCGCTCATGGCCCGCATCACCAAGGCCCGGCCCCGCAAGCCCGTGGGCCTCGTGCTGGTTCCCACCCGTGAACTCGCCGCCCAAGTCCAAAAGGAGCTAGCGAACCTCACCGACGACCGGGGCCGGCGCGTCATCTGCATCTACGGCGGCACGTCGTACAGCGTCGCGCGCAAGGCTCTGAACTTCGGGGTCGACGTCGTCGTTGCCTGTCCGGGCCGACTCGAGGACATGCTCGAACAGGGCGCCCTCGACCTCTCCTCGGTCGCTACGGTCATCGTCGACGAGGCCGATCGTATGGCCGACATGGGCTTTTTGCCCTGCGTGCGTCGCATCGTTGGCGCGACTCCCGAGAACCGTCACGTCATGCTCTTCTCGGCGACCATGGGTCCTGACGTCAAGTCACTCGTACGCGAATTCACCCATGACGCCGTCATCCACGACGTCGTAGGCGAAGAGGCTCCCAGTGACGTCGATCACTTCTTCTGGCGCGTGCCGCGCGACCAGCGCCCCCAGTTCGCCGCCGACATCGTCGCAGAGTACGATCGCGCGATCTTCTTCACGCGCACCAAGCACGGTGCGGACCGACTCGCCCGCCAACTCGAAGAGCGTGGGATCTCGGCGGTCCCGTTGCACGGTGACCGTACCCAAGCCCAACGCGAGCGTGCGCTGCGCAGCGTCAAGAGCGGACAGGTCCGCGTCCTGGTCGCCACCGACGTCGCCGCGCGAGGGATTCACATCGACCTCATGCCCGTGGTTGTCCACTATGACCCACCGGCCCAAGCCACCGACTACCTGCACCGTTCCGGTCGCACGGGACGCGCGGGCGCGACGGGCGCGGTCATCTCACTCGTGGGTGAAGACGTCATTGGCCAGGTCAAGCGTCTACAAAAGGCCCTGGGTATCACCGCTTCGATCGAGAGCCCGAGCGACGCTCCGGCGATTCGTCTGGGAGCCGTCGACGACGCCGTCGCCGCCGAACGTCTCGATGACCGTGGTGGCAAAGGACGATCCGAGCGGCCCGCCGCGCGTGAGCGTGGTCCTCGTTCCTTCGAGCGTCGTGA
>Ga0302198_10004254_pt1 | contig 13900 bp, 7 predicted proteins | sample II_Bog_N2_2_FD_193521 | JGI IMG/M metagenome (GOLD analysis project Ga0302198, IMG submission 193521) | Peat permafrost microbial communities from Stordalen Mire near Abisko, Sweden - II_Bog_N2_2 | ecosystem: Environmental > Terrestrial > Soil > Wetlands > Peat | place: Sweden: Abisko, Stordalen... | reverse complement strand
GGTCTCAAAGGCGAGACCGGGGGCACCCCAAGCTCTGTGGCTGCCTCTACGATTCCGGATTCCGCTCCGCCTTCTGCTTCTGTCGCCGTTTCAACAACCGGTCCGGTCGCCGCTTCCAACTGCACCTTGCGCGTCGCATCCATCAGAACCAGCACCAGGTCGCGGGTCTCCAGAGCCTCGTAGACCTCCTGCAACATGCGGCGGTCCAGGTGCGAGCCGGGCTTGTGAACGCCGGGTGTGTCTACAAATACGATCTGGGCGGCCGGGTGCACGCCTTTGCGCGCCGGCACCTCGACCACGCCGGAGATGCGGTTGCGGGTAGTTTGCGGCTTGGCGGAGACAATGGCTACCTTTTCGCCGATCAGGGCGTTCAGCAGCGTACTTTTGCCGGCGTTGGGCCGGCCAAGAATTGCGACAAATCCAGATTTCAAAGGCTTTTTATGCTCCCAGGTATCTATTATCGCGGATTCGCCGCCCGCGCGTTGCTATCATCGGCGCATGGTTGCTGAAGGCGCCACCGAGCGCCTCATCCTCCGCCCGCTCGCGCTGGCGGATGCAGCCGCGATTCAGGAGCTGTTTCCCCACTGGGAGATCGTGCGCTATTTACTCAATCGCGTACCCTGGCCCTACCCCCCCCGATGGCGCGCCTGGAAGACTCGGGCCAAGTAACAGAGCGGTCTCCCATCCGTTCGCCGCGAACGCGAACGGATGGGATGCCAGACCCTACTTCGCCGCCAACTGCCGCAGCACATACTGCAAAATGCCGCCGTGCTCGAAGTACTCGATCTCTTGCGGCGTGTCGATGCGGACTTTGGCGATGAACGACTTGACCGTTCCATCGGCGGCAACCGCCTGCACGGTCAGGTCGCGGCCGCTGGCGAGTTTTTCCTGCAACAAAGTCGTCATCCCGGCAAACGAAAAAACCTCTTCGCCGGTCAGGCCGAGCGATTCGACATTCTGTCCCGCCTCAAACTGCAAGGGCAGAATCCCCATCCCGACGAGATTCGACCGGTGAATGCGCTCGAAGCTCTCGGCAATCACTGCGCGCACTCCCAACAGCTTGGGCCCTTTGGCCGCCCAGTCGCGCGAGGAGCCGGAGCCGTACTCCTTGCCCGCCAGGATCACCAGCGGCACGCCGCGCTCCGCATACTTCACGCTGGCGTCGAAGATCGACATTCCTTCGCCCTCGGGTAGCAGCCGCGTAACGCCGCCCTCGGTGCCGGGAGCCAGCTTGTTGCGGAGCCGCACGTTGGCGAAAGTGCCGCGGACCATGACTTCATGGTTGCCGCGCCGCGAGCCGTAGCTGTTGAAGTCCGCCGGCTTGACGCCGTGGTCGGAGAGATATTTTCCCGCCGGTCCGTTGGCCTTGATGTTGCCCGCGGGCGAAATATGGTCGGTGGTCACCGAGTCGCCCAGCACAGCAAGTACCCGCGCGTCCAGAATGTCTGAAACGGGCGCGGGAACTGCCGTGATGCCGTCGAAGTACGGAGCTTTGCGGATATACGTCGAGTCCGGCTCCCACTGGTAGACGTCGCCCGTTGGGAACTTCAGTCCCTGCCAGTTGGCGTCGCCGTCCGATACTGTTGCGTACTCTTTGCGGAAGCTCTCGCTGGACAATCCTTTTTCAATGGCCGCGGCCACTTCTGCCTGCGTCGGCCAGATGTCCTTGAGATAGACCGGCTCGCCCGCATTGTCCGTCCCCAGCGCATCGGTCTCGAAGTTGTGGCCGATCTTGCCGGCCAGGGCATAGGCCACCACCAGCGGCGGGCTCATCAGATAGTTGGCGCGCACGTCCACGTTCACGCGGCCCTCGAAGTTGCGATTGCCGCTGAGTACGCTGACCGCAACCAGTCCATGCTCGTCGATGCTCTTTGAAACATCGCTGGGCAGCGGCCCTGAGTTGCCGATGCAGGTGGTGCAGCCGTAGCCCACCACGTTGAAGCGCAGCTTTTCAAGATACGGCAGCAAACCAGCTTTGGTGTAGTAGTCCGTGACCACGCGCGAACCGGGCGCCAGCGAGGTCTTCACCCACGGCGGCACGCTCAGCCCTTTCTCGACCGCCTTCTTGGCCAAAATGCCAGCGGCCACCATCACCGAGGGGTTCGAGGTGTTGGTGCAACTGGTGATCGCGGCAATCACGACTGAGCCGTGGTCGAGATACTGGTCGGGATTGATCCCAAACCGTTCCTTGACCGTCGCTGCCACCTTCAAAACACTGTCATCCTGAGCGACCGAAGCCGCAGCGGAGGGAGTCGAAGGACCTGCGGTTGCATTTCCAACGCCCGTGTCGGTCACGCTCTCGCGCATCCATTCAGCTGCGGTCCGCGAGCCCAGCGGCTTGGCCGTCGGCGCAAGCAGGCCGGGCAATTGCTGTGCAAAGCTGGCCGCCGCATCCTTCAGCAGCACGCGATCCTGTGGCCGCCTCGGTCCGGCAACACTGGGCTCAACCGCACCCAGGTCCAACGCGAGGGTCTGCGTATATTCGGCCTCCGGCGAGTCGGCGGTATTGAACAGCCCCTGCTCTTTGTAGTAGGCCTCCACCAGCGTGATCTGCTCTTCGCTGCGTCCGGTCAGCCGGAGGTAGCGCAGGGTCTCCGCGTCCACCGGGAAGATGCCGCAGGTCGCCCCATACTCGGGAGCCATGTTGGCGATGGTCGCGCGGTCGGCCAGCGAAAGCTCGGCAACGCCGGGTCCGAAGAACTCGACGAACTTGCCAACTACACCCAGCTTGCGCAGCGCCTGAGTTACGGTAAGCACCAGGTCGGTGGCAGTGGCCCCCTCGCGCAGCTTGCCGGTCAGCTTGAAGCCCACCACCTGCGGCACCAGCATACTCACAGCCTGCCCCAGCATCGCCGCCTCGGCCTCAATGCCGCCCACGCCCCAGCCTAGAACACCCAGACCATTGATCATGGTGGTGTGCGAGTCGGTGCCCACCAGAGTGTCCGGATAGGCAACGAGCGCCCCATCGGTCTTCGTGGTGAAGACCACGCGCGCCAGGTATTCGAGATTCACCTGGTGGCAGATGCCCATCCCTGGCGGTACCGCCGAGAAGTTGCGGAAAGCGGTCTGCCCCCACTTCAAGAACGCGTAGCGCTCGCGGTTTCTCTGAAATTCCAACAGAGTATTTGCCGCAAGAGCGCCCGCGGCGCCAAATTCGTCCACCTGCACGGAATGGTCGATCACCAGCTCCGCCGGAACCAGCGGATTCACCTGTTCGGGGTCGCCGCCCAGCGTTTTGATGGCGTCGCGCATCGCGCCCAGGTCCACCACCGCGGGCACGCCGGTAAAGTCCTGCATCAGCACGCGCGCCGGCATGTAGGCGATCTCGCGGCTGGGCTCGGCCTTGGCGTCCCACTTGGCCAGGAACTCGATGTCCGCAGCGGTCACGTTTACGCCGTCCTCGCGGCGAAGCAAGTTCTCAAGCAGAATTTTCAGGCTGAAGGGCAGGCGGCTCAGGTCGAATCCCCGCGCCGTAAGCGCCGGCAGACGGTAGATGGTGTAGTCACGGTTGCCGGATTGTAGCGTAGCCTTGCTGGCAAAGCTGTCCATGTTGGAAAGCCTTTCTATCCGCGCATCGGCGGATGGGTCTATGAATTTTAACGCTGGAAGCTCCCCGATGGGGAGATCCCGCCGGATCGCGCGGCACACGAGCCGCGGCGATCCCGAAAAGACTTCGGCAGAATGAATTGCTCAACGGGAGGAGCGTCTTCCACGGTCCCGACGGCCGCGGCGAAACCGCCTGAGCCGGGGTGTCTCTTTGACCGGAATGTCGTCGCGGAAGCGCATGGTTCCAAGCAAATTCTAACGCGAAACCAGGCCGAAGGGAACCGCAAAGTGCCGGGAATTGCGACGCTCTCGAATTCGAAAGCCGCATCCTGGGGCGCCGTTCCAGATCCCTCAGCCTTACAACTGCGCCGAGTCCATGGTGTTGACGCCATACGCATCCAGCACATCCCTGAGCGTCACAATGCCTTCCAGCTTGTGAATATCGGCCCGGTGGACCACAGGCAAAACATCGAGGTGGTAGTTGCTCATGCGTTCAAGCGCCAGATGCAGGGCATGATCCATGTGGACATGGGGAACATGAACCGTTTCTACAAGATCGGTCAGCGGCTGCTCTTGCCTGCCGTCGGCAACGGCATGTTCCAGCGTCTCCGTGGCCAGCATGCCCAGAAAATACTGTTTGTCCTTGACGGGCCAATTACGGAGTTGCCCAGAGCGAGTTTGTTCAACCGCATCCCTGACCAGTGTCTGCGCGGAGAGAACTTCGGGGGATCTCCGCATAATCTGAGCCACCGTGTACTGGCTGGTTTGGTGCAGCGTTCCGCGGCTGGGCAGGTGAATCCCATCCTGATGGGCCAGTGCCTCGTAGATGGGCTGCTTCTGGAAGCGCGAAGAGATGAACAAGCTGGTCATATTGGCGATCATCAACGGCACAATGACGGCGTAATCCCGCGTCATCTCAAAGATCATCAGCACCGAAGTCATGGGAACGCGCACGATCCCGGCGAACACCGCTCCCATGCCGACCAGCGCATAGGCCCCCGGTGTTGCGGTGTATCCCGGCAGAAAGTGGTGGGCCACGGTGCCGACAGCGCCTCCGAGCATGGCTCCCAGAAACAAGCTGGGGCCGAAGATTCCGCCGGCGTTGCCCGAGGCATAGCTGACCGTGACACTGAAGAGCTTGAGCGCTACAAGCAGCAACATCAACTTGAGCGCCATCGATCCGTTCAGCGCCGTGCCCACATAGGTGTAGCCGACGCCCAGCACCTGAGGAACAAACCAGCCCATCAGCCCGACAACAACGCCGCCTACAGCCGGATGCCACCATTGCGTGCTCTTGGGCAAACGCAGAAAGAACTTGCGCATGCCGAGCAAGAGCTTGGTGAAGGCTACAGACAAGAATCCGCCGGCGACGCCGAGCAAAGCGTATATGCCGAACTCCAGCGGGTGAACCAGCGTGTACTGCGGCACCGCAAAGAGCGGATTGTTCCCCAGAATCATGCGCATGACTGCCCAGGATGTGGCGGAGGCAATGACAACGGAGCCGAGAATCGGCGCGTTCATGTCTCCCATCACCTCTTCGAGAGCAAACAGGACGGCGGCCATGGGGGTATTGAATGCAGCGGCAATCGCGGCGGCTGCACCCACGGGAATGAGGGCTTTCACCTTTTCCGGACGCAATCCAAGCCAGCGGCCGAGCACCGAGGCGATGCCAGCGCCGACCTGAACGGACGGCCCCTCGCGGCCCAGTGGAATTCCGCTGGCTAGAGTGGTTGCAGTGCAAAAGAACTTGCCCAGAACCGTGCGCAGGGAGATAAACCCATCCCTAGCAAAGAGCGCGGCCTTGGTTTGCGGCACGCCGCTGCCGCGAGCAAATGGAAAATAGCGAAAGAGAAGGATGCCCATGGTCAGCGAGCCAGCGATGGGCACCAGCACACGCCTCCACGCGGCGCTGCCCACCGGATAGAAGCGGATTCCAACACGCTCCGTAACCAGAATGAATGCAACAACGGCAAGTCCGGTGAGCGCACCAATGAGGAGCGACAAGAGAAGAAATACCTGCTCCTCGCGCTGCTGAAGACCGATAATCCAGCGAGACGATACAGCCGCGCGCCAGTTCTTATCCTGCGGGCTTTCGCCGGTTGCTGTAGAAGCCATGAGGACAGTTTATCGCTTTCATTCGGCAACCTTGCGGTGTAGAGGCGACTGGTCGAATTTCTGCCGGCTTTGACTTAGATCGGGGAATGTGCAATCGGGTCCATTGGAATCGTGCATGAAACCAATAACTTACTAAGCGATTGGCGACGGCTGGTGGATACGTCGATCAAAATCCCGCCACCGGGCAAGGCAATCGCATTGGGATCGTTGAAGAGTATGGGCTGTCCAAGCTTTGAAAAAGGCGACGCTACCGAGTGGTTCTGTAACAGGGCACGACTTCAGTCGTGCCGAAGATATAGAGAGAATTGCCGGGCTTTAGCCCCTGCGGTTATTGTTTTCAGATATTTGCGCTTCCGCAGCAGCTAATGCTGACTCATTTGTTTGGGGCTTTTGCGGGACCCTTCGGCAGCCTTTGAAGTCGTGCCCTGTTACAAAACTGAACTCGATTTGAGTATCTTCCCCCAGCGGGCAAAACACATACCCTTCATTTCCAGCTCTAATTCCAAATGTGGTAGCCTTGCCGCCCCAGGACCTTCTGAGGTCAACGGCGCCTATCTTAGACTATGATCTTTACCAGCGCATCCAGAGACTCGCGTTTCAAGCTCATCGCCCTGAGTCGAAGATCGGGAGACGCTGTTGCGGCTTGATTGCGGGAAGCGAATGCCCAATGCGAGCCGCGGGCTCATTCAGGAGAAACCACATGTCGCGCCAGATGAAATTCTTCTTCACCCCAGTCCTTGCCGCCTCCCTTGCGGTCCTTTCCCTGCCCACAGGTTGTGGAAGCGGAGGAGGTTCCGGCTCAAGCGCTCCCCCGGTGAAGACCACGCCCACCATCACCTGGGCCACTCCGGCGGCGGTTACGGTTGGCACGGCTCTGAGCGCGACGCAATTGGATGCCACGGCCAGCGTGGCCGGAACTTTTGTTTACACACCCGCATCGGGCACGGTGCTTTCGACGGTGGGGAGCACGGCGCTGTCTGTCGCGTTCACACCCACGGATACGACCGACTATAACTCCGCCTCTGGGAACGTCTCGATCACGGTGAATGCGCCTTCAAAGATCACGCCCACCATCACCTGGGCCGCTCCGGCCGCAGTTACGGTTGGCACAGCTATAAGCGCGACTCAACTGGATGCCACGGCCAGCGTAGCTGGCGCTTTTGTCTATACACCCGCTTTGGGCACGGTGCTTTCGACGGTGGGGAGCACGACTCTGTCTGTCGCGTTCACACCCACGGATACGACCGACTACAACACCGCGACAGCCAGCGTCTCGCTCACTGTGACCGCGGCGCCTCCGCCCGCTTACGCCTGGAACAATGTGAAGATCGTGGCCGGTGGCTATGTTCCGGGACTTTACTTTCATCCCACCCAGCAGGGCCTGATGTATGCGCGAACCGACATCGGAGGCGCATACCGCTGGGGCCCTAACGACACCCAGTGGGTGCCATTGACAGACTGGATCAGTCCGGCGACCTGGTGGTACGGCGGCACGGAGGCCATCGGCCTCGATCCCACCGATCCCAACCGGCTGTATCTTGCTGTGGGTGAATATGCCCTCGAGAACTATGACGGAAACGGCGCCATGCTGGTCTCCGACGATCAGGGCAAAACCTTTACCACCGTTCCATTGACCTTCAAAAACGGATCGAACGACAACGGGCGCAACGCCGGCGAGCGCATCGCCGTAGACCCCAACACGCCAGCTACCGTGTACTTCGGCACACGTCTTGCCGGGTTGCAGATCTCGACCGATCACGGCTCCACTTGGAATACGGTGACCGGATTGCCGGTGACTCGCACGGCCAATGGCAGCGGAATCGTCTCGGTCGTGCCGGTCGCGGCCGGCGGATCCACCAAGGCGGTTTATGTGGCCGTTGCCGGAACCGGCGTCACCACCGGTAGCGTTACTGACCCGGTCGGGCTATACGTAAGCACCAACCCAGGGTCGGCCACCAGCACCTTTACGGCGGTCACTGGACAGCCTTCGTTTGCGTCGGCATCCACCCCCCTGGCGCCGCTACATGCGATTCTGGGCCCCAACGGCATCATTTATGTGCTGTACGCGGATCAGCCAGGTCCAGGCGGCATAGGAACCAGCCAACTCTGGGAGTTCACCCCGGGCTCCAGTTGGACATCAGGAACATGGAAGCAGATCACGCTGCCGCCGAATAGCAAGGGCAACACCGGCGAATCGGGTTATGGCGGCATCGCCGTTGATCCCAGCCATGCAGGCGTTCTTTTGCTGGCATCGATCGATCAGTATTATCCGGGGGACACACTGTATCGCTCGACCAACGACGGAAGCACCTGGACCGATGTCAGCGCCATTGGCGGCCTTCACGACGGCACCCTGTCGCCCTACCTGACCTTCGGGAGCGGAAGTGTAACCAACATCGGTAGCGGCAACTGGGTGGGCAGTGTGGTTATCGATCCATTTAACTCCGACCACGCGATGTACGGCACTGGCGCAACGATCTGGGCAACAACCAATCTAACCGGCGCAGACACCAGCAAGACCGTCAACTGGACCGTCGGCGCCAATGGCGTGGAAGAAACCTCGATCGGCTTCGTCCTCGCGCCGCCGTCCGGCAATACCCTTCTGCTCAGCGCCATGGGCGACATCTACGGGTTTGCCCACACTGATCTGACCACGTCACCGGTGCAGGGTATGTACTCGAATCCACGATATAACCCGTCGGGGATGGATTTTGAGCAGAACACGCCCACCACCGTTGTACGGGTCACTGACGGAACTTACGGCGCCACCCCACTGGGTGTAACCTCGACCGACGGAGGCCTAACCTGTACCGCCTTTGCCGCCGTGCCCACGGGGACTACGAAGGGCGGCGGCACAGTCGCCATCGCTCCCGACGGCTCCTCGATGGTGTGGGCTACTGCTGACACGTCCTCTGTGTGGTTCTCCACGAACAGCGGCGCTACATGGACTGCTTCCACGGGTATTGCGCCACAGGCGCAGGTGGTCGGCGATCGCGTCAAGGCAGGCGTCTACTACGGCATCGCGGCGAGCACGCTCTATCTCAGCACGGACGGCGGAAAGACGTGGATATCGCAGCAGAGCGGTCTGCCCTCGGGCGCCAAGCTGGTCATGCTTCCCGATGCGCAGGGCGATCTGTGGCTTGTATCCGGGAGCGGCCTCTACCACAACACCGGCAGCGCCAGTTCACCGACGCTGACCGCGGTTTCAGGGGTATCCTCGGCGAACTACCTCGGATTCGGCAAAGCCGCCGCTGGGTCGAGTTCCCCGACCCTCTACCTGTATGGAGTGGTCACCTCACAAAACCTGTTCCGCTCCACCAACAATGGCGCATCCTGGACGCAGATCAACGACAGCGCCCACAGTTGGGGCGGCGGAGTCGACAGCGTCACCGGCGATATGCGCACCTTCGGAACGGTGTATGTCGGCACCAACGGCCGCGGCATCATCTGGGGGACCAGCACGAACTAGAGAGCCTCAGGGCAGGGGATTTCTATTTCGTTGCATCGAGCCTCAGGTCATCGGCTCAAACGTGACACTTGTCTTTCTTTCTCAGAACCGAGAAGCTCGAATTATCCTTGACCTACCCGTGCGTGAGCTTTCCATGCGATTTCCTGCACCGGTTCCAAGAAAGCCATGCTGAACTATTTCAACTATTTCACCGAGATCGAAGAGCGCTTTCAGCAGCGGCGCGGGGCGCTTTTGCTGCTCTCGACGCTGGATTGGGCGCTGATCGAAACCTGGCGCGAGGCCGGAATCCCGCTGGACGCTGCGCTGCGGGGCATTGACGCGGCCTTTGACAAGTACGAGGCGCGGCAAAAGAAGGGCCGTATGCGGCGCGTAAATGGCCTTGCCTGGTGCGCGCAGGCGGTGATGGTAGCGGCTGAAGAGTTGCGCGAAGCCGCCGCAGGCACGGCTCCCGCCACAACCTCCGCCAGCCGCGAGTCGGGCTTTGAGGAGGAGCGTGTGGCGGCGCATCTTGAAGCTGCCGCAACCTCGCTGGATGCGGCTACGGTAGCTCCCGAAGCGTGCAGCGCCACCGCAGCCCGCCTGCGCGAACTGGCGGGCGAAGTGCGAGTTGCCGACGCCGAGAGCGCAGCGGCCCACGATTTGGAAGCGCTGGAACGCACCCTCACTGTGCTTGAAGAGAAGCTTTTTGCGGCGCTGAAGGCCGCGGCACCCGAAGATCTGCTGGTCGGGCTCAAGGAACATGCGGCGCGTGAACTTGCCCCTTATCGAAGTCGCCTGGGCGCTGTGCAATTGCGCCAGGTCATGCAGCAGTTTGAGCAGAAGCAACTGCTGGTTCATTACAATCTTCCGCGCCTCAGCCTGTTTTACATGAGCCAACAATGAAACAGCGCAAGCGACATTCCGGTGCGGTTTCACAACCTAGCCGCAAAGACAAGGACGCGGTGAGGGTGGGGCACCCGCGCAGTAAAAATGGTGCGCCCAGCACCTCCGGGGCTAAAGCCCCCGTTGATTCTGTCGGCGCTGTGCGGGGGCTAAAGCTCCCGCCTCCCTCCGAGTCGCTGTTGGTTGATATCGAAAAGCCGATCTACGGCGGTGCGTTCCTGGCTCACGCAGAAGGCAAGGCCGTCTTTGTGCCCCTCACGCTGCCGGGCGAGCAGGCGCGAGTGCGCGTCACAGAGAGCAAGCGCGGATATGCGACGGCGGAGGCCGAAGAGATCGTCAACGCCGCGCCGGACCGCATCGTGGCGGCGTGTCCGCACTTCGGCTCATGCGGAGGCTGCCACTATCAGCACACCAACTATGAAACGCAACTGGCATTCAAACAAGCCATCCTGCGCGAAACGCTGGAGCGCGGCGGGGTTCGAGCGCCCAATGAGATTGCTGTGCTGGCCGGCGAACCTTGGCGGTATCGCAATCGAATTCGCCTGGCATTCGATGCGGCGGGCAATCCCGGCTACAGAGGCCGCCGGTCTCATGCGGTAATTCCCATCAGCGAGTGCCCCATTGCAGCGCCGCTTCTGGTTGCTGCGGCCAAGGCTGCCGCTGACGTCCTCAGGCAAGTTGCGCCCACGGCGCGACCTACGGAAATCTCGCTTTTTTGCGATGGCTCCGAAACCTCCCTGTTGGCCAGCGTCATGATGGCCGGCACTGAGAAGGACCGCCTGGATGACTTGGCAAAGGCGCTCAGGGAGCGGATCCCCGCGCTCAAGGGAGTCGAATTTGCGACGGAAAGCGGCAAAGATGAGCAGCCGGTTGTGTTCTCTCAATGGGGCGCCGCGTGCCTTGCCTATCGCGCCGCCGGCTTCGACTTTCGCGTCGATCACGGCGCTTTTTTTCAGGTGAACCGCTTCCTCGTCGATGCACTCGTGGAGCGCGTTACCACCGGCCACAAGGCAACCTCGCCTGGGACCTTTTTGCCGGCGTTGGCCTGTTTGCGCGCAGCCTCATTGCCAGCTTTGCTCGTGTGGTTGCGGTCGAGTCCGCTCCTACCGCCACGAAGGCGCTCACAGAGAACCTCAGGGGCACAACAGGAATTGCAGTTCGATCCACAACCCTCGATTTTCTTGGCAGCCGCAAGGGCAAGCGCTCCGATTCCTCTATTCCCGATCTGATCGTCGTGGACCCGCCCCGCACCGGCCTCGGCCCTGAGATTTCCGCGCTTCTGGCAGAAGTGGGCGCGGCGGCTCTGGTCTATGTTTCGTGCGACCCGGCAACCCTGGCCCGCGACCTGCGTGGGCTTATCGGCTCGGGCTACGCGATCCAGTCCATCACCCTCGCCGACCTCTTTCCGCAGACCTTCCATCTGGAAACAGTGGTTCAACTGCGCCGCGCCTGATAGGCTTGACTGCCATAGCACTTTTCCATCTGTCCGGCGCGATGCAAGTTGAATCGAACTCATCCGTGCAGAGCCTCGCCAGTCCCTCGCCCGGCCTGAGCGCCGTCCCCTTGTTTCATGCGGCATGGCTCTTTGCCGCCGGCATTGCCGCTACGCATTGGCTCTGGCTGCGACCCAGTCTGGTGCTGTTGGCGCTGGCTCTGGTCGCATTGCTGGGCGGTCTGACGGCGCTGCGCGCACAGCGGATCTCGTGGCTTCCGCTGGCCGTGCTGTGGCTCTTGCTGGGCGCCTGGTGCGCTGAGATGGAGCCGCACCCTGCGCCAGCTCCCGAGCTGGCGACACTCTCCGACGGCCTTATGCGAACCGTGGAAGGGACTGTCGTCGATGCAGGCCCGGTGCGCAGCGAAATCGAACAGAACCTGAATGACAGCGATTCCGCTGATGCTGGCGCCGCAGCGCCGGAGCGGCGGCCCTCGCAGAGAATCGACTTGCGCGTATCAAGCCTCGAAGTAGTCACGGACGCCGACGATGCTCAAGCCCCCATTGCAGGGGGCGTGCGCCTTACGGTCCGCTGGCCGGAGCAAGCCGCGGCCGGGCTGCTTGACCAGCCTTTCCGTTGCGGCGAACACATAAGCGCTGTTGTCCGCCTGCTGCCGCCGGAGGTGTATCACGATCCCGGCGTTTGGAGCCGCGAGGATTTTCTTGTCGATCAAGGCATCACGTCTACGGCCACGGTGAGCATTGACCGTGTGGAGCGCCTTGGCCCCGCGCCTGGCAGTTTTTTTGTTTGCCGCATCAGCGGATGGCAACACGCTTCGACCGCACGCCTGCTTGCCCTTCCGGCGGCGATGCGCCACCTACCTGCGGCTTTGCACCTCACACAAGATGATGCGGTCATGCTGGCTGCCATGGTCACCGGCGACCGCACCTACCTCACCCACACTCTGCGCGTGGGATTTGAGCGCACCGGCTCCTTTCACATGCTGGTGGTTTCAGGCTTCCACCTGGCCATCGTGGCCGGGTGCATCTTCTGGCTGGCGCGCCGCCTGCGCCTTCCCCGCGTCCCGGCCACGTTCCTCACCATCCTTGCATCGTTCGGCTACGCGCTCTTCACCGGGTTCGCCACACCGGTGCAGCGCTCGCTTTGGATGGTTACGTTGTATCTGCTGGCCCGGCTGCTTTACCGCGAACGCAGCCCGCTCAACACCATCGGCTTTGCAGCGATTTGCCTGCTGGCCGCAAGCCCCCGCAGCCTTTTCGATTCGAGCCTGCAAATGACGCTGCTCGCGGTAGTCGCCATCGCAGGCATCGCCGCGCCGCTGCTTCAGGGCACACTGCACCCCTACGTCGCCGCCACGCGCGACCTGCGGCTTATCGCGATCGATGCCAAGCTGGCTCCGCGCCTGGCGCAGTTTCGCGTGACGCTGCGCATGATTGCGGCAGCGTTGCAGGCGGCGCTGCATGATCGATTGGCCCGCCGCGTGGCGTGGCGTGTGTTTCCGTGGACTGTGCGCTTTCTGCTCCGCATCGGCGAGTTGCTGGTCGTCTCCTGTGTGGTGGAACTGGCCATGACATTGCCCATGGCCATTTACTTCCACCGCATCACCATCTTTGCCCTGCCGGTGAATGTCTTTATCCTGCCATTGCTTTTGGTGCTGATGCCGGCCGCGCTTGTCACCCTGCTGGTAGCGCTGGTCTGGCCCGCAGCCGCCGTGGCGCCGGCCATGTTCGTGGCCCTTCCGCTCCACTTCGGCGTCTGGCTGGTGCATCACTTCGGATCGCTGTCCTTCGGCGATTTCCGCATTCCCGCGCCGCTGCTGTGGCAATCGGCAGCCTTCTGCGTGCTGCTTGCCACGGCCATGGTTCTGGCCCACCATCCCACAAATCTGGGTGCCCCATCCTTGACGCGTACTTTGCGGCAAGGGTGGGAGACCCCAACCCTCAACGATGCTATAACCTCCGCAGTCCGATGGCCGCGCCGTGCGGCCTGGGCCGCATTGATCCTCGCTGCGCTGACAGCCGTTGCGCCGCGCCCCATCGATCATCCTCACGACGCGCTGCTGATGGAGGCCATCGACGTGGGTCAGGGCGATTCGCTGCTGCTCATTACCCCGGACGGCAAAACCCTGCTCGTCGATGGCGGCGGCTTTGGCGGCGGCCCGCATCACGCTCCGCAGGACTTCGACATCGGTGAAGAGGTAGTCTCCGAGGCGCTATGGTCGCGCGGCATACGGCACCTGGACGCAGTGGCCCTCAGCCACGCCCACTCCGACCACATGGGCGGCCTGCCCGCTGTGCTGCGCAACTTTCATCCCGACGAGTTATGGGTGGGCAACAACCCTCGCTTCGGCGCCTACAACGCATTGCTCGACGAAGCCGCCGGTCTTCACGTCCGGCTGAGGCAACTGCGCGCCGGCGATGCGCTTACGTTCGGC
>Ga0302198_10004253_pt1 | contig 13902 bp, 7 predicted proteins | sample II_Bog_N2_2_FD_193521 | JGI IMG/M metagenome (GOLD analysis project Ga0302198, IMG submission 193521) | Peat permafrost microbial communities from Stordalen Mire near Abisko, Sweden - II_Bog_N2_2 | ecosystem: Environmental > Terrestrial > Soil > Wetlands > Peat | place: Sweden: Abisko, Stordalen... | reverse complement strand
GCTCCCAGCCCGACTGGGCGCCGATGAAACGCTCCGCCAGCCTCCACAGGAAGGCGGCGCAGACGGTGGTGTAGACGGCATGCGCCGGGACGACGCTGTACCAGCGGATGATGTTCGAGCCGACAGCGAGATTGCCGTTCCAGGGCGCATAGGCGTAGAGCGCCTCGCCGATGCCGAAGCCGAGTCCGGATGCCGCACCCACCAGCAGGAAGCCGCGCATGCCGAGCGCGCTGTCGCGGCCCCAGAGCAGCAGCAGCAGCAGAAGCGGCAGCAGCTTGGTCGCCTCTTCGCACAGCCCGACGCCGAAGACGAAGCCGCACCAGCGCAAGCCGATGGCGCTGCTGTGGGTGAGGGAGTAGGCCGAGCCGATGGCCCGCAGCAGCGGCAGCAGGCCGCTGCTGCGTCCGCCATGCCCGATCATGCCATAGGTGGGCATAGTCGACGCCCATTGCAGGATGAGCAGCGCGACGATGCCGATGGTGCCGGTGAACAGGCAGGCCGATAGCGCAGCTCGGAACGGCATGCGGGCCGGACGGATGAGGAAGACCAGTGCGGCGGAGGCGAGCGGCACGCTGCCCAGGCCGAGCACCAGGACCGGCAGCTCCGCCCCCGGGCGATAGCTGAGCTCGGGGCACAGCAAGCCGCCGATGATCCATCCCATCAGCAGGATCAGGGTGGCCAGCGGCCAGAGATGCCGCCATTCCGGCAGAGCTGGCCGGCCCGGCAGCTCCAGCGGGCCGGCCAGCACGGCGGCGCCACCTGCACCGGGCGGGCCCCCAGCGGCAGCCGGTGCGGCATCGGCAGGATGGATGTGGGGCCGGGCTGCGGCGGGCAGATCGGGGAAGAGCCCGCGGATCAGCTGCGCCGCATGGTAGTCCGAGGAATGGGCGGTGCGCACCTGGGAGAGCGGCGTGACCTGGCCAGCATGCACCAGATCGCGCACCTGGTCGATGGTATAGGGCCCGAATTCGATGCCATCCTGCACCACGAACCAGAGGCCCTCGGTCATGCTGCCACCCTTCTGCGCGAGCTGGCGATGGCGGGCGCGGTGCGTCGGGCCCATGCGTGGGACCACGCTGGCCGGCACGGCGCATAATGCAGCCCGCGCGGCGATGGCCAAGGTGCCCCCTGCGGGAGCGCCGCAGGCGGACGTGGGTGCGAACATTGTGCCGATGGGCAGCGCATCTACGCTTCCCTCAGAGGTGCTCGGCATGGCAGCTGGCGGTCATCCATGCAGTCATCGACGCCGATCGGCCATGCGTCCGGCACTGCTGGCGCTGATGCTATGCACCGCCAGCGCGGCGGCAGCCGAACTCCAGGTCATCGGCTACCTGCCGCAGTGGGGGGTCTACAGCCGCGGCGACCTGATCAAGGGGCTGGAGGCCAGCGGTGCGGCCGCGCGGCTCAACGAGCTGGTCTATGCCTTCGCCGCGATCGGCGCGGATGATCGCGTGGTCTTCATCGATGCGCAGGCCGACTATCTGCATGCCTGCACGGCGGCCAACAGCATCGACGGGATGGCGGATGGCGATGGCGCAGGATCGCTGCGCGGCAACTTCCATCAGCTGCTCCTGCTCAAGCGCCGGCATGCCGGGCTGCGGGTGGTGATCTCGATCGGGGGATGGAGCGCATCGGAGCGCTTCTCGGGAATGGCTGGCGATGCCGGCCGCAGGAAGGTGTTCGTCGCTTCGGTCTCTGATCGTCTGATCGCCGGCAACCTCGCTCCCGGAGTGACCGCCCCGGAGCTCTTCGATGGCATCGACATCGATTGGGAATATCCGGCGACCCCGCGCGACGGCGTCCCGGCCCGGGCTGAGGACAGCCGCAGCTTCACCGAGCTTCTGGCCGAGCTGCGCACCGAGCTCGATCGCCAGGGCGCGGCCCGGGGACGACGCTACGTGCTCTCGGCGGCGCTGCCGGCGCCGACCGCGATCGCCGGCCGCCTGGAGCTCGGGCGCATCCACGCCTACCTCGATGCCCTGCACCTGATGACCTATGATTTCCATGGCGGCTGGGAGGCCATCACCGGGCCGTTGGCGGCGCTGCATGCCTCGCCAAACGACCCGGCGGGGGCGCTCCAGCCGAGCGTCGAGCGGGTGGTCGCGGACTACCGCGCCGCTGGGGTCCCCGCGGGCAAGCTCGTCCTGGGTGTGCCCTTCTACGGGCGCGGCTGGCAGGGGGTCGAGCCGGGGCCGCATGGGGACGGGCACTATCAGCATGCTGGCGGGCCGGCCGCGGGAGCCACAGCCGCCGGCATCGACGATGCGTGCGTGTTGATGGCCAGGCATGGCGCCACGGCGTTTCGCGATCCCGCAAGCCAGGCGTTCTGGACCTACGACGCGGTGGCGAAGGTGCTGTGGAGCTATGACGATGCGGTGGCCGTGCGCGCGAAGCGTGCTTTCGCACTCAGCGGGGGCATGGGAGGGGTGATGTGCTGGGCCCTCACGGGCGACGATGCCCAGGGGACGCTGATCCGCGCCCTGGCTGGCGGGCAGGCGGCCGCGCCGACGCGCTGAGGCATCACTGTCCCGCGTGCTCGGGCGCGCGCGCTGCTTCCAGGGTGCAGAGCGCCCGATCGATCAGCACCGGCAGGTCCGCGCTCGCGGTCATGGGATTGAACAGGTCGAAATGGCCGACCACCGGTCCCTGCACGTGGGCGAGGAACATTGCCGAGAGCCGGTGGCGGCGATCGATCCACGGATACGCGCCGGCCCAGCTCGGGCTGCTGACCACCAGCGCCTGGCCGTGCTCGTCCTCGAGCTCGCGCCAGACGCCCAGGCCATAGATGCCATGATGGCCGGCCCCGCGCACCGTGGCGACGAAATTGTCCGCCGGGATGGCGGCAGTGCCGACCTGATCCGCCAGCATGGCGTGCAGCGCTGCCAGGGAGAGCACGCGCCGTCCGTCGATGACGCCATCGGCGAGGATCATGGCAAGGAAGCGGCTGTAATCCGCCAGGGTGCTGCGGGCACCGCCGGCGAGCATCGGGCTATGGCCGAAGCCGCCATCGACGGGGGTGAAATGCGTGGCGGTCATGCCGAGGGGGATGGCGATGGCATGCTGGAACAGGCTCTCGAAACCCTCGCCGCTGGCGACCTCCGCCATCCGGCCCGCGACCTGCATCGCCAGGCCGCCGTAGGCGAACACCGTACCGGGCTCATGCGCCAGTGGCAGCGGCGTGATGGCACTGACCGCCTCGGCGAGGGTCTGGTACTGGTCGCTCGGGCGATCCGCCGGCTGGTAGGGCGCGTAGCCGGAGGTGTGGCTGAGCAGCTGGCGCAGCCGTGCGGCTCCGGCGCGTCCGCCGATGGCCGGCAGGATGGTGGTGACCTGGTCATCGAGCGACAGGCGGCCGGCATCGACGACGCTGAGGATGGTGGCGGCGGCCAGCCACTTCCCGGCCGAGGCGATGAACTCGACACTGTCGTCCCGCTGGTTGCCCCAGGTCCGCTGCCACAGGGTGCGGCCATCCTGCTCCAGCCGGAGCGAAGCGCCGGCATAGTAGCCGGCAGCGATCCAGCTGCCGATGCGCTCATCCACCGGGGCGAAGGCCTGCATGAGCACGCTCGCGCTCGGTCGTGGAGCGGGCGTGCCGGGCGGCGGGAAGGTGTCCTGGGCCATGAGCGGGGTGTCGGGGAGGGCCTGGAGGAGGAGCAGCGCCAGGGCGATCCGGCGCATCCTGCCGGTCACGGATCGGCGCCGTCGGCGCGGGTGGTCATTTCACCGCCGTGAACTTGAGCAGGACCACCCCGTGCGCGGGCACGGTGAGGGCGATCTTCCCCTGGACCTCCTTGAGATCCTGCTGCCGCCACAGATCGCGCACCTGCTGGCGGCCGCCCAGGCCGATCTTGCTGAGCTTGTTGAACTCCTGGCTCTCGCTGGCCGAGCCGCGGTTGAAGAAGCCGAGCGCCACCCCGCCATCCTCGAGCTCCTTCTTGAACACATCGATGCCGCCCACGGTGGCGACGCGTGCCGCCTGCTTGCCCAGGGCATCCTGGTCGATCATCAGCACCTCGTCGTTGCTCAGCAGGTTGAGGGTGAAGGCGTCGAGGCGCTCGAGGTCGCAACCGATCAGCAGCGGGGCCGAGAGCAGGCACCACAGGCTGATATGGCTGTACTGCTCATCGGCGGTGAGATGGGTCTGATGCAGCTGCGGGCCCCAGCCGACCCAGCCGAGCACGAGCATGTCGGGGTCGTTCCAGTGCCCCGGCCCGGCGACCGGGATCCAGGCATCCTGGCAGAAGCCGATCTCCGAGACGCCATAGCGCCAATCGTGGTCGGTCTTGTCCCACCAATCCCAGATGTCGCCGGTGGTGCGCCACGAATTGGCCAGGCGCGCCCAGTCGGCGGCCTGCGCGATGGGGGCGGAATTGGACAGGCTGTAGACCAGGTCGCGTCCGCTCCGCCGCAGTGCGATGCTCATCTCCTCGACGTGCTGGAGATCGTTGGGGTTCCAATCGTATTTGAGGTAGTCGAAGCCCCAGGCCGCCCACTGCTTGGCATCGTTCTGGGCGAAGGAGTGCGCCCCGTGCTTCCAGAACTTGCTATTGCCCATCTCCTTGGTCCACGCGCCCGCGGGGTCGTCGCTGCTGCCGCCGATGAAGCCGGCATAGGAGGTGATCCAGGGGGTGGAGTAGATCCCGGCCTTGAGGCCCATGCGGTGGATCTCATCGCACAGCGCGCCCATGTCGGGGAACTTGGCATTGCCCTGGATGCCGCCGAAGCTGCCGCCGCGCTGGCCCTGCCAGGTGTCGTCGATGTTGACGTAGGTCCAGCCATGCGCAGCCAGGCCGGAGGAGACGATGGTGCGCGCAGAGCCCAGCACCTTGCCCTGGTCCACCGCCTCGGCCCAGCAGTTCCAGCTGTTCCATCCCATCGCCGGGGTGAGGGCGATGCGTTCGCCGACGATGATGCGGAAGGCCCTGCGCGCAGTGCCGGCGGCGTTGCTGACCACCAGGGTCACGGGGTGCTCGCCGGCCTGGCTGAGCGTGCCGGTGATGCGGCCGGTCGCCGGGTCGAGGTTCAGGCCGCCCGGCAGGCCCTCGACTGCGAAGGACAGCGGCTTCTCACCGGTGGCGGGGATGGTGTAGAGCAGGGGCGAGCCAGGCCGCACGCCGAAGACGCTCGGCCCGTTGATGCGCGGCTGGGCCTTGGGCGGCGGTGTGAGGATCAGCGCGGCGTTGCCATCATCGGCAGCCGGGCTGGTCAGCGCGAGCGCGAGCATGATGAGGGAGAGGATGGGGAGCGAGGTGGGCATGGCGGCCCGCAGGATAGCGGATAGGCGGCACCCGCAATGGGCCTGCGGCAGGCCGCGGGCCGGCCACGTGACGCCCACCCCTGCCCCGTAGTCGGCCAGGGGCGCCAGCCGGTCAACCGCTCCTGGCGATCTCGGAGCCGGCGATCTCGCCCAGGTTGCCCATGCGGCCGGCCTGGAAATCGATGATCGCCTGCTCGATGCCTTCCCGGCTGTTCATCACGAAGGGGCCGTAGCCGACGATCGGTTCGTCGATCGGCTCGCCGCCCAGGAAGAGCAGATGCACCGCGCTCTCGGCCTGCAGGCTGATGCGCTCGCCCTGGCGCTCGAACACCGCCAGCCGGGGGCCCTCCAGGCGCTCTCCGCTCCCGAGCACCAGCGTCCCGGCGAGCACCACGATGGCGGCGGTGTGGCCCGCCTGGACGGTGAGGGTGGTCTGACGGCCCTGGTGCAGGTGCACATCCCACACGTCGATGGGAGTGACGGTGCGCGCTGGTCCGGCGATCCCCGCATGGCTGCCGGCGATGACGCGCAGCGTTCCGGCCCCATCGGCCAAGGTGACGGTGGGGATCTGGCCTGCGCGGATGCCCTGGTAGCGCGGTGGCGCGAGCTTGCTGCGCTCCGGCAGGTTCACCCACAGCTGGACCATCTCGAAGCGGCCGCCGCGCTGGGCGAAGCCGGGGCTGTGGAATTCCTCATGGACCAGCCCGCCAGCTGCGGTCATCCATTGGACATCGCCCGGGCCGATGCGGCCGCCGCCACCGGAGGAGTCGCGGTGGTCGACTTCGCCATCATAGACGATGGTCACGGTCTCGAAGCCGCGATGCGGATGCTCGCCGACCCCCAGCTTCCGGCTGGTGGGCGGGAAGACGTGCGGTCCGGCGTAGTCGAGCAGGAGGAACGGCGACAGCGCGGCGCCGCTGTCGTCATAGGTGAACAGGCTGCGCACCGGGAAGCCATCGCCTACCCAGTGTCGTCCAGGTACCTGACGGGTGAATGCGAGTTTTTTCATGACCAGCCTCGATCGGCAGAGAAGCAGGGGCGGGAGGGTCGGAACGACACGATTCCGTACCCGATGACATTATAAAAGCACACGTCACGCCAGAGTCGCTCAGCGCGACGGCACGGGCAGTCCGACCAGCAGCAGTGCGGGGTTTCGATCGCAACCGACAATGCAACCGGTCATGCCACAATGGGTTGAGGGATCACGCAGGTGCGGCCGCCACCACCGGCGCCGCAATCCCGCCTATGTGTGAAAGTCCTACAGCAGCAGCAACGAGACATGCTGGTATGCTTTCGGATTCAACCAGCAGCTGTGGCGTGCGCACCCCCACCCGCGCCCAGCGCCGATGCGGTGCATGGACATGCCGATGCGTGGTCCAGAATGGCATATCGGCCGGGTGCGGTGCGCAGACACGGAGGAGATGATCATGCGAGGTAGCCTGCTGTGTGCGACCTGGTTGGCGGGTCTGTGTCTGGGCCTGCCGGCCGCCGACACCGCCAGCGCCAGCGCCACCAAGCGCAGCCAGGCCGATACCCTGCTGGCGGCGGGCATGGTGGCGATGAAGGAGTCGTCCACCACGCCGAGCCGGGCCATCGATGCCATCCTGATCTTCGACCAGGTGCTGGTGCTCGACAAGGCGCTCGGGGATGTCGACCAGGAATGCGATGTGCAGGCCAACATCTTCTGGTGCAAGAAGCACCTGAACCTGGACGAGGTCAAGACGCTCCTGGCGAACAAGGGCGACACCACGCGTGCGGCGGCGGCGCTGGCGGAATCGCACGCCACCCCGGATGCGGCGGTGCCGCTGACCGAGGCGGAAGGGTACTTCAACCGCGCCAAGGCCTACGCCCAGGAGCATCCGGACCGGCTGCTGCAGATCGCGGTGCGCTACTTCGAGGTGGCGGAGCGCTTCCAGGGCACGCCCTTCAGCCTCAACGCCCAGCGGCTGAGCCTGGAGGCGCAGCAGCAGGCGATGAGCAAGGAGAGCCAGCAGGTCGACACCCTGTTCACCGCCCATGCTGCCCCGGCCGAGGCCGGCACGCGCCAGCCGGTGCCCAGCGCCGAGGCGCTCAAGGCGGCGGACAAGGTGATCAAGGACACCTTCAAGGACGACTTCGCGCATACCCGCCATGCCCAGCGCCTGGCGCTGGTCGAGAAGCTGAGCGCCCAGGCGGCGACCACCAGCGATGATGCGGCGATGCGCTATGCGCTGCTCGAGCAGGCGCGCGACCTGGCGATCGCGATCAACGATGCGCCGGGAGTGCTGAGCACCAGCGACCAGCTGGCGGGGCAGTTCGTGGGCGTGGATGCGGCGGCGATCAAGAAGCAGGCGCTCGCGCGCATGCATGGCCTGCCGGCGGCGGCGGCGATGATCAGGCTGCTGCAGAACCCGGAGGATGCCGAGGCCAACACCGTGGCCGGGCGCTACTACGGACTGGAGCTGGGGGAATGGCCCACCGCCCTGCCGCTGCTGGCGCACGGCAGCGATGCGGGCCTGAAGAAGCTCGCGGAGATGGAGCTGGCGGCGCCGACGACCGGCGAGCACCAGGCGGAGATCGGCGACGGGTGGTACGAGCAGAGCAGGCATGGCGCCGAAGCGGTGCGCGATGCGATCTATGCGCGTGCGCTGCACTGGTACGAGCTCGCCGAGGGCTCGCTGACCGGCATGAGCAAGACCACCACCACCAAGCGGATCAGCGAGATCCGCGGGGTGATCCTCAAGGAAGGCATCACCGACTGGAGCAGCCTCACGGTGGCGCAATGGGAGCGCCTGCGCGCGCCGGTGGTCGAGGTGCAGATGAACAAGCCGAGGAACGATGTGCCGCCAGCGCTGCTCGCCGAGGCCCCCTGCCGCCTGCTGCCGCATCCGACCGACACCTGGCACGTGATGGCCTCGGGCAAGGACGATCCGGTGACCGCCAAGGGCGATGCCCAGCTCCAGGTCGGCGGCTTCAATGCCGGCGAGCTGCTGATGGAGCTCGGGACCGGCAAGCCCGAGCGCTGCAGCGATATCAACCAGCCGGTAGCGCTCAATCTCCTGCCGGCGACCTCGCTCACCGTCGGGCCCGGTGCCGGCAATGGGCGGAACGGCGCCGGTGCCGGCGGTGGCCGTCGTGGCGGCGGCGGCGCCGCTGCGAATGTGGTCACCCCCGCGAACGGGGTGATCCGGGTCAAGATCATGGTCATCGACGCTCACTGATCGGCGAGCACCCGCACTGCGGTGGCGCCGAAGAGGAAGAGCTCGCTGCGCGAGTCGTTCTTCACCACCGCGAAGGAGGTCAGCTGCCGGGAGGGATCGGGGGCGAGATCGAAGCCGTTGATGTAGTGGTGGTCGTGCTCGGCGAGGGTGGCCACAGCGGTCACCTTGCCGAGGTTGCCGGCCAGCACCACCCAGCCAGGATCTGATGCGCCGGGCGGATTGTACCAGTCCATCACCGTGGTGGAGCGCTGGATGGTCGAGCCATCGCCATAGTGCAGGCTGACGGTGATCGGCGTGCGGCCGTTGTTGCTGAGCAGGAACAGCTGCAGCCGTTCATAGCGTCCCGGAGGCACGGCGATCTCATAGGCATCGGTGCGGTGATCGGACATGCGCACCTGCATGCCAGCAGCGGCCACGCCATAGGGCAGGATGACCTCGGGATGGTCGAGGTTGGCGGCGAAGACGCCGGAATCGGGCAGCGTGCGGCAGGTGACCTTGCTGTTGAGGGCAGCGGCCTCGGTGATCATCACCGCCGGATGCGGCCGGGTGAGCTGGTCGGGACTGGGGAGCTGCACCACGCCATCGTGGACGGTGATCACCAAGCGCGACGTCAGTGCCGCACCCAGATCGATCTGCACGGTCGAGGCCTTGGGCTGTTCGCTGCCGCTGCGCCCGCAGCCGCAGGCGAGCAGGAGGGCGAGGGTGGCCAGGGCGGCGAGGTGCACGCGGCGGCAGGAGCAGGGCTGGTTCATGGGCCGTCCGTCCCGTAGATGCGTACCCGCTTGAGATGCAGGAAGTCGGTGCCCGGCAGGCTGAGCCGGAGGTAGCGGGCCGGCGCGCCTGCGGCGAGCAGGGTGCGCCAGGCGCGCTCGACGGCATCGGCCTGCCAGACCACGGTCCAGGCCTTGCCATCGAGCGACGCCTCGGCGATGAGTCCTGACGACCGGTTGAGGATCTCGGGGCGGGCGTCGTCGCGATTGAGGACCACCAGGCCGGTCAGGTGCTTGGGACCGCCGAGATCGATGATCACCCAGGGATGGTTCTGGCTGGTGGTCTGGAAGGCGAAGGCATCGTCGCCATCGGCGGGGTCGAGCAGCTTGCCCGACCCGGCATCGCCAGGCAGCGATGAGCTGGCCGTCCAGGTCGCGCCGGCTGAAACCAGCGCGGTACCCGGCTGGCTGGCGGGGTCCACTCCGGCGGTGCTCACCTGCCAGCCGGAGATGCGGTAGCGCTGCCTGGGGAAGCTCCCGCTGCGGCTGACCGTGCCGCCGCCGTCGGCGCTCCAGCCCAGGGTCACGCTGGTGCGATCGCCGCGTTCGGCGGCCAGGGTCTCGCCATCGTCCTCGACCAGGGTGGTCGTGGACGGGTGCTCGCCGTAGACCCGGCAGGTGAGCGCGAAGACGGTATCCGCCGCGACGTGCTCGACCGGCTCGGCGAGCGGCAGGATGCTGCCGCCGCGGACGAAGATCGGGATCTGCTCGGGGGGCGCGCTGACATGGATGGTCCGCCCCCCATCCCAGCTGCGGCTGCCGGCGAAGTTGTACCACCTGCCCTTGGGCAGGTAGACATCGCGCTCCTTCTGCCCGGAAAAGAGCGGGGCGACCATCAGGCTCGGCCCGACCAGCCATTGATCCTCGACCGCATGGGTGGCCGGATCCTCGGGCCAATCGGTGACCAGGTGGCGGAACGGCGGCGTGCCATGCCAGCGGTAATCGGCGAAGGCGGCATAAAGGTAGGGGATCAGGCTCATGCGCAGGGAGAACAGCTCGCGCACCTGGCGCTCTGCGTTATCGGCATCGGCCATGCGTTCGCCTCGGACATTGCGCTCCTTGTCGATCTGGAACCACGGCGGATTGGCCAGGTACCAGGCATTGATGCAGGCCAGGGGCGAGAAGATGGTGGTCTCGATGCGCCGCAGCAGCTCCTCGACCGAACCGCTCTCACGCACCTCCGGCGTCCACAGCAGTCCGCTGAAGCCGGCGGAGAGGATCGCGCGCACGTAGGAGCGATGGTCGTAGGTGTCGCTGTAGAGCACATAGGGCAGCGGCGCGGCGAAGCTGTGCGACTGCCGCACCAGGTTCCAGCTGCGGCGGTCGGAGTGCTCTGACACCGCGAGCATGGTGCGCTGGTAGAGCACACCCAGGAGCTGGTGCATCTGCTCGCCATCGAGTCCCGAGGGGAAGCGCGAGAAGTCGGGGAAGCTCCAGGGCTGTGCCGAGGTCGGCTGGTTGTCGCACTCATCGAGCTTGAAGCCCGCGACCAGGCCGCGGGTGACCTGGGCGATGTGGTAGTCGGCGAAGATCCGGCGCGTCTCGGGCAGGGCGAAGTCCGGCACCAATCCGCCCCACACCCGGTAGTCGCCGCTCAGGCCGAGCAGCTGCGCATACAGCGGGGAGGCGGGATTGGTGAAGCAATGCTCCCAGAGGTTGACCGCGAAGCCGAGGTGCTGCATCTGGCGCAGGAAGCCGTCGGGATCGGGGAAGCGCTCGGGCGACCAGCTGAAGGTGCAGGAGTACGCATGGCTCTGCCAGCCGGGCTCGACCCCCCAGATGTCGCACGGCATGTGGTGCTCGCGCATCTGGGTGGCTAGGGCGACGGTCTGCTGGGCGGTGAATGGGCCCATGCCGCGATAGTGGATGCCCAGGCCATAGAGCGGCGGCAAGGCGCCGCCGCCGGCGTAGCAGTTCGATCGCCGCACCGCATCGAGCATGCTCGGACCTGCGAACTCGAGCAGGGTGGCGCCCTGGGCGACCGGGATGTCGACGTAGACCGTGCGGTCATGCGGTCCGCGGGCGGCATAGAGCTGCGCCGTGCTGGTGCCGATGGTGCTGGATGGCGCATCCGCCGCGGCGGCATCCTGGCGCGGATCGAGATTGCCGAGCCAGATGCTGACATTGCGCGCGGAATCCACCAGGAAGGCGCGGCCGTGGGTGGTGACGACGAAGGGCACGGCGGCATGCGAGTCGCCGTTATCCGCATCCGGCGCATCGCTCGCGCGCAGGAACAGCCGGCGTCCCTTGGGATGCAGCTCGCGCATCTGCAGGCCGAAGCCATAGGCTTCCTCGCCGGCCTCGAGCGGGATGGCGATGGTGCAGCCACGCGCCTGGCGGCCGAAGCCCATCTGGGAGGCGGCGAAGGGCGGGACGGTGACCGCCGGCAGGGCGGCGAGGCCAGCGCTCTCCGGCGCGCGCGCGCGCAGGCGGCTGGGCACCATCGGCTCGGGGGAGCCCCAGGTGCACGACCACACCCCCGGCGCGAGCGCCTGCACCTCGGCGGCGGTGGTGGCGGCATCGGCTGCCAGGGCCGCTGGCGCGCACAGGGCGACGAGCAGCAGGGTCTGGAGGTGCCGGTGGCACGGGTGGCGGCTGGCGGGCATGGAGGAGCCTTGGGGGCGGCGGTGACGGGCGCAGGTGATCAGATCGGAGGGCAGCCGGGTCTCAAGGCCTGCCCGCCGGCCGCGTGCGCGGCAGGCGCGGCAACGCCGGCAGCCGGTGGTGTGTATGACCTCCACTGCAGCAGCTGCCCCCATCCGGCGCAGTCGAATAGCGGCCCGGTCGGTCGGCCCCGCATCGGTCCCTGCCGGGTCCCATAGCGATCAAGGAGCTCCCATGTCCGGGAACACCCACGGCCCCGCCCTGATCGGCGCTGCCCTCGGCTGGGCGGTCCTCGCCGCCGCAACCCCCGCCGCCGAGACGCTCGCTGCCCCGGCCCAGGTGTGCCACGTCCTGGTGACCTCCAACCGGGTCGAGGATGTCTCGAGCATGGAGGCGTGGAAGGCCTCGTTCATCAAGGACGGCATGAGCGATGAGCAGAAGGCGCTCGCGGTGTGGACCACGGTGGTGAAGTTCCGCCATCAGGAGCCTCCGCCGATCGAATTCCTCCAGGCGGAGGACCATGTCCATGACCCGATCAAGACCTTCAATGTCTACGGCTATGGGCAGTGCTGCTGCGCTTCGGCGGACATCGAGGCCCTCGCACGCTCGATCGGATTGCAGGCGAGAGGCTGGGGGATCAACAACCACAGCGTCCCGGAGATCTTCTGGGATGGCTCCTGGCATCTGCTCGATGCCTCGCTGATCGACTACTTCCCCAAGGCGGACGGCAAGCTGGCGGGGGTCGAGGAGATCATCGCCTCGGTGTCCGCCTGGCTCGACAAGCATCCCGAATTCAAGGCCAAGCCGGATGCCGCGTATCCCTTCGGCAAGGGCGGCAATTGGCGCACCCAGGGCCCGGAAGTCCTCGCGCGCAGCCCGTTCTACGACATCAACGGCTGGCTGCCTGCGGCTACCCATGGATGGTATTCGACGATCCAGGAGTACAACGGCCATGGTGGCGGCGACGGCAAGGCCTTCCTCTACGATTACGGCTATTCGCAAGGGTATCAGCTCAACCTGCAGTTCCGACGTGGCGAGAAGCTGGTCCGCCGCTGGTCGAACCAGGGCCTGCACGTCAACATGGGGCTCAAGGATGGCGGGCCACCCGGATGCCTGAGCGAGAAGGTCGGCACCGACCAGCTGCGCTACAGCCCCGCCTACGGCGATCTTGCCAACGAGCGCATCGGCAACGGCACGCTGGTCTACGATCTGCCCATGGCCGTCGCCGAGCTGACGCGGGCCGCGCTGACGGCTGACAACCTGGACGCCGCCGCCGGGGCGGACGGGGCGATGGGGCTCACGCCCAAGGATGCCACCAAGCCCGGGACCCTGGTCATCGGCATTCCGAGCAGTTATGTCTACCTCGCGGGGCAGCTGGAGGTTGCGCGGGCCCTGCCGGCGGGCGGTGCCTGCCGGATCGAGATCTCCGACAACAACGGCCTGGACTGGAACGACGTCCCGGCATCCGGGGCATCCGGGGTGCAGCATGCGGATATCGGCAGCCTGATCGCGCGGCGCTATGACGTCCGCCTGCGCATCACCCTCTCGGGGCAGGGGAGCCTGCTGCAGGCGCTGCGCTTCAGCGCCGACATCCAGCACTCGCAGCGCGCCCTGCCTGCGCTTGGCCAGGGTGCCAACCTCATCCATGTCGTCAGCGGTGCCCAGGAGGGGACCATCACCGTGGAGGGCTCGACCTCGCTGGCGGGCAAGGGCAGGCAGCTGGTCTACACCGACTTCCACCCGGAGGTCGTCGGCATGGCGCCGGGATCGCTCAGGCTGGCGGCGGGCACGGGCAGCGTGACCTTCCCGGTGCATGCCCCGGGCGATATCCTGCGGGTGCGCTTCGGCTGCAACTACCGTGCGCGCGATGCGCACGACGGCTGGGATCTGCAGGTCTCCACCGACCATGGGACGACCTTCACCACCGTCGAGCGCGCGGCCGGACCGACCGGCAACGGCTCCTCGCGCTATGTGACCTTCTCGGCGATCCCGCCGGGGACGCGCGACCTGCTGGTCCGCTTCACCGGTCAGCAGGTCAATACCACGATGATCTCCGGCTTCCGCATCGACG
>Ga0302198_10004244_pt1 | contig 13929 bp, 12 predicted proteins | sample II_Bog_N2_2_FD_193521 | JGI IMG/M metagenome (GOLD analysis project Ga0302198, IMG submission 193521) | Peat permafrost microbial communities from Stordalen Mire near Abisko, Sweden - II_Bog_N2_2 | ecosystem: Environmental > Terrestrial > Soil > Wetlands > Peat | place: Sweden: Abisko... | reverse complement strand
AGATCGAAGCCGTCGAGCACCACATAGCCGACGATCATTACGGCAACCATCCAGAACCAAATAAAACCCATCATGGCAAAACTCCTACTCAATCTCCTCAGCGTGGGCGAAGAGCATCAATCGATGTGAACCGAATCGGCGGCAATCGCCTCAGGCCCGTTGCTGATTTCGCGATAGATCAGAACGGTAAAGAGAATGCCCAGCAGCAGGTAAAGCCCCATGAAGCCCAGCAGTGTAAACAGCCCGTTGCTTGCCGAGACTGTATTCGAGTAGCCCTCGCTGGTGCGCATCAGACCATAGATGAGCCAGGGCTGGCGGCCAAGCTCAGCGGTCATCCAGCCAGCGGTATTGGCGATATAGGGCAGTGGAAAGCTGAGCAGCAACGCCCACAATGCCCAGCGCGCTGTGTAAAGACGCTTGCGCCAGAGCAAAAGAGCGGAGACGATCATCAGTAGCGCAAACCATGTTCCGAGGCCGGCCATGATGTGGTAGGCGTAGTAGAGCAGCGGCAGAGCAGTAGGCCACTGGTCGTGGGGAATTTGATCGAGTCCCTTCACCTCGGCCTTGGTGGTTCCATAGATGAGGAAGCTCAGCATATCGTTCACTACGATAGGATTGTCGATCTGGCCAGTCTCTTCGTTGGGTTGCCCCATCAGCACGAGTCCTGCGCCGGCCTCGCTGTGAAAGAGGCCCTCCATTGCGGCGATGGCGGCTGGTTGATTGCGCGCAACGTACTTGCCGTGCAGGTCGCCGGTGGGAAAGATGATGAGGATCGACGCGATAACGCCTACGATGACGCCAACCTTGAGAAAGATGCGGGCGTAGTTTTCGAGCCGACCTTCCAGAAGATAAAATGCGCCCACGGCAGCCATCACAAACGATCCAGTGACGACCGCACCGGTCATATTGTGCGCGTATTGCAGCAAGCCCCAGGGATTCATCAGCAGTTGCCAGAAGCTGAGCACCTCGAATTGCCCATTAGGCAGGCGATCAAAGGCCACGGGGTGCTGCATCCAAGCATCGGTGACGATAATGAAGAATCCAGAGACCCACGAACCAACGAAGACCATCACTGCCGAGAACCAGTGCATCAGCTTGGAGATGCGTTTTTCGCCATAAAGAAATAGCCCCAGAAAAGCCGATTCCAGAAAGAAGCTGAAGACGCCTTCCATGGCCAGCGGCTGACCAATCACTCCGCCGAAGACCCGCGAGAACCGCGCCCAGTTGGTGCCAAACTCGAATTCCATGGGAATGCCGGTGACTACGCCGAAGACGAAGTTGATGGCGAAGGTGCGCCCCCAAAAGCGAGCGGCGCGGTCCCACTGCTCGCTGCCGGTTTTGAGAGCGACGGACTTGAGCACCACGATCAACAATGCCAACCCCATGGTGAGTTGCGGAAAGAGATAATGGAAGGTAATAGTAAAGGCGAAGTGCAGGCGATGGATCAATTCAGCGGTCATTGCGACGCTCCTGTGTCAGGACGGGCGCGGGGGAATTCGGAAACATTTCTCTCCGCATGGTTGCACCTGTAAAAAGAGTAAACGATAGTGATCGGCGAGGGATATGTTCGCTGTCTTTGCGCTATCTCAACACTCTTATGAGCACCCTTAATCACATTGAGCCGAGTATTTCCACCAAAGTCCTATACCGTACAAGGGTAAAGGTCAAGAATCAATCACGGGTAGGCCTCTAACCTGAAATCAATACCGCGGAGACGCAGGCATACGATCCGCCTCACAGCGTGCCCTTTCATATCGAGAATCCGGGGTTCACCGGTTCGGCAGAGATCATGACGTTCACAGCAGAAGAGATGCTGGCGACAAAACTTCGCGCGCTGCTACAGAGGGAAAAGGGGCGCGACCTCTTCGACGTGGCCCGCGCGCTGGAGGTATTCAAAGACCTGAACCGGGCGCGCCTGCTTGAATGCTTCAATCTCTATCTGGAGAGAGCCAACGTGAAGATCCCGCGTGCTGAGGTAGAGCAGCGAATGTTGGCTAAGCTGCGACGGCCACGTTTCCTCGATGATATGAAGCCTCTGTTGCCGGCCGCTGCCATGCATCACCTTGGAGACGAGTCGACACGACAGGCTTTCCTGAAAGTATTCAACCAACTCGTCATAAACATTCCGGGAGACCATCGGCAAAAACGGAGGAAGTCCTGAAGGGACATGGAATGCTTTAGGATTTCATCTCCACTCGATTGCAATCACTTCAACGGGCATATTCAAACGACAGAGACTCTGAATGGTTCTCGGAAACCGCATGATTTTGAGTCAACCGCACAACGACATAACCGGACCGATTATGAGTCAACTGCACAACGACATAACGGGAACGATTGTTGGTGAAGTGCGCTTTGACCAAGATGCGGTCCCATTTGTCAACCGCACAACGACACAACGGGACCGGTAATTGGTCGAGTGATCCCGCAAGGCCTCGGATAAGGTAGGAGCCGTGCTGGCCATAGCGCGCGGAAGTTGGTTCGTTGCGGCTGCAATAATCGGCCGAGCCAATTTTCAGGCACATAAGAAAATGCCCCGGATCTGGCGACGGGGCACTGATATAAATTTGCGCTTGCCTATTGGCCAGCGACTCTGTGCAATCCAGTCTGGCTCTCATCATGCCTGGTGAAGACGATGTATATCTTCGTATCGGCAGGCACCGAGACCACGACACGGCTGGTGACACTCAAGTTCATCAGCTCTGAGTCGCCGGCATTGCCGACGGGATCCGCCACCCGCTCGCGCAGAAGGTCTTCTTCAGAAAGCGCAGCACTCGAATTGTTGCCGACCAGCATAGCGGCCAACGATCCAACACCCGAAGTGGCCTTAATCAAGAAGTTTTTGCCCGTGTTCTTTCCGTACACAGTTCCTTTGATCGGCCCGAGATCAAGCTCGGCGCCGATGGTCTCGATCTTCTCCCGTTGCCCATCCAGCAATTCAATCTCATCGAACTTCACTCCGACAAATCCTGACCTGTCCGCCTGTTGCAATTGCCGGTAGACTCGAGTGCCGGCAGGTACGACGATCCTGTCGCCGATCGCATACGTGTATTCGACCACGGCCACTACTGGAGCTTGAACTGCGCTTGAAATCTGCGTCTCAAGCTTTGCCTCAATCCGCGCCCCTGGCGTCATCTCCAGCACCGGCGCAGCATCCACCGTAGCGTGAGTCGGAGTGTTTGAAAACTGCGACTGGGCTGGAGCGCGCACGAAGACCAGTGATGCTTCCTTCATCCAACTCTGCAAGGTGCGAACATCGATGCCGTGACGAAGATGCTCGGTCGCAAATGTGTGACGGAACTTGTGAAGGTAGAAGCGCTGGCAGTACGGTCCCTCTGCGCACCAGTTGTCGTGTTTGGTTACACACTGGCCGCAATTGCGCTTGGCCCGGTGTGCGACGTCTTTCACTACCTCGATGTGGAGACTGTTTGGCTTTCCCTTGGAGTTTGGAAAGGCCAGCTCCGTCGGCGTCGCGTCTCGCTGGGCCCTCAATTGTTGCAATTGCTCGATCATGGCCCCAGGCAGAGGCACTGCCCTTTCCTCGTAGTTCTTTGGTTTGAACTTCCAGATCGGCCTCGCGGTGACACGTACCACAGAGTTGCGGTAGTCGACGTCGCGCCAGGTTACGTAACGGATCTCACGGTCGCGGAAGCCCGAGGTGAAGCAGAACTTGATGAGGCTCGCCTCGTCCGGATTGGCGTTCCGGAGCAACGCCGCGATCTCTTCCGGTTCGTAGATCGGGCGGATGGTCTCGACATAGTTCGGCAAGTCGCTCGCTTCCACCAGTCCCTTGTATCCATGCCGCTTGAAGAGTTGGAGCACTGTAACGAGGCGTCGTAGACCGTTCGCGGGACAAGTCCTTGGTCAAAGCAGTCGCTGGTGAACTTGAGGATGCCCTCTCGGGTCACTTCATCCACCTAGGTTTTGGTATATGAATTCCGGAACAGCACATTAAGAACCGGGCGGTAGGTTCTGTAGGTTCGCAGGCTGCGGTGTTTGCGGATGTATTCCAGGTACTGGTCGATGGCTGCGTCCATGGTCAGACGTGCCGGCACCAACGCAACTGGAGCTTCAGGCACGGCCATAAGGCCAGCTCTAACGGCATTGAGCTCGATCGATTTTGAGCGGGCAGCAGGAAGAAGGATATCGTAGCTCTCGACGGGCTGTCTGCGCCGCTTCCCGTCTTTGTACCATTCGAGGTAGTAGCGGCCTTCCGGGTGATGCTCGTCGCGGCCGTCTACCCAGACGTGGTCGCGGACGACCCCCCCGTTGCGTTCAACAATCCGAGCGAACGGCCACTTGCCGTTCACCTTGACCATCTTGATGATGTTGACGCGATTAGCGTACTGTCTGGCTCTGGCCATTGTCCTGAATCCTTCCTAAGGAGTGCTCTGAACAAATAGCGCGGCGCGCCAAATCGATCAAGAATGGATAGTGAATTCATGCCAGTTCTTGATGAGAAATGGACAGTAAATGGTCTAAGCTGCTGAAAAATACGGGAATTTTTGCGAGGGCAGCGCTCTAACCAACTGAGCTACGTCCCCAGCTTTTTCGTTGACTTACGTTAAGTCTCTGAATTAGCTGTCTTTCCGTGCCTTTAATTGTTTCTCCAGCGGCCATTGTTTACCCAGAATCTCAACGATTTCTGTGTAGATAATGTACAGCATGGAGTGCTTCAAACCCAGCCATCCGTGCCGTTGCAGGCAACCCGCAACCCAGAACATCTGTCCATGTCCCGTTCTTGAGTTGTATCAAACAATTCGGACGGAGGATTCCACCGGGGAAGGCTTCAGACGCCTGTGGCCGGACGAGCGGTTTTGTTGGTCTTGAGTCGAGCCATTCAGGAATCTATCTGGATAGCCGTTAACGCCGCGGACATCAGGATCCTTGCCGGGCCGGCGAAAGAAAGGCTTGCTGGAATCCTCCGATCGAATTTTCGACACACTCCAACGGAATCGTCAGCGATAGCCGAATGTAACCGGAGCGTCCAAAGCCGGTGCCGGGGACGGCAAGCACGCCTTCCTCGGCAAGCAGCCGGATAAACTCAATGTCGTTGGGGATGGGCGTCTTGAGGAAAATGTAGAACGAGCCTTCAGGCCGGCTCACCTCGTATCCGATGGCGGCCAACGCATTGCATAGAACGTTCCGCTTGTGTTCATAGGGCGCTGGATCGATGGTCTCATCCAGCGTTTCCAGCATAACCCACTGCCAGATCGCGGGTGCGTTAATAAAACCCAGAATGCGATTGCTGAAAGCGCAGGCACGGCGTAGATTTACTGCATCGTCGAGTTGCGGCGAAAGCGCCAGGTAACCAATACGCTCACCCGGCAAGCCTAGCGACTTTGACCATGAGTTGCAGATTGCTGTATTCGCGATGAATGACGTTACCTCTGGCTGCCGCCGCCCGTCATACACAAAGGACTTATAGGGCTCATCGCTGATGACAGTAATCGGCTGGCCTGCGCGGGCAAGCATGGCTTGCAAATCGCTTAGGATGCTCTCTGGGTAAACACGGCCGGTTGGGTTATTGGGTGTATTGAGAATCAGTCCGCGCGTTCGGGAGGTGATTGCCGCCGCGATGCGCTCGACATCGGGCAGGAAGGAAGCATCAGTTTCCACCGTGACCATGCGCCCGCCGTGGTTGGCGATATAAAACTGATATTCGGAAAAGTATGGGACTAAGACGATCACTTCGTCGCCTGGATCGAGAATCGATTTGAGGATTACGTTGCAGGCTCCCGCTGAGCCGACCGTCATAAAGACGTCCTCGGCAGTAAAGCTCAGGCCGGTCTCTCTGCGCAGCTTGCGGGCTACGGCTTCGCGGACTTCGGGGTAGCCGGGATTCGGCATATAGCCATGCGAGCCTGGACGGCTTCCGGCAGCAATGCGCCGCAATGCATTGAGTACCGCGGGGGGCGGCTCCACATCCGGATTGCCGAGGGAAAAATCGAAGACAGCGTCGGCCCCGCGCTCTCGTTTCAGCCGCACGCCTTCCTCAAACATACGTCGAATCCAGGAAGCGTTCTCGAGTTGGCGGGCGATGGTTTTTGCAACGGGCATGGTTGTTGGCTTTCTAAATGTTCAGGAGTTCTTCGCTGGCCAGCAGGTTGATGCCCACTGTTTGCAAACGCGCAATTGCCGCATCTGGATCGGCAAAGCGAAAGATCAGGATGGCCTGCTCGCTGCGGGAGTACGGAAAGGCATACATATACTCGATATTGATGCAGGTTCCATCCAGTGCCCCCAGTACGTCAGCCAGTCCTCCTGGACGGTCGGGCACTTCGACGGCGAGAACCTCCGTCACTTTGACGACGAATCCATGAGCTTCGAGAAGCTCCGCCGCTCTCTCCCAGTCCGAGACAACCATCCTCACGATGCCATATCGCTCTGTGTCTGCCAGATACAAGGCGCGGATGTCGATGCATTCCTGCGCAAGCAGTCGTGCGGGAGAGGCGATGTGTCCCGGCTTGTTTTCTGCAAACAACGAAAGCTGTTGGATCTTCATGAAGTCCGCCTGTCGATGACGCGCTTTGCTTTGCCCTGGCTGCGCTCGATGGTGTGCGCCTCAACCAGCGCAACTCGAACCCGGATTCCCAGCACATGATCGAGCGCGTTCTGAAGCCTCTCGTACAGCCCCTGCAGGGCTCCGATCTTATCGTTGAACATCTGCGGAGTTACCTCGACCTGCACTTCCATCTGGTCCAATTCCTGCTCGCGGATAAGCACGATTTGGTAATGCGGCAGGGTACCCTCGATCTGGAGCAACGCGGATTCCACCTGCGATGGAAATACATTGACGCCGCGAATGATCAGCATGTCGTCACTGCGCCGGCCGATGCGGCCAATGCGCCGCAGCGTGCGTCCGCACTCGCACCTGCCGGGCAGCAGCATGGTGATGTCGCGGGTGCGGTAACGGATCATGGGCATCGCCTGCTTGCTCAATGTGGTCAGCACCAGTTCGCCCTCAATGCCGTCTGGCAGCGGTGCGCCCGTGGCAGCATCGACAATCTCCGGATAGAAGTGATCCTCGAAGATGTGCAGGCCTTGATGCATGCGGCATTCGCAACCGACGCCTGGCCCAATAATTTCAGAGAGCCCGTAAATATCGAATGCCTCGATGCGGCTGGCATCTTCAATATGCTTGCGCATGGATTCGGTCCACGGCTCTGCGCCGAAAACGCCTGCCCGTAGCGGCAGTTTCTTCAAATTCACGCCGAGTTCGGCGGCGCGTTCAATCAGGTGCAGAAAATATGTGGGCGTGCAGCACATCGCTGTCACGCCAAAGTCCTTCATCAGCATGATCTGCCGATCGGCGTGGCCAACGGATGTAGGAACTACGGTAGCGCCCAGTCCCTCTGCGCCGTAGTGAGCGCCGAGCCCCCCGGTAAAGAGGCCGTACCCATAGGCGATCTGAATAATGTCTCCTCGATGCAGCCCGCAGCCGGCGAAACAACGCACCAGCACGGAGGTCCACACGTCTACATCCTCCTGCGTATACGCAACGACGATGGGCTTGCCTGTGGTTCCGCTCGAAGCGTGGAGACGCACAACGTCCTTCATGGGGCTTGCGAAAAGCCCAAACGGATACGTGTCGCGCAAATCGCCCTTCTCGGTGAAGGGCAGCTTCGCGATGTCCTCAAGCGAGCGTATATCCTCAGGCGCGAGCCCGCGCTCATCCATACGGGAGTGGAACAGCTTGACTTGGCGCCAAGCTCGCGTAACGACGGATTGCAATCGTTGCAGCTGCAAGTCGCGTAGTTCCGGAATCGGCGAGTAATCCGGCACACTGGCGGGATGACAGTCCGTAACGCTGGTTTCAAGAACAGAGTTCATCTTTCCTGCTCGCTTGCTCGCTCCTTAGCTTGCTCGCTATCCCGCCCGATCGAAAACGCCTGAAGATTCGCTTCGTGCAGTTTCTCGGGCAGGTTGCGCTTGAGAGCGGAGACCCATGCATCGACGGAAAACTGCAAATGACGGCTCAACACGCCCAGCAGAGCCACATTGACACTCTTCTTGTTGGGCAGGCTCGCTTCGTCGATCTGGGATGCTTCGATGAGAACGCCGCCCTGGCCCAGCGCCGCTGCATTCACGGGAATCTGGTCAGGCGCAATGACAACAAGATAATCCGCCTCTCCCTCAGGAACCATCGGGCTGAAAACGCGTTCGCCAAAGCGCACATCGCTTGAGACGGAGCCGCCGCGCTGGCTCATCCCGTGCAGTTCGCTCTTCTTTACGTCCACGCCCTCGCTGAAGGCTACGTCGGCCAGGATGTCGGATGCCTTCAGCACACCCTGTCCGCCGAGTCCCGCGATCACCACGTTAGTTGGTCTGCTCATTGCACCTCTCGTATTCGCGGATCGAGCGGGTTGCCAGCAGACAATCACGGCGGGCAATCACAACGGAAAGCTCAGGCGTATCCAGACAGGTTTGGATCAGTTCCTGAAACTTCTCAGAATTTTGCGTGGGGTCGATGACATGCACATTGCGCACGCCCAGTGAGCGCGCCAGATCCTCAAAGACCACCTTGCCTGTTCGTGCATGAGCCAGCGTGCGCCCGGTCCCTGGGTGTTCCTGCATGCCCGTCATGGCTGTGGTTCCGTTGTCCAGGATCAGCACCACATGGCCGCTCTCGGACGGGTTGTAGATCATCTCAACCAGGCCAGTGATGCCGCTATGCACAAAGGTGCTGTCGCCGATGACGCTCACTACGCGCCTGGCTTCCTCGGGCGGCAGCGAGTGGCGTAACCCCAGGCCAACGCCAATCGCCGCGCCCATGCACACCAGCGTATCCATCGCCTCAAAGGGCGGTAGGACGCCAAGGGAATAGCAGCCGATATCGCCGGGGACAATGCAGTTCAGGTTCTTCAGTGCCGTGTAGACGCTCCTATGCGGACAGCCGGGGCAGAGAGCCGGTGGCTTGCCTGAAACGCGCTTCGGCTCCGGCGAAGTGTTGCCCTCCAGAATGCGGCGCACGCGCGAAGTATTCAGCTCACCGAAGCGGAAGCTCTCCTGCTTACCCTCGACCGCGATGCCCGCTGTGCGCGCCCCCTCGACAAGATACGGGTCTCCTTCTTCGATCACAATGCAGCGCTCCACGTTGGCGGCAAACGCGCGCATCCGCTCAACAGGCAGCGGGTAGGTCATTCCCAGCTTCAGTACGCTCGCATTGGGCGCAGCTTCGCGCACATATTGGAATGCAACGCCAGAGGCGATAATTCCCAGTGAGGCCGAACCCGCTACCAGTTCATTCGGTCCCACCTCATCGTTCCACACAGCGATTTCAGCGAGCGTTTTGCGCAGCCGCAGATGCGCGGGTCGAGCATAGGCTGGAATCATGACGCGGGAAGGGAAGTCGTGCTCGAAATGCGGCGGACGAGGGGAGGGGATCGCAGCCGCACCGCTCCGGTCGAACCGTACGATGGTTTTGGAATGGCAGACCCGCGTGGTCATGCGCAATAGAACTGGCAATTGCCATCGCGCGGAGATTTGGATGGCGCGCAGAGTAAACTCGTAAGCCTCCTGGGAGTCGGAGGGCTCAAGCATGGGCACGCCGGCGGCCAGAGCGTAGCGGCGATTGTCCTGCTCGTTCTGGCTCGATGCCATCCCCGGATCGTCGGCCGAGACTACAACCAGCGCCCCATCCAGCCGCGTATAGGCCATTGTGAACAACGGGTCCGCTGCCACATTGAGCCCGACATGTTTCATGGTTACCAGCGCGCGGGCTCCGGCAAACGCCACGCCGATCCCAACTTCGAGCGCCACCTTCTCGTTGGGCGACCACTGCGCTCGTCCGCCGAGTTTCTCGAAGGTTTCCAATATCTCCGTCGAGGGCGTACCGGGATATCCGGTGCCGAGTGTTACCCCTGCGTCGAATGCGGCCATGGCTACCGCCTCGTCACCGCTCAGCAGGGCCGAGGCGCGCTGTTGCTGTAGACAATCCAAGATGAATCCCTATGAAATTTGAATGTTGAGATCAGTGTACACCCGCGCGAAATCCCGCCTGCCGGGGCTGATTCATGAGGCGCAGGTACGCATCCCGCTTTGAAGGCTATAATCCTACTCCTGAGGGCGAAATCCCATGTTCTTTGTCGCCAGCATCTGCCGCCGTCACCCCGTCCTGGGTGTTGTTTTTGCCATTCTCTTCACCTATTGCACAGCCATATTGTTTACCGGTCATGCCGCCGCGCAAACCGCCGCCGAACTGGCCAGGATCACCGCCGCCTTGCCGCCCGACTCCCGCGCCGTCATCGACCGGCTTTCCATTCTGCACGAGCTGCCTGATGCTGTCTGGAAGCTGCACGCCGGCGACCTGGCCCACGGCGAGGTCGTTGAAGTGGACGAAAGCACTTGGCAGCCCATCGCCACATTAAGCAAGGCGCCGAATGATGCGATATGGTTTCGCCAGAGCTATCAGGTGCCCGAGACTCTCGGCGGTTACGACCTGACCGGCGCGCGCATCTGGTTTCAGTTTCACGCCACAGCCAACGGCCCCATGCCGCAGATTCTCTACTTCAATGGGCGGCGGGTAGCCATGGGCGACGACCTGGAGCCGGTGGTTCTTTTTGACAACGCCAAGCCCGGCGACAAGGTGACTGTAGCTGTGAAGCTGCTGCACACCGTGGACGCCAAGACGTTCAAGGGCGCAACGCTGCGCATCGAGTTTGCCGAAGGCCGGCCGAACCCCGAGGATTTGCGGCAGGAGCTTCTGTCGGAGGTGCTGCTGGTTCCTTCGTTGGCGCCGGGCAACGGCTTGCAGGCGGGGCTGCTGCAGAATGCGATCTACGCGGTGGACCTGGACGCGCTGGATAAGCACGATCAAGTGAGGTTCGACGCATCGCTCAAGTCAGCCCACGACAAGCTGACGGCACTTCGCGGTTTTCTGGGCGATACGACGTACCACCTGACCGGTAACTCGCACATTGACGCGGCGTGGCTCTGGCCCTGGACTGAAACGGTGGACGTTGTGAAGCGTACCTTCGGCACTGCGCTGCAACTGATGTACGAGTACCCGCAATACACCTACACGCAGTCTGCCGCGGCCTATAACGAATGGATGGCCCAGAAGTATCCCTATATGAATGCCGAGATTGCCCAGCGCATCAAGGAAGGCCGCTGGGAGATCGTAGGCGGCATGTGGGTCGAGCCCGACCTGAATATGCCCGACGGCGAGTCGCTGGTGCGGCAGTTGCTGGTGGGCAAGCGCTGGTACAAGCAGGCCTATGGAGTGGATGTGCGCGTCGGCTGGAACCCCGATTCCTTCGGCTACACCTGGCAGTTGCCGCAAATCTACAAGAAGAGCGGCATTGACTACTTTGTAACTCAGAAGATGACCTGGAACGATACCAATCAGTTGCCGTTCAAGTTCTTCTGGTGGGAGTCGCCGGATGGCTCCAAGGTGTTGGCATACTTTCCCCACGACTACGGCAATACCGACATGAGCCCGGTGCGGCTCAGCGCCGATCTGGTTGCGGCCCGCCTGCGCGCGACGGGCGAAACGGAGATGATGGACCTTTATGGCATCGGGGACCATGGCGGCGGACCGACGCGGGCCGTTCTCGATGAGGCGTTGCACTGGGCAGCGCCGGGACACGTAACGCCGAAATACGAGTTTGGCCTGGCTCAGCCCTTCTTCAGCGATATCGAGAAACAAATAGCTCCAGACAGCCCGGTGTGGGATTACGCGTCGATTGCCAAGGGCTACACGCCGCCGCCCGCCGTTCCCGGCAAGATGAATATTCCCATATGGAAGAGCGAGCTCTATTTTGAATATCACCGCGGCGTAATGACTACGCAGGCCAACCACAAGCGCAACATGCGCGAGGCCGAGGTCGAGGTATTGGATGCGGAGAAGTGGGCATCTTTGGCCTGGCTCGATGGCAAGAGTTATCCCGGCGCTGAGCTAACTGAAGACTGGAAGAAAGTACTCTTCAACCAGTTCCACGACTTAGCGGCAGGGTCCGGAATTGGAGTTATCTATAAGGATGCGCAGAAGGACTACGACGTGGTCCGCTTGTCGACGAATGAGATTGATGCTGGGGCGCTGGGTGCAGTGGCGGAGAGAGTCGGCACTAGCGGAATTGGAGTTCCTGTAGTGGTGTACAACCCGCTTGGATGGGAGCGTTCGGGCGACGTGACATTCAAAGTGCAGTTACCCGGAGAGCATTCCGGGGAATTGCTAGTGACCGACGGCGGTAGCGGAACAGTTGGCATGAATTCGGCCTTCGTCAAAGAAGAAATGACCGAGGAAAAGACCGGCGTAACGGAGCTGACACTCTATGTAAGGCGGGTTCCTGCATTCGGTTACAAACTACTGCATGTCACTAGCGCGCCACTTGAGTACGAGGCGCACATTGTGTCTGTTAACGCCGGAGAAACTGCGAAAAACGCAACGCTTGGGACCAAGTGGCTGCAGGTAACCATCGACAAAGAAACCGGATGCATAACCAGCCTTATCGCCGCAGGTAGTGAGTACCTCGCGCCGGGAGCTTGTGGCAACCAACTTCAAGCATTCAAGGACACCCCGAAGGAATATGATGCTTGGAATATTGATCCGGGCACATTAGATCAACCTCCCATGCTGTTAACCAAGGTAGATAGTGTTGAGCTAACCAGTGAGTCTACGAAAAACCCAGCTATTCGCGTAACCCGAACGTGGCAGAACTCAAAATTTGTACAGACTATTCGAATTGACGAGGAGAAGGACCAAGTCGACATCGACAACGAGATCGACTGGCACGAGACCCACGTTTTACTCAAGGCGGCCTTCCCGCTGGCCGCTTCCGGCCCCTTTGCTACTTACGAGATTCCCTACGGAACCATCGACCGGCCTACTACCCGCGATAACAGTTGGGAGAAGGCGCAGTTTGAGGTTCCGGCCATGCGCTGGGCCGATCTCTCCGGCCCCGGCCCCGACGGCAAAATACACGGTCTCAGCGTCATCAATAACTCGAAGTATGGTTATGACGCGGCAGGCAACGTGCTGCGGCTTACGTTGCTGCGCTCGCCCGCATGGCCCGACCCTGAGGCCGACCGCGGCCACCACCACTTCCATTATGCGCTTTATCCGCACGCGGGCACATGGAAGGATGCGCTCACCGTCCGCCACGGCTATGAGTACAACTACCCGCTCACAGCGGTGGTGACTACGGCGCACACCGGTTCCTTGCCCGCCAGCCACTCCTTTGCCTCCGTCTCGCCAGAGAATGTTGTGCTAACCGCCGTTAAGAAAGCAGAAGACGCAAACGGCATCATCTTCCGCGTCTATGAGTGGGCAGGGAAGGACACGACCGCCGAATTCCACATACCCCCAGGCGCCACCAGCGCCACCGTCACTAACATGCAGGAAACCCCCGAGGGAAGCGCTCTCCCTGTCACAGGCGACGTCGTAAAGGTTCCCATTCATCCCTACGAAATCCTGACCATTCGAGTGGATTACCCCAATGGAGGGCCGAAGCAATAGGGAATTGATTGTCGAGCTCGTCGGTTCTTTCGATCCTTGCCTCATGGGGCCGTGCCCGTGGAGCATTGAGTTTTCATGCCGATCCACAGTGATCTGTGCCATAATGCAAAAGCCAACTTCTCCGTCGCCGTAGGCTCCCCGAAATTGGTCGGCGAATGAAGCGCGGCACCCGGCCCTTTCCCCTTTCCCTAACATCAGAGGTCTAATGAGCAACATCAACGGCAAAGTCTATGCGATGAACGCCATCACCCCCATGAAGCCATGGAAGACATGGATACTGCGCCTGATCTTTTTTGCGCTCGGCCATATTAAGCCGTTGCAGAAAGACCTGATTGACCTGTCCTTCATTGAATTCGCACGATGGGTTGTGGTTCCGCGCAAAGGACTTCCTTTCCTTGGGAACGGCCAGTCACACGAAGATCTCAAGTACGACTATCTGCTGTTTTTCAGTAACTTCAATGGAACCTGGA